>Ga0209373_10003855_pt1 | contig 13437 bp, 10 predicted proteins | sample Higcelweek5metaG_FD_187173 | JGI IMG/M metagenome (GOLD analysis project Ga0209373, IMG submission 187173) | Freshwater pond sediment microbial communities from the University of Edinburgh, under environmental carbon perturbations - High... | ecosystem: Environmental > Aquatic > Freshwater >...
GTTGTAGAAGAGAACGGATACAGGTGTTGCATAGGTTACGCCGTAGTACTTGCCGTCAACGGTAACGTTGCCGAGAGCCGCTTCGGGAAGCTGTGCTTTGTAAGCATCGGTGTAATAGTCATTGAGAGCAAAAACTTTGCCGGATTCGATAAAGCTCTTGGAGAAACCGCCGCCCCATGAGAAGAAGATGTCGGGGAGTTCGTTGGCAGCAACAGCAGACTTAATCTTTGTCTTGTAAGACTCGTTCTCAAATGTCTCCATCTTGATGGTTACATTCGGATTGGCTGTCTGATAGTCGGCAATAGCCTGATTGTAGGGTTCGTTGAACGCATCACTCTCGGTAGCTATGCTCCACATCGTCAGAGTAACCGGTTCCGTAGAGGCAGCTGTTGTGTCCTTCGTCGTCGCATCCGTAACAGCCGCAGCCGTCGTTGTTGTCGCCGCATCGCTCGCCTTTGTGGTATCCGTCGTACTTGTCGTACCGGCGCATGCCGAAAGGGAAACGATCATTCCTGTAGCAAGAACCATAGAAAGAATCTTTTTGAGTTTCATAAACAACCTCCCATTAAAAATTTGTGTGTTTTGTCGAACTTCACTCATATAATAAGAGGGAATATGTGCATTTTATACGCACGAAATGTACTTATTAAGGGAAATTTATGACTTTCGATATAGAACGTCAAAAAAATGACGGTCTCCCCAATCGCTCAAAAAGCGCATTTACATCTTTAAAAGACGGTGCCGCTGTTCCCTCTTTCATAACGGATGCAGCGGAACAGGCGACTGCCAGGCGCATTGCAGATTCCGGTGTATCGCGGCGCACGGCCGATACCGCGAGGGCAGCGACCATCGCGTCCCCGGCGCCCACCGTACCGCTTACGCAAACCGGTATCGCCGGCAGACAGAGTGCACAATTCCGATCCAGCATCACGGCACCTCTGTCACCCATTGAGACGAGAATTCTCTCGATGTCAAAGCGGAAAAACTCCCTTGCCTTTGCGCAGATTTCGTCGGTCGTATCGAACGGCCGCCCGAAATAGTTCTCGAGTTCGCGAAGATTCGGTTTCACGGCCGCGGGACCGGCCTCGATACCGAAGCGGAAAAGATCTCCGTCCGCATCGAGAATTGTATAGACACCGCGCTCTTTAAAGTATGAGATCCAGTCACGATAGATATCGCGGTCCGTTCCCGGCGGTACGCTCCCGGACAGGACAAGGACATCGCCGGGCACAATGCGCTCCGCAATACGGGTTTTCAGTTCAAGAAACAACTCAGGTACGACCGGCAACCCCGGCTCGTTCAACTCGGTTGTTACGTGGCTAACGGGATCGTTTATCTTGACATTGATCCTGGTTTCCCCCGGCGCATATACAAAATCACATACAATGCCGAGCTTCTCCAGAGACTTTCCGATATACCGGCCGCTTTGACCGAAAAGAATCCCCATTGCGACGCATTCGTAACCAAGCGAACGAACGACTTTTGCGACATTGATGCCCTTGCCTCCAATATCCGTACGGGAGGACGCGGTACGGTTCAATGCGCCCGGAGAAAAATCCGGCACCTCGACCGTTTTGTCAATCGCCGGATTCAAGGTGACGGTAATAATCATAGTCTGATCCCTTTCGCCCTTTACTCATTCAACAGGAGATAACTGTCGAGAATTCTCTTGGCACCGGCCGTCTTCATATACCGCTCGCGCGCAGCCAGAATGGCATCCCGTCCGAGCCGGTCTTCTTCGAGATTCACAATGAGATCCGCTTCAACCAGTATCTGAAAATCCGTGCCGTCTATCTTCTGATAGGAGTGGTGATTTCCGATCAGAAACAACACCCTCTTTGCGATTTCATCCGGAACGCCGCATTCTTTCATGATTCGCTCTGCAATCGGAGGCCCTTCGATTTCCTGGTATTTGCCGGCTGTCGAATGATATTTCTTCTCGGCTTCGTGAATCCCGATATCGTGAAGAATCGCCGCGATCAGAAGTGACTCCTTTCCCGTGTCGGATTCCGGCGTGCAATTCTCGGAGGCTTCCGCTTCCCAGAGAGCATAGGAAAAACTGTACACCTTCATGGCGTGCGCAATTCTCCTGGAGTCCGTGCCGAAGTAAAGGATCATCTGGGTGAGAATATCGCGGGGCATAAAGAATCCTCATTTCTTGCTTAATCGGACAAAAGCGGATCCTTTATGCCCCGAATGTATCTCTCCTCTTTTCTCCCGAAAAGCAGTGAAAGCCATTCGCCGGAATTACTTCTTACCGGCGAGACAGAATGGCAGCTGGGTTTCGACCGGAGTTCCGATCAGATAGCTGTCAAGAATTCTTTTCGCTCCGGCTGTCTTCATCGTAATCTCTCTTGCGGCTATGATCGCCTCAAAATCTGCACTGTCTTCCTCGAGATTCACCAGCTCTTCGGCCTCGACAAGGATCTGGAAATCCAGATCGTCGATCAGATGATAGGAATGGTGATGTCCGACAAGGTAACAGACGCGGGCGCTCAAGCGCGGGCTGACACCGCATCCCTCGAGAATTTCCTCGGCTACCGAAGGCCCTTCGAGCTCCTGAAATCTTCCGTCGTTGGAGTCATATTTCCGGACTGCTTCATGAACGCCGATATCGTGAAGAATCGACGCGTAGAGCAGTGTCTTTTTTCGTTCATCGGAATCGGGAAGTCCCTTGCTAAGAGCTTCTTCGTCCCATAACGCCAATGAAAAGGAGTATACCTTCATGGCGTGGCTTATTCTTTTGGTATCCGTTCCCAGATACTCGATTGTCTTTGCGATAAGGCTGCCGATCATATTCTTAAAATTCCTCCGTATCGATGCCTTTATTTTGTGCTCTTAGAGGAAGATTATCAAGTATCAAACAGAGGCAAAATCGAATCATTTCTATTTCAGTTGGAATACATTCCATGAACAAATTATGAAGAGGATTGCGCGTTTTACGGCTTCAGAAGTTCGAGCACATAATTCGGGAGCATGAATGAGCCGACATGCAGATCCGTGTTATAGTAACGGGTCGAAAGTCCGAGGCGGTTCCAGGCATCGGCGTCCAGACCGCGGATCGGGTCAATCCCTTTCGAAGCAAATCCGAACAGCCAGTGACCGGACGGATACGTCGGTATATGGGCCTGGTACACCCGGCAAACCGGGAAAAACGGCGCAATCCGGCTGTGCGCGCGCTTCATTGCCTTGGCGTCGTTCTCGTAATAGGGGCTCTCGTGCTGATTGACCAGTATACCGTTCTCATTCAGGGCCTTAAAGCAATTACCGTAGAATTCCTTTGTGAAAAGACCTTCCCCTGGACCGAAGGGATCCGTCGAATCGACGATAATCAGATCATACTCATTTTCGCATGTGCGGACAAAACGAAGTCCGTCCTCGAAATGCATCGCAACGCGCGGATCGTCAAATTTCGAAGCGAGCCCCGGAAGAAATTCCCGGCTTACCGCAACGACGCGCTCGTCAATTTCGACCAGATCGATATGGGCAATTCCTTTGTAGCGGGTCAGCTCGCGTATAGCCCCGCCGTCGCCCGCGCCGATCACCAGAACCTTTTTGATCCCGGGGTTCGAGGCCATAGGAACATGCACGATCATGTCGTGATAGATGAATTCGTCCTTCTCTGTGACCATCATCAGGCCGTCGAGCGTCAGACACCGTCCAAATTCTTTGGATTCAAAGACGTCGATCCTCTGAAATTCGCTTTGTTCGGTATGAAGCGTCTTTTCGATCTTAATCGAGAAGCGGACATTCTCCGTATGCTCTTCCGTAAACCACAATTCCATTCTATAAGTCTCCCCTTTCGACGCACAAACAGCTTACCGGTCTTTGACGACACAGATCTCATTCACCGTAATGTCTTCGGTCCCGGTCATAAAGCTTCCCTTGTTCTTCGCGTAAACGATGTAATCGATGATCTCCTTTGTAATGCGCTCGCCCGGTGCGACGATCGGTATTCCCGGCGGATAGCACATGACGGACTCCGCAGCGATTCTGCCCGCACATTCCGCGATCGGAAGCGAAATTTTATCGGCATAAAACGCGCTTTGCGGCGTCATATCGACGATCGGATGAATGTATTCGTGGTCGAGAAGGCCGTACGGATCTTTGGAGTAGCGCCTCTTGATTTCGGAAAGCGCACTGACAAGGCGTTCGAGCTCCCGCTCACGGTCGCCCACGGAGATCACGGCAAGGAAATTCCCCATATCGCCGAATTCGACCTGGATTCCGTATTCGTCTCTCAAGAGATCGTAGACTTCGACGCCGGTCAATCCGATATTCCTCGTAAAAACCGAGAGCTTCGTCGTGTCAAACGCGAAAAAGGTATCGCCGTTCGTCCGTTCCTTCGAATAGGCATAATAGCCGCCGATTCTGTTGATCTCGTCTCTGCCGTACCCGGCCAGCCGTATCACTTCGTCAAAGATTTTAACGCCGTTCAGCGCGAGATTTCTTCTGGACAGATCGAGAGAAGACATCAGAAGATAGGAAGCACTCGTGGTCTGCGTAAGATTCAATATCTGACGGATATGCCCTTCGCTTTCGTTCTTTCCTGCCAGAAGAAACGAGCTCTGCGTTAAGGATCCTCCGGTCTTGTGCATGCTTACCGCGGCAAGGTCCGCCCCTGCCGCCATCGCGGACACGGGAAGCTTGTCGCTGAAATAGAAATGGGTGCCGTGCGCTTCGTCGACGAGCACCTTCATGCCGTGACGGTGCGCAAGTGCTGTTATCGAGCAAAGATCGGAACATACGCCGTAATAGGTCGGGTTGTTGACGACGACGGCTTTGGCCTTAGGATGCGCGAGAATAGCCTTTTCCACGTCGGAAACGGACATACCGAGAGGAATTCCGAGTTCCTTGTCGACACCGGGATTCACATAGACGGGAACGGCACCGCAGAGTACCAGGGCCGCAATCGAACTTCTGTGGACATTCCGCGGAAGAATGATCTCGTCTCCCGGCTTCAGAACGGACAGAATCATCGCCTGGACGGCCGCCGTCGTGCCGTTTACGATGAAGAATGCATGCGCCGCTCCGAAAGCCTCCGCCGCCAGATCCTCGGCATCCCGTATCACGGACACCGGATGGCACAGATTGTCCAGGAGCTTCATCGAGTTGACATCCACGGCCAGGCAGTCCTTGCCGAGAAATTCCGTAAGCTCCGGGTTCCCCCTCCCCTGCTTGTGGCCGGGAACATCAAAGGGGACGATCCGAAGGGATTTGTATTCCTGTAAAGCTTCATATACGGGCGCGCGGCTCTGGGAGAGTCCGCCCTTTCCCTCTGAGACAGAATTCATATGCGACTCCTTCCAGGGAGACCCAAAGGGCCCTTTCCCGCCTCTTACGCGGCAAAAGGTAAGCGTGCCCCGGTCAGTAGATGTTCATTCCGCTGAAAATCTCGATCATTTCGCGCCGAAGACTGTTCGAGATCGAAAGCCGCTGTTTCGGCGGCAGCTCGCGAACGTCTTTGTTGAAAAGATAATTCTGCAATTCAAGCTCTTTGATGAGCATTTTGGTATGGAAAATGTTGGCCTGGTAGACGTTGACGTCGATGGCGTCGTATGTCTCAAGCGTCTTGTCATCAATATAATCCTGAATGGATGTGATATCGTGGTCGATAAACAGTTTCCTGCCGTTCACGTCGCGGGTAAAGCCGCGCACGCGGTAATCGATGGTCATGATATCCGAGTCGAAGCTGCTGATCAGGTAATCGAGCGTATTCAGCGGCGAAATCTTGCCGCAGGTAGATACGTCTATATCAACGCGAAAAGTCGCGATGGAATTGTCCGGGTGATATTCGGGATAGGTATGAACGGTCAGGTGGCTCTTGTCGAGATGTCCGGCTACGGACTCCTTGGGAACAAGACCGTTAAATCCGCGCCCCCGGTTGCAGGAAGCGTCGATTACGTCATCGGACATCTCCTCCTCGGTTACCAGAAGCGTTACGGACGCACCCTGCGGATCATAATCCTGCTTGGATATATTCAGAATGTGTGCGCCGATCATATCGGTAACGTCACACAGAATCTTAGTCAGACGATCAGAATTGTACTGCCCGTCAACATATGCGATATATTCTCTTTGTTCTCTCTCACTTTTTGCATAGCACACATCGTAGATGTTGAAGCTAAGTGTTTTTGTGAGGTTGTTAAAGCCGTATAAAGTCAGCTTTTTCTCCAACCCTAACATCACAACCTTTCCGTGTAAAATCAGATAAATATACATCGTGGATAGTACGGTGTAAAGCGCCGAATGTCAAGGGGTTTCCCCTGTTTTTGGCAAGACGCGCTTCCCAGAGGGGAAAGTATCCTGCCGATCGATATTCTTGTAATACAAAAGACAATCCTCTATACTTTTATTGAACCTTTTCGAACATGCGCAGCTGCCGCCCCTCGAATGCGGATCCGGCTGTTTTCTAGAGACATCAGGAGGAGTATGCATGCCAGGACTTGTATTGGAAGGCGGATCTCTTCGCGGTATTTTCAGCGCCGGCGTCATGGATGCGCTCATCGAAGAAAATATTTATTTCAAGTACTGTATCGGCGTTTCCGCCGGTATCAGCAACGGCATATCGTATATTTCCCGGCAGAAGGGAAGAAATCTCGAAGTACTCCTCAAATACCGGCACGACAGCCGCTATATCAGCCGCCGTAATTTCCTCCGGAATAATAGCCTCTTCGGACTTGATTTCGTGTTTGACGAGATCCCCAACCGTCTGGTCCCGTTCGACTGGGATACGTTTTTCGCCTATGAAGGAACCGTATATGCCGTCGCCACAAACGCGCGGACGGGAGAAGCGGAATATCTCGACTGCATGCAAATGGATCCGAAGTGCCGGATTCTGCGCGCTACCTGTGCACTGCCTTTGCTGTTCCCCGTCATCGAGTGGAACGGACGGGAATATTACGACGGCGGTCTTGCAGACTCGATTCCGATCCGGAGGGCCATCGCTGACGGCAACGAAAAGAACCTGATCGTTCTGACGCAGCCGGCAGGTTTTCGCAAGGAATATCAGAAAGATTACGACTTGGTCATTCGTCTTCTCGGCCGGAAATATCCGAATCTGGTTGATGTCTTAAGGACACGCCACATCCGTTACAACGAGGAGGAGGATTACTGCGAGGCACTTGAAGCCGCGGGAAAAGCCGTGATCATCCGTCCGCGCTATACACTTGACAGCATGGAAAAGGATCTCGGACAAATCCGGCTGAATTACGGTCACGGGTACGGTCTCGCCAAAGAAAAGATCGGAGAGATCCAAAGTCTCTTCCGTTGAGACCGCTTATTTCAGAATCTCGAAGACCTGACCGATTACACGGTCGTTGGAATCGATCATCTCGGATATGCGGTCCGGATCTTTTTCCGTTGAGACTTTCCTCTCAAGCGCCATCTGTGTCTTCTCGTAAACCTTCTTGATTTGCTTTAAATATCCCTTGGCCTTGCCGTCCATTTCCTGAATTCTATAGCTGTCCGCGATTTCATACGGAATCCTTAAGTTCTCGGGGCAAAGCTTCATCGCGGCTTCGAGATCATCTCTGGCGTCTTCGAAGTATTCACAGCTCTTGTTGTAAGCCGCGCGCATCATAAGATACTTCGCGTCGTCGTAGTGAATCTTGATCAGCTTATTGAGCGCGTGAAGAAATTCCGGTCCGAATTCGCCGTACTTGATAAAGGGCTGCTGCGAATCATAAAAATCGGCGGTGATTACGTAGAGAATCGGGTCGCTTGTGAAAATATCGATCGCGTGGTCAAAATTCTCCCGAACCGCGTCCATATCGTTCTCGAGAGCGGCTTCTCTGGTCAGTCTTCTGTATTCGATGTACCCCTCGTAATCGCTTAACGTGTCGCGGTTTATAAAGGAGTAATCCAGCATCCATTTCTGACAAAGCTCAATCAGCAGACATCTGGCAAACGGCTTATTGGTCTCAGTCAGTGTCCCGACCTTCGAACTCCAGCCGTATTCCTCGTCAAACATCTCCCAGACATCCGAAGGCATATTTCTGTGCGTGATGAGGAACTCCTGTACCCCGTTCTCGAGGTTCGCTTTGCTGTTTCCCCAGTAAATGTTCTGATTGATGATGCTCTTCCAGTTCATGATGACCCGGCGGTTAAAGAAGTTGTCGTAAACCCTTTGAAGCTGATTAAAAAAGTCGTCGTAGAGCGGTCCTTTAACAACCGCAGGGTTCTCGGAGATACCGTCCTGAACAGCGGCGGCGTCGGGTGAGTGCTTCATCCAATAACGCTCAAAAGCCATCTCGAGCAGGAGTTCTTCCTTATATGATTCCGCGGTTTGCCTGATCCCCGCATATTTAAGCGCATAGTCATAGGCCGTCGAAAGGATCTTGGCCTCCTGAGAAGACGCGGTGCTCTTCAGCTTCGAATAGGCACTCTTCATAGCCCCCGTATCTTTTGTTTTGTTGATTTTGAGTATTGTCCACATGTTCATATTTATGAGCTCCCCTCACGAATTCCATTAGGATCCGACAAACCCCTGTTCCGAATAACATCGTTGTTCAGAATATTCGATTTACTCTATAATCTGTTTTTGCGGCACATATGTCAACACTTTTTATGAAAATTCGCGTTTTCTCGTGCCGAAACTTGTGCAATATGCGCTAATTTCCAGAGAACTATGATACATGTTGACCACTTGTGTGTCTAAATTCAAATCCTTCCGGAAAAGTCCGTGCTTTTTACGTGTCAGGTGCTTTGAAACTGACTGTAATAAAGTTTTCGGTAAAAGCCGTCTTCTGCCAGGAGCGACGCGTGGGTGCCCTGCTCGATAATCCGTCCCCCCTTCATAACAAGAATAAGATCCGCCTCTTTAATGGTCGAGAGACGGTGTGCTATGACAAAGCTGGTGCGGTTCTTCATCAGAAGTTTAAGCGCCTCCTGAATCCGGATCTCGGTCAAGGTGTCGACCGAACTTGTCGCTTCATCAAGAATCAGAATCCGGGGGTCCGCGATCAGAGCGCGTGCAATCGTCAGGAGCTGTTTCTGCCCCTGCGAAAGGCTTCCGCCGTCTTCGGAGATCTCGGTATCGTAACCCTTCGGAAGCTGTCTGATAAACGAGTGGGCATGCACGGCGCGGGCCGCCTCCTTAACCTCGTCAAGAGTCGCGGTCGGACGCCCGTAGGTCAGGTTCTCGAGAATCGTCCCGGCAAACAGCCACGTGTCCTGTAAAACCATTCCAAAAGAACGCCGAAGGCTCTTCCTGGTGATCTTCGCCGTATCCGTGCCGTCCACCCGGATGACTCCGCTCCTAGGTTCGTAGAAGTTAAGGAGAAGATTGATCATCGTGGTTTTCCCGGCGCCCGTCGGCCCGACGATTGCGATTCTCTGACCGGGCTTAACCCTGACGGAGAAGTTCTGGATCAGCGGAAACTGCGGCCGGTAAGAGAAATCAACATGCGAAAATTCCACCTCGCCTCTGACCGTCTGCGGATCAAGAACCACGGCATCCTCCGGATCCGGTCTCTCCTCCGGCATATCGAAAATCTCGAAAACACGCTGTGCGGACGCAAATGCCGCCATGATCTGCGACGTGATGTTGGTCAGGTCGTTTAGAGGACGCGAGAACTGGTTCCAGTAGGTAAGGAAGCTCGAGATCCTGCCGATCGAAAGCCCTCCGGCCATCCAGCCGAAGACGCCGATCAGAATGTAGGCAAGGTTGTTGACGAAGCGTGTTGTCGGGTTCGGAAGAGAAGACGCAAACTGTGCCTTCTGACCGACTATCTTGAGCTTGCCGTTCATCCCGTCGAATTTTTCAGAGGCCTGCTCCTGATATCCGAAGGCTTTCACTTCCCGCTGACCGGAGAAGATTTCCTCGACGATACCGTTGATCTCGCCGATATACGTCTGCTGCTTTCTGAAATACTTTCCGGTGATCCGGACGATAAACGACGCCAGAAAGAAAGAGAGCGCCGCGGTCGGAAGTACAATCAGCGTCGTTTTCCAGCTCAGAACAAACATGAAGACAAGAGTCCCGACAATCGTTACGCTGCCGGAGAAGAGCTGTACCATCCCCTGCAGGAGACCGTCCGATATCGCGTCAACGTCGTTGACAAAACGCGATACTATATCCCCGTGCGAAGTGCTGTCAAAAAACTTGAGAGGCATCCGGCTGATCCGGGCAAATCCCTCCCTTCTGAGTTCGGCGGCCGTATGTACGGCGGCCAAGTTGGAGAAGAAATTTAGAATCCATTGCAGGCCTGCGCTTAAGATATAAAACGTCAGAAGGATTCCGACGGTTTTTAGGACCTTGTCAAAGGGAACCTGTCCTTTTCCCGTCATCATATCGATGATACGCCCCATAAAATACGGCGCGAAAACATCAAATGTACAGCCGGCAACCGCCGCTGCCATTACGTAGACTATATAGCGCTTCTGATTTCCCGCGTACTTAAGAATTCTCGACAGCGTTTCCCGCGAAGGCTTAACATCCGCCGCACCGAGCTTTTTGGCATCCGGCGAAAGATTTCTCATTCCGGGAAGCAAAGAGGAGGCCTGCGGCATATCAGATCACCTCCGATTCGGACATCTGTGAGAGCGCGATGGAACGATAGATTTCGCTCGACCGCATAAGTTCCTCATGCGTGCCGAGTCCTGCTGCACGGCCTTCTTCAAGAACCAGAATCCGGTCTGCACCGCGTATCGAGGCAACGCGCTGGGAAACCATCACGACCGTAACGCCCGTCTCTTCTCTCTGATCGTTTATGGATTTTCGGAGCCTCGACTCCGTGATGAAATCGAGCGCCGACGCAGCATCATCCAGAAGGAGTATTTCGGGATTTCTGACAAACGCACGGGCGATCGCGAGCCGCTGTTTCTGGCCGCCGGAAAGATTTTTGCCGTCGCGGTCAATTTCTGTGTCGAATTTTTGCGGCAGATTCCCGATGAACTCCGATGCCTGCGCGTAAGAGGCGGCCTTCCGCAGCGTCTCGTCGTCCGCGTCAGGGGCTCCCCAGCGAAGATTCTCTGCGACGGTTCCGGCGAACAGCTTCGGCTGCTGGAAGACGCATCCTATCCTGTTACGTATGTCTTCGGGATGCATATCTCGGATATCGTTTCCGAAAAGAGTGATCTTTCCTTGACTTGCGTCATAGAACCGCGTAATCAGCATCAGAACGGTGGTCTTTCCGGAACCGGTTCCTCCGATAATTCCGAGCATGCCGCCGCGCGGCACCGAGAAGCTTACGTCCGTCAGTACGTCTCTTTCGGGGTCACCGTCGGTATTTTCGGCGTAGGAAAAGGTCACGTGCGAAAAAGCAAGGGCTGTCGCGGCATCCTCCGCCGACCCCGGACACTCCCCGGTCACGGACTTGTCTTCCGAAGTCCCGGCCGTATCAGCCGGTTTCGTATCAAAAACTTCGTTCACGCGGGCAAGCGACGCCGATGCCTTCGTAAAAATGACGACTAGATTTGCAACGGCGATCAGTGCCGTCAGAATCTGCGCAATATAGTTGATAAAAGCGATCACGCGGCCGGGAGAGATCTCGCCGGCGTTTACGCCGACGGCACCGAACCACAGGATCGCGCAGATGACGAGATTCATAATCAGCTGCGTGAGGGGCGTCATCAGCGACGAGATGCGCGTAACCCGGATCACGCTCTCCGCATGGTTCATGACAGCCCGGTTAAATCTTTCGATTTCCACCCGGTTTCTGGCGAACGCACGGATTACGCGGACGCCGGCAAAGTTCTCGCGTACGACTCCGCCGACGGAATCAAGTCTTTGCTGAACCGCCGAGTACAGCGGAAAAGCCGTAAGCATGACCACCGCCAGCACAGCAACAAAGGACAGCACGCCGATGATGATAACCACGGATAATTTGAGATCGAGGATCATCGCCGCCGCAACGCACCCGATGCTGACAAAGGGTGCTCTTAAGACCAGCCGGATCAGCATAGAGACGGCTATCTGCAGCTGATTCACATCATTTGTTACGCGCGTGACCAAAGTATCCGTTCCGAAACGGTCGAGATCCTTCATGGGAAGGTGATTGATATGCGAAAAAAGCGCGCTTCTTACCTTCGTGCCGAAGCCCTGAGAGGCAACGGAAGCACTGTATTGGCAAATAAGCGCGCTGGTGAGTCCTATAACAATGATGACAAGCATTCTAAGTCCGGTACGGTAGATATAGTCTGTGTCCCGGTTTGCGATTCCGGTATCGATGATCCCCGCCATAAGAACAGGCAGGAAAAGCTCAAGAACCGCTTCGAAAAGTTTAAACGACGGTCCGATGATGAATTCTTTCCGGTAAGGCTTGAGATAAGGCAAAAGATGTTTAAGCATGATGTCCTCCCAATGCGGGTCTTCTGCTCCTATCCTATCACAATTCCATTCGTCAGCTGCAGTCTCCGATCCGGCGGAATCGCATATACCGCGCCTCGAGAGCCTCTGCCGGATCCTTCGCAAAAGCCTGTCCGGAGCGTTCGGCCGCATCCGTGAGATAAGCAAAAAGAGTCCGCGCCATTTTCTCGGGGTTCGTATGGGCGCCGCCTTCCGGCTCGGCCAGCACGACGTCACATATCTCCATATCCTGTAAATCGTAAGCCGTGATGCGCGCCGTATCGGCTGCCTCGTTCTCTCTGGTCGGGTCTTTCCAGAGAAGAGACGCAAATCCGCGGGGCGAAATAACGGAGTAGATTGCGTTCGATGTCATCGCGAGCTCGTCACATACGGCGATTCCCAGCGCGCCTCCGCTGCCGCCTTCACCGATTACGACGCTGATCACCGGGATCTTAAGCGGCATCATCTCCATAAGGTTTTTGGCGATAGCCTCGCCCTGACCGCGCTCTTCGGCTGCGACCCCGCAATAGGCGCCGGGAGTGTCGATAAACGTGATTACGGGGCGGCCGAACTTCTCGGCCTGTTTCATCGCACGGAGCGCCTTCCGGTATCCTTCCGGATGCGGCATGCCGAAGTTGCAGGCCTGATTCTCGAGAAGCCCCTTGCCTTTCCGGTGACCGATCACGGTCACGGCTTTGCCGTCTAAGCGTCCGATGCCCGTATACATAGCGGCGTCGTCACCCGCTAACCGGTCTCCGTGAATTTCCTTAAGGTCCGTGAAAAGCATCGGCAGGTAATCCGTGAGTGTGGGCCGCTCGCGGTTCCGGATAATCCTCAGGCAGTCGGAGCCCATATTGTGTACGCGCGGCACGGCCGGAATCGCAGACACTTCCGTCTTCTTATCCTCCCGAACTTTTACGTTATGCAGGTCAAGAAGATCGGCAATCGTTTTTTTCATATCTTTTCTGGGCACGATCATATCCATGAATCCGTGTTTCAGAATGAACTCGGCGCGCTGGAAATCCTCCGGAAGCGCCTGTGCGATCGTTCCTTCGATGACACGGCGGCCGGCAAACCCTATAAGCGTGCCGGGTTCGGTCAGGATGATGTCGCCGAGCGACGCGGAGCTGGCCGTGACGCCGCCCGTC
>Ga0209373_10003856_pt1 | contig 13436 bp, 15 predicted proteins | sample Higcelweek5metaG_FD_187173 | JGI IMG/M metagenome (GOLD analysis project Ga0209373, IMG submission 187173) | Freshwater pond sediment microbial communities from the University of Edinburgh, under environmental carbon perturbations - High... | ecosystem: Environmental > Aquatic > Freshwater >...
GGCAGTTTTCCTTGCTGCCTTTAAACTCCGCCATGCTCACGTCGCCGATGGCGTTGATGCCCTGTCGCCGCAGCACAGCGGCCACTGTGCGCACCAGAATACGGATGTCCAGGCCGAGGGAGCGGTTGTCCACGTACCACACGTCGAGGGCGAAGCGCTCCTCCCAGGAGATGGCGTTGCGGCCGTTCACCTGCGCCCAGCCGGTTATGCCGGGCGGAACCTCGTGGCGGCGGGCCTGCTCCGGGCTGTAGAGCGGCAGGTAGGACATGAGCAGCGGGCGCGGCCCAACCAGGCTCATGTCGCCACGGATGACGTTCCACAGCTCCGGCAGCTCGTCCAGCGATGTGCTGCGCAGCAAGCGGCCAAAGGGCGGCAGGCGGTCCACGTCGCTGCCCGGACCGTCGGTCATGGTGCGGAACTTCAGGATGAAAAAGGGCTTGCCGTGCAGGCCGGGGCGCTGCTGGCGGAAGAAGACGCCGGGGCCCAGGGCCACGCGCACGGCCAACGCGGTCAAGAGCATGAGGGGAGAAAGAATGAGGAGACCCGGCACGGCCAGGGCCAGATCCAGCAGACGCTTGGCCGTCACCGGGGCTCCCGGCTTGCCGCGGCCGCGGGCGCTGCGGCGTGCGCGTGCTGGGCGTTTTCCGGCAGGGGCAGCGCGGCGAGCATGTCCGCCGTCACCACGCGCACGTCGAAGCGCTCCTCGGCCAAACGGCGCGAGGCCTGGCCCATCTGGCCGATGAGTTCCGGTTTGAGCACGAAGCGCTCCATGGCGCGGGAAAGTTCGCCGGGCTCAAAGGGCGGCACGAGGAAGCCGGTCACGCCGTCCTCCACGGTCTGCCTGCAGCCGGGCACATCTGTGGTGATGACGGGCCGGGCCATGGCCATGGCCTCCAGGCTGGAGCGCGGCGCGCCCTCCCGGTAGCTTGGCAGCACTAAAACGCTGGCCGCGGCCAGATGCGGCCGCACGTCGTCCACGGTGTCGATGATCTCCACCACGCGGTCCTCGCGCCAGCGGCGGAGCATCTCGGCAGGCACGGCGTCGGGCACGTCGTCCATGGGGCCAAGCAGACGGCACACCACATGCGGGTGGTGGCGTTTGAGCATGCGGCAGGCCTCCACGAACACGCCCACGCCCTTGGCCCACAAAAGCCGCGCCACGCAGAGGAACACCGGCGCGCCGGTCTCCGGGTGGGCCAAAACCGGCGGCGCGGGCGCAAAATGCTCCAGGTCGACCCCGCTGCCGCCCACCACGGCCACGCGCTGGCCGGAAGAGATGATGCCCAGGCGCTCGAACAGCTCCCGGTCGTCCGGGTTCTGGAAGATGACGCTCTGGTTGCGCTCCAGGGCCTTGGCGTACAGGCGCACCACAAAATCCGTGAGGCAGCGGCGCGACAGGGTGCTGGGCGCGCCCGGCAGCTGGCTGCCCAGCCCGCCGAAGGCATAGCCCAGGCCGGTGATGAGCGAGGCCACGCGGGGCACGCCAGCCCAGCGCGCGGCCAGGGAGGCGTAAATCACGGGCTTGATGGTGTAGGGCAGCACGAGGTCGGGTTGCAAGGCCAGGAACTTCTGGCGCAGGGCGAAGATGGTCTTGGCGTCGCGCACGGGGTTTACGCCGCCGCGGTCCAGCGGGTAGCGCAGAAGCTCCACCCCCAGGCCGCGCAGGGCGGTTGCCGTGCCCGCGCCGCCGCCCGGCTCCGGCGGAGCCAAGGCGATGACCTTATGGCCGCGCGCGGCCAGGGCGGCCAGCAGCGGAGCCCGGAAATTCAGCAAAGAGGGAGCGTGGCCAGCTACGACGATGATGCGCATGGCTTTCCTCTACCCCGAAATCCCCGCGCTTTCCAGCCATGATTGGAACATGAGAATGGGCCAGAGGCGATACTGGCGGTTGAAGCGGCCGGACTGGTGCTCGGCCCAGGCGCGGGCCACGGGCGCGGGCTCGAAGTAGCCCTCGCAGGCAAGGCGCTCCGGGTCGATGAGCGCCGCGGCCCAGTCCTTGAGCGGTCCGCGCAGCCAAAGGTCCAGCGGCACGCCGAAGCCCATCTTGGGCCGGTCCCACAGCTCGCGCGGGACATAGCGGGAAAGCAGCTGGCGCAGGGCCCACTTGCCTTGGCCGCCGCGCACGCGCATGTCGGGGGGCAGGCTCCAGGCAAAGGCCGCCACGCGGTGGTCCAGGTAGGGCGCGCGCGATTCCAGGCCGACGCTCATGGCGGCGCGGTCCACCTTGGTCAGAATGTCGCCCGGCAGGTACCAGGCCGTGTCCAGGTACTGCATCCAGGCCGTGCTGCCCTCCGGGCACAGGCCGGGCGCGGGCCACGTGGCGCGGTGGCGCAGGGGCCAGCTCGCCTCGGCCGCGCCGGGCACCACGAGGCCGGGGTCGGGCCAGGCGGAGACGAGAGAGGCGTAAAAGGCCGGGGCCACGCGCACGGACATGGCCTGGGCCAGCTTGTGGATCTTCTCGCCCGGCAGGCGCATGTGCGCGCTTTTGGGCAGCAGCGGGCCGAGGATGCGCAGGATGCGGTCCCAGGCGCGGGGCGAAAGGCTCTGCAACAGTCCGGCGGCGGCGCCGCGCAGACCGGGCGAGACCCCGGCCAGCTGCGCCCACAGGGCCGCGCCCTGCACGTGCCGGTTGTACCCGGCGAAAAGTTCGTCGCCGCCATCGCCCGTGAGGCAGACCTTGACCTGCGTGCGCGTGAGGCGCGACACCAGGAGCATGGGCAAAAGCGAGGCGTCGGCAAAGGGCTCGCCCGCGATCTGCGCCAGCTTCGGCGCCAGGGCCAGGGCGTCCTCGGCGCGGAAGGCCAGGCTCGTGTGCTCCGTGCCCAGATGCCTGGCCACGGCCTGCGCCTGGGCGGATTCGTCGTAGGCGGCGTCCGCGCCCTCGTAGCCGATGGTGAAGGTGCGCACCGTCCCGTTGCCCTGGCCCGCCTCGGCCATCAGGGCCGTGATGAGCGAGGAGTCGACGCCGCCGGACAAGAGCGCGCCCAGGGGCACGTCGGCCAGCATCTGGCCGCGCACGCTTTGGCGCAGGCGGTCCAGCAGGGCGTCCAGGGCTTCGGCCTCGGAGCCGGCAAAGGGCACGGCCAGTCCGGTTTCGGCTACGGTCTTGAGGGACCAGAAGGGCTTGGGTTCGGGCAGCGCGGCCAGATCCTGGCCGCGCAGGGTCAGCACGCAGCCGGGCGGCAGCTTGCGCACGCCGGAAAGGATGCAGTGGGGCGCGGGGATGCAGGACAGGCGCAAGAACAACGCCAGGGCGCTCTTGTCCACGCCGGGCGAAAAATCGAGGGCGGCGGTGAGGCCCGGCAGCTCGGAGGCGAAAAGCAGCCGCCCGCGCCGCGCGGCGTAGTAGAGCGGCTTTTCGCCCATGCGGTCGCGCGCGAGGGTGAGGATCTTGTCGCGCCGGTCCCACAGGGCCAGGGCAAACATGCCCACCGCGCGCGTCAGGCCTTCCTCCACGCCCCACAGGGCCAGGGCCTCCAGCAGGGTTTCGGAGTCGCTGCGCCCGCGCCAAGCAATGGCCTGGCGGCCGGAATAGGCCCGCGCCGCGTCGACTTGCCGGCGCAGGTCCGCGTGGTTGTAAATTTCGCCATTGTAGCAGAGCACGAACCGGCCGCAGTGGCTCGCCATGGGCTGGGCTCCGGCGTCCGTGAGCTCCAGCACGGCCAGCCGCCTGTGGCCCAGGGCCAGCCCGCCGTCCGGGTCGGCGTAGACGCCGCGGCCGTCCGGGCCGCGGTGGGCCTGCACGTCGGCCATGCGTCCGGCGGTGTCCGCCAGCTCGGAAACGGAGCGCGTCCCCGTGGGGTCCAGTATGCCTGCAATTCCGCACATGATGAGCCTTTTAGCAGGTCCGCGCGAGGGTGGCAATGCGGCGCCGGGCCTTTCCTCGGCGGCTGTTGACATTTGATCTTCTTTACAAGCGCTTGCGCGAAACGTAATGCTTTTTCCTTATGACAGCATAGCGCTCGCAACAGCGGCCCGGCCGCGGCATTGCCGGCGTGCAACCCCCCGGAGGTCATCGCATGCTCACCGCCTGGCTTTTGTACATCGCCACCGGCGCCCTGGCCGGAATTCTGGCCGGACTTCTTGGCATCGGCGGTGGGCTGGTCATCGTGCCCATCCTGAACCTGGCCTTCACCGCGCAGGGGCTGCCGGGCGACTACATCCAGCATCTCGCCCTTGGCACGTCGCTGGCCACCATCATCTTCACCGCTGTTTCGTCCATGCGCGCGCACGACAAGCGCGGGGCGCTGCTGTGGCCCGTGTTCAAGGCCATCACCCCGGGCATTCTGATCGGCACCTTCTTCGGCTCCAAGGTGGCGGCGCACCTCTCCACGCGCTTTCTCTCCGGCTTCTTCGTGGTCTTTTTGTATTACGTGGCCGTGCAGATGCTTCTCAACATCAAGCCCAAGGCCGCGCGCGAGATTCCCGGCACCGTCGGGATGCTTGGCGCGGGCGGCGTCATCGGGGGCGTTTCGAGCTTGGTGGGCATTGGCGGGGGCACGCTTTCCGTGCCGTTTCTGACCTGGTGCAACGTGCCGCTGCACACCTGCATCGGCACCAGCGCGGCCATCGGGCTGCCCATCGCCGTGGCTGGCGCGGCCGGGTACATCCTCAACGGCATGGACGCCGCTTTGCCTGGCATTTCCGAGGGATACCTCGGCTTCGTGTACCTGCCCGCGCTGGTCGGCGTGGCCCTGGCGAGCATCGTCACGGCTCCGCTTGGCGCCAAGCTTGCGCACAGCCTGCCCGTCAGCAAGCTCAAGAAGATCTTCGCCTGCCTGCTTGTGGTGGTGGCCACGCGCATGCTCTGGGCCCTTGTGGCGCATTACTTCGTTTAAGGCCGCGGCGAACCCGCGCGAGCTGAGGGGGGCGGTCTTTCTGGCTCCGCCGTGGGCAGCGATCCGTCTCGCGGCGGCCGACACTCCCGCGCTCCGCGTGGGCTCCGCCACCCGTTTTTAGAATGTCACGGCTAGGCTGACGGAGCCGAACAGCTGCCCGCCCTTTTGCCCGTAATATTCCTCTGTCCGGTACACGTGCGTGTAGGTCAGCTTGGTCCGGCCCATGACCAGGCCGATGCCGCCCATGAGGTCCGCCACAAAGACGTTCTTGGCAATGTGCGCGCTGTGCTCCCAGGTGTTGCCGTCGAGAAAGATATTGCGCGCCACGGCGCGCCCCTCTGCCCCGGCAAAAATATGCAGGCCGAATTCAGTGTCGGGCCGCAAGCGGGGGTCATCCGCATCGGCCGGAGCGCTGACGCCGCCGCCGGGCTGGATGAGGGAGGTGCCGAAGTCCCACGGCAGACGATAGCCGAGGCGCGTCTCGAAACCTGCGGCCGCGTGGGTCTGCACGTTGCCCGCCGTTGCCCGCACATGGGGCAGGAAATCCCAGGCCACGTCGCTGCCCAAGTCCGCCCGCGCGGCGCGCAAGGTGCGCTGCCATGAGAGCACGACGCCCGGTTCGTCGTGGAGTTGATGCCCCCACCCCCGGACGCGCTCAAAACCCATGACGGCGTGATAGTTGTTCTGGGTCTCCTCGGCCATGGACGAAGGTCCGACAACGCCCACGCTCGTCTCAAAGGTGTCGAGCCGGGTGGCGGTCTTGGCGTGCAGGGCCAGGGAGATGTAGCTCCATCCGGCAAAGGGTCTGTCGTCTGGCTGCGGGGTGTTGAGCGTGGTGTTGCGCGGCACGTACATGTTCTGCCCCAGAGACAGAGCCACGTTATACTGCTGCCCGGGCTCGTTCACAAAGGGCAGAATGCGCAGATAAGGCAAAACGAACTCCGGCAGGCGTTCGTCCTCGGCGTATTTCTTAAGATCACCGGACACCCAGGAAATTTTAATGCCGTTGGTGTAGTGGTTGTCCGTGCCGGCAAAATAGTCGTTTTCTTCCGTGATGATGAGCGTTGAGGAAGTGCTGGCGGGTTGCTGGGGCTCGGCCCCGAAACTCTTCCGGACCGGCATTGAGAGCAGCATCGTGACGCACAGCACGAGTATGAGGCGGAAAGGATGGCGCATTCGCAATGATCTGCTCCGATGGTCTTGTGCTGTCCGCTTGGGGGGAATCAAACCTCACATCAGGGCAGAGATTGCTCCCTGCCCTGATCGTTCAGCATAACACGGAAGGTGGCGACTTCAAGGCGTTTCGCCTTCAATTCATTCAAAACCGGTCCGCAGCAGACGCGGCGTGGAGCTGCACTCCCGTTCGACGCTGCCGCCAGCGACGGTATCGCTATCTCTTGTGGTGTTGGCCTTCCTGCTGATTGCCATAGAGGCCACCGGCGACCGCGCCCAGGCCGCCGCCGAGCAAGGCCCCAAGGCCAAGGCCTCCGCCCGTCAAGGCAGCGATCCCGAGGCCCGCGCCAGCGCCGATGGCGCCGCCGGACAAGGCTCCCTGCTGGGTCTTCGTCATCTGTGTGCAGGCGGAAAAGCTGAGACACATGACCAGCAACGCGGCGATGAATGCTGTTTTCATAAGATGCTCCTTAGTTCTTCCAGTTGGGCGCGATCATCTCGTGCCAGACCACGTCCAGCACATTCCGGCGCAGCTTTGTGGGGTTGTTCGCATAATAGGCGTCGACCCGGCTCACCATCTCGGACCACTTCGAGTCCTTGAAGGCCGTGACCCAGCCTTTGACGAACCTGGACGGCTCTTCGGAGCGCTTGGTGCGCAGGTGGTATTCAAGGACAACGGCGTTGCTGACGCCGAGCAAAAAGGCCCGCTTGTCGGAATCCGTCGAATGCGTCCACACCTTGCCGTCGATGTCCGGATCGGTGTTCTCCATCGCCCCCTGGGCAAGGGCGGAGCCGGCGCCAAAGAGCAGCAGGCCCACAAGCGCAAACAGGACGAGGTAGTGATTCTTTTTCATTGTTTCCTCTGGCGTTACAGATTGTCTGGCTCAGGTGTCGTCTCCGCGCGGCGGGAAGAATCGCCGCGCGGAAACCAAAGCGTTAAGAGATTTTCCTGGGTAAACGCATCGCCGTTCCCTGGCGCGAAGCGTGAGCAACAACGCCTGGGATGCTGCAGCCAGCAGCCGGGAGGCGGGCTACTTGCCCGCGACCTTCATTATCTCGCCCGCCTTCTGCTGGACCTTTCCGGCCATGTTTTCGGCCTTGCCCTTGATCTGCATCTCGTGGTTGTCGATGGCTTTGCCGACAACTTCCTTCACCTTGCCGGAAACCTCGTGCAGCTTGCCTGCGACCATGTCCTTGGTGCTCGCTTTCATGCTCTTTCTCCTGTGGCGTTACAGGTGGTTCAGCCCGCGCCGGATACAGCTCGCCCGAAGGCTCCCGCTGCTGCTGCCGCGTCGTGGATGCTTCGTCCGGTCAAGCCCGATGAAATGTTTCCGCCTAAAGCCGCGCCGGGCGCGGCCAAGGCCGAGGCCTCGGGCTGAACAGTGGCCGGCGCCCGGAGCAGAAACCGGAATCCTTGCTGCATTGCTGCACAGGACATGGCGCCAAGACTCTTTATTTCCCGCCTCCCTCCCGCAGCAGGGGAGAGAGACGGGGGCGCCATGCCAAGGCTGAGTTGGAGGAGGGCAACAGCCCGGCGTGGCGGGAGAATGGGAAAACATGGGCTTACGGCCCACCGCGCGGAACTTAGGCGGCGATCCTGGGCCCACGTGTGTTCTTACTGCTGGCCCTTGACGACCATGTTGCTGCGCACGTCGCTCACGCCCTTGACCTTGCGCGTGATGCCCACGGCGGTGTTGATCTGCGCGGGGGAGGTGACGAAGCCGGAGAGCTGCACCACGCCCTTGAAGGTCTCCACCTGGATGTCGTTGGAGTTCAGATTGGGCTCGCCCAGCAGGCCGGACTTGACCTTGGCCGTGATGGCGGAATCATCGATGTACCCGCCGGTGCCTTCACTGGTGGAGGTCGCCGCGCAACCGAAGACGAAGGCCAGCATGAAGGTGAGGCACAACATGGAGAGACGCTTGTAAATGGTCATTGTAAGCTCCTTAGAGGTTAAAGATAAAAGTGCGTGTTGTTGACGTGACAGAGATTTTGCAGAGCGGGCCGCCGCGTCAGTGGGGAAGGAAGACCGCCGCCTCTTTGGAACGCGCGCTCCAACGCTTCGCAAACCGGAACAGCAGCGGACAGCGGCGGCGCGTTGGCCCCAGGCCGCGGCTAAACCCTTTTGATGAGCCGCAGGACGAAGATCAGCAGTATCGCCCCTACCGTGGCGATGAGTATCTCGCCAAGTATCCCGCTGCCGCCAAGGCCGACGCGGCCGAAGAAATACCCGCCGATCACCGCGCCCAGAACGCCCACGACGATGTCGCCCAGGACGCCGAAGCCGCCCCCCCTCACCAGAACCCCGGCAAGCCAGCCGGCGATGAGTCCGATCACGATAAAGAGAAGGAGTCCTTCCATGAAACGCTCCCGTTTGTTTTTTCAGGCAGTTGGGGATGGACTGCGGAGAAGCCGGATGGAGCGGAACACGCTCCCTCACCCCGCAAAGGCTCGTTGCCGCGGCTTGGCTTCAGGTCTTGCCTCACTGCGCGTTCAGCTGGCGCAAAAGCTCCTGCGCGGCCATGGGCGCGGTTTCCGGCAATGCGCCGGGCTCCAGCGCAGTCTGTAAAAGCGCAAGCGCGCCGTCACCCTTGCTTTCCTCCTGATTGGCGAACACATGGTGCGCGCCTTGGCGCAAGATCACGGACTCCGTTCCTTCGATGACCAGGGCCTTCAGAAGCGCGGGCCAAGCTTCTTTGCCGAACCCGTTCAAGGCCTCGGCGGCAAGCCAGATGACGTCTGAGTCGCTGTCTTCCAGCGCCGCCACCAAAGCCGGAATGGCCCTGGCTTGGCCCATGACGCCAAGGGCCTTGGCCGCTTCCCAGCGCACCTGCTTCAGCTTGGCGTTTTCCAAAGCTCGCGCCAGCGGCGTCACCGCCGCCGCACCCAGGCTCACCAGCGCCTCCCGCGCACTCTGGCGCAGCATGCCGTCTTCGCTTTCCAAAGCCTTCATATGGGCTTCCAGCGCATTGCTGGCAGATGCTTGCTTGCTCATGTGTTTCCTCCAGGGAAGTGTAACGGCCGTGCAAATGCCCGGCTCAATGCGACGCGATCATCCGCGCAAGGGGCCACTGGCCCTTGGCTGTCGATCCGCCCACGCCGATGCGCAGGCAAAGCCGGCCCCCCAAATAGGGAAGAGCCATGGTCTGGAGGATGGAGGAAAATGTGCAGCGCGTCGGTGCGCTGCCGCGCATAGGCGGGCATGTCTTTCGGGGAGGGCTGGGAGCGGACCAGGGGAAAACAGGGAGGAGTATGCGGGACAGCGCACCGACGCAACGCAGGATCCTTGTCATGGTCCACAGACCGGGACTCCGCCATCTTGCGGGCCACGGGTGCATCTGGAGGCCAGCATGAACACGCCCATTGTCCGAAATATTGTGAGCATTCCCGTCCATCAAGACTCAGCCCCCAGCATTGAAGCCTTGGGCGGCGCAACAGACGGAGCAACAAACGGAGCAACAAACGGCGCAACAGACGGAGCAACAAACGGAGCGACAGACGGCGCAAGCGTCAAGGCGCGGCGGATTCCGAGCCTCGCAAAGCGGGAGAAGTTCCAGGCAAGGGCCCCAAGAGGTCCTTTCAAGATTCTCACAATACCGCAGGCCTGGTACGACTCGCTCCATGCGGATCATGACGCAAACGACGACACCGGCAAGAACGAGTGATTCCCCCTGCCCGACGGCAGAGCGGGACGAGGCACCCTGCCGGCGCGGGCAGGATGCCGTGAAGAAGGCGGGCGGCACAAGGCACGGCAAAAGCCACCGCCAGCATCGTTGAACACAGGAAGGCGGTGAAAATGGATCTCATCACGATCATGTTGGCGGGGCTGCTGCTGATTGCCGCCGCCGCAGGCGCAAAGCCCGCGCCAGCGGAAGCGGCGGGTAAAGACGATGCCGAAGAGGAAAGCAAGGAACAGAAGTAGTGAGGAACAGAAGTAGCGCGGACGCGGCAACACGCGGTTGTTGCGGGCGCGCTGCCCACCTCAAGAAATACAGGCCTGCGTGCGGCGCTGCCGCAAGGGCTGCCAGAAATTTGCCGCTCAGCCGACCACAAAGCCCGCCAGATTACAAAGGGCGCTCACACAGGGCGAAGCCAAGACCGTTGCGCGGACAAACGCCTCCGCACCTTCATGCACGCACAGGGGGCTTTCGCGTCTGCCGCGCTACGCGCCCTTTGCTTGGGCGAGATACGGCAGCAGGCGGTCCGTCTCTTTTTTCACCACGGCGTAGCATTCGCAGCACAGCGCTTCGAGCTTGGGCCGGTCCAGCACGGTGATGTGCCCGCGGGTGTACTCGATGACGCCGAGCTTTTGCAGCTTGCCCGCGGCTTCGGTGACGCCCTCGCGCCGGACTCCGAGCATGTTGGCGATGAGCTCCTGGGTCATGCTCAGCTGATTGTCCGACAGGCGGTCCAGCGAGAGCAACAGCCAGCGGCACAGCTGCTGGTCGATGGAGTGGTGGCGGTTGCACACCGCCGTTTGGGCCATCTGGGTGATGAGCGCCTGGGTGTAGCGCAGCATCAATAAAAGCAGCCCGGTGTGGCGGTTGCATTCGTCCTTGAAGGTTTGCCCGAGCAGCCGGTAGGCGTGGCCCGCGCTCTGCACTATGGCCCGGCTTGAAGTGCTCTCTCCGCCCATGAACAGCGCAACGCCGATGACGCCCTCGTTGCCCACCACGGAAATCTCCGCAGAAGCCCCATTTTCCATGACGTAGAGCATGGAAATAATGGAATTTGTGGGGAAGTAGACATGGCGCATGGTGTCGCCGGATTCGTACAGCACCATCCCCAGGGGCATCGGAACCAGCTCAAGCTTTGTCAGTAGGCGGTCAAATACTTCAGCGGGCAGGGCGGCCAGCAGATGGTTCTGCTTCGGGGCGGGGGGACTAGGCATCGCGACCATCCTTAGATTAGTGAGACCTCACAGTTGCTTGCAATGTAGCCAGATATGCGGCCAAGTCTGTGCGTTAGCGCACACAGTGGCAGGTGCATGCCACTCCGTCAACACTCATCACGTGCGGTTGCCCTTGCAACGGGCCTACGCCACCCGTTTGCGGAACAGTAAAATTACTTTCCTGCCTATGCGCGACAGCGCACCGACGCCTCTCCCCACCTCTGCCATTGTGATCATACCAAGCCCTCGCAATGACGCGTGGCATGGCTGTATTCGGAGGTCATCATGAAAAAGCCCTTTGACAAGAAATCCACCAGCGGCCTCGCCAAAAAACCCGAAAAGCCCCAGATCGCGACACCCGGCGCGGGAGCCGCCCCCGACACCAGGCAGGACCGCGCGCCCCAGCACAAGGGCAAGGGCAAGAAAGCCGCCGTGGGCAACATGCCCGTGATCTCTGTCCGGCCGCCGCATACCGTCTGCGGCGAAACCGCAATGTGCATGGGCGCCTTCGGCGCGGACAGCGTGCACGGCCTGGAGCACAACTAGCACAGCGAACATCGTCCGCTTGCCATGCGGCGCACAGCGCGGCAAGCGGGCGCATCACCCTTTTCAACTGGCCGATGGCCACAGGCGGACCGTGCGTCAGCGGCAACACTTTCGAAATGGAGCGACAGCATGACTTCCTTTTCCAGAAAACTGATCATCGCCACCGGTCTTGTCCTGGCGCTGGCCATGCTCAGCAGCGTGGCCGCAGCTGATCCTGTCTCGCAGGATCTGGTCGACGCCCGGCAGGAACGTCAGATCTGGACAACGTATGCTTTGAGCCCATACCTGCGCGCCAGCAATCTCACCGTGCTTGTGCAAAGCGGCATGGTCAGGCTCACGGGCACCGTGGCCGAGGATGCCGAAAAGGACCTTGCCGCGGAAATCGCCTTCGGGGTCACGGGCATTCAGGAAGTGAACAACAAGATCATGGTGCAGCCCGGCTATGCGCCCGTTCAAAAGAATGCGGGCCGCAACTATGGCCAAATCGTCGACGACGCCGGCGTCACCACCGAGGTCAAGTCGAAGATCGCGTGGAGCAAGCAGACCCAGGGCCTGCACGCCATGGTCGACACCACCCTGGGCAAGGTGCGGCTGCGCGGCGCTGCCGACAGCATGAGCGCCAAGAATCTCGCCGGGCATCTGGCCGAAACCACCCGCAACGTCACCGCCGTGGACAACCAGTTGACCATCACCGGCGTGCGGCCTTCCGCGCTGGAGAGCGACACCGGCGTGGCGGCCAGCAGCATCGACGACACGTGGATAACAGCCAAGGTGCAGGCCACCCTCTTATACTCCCTCAATGCTGGGGCCGCCAACGTTCTGGTCAGCGCCAGCAACGGCGACGTGATTCTGACCGGCAAGGCCAGAAACGCCGCCGAGCGCGCCTTGGCCGTTGAGCTGGCGCGCAATGTGCGCGGCGTCAGGAGCGTCGACCCGCAGGGGTACACGTTTTAGCACGGCCGGAAAATTGTGGTGAGCGTTTGCCTCCATGGGCGCGGCGCAAGCCAATCCCGCCAGAGAGCATAATTCTTTGCCTGCCAGAGCGCGGCTTTTACTCCTTCTTGGCCTTGGGCGAAACCTGCCGCACCAGCCATAACAACAACGCACGGAGCACACGATGAAACGGAGAATATCTCTCTTGGCGGCGGCAGCGGCGCTGTGCCTCATGGCCTCGCCTGCCTTGGCCCAGCAGATGCGCGGACCCGCCGCAAGCGCCATGCCCATGGGCCAAATGATGGAGAGCCACGGCGGGGACGTGGGCCTTCTGGGCGTCTCGCCGGAAAAGCGCGAGTCCATCCGCACCATTCAGGGCGATTACCGCGACAAGCTCTTCCGGCTGCACCAGGACATTTACGCCAAGAACGCGGCGCTGAACGCGATCATGCTGCAGCCCCAGCCGGATCCCATTGCCGCCAAGGCCGTTTCCAGAGAGATCGCCACCCTGCGGATTGAAGAGATGGATCTCCTGATCGAGATGCATACCAGGATCGCCAGGGAAACGGGGGTGCGCATGCCGATGAACACCGGCGCGGACAAAATGATGAACTAGCCCGCGTCAAGCGCGGAAATTTCGTGATGGAACCTTGCGGCCGCAAATCCTCTCTCGACGCGGCCAACGTCTGAACACACTGCAATTCCCAGGAGACATTTATGAGCATGCGCAAGCGCCTTCTTTCCTCCATATTGCTGGCCTCCCTCGTGGTGCTGGCCATGAGCTTCCCGGCACAGGCCGAAACCCTGCGCCCCAAAGTCGACAACTTCATTCTGTTCTATGACCACTCCGGCTCCATGGTGCTGGACAGCCCCGACTGGAGCGAGCTCAAGCTCAAGATGGCCAAGGAGCTCGGCGTCAAGATGACTGCCGAGATTCCTGAGCTGGGTTACAAGAGCGGCGTGAACACCTTCGCCCCCTCGGCCACGGAACTGGCCGCCACCCCCTTCCGCAGGTCCCTTGTGGCTCCCGCCATTACGTCCATCGACACCAAGTA
>Ga0209373_10003857_pt1 | contig 13433 bp, 7 predicted proteins | sample Higcelweek5metaG_FD_187173 | JGI IMG/M metagenome (GOLD analysis project Ga0209373, IMG submission 187173) | Freshwater pond sediment microbial communities from the University of Edinburgh, under environmental carbon perturbations - High... | ecosystem: Environmental > Aquatic > Freshwater >...
TTTTATATTTTACTCAACCCGCCTATTTAAGGCCGATTTAATCGTAATTTAAATCTTCTTCCCGATATAAAACATATAGCCGTAATACGCCTTGTATTTGTAATATAGCTCTGCCTCATATTGCATGGAAGCAACAAATTCCTCGATGGCTTTGTTGCCTTCATATTTTTTCAGAAAAGATTCTCTTCTCAATGCCTGCCAGGTATAATAGTCTGTCCAAATAGTTTCGGGCAAAATATAAGTGGCAATCGGAAGATAGCCTGCTTTTTGCATTTGAACAACCTTATTCGAGATTGTATCTATTTCGGGATAAGCTTTTTGCCAGAAATCCTGAATTTCGGCAGGTCGCTCATCGCTAAACCAGGTATTTTCTGTAACTGCGATATATCCACCCTGTTTCAGGAATTTCCTCCACTCGTTCAGTCCTCGTTCAAATCCAATGTTGTAAATCGCTCCTTCCGACCAAATCAAGTCTAATTCTCCTTCTCGAAACGGAAGATTTTCCATGCTGCCAACAATGCCTTTCACTCTATCTTGAAGATTTTTGAACCGGGCATTCTGGTTGAATTGATTTATAAAATTGGGCCAAGTATCAACACCTGTAATTTCACACGGTGTGTTTTCTCCTAATGTCATAGTTTGGCCACCGGTTCCACAACCAATATCAGCAATTTTTGACTTTTCGGTAAGACCGTCTATAAACCCCAATGCTTTAAGCGTTTCTTCGCGACTTCCGGGACCTTGACGTTCTGTATCGGAAAAAAAATCATATATAATGTTCAAATCAAATTCATGAATTGTCTGTTTTTCATTACTCATTTTCTTATATTTTGTTGCGTACACGAAAAGCATCGCAATACTTCCATCGTTGTACGCAGATTAAAACTTAAAATTAATTCAATAGAAAATCGCTCTCGAAAAGAATTATCCGAGAACAAACGAAGATGCAATCGGTACAGAAAGTACAGATTGTTTACAGAACAATATCCGAATTAAGAGTAAACATCCAATTGTTTTAATGGGTGCAAAAATATGAAAAGCAATAAAACATGAAACTTTTTTTCAAATTTATCTTTCAGTAGCGGGGTGATTTCATCATCAACTAACAACCCTTACTCCTTGCTCCCGCGCGATTGTATCGCGTGGTCGATTAAATTATATTCCTTATTCTCAGGGTTCAACTGTTGATGCAGGGGGCATTTTCAGGGCAGAAGATTACATTTACAGTAGTGCCGTTGATTATGTAGGCGTGAAAAGGTTTGTTGGACGATGTTGTAGTAGTTAAGTAGATCGGAATACTGAAAACCACGCGATACAATCGCGCGGCAGCGTGGGTTTAAAGAAGAAGATGAACTGTGCTTAAAATTCCATTGTCCCAGATTTATTCAATCAAAAAACACCCTTACTAACTGCTTTATGAAACAGGTAGTAAGGGTGTTTCATGTCGAAGTGCAAATCTTTTCAGAACAAGTTCATTCACCTGAAAGCGACAAAGAAGCACCAGTATTAATCGATAAATGCTATATAATGTTTTTGAACTTCACTACAGTAAAAGTCAAGATCAACAAAAATGCGCCAATGATTGACCATGTTGAAACAGGTACAGTTTGTGGTTCATTCAAATCGATCAGATACATTTTATTTTCAACTTGATTGGCAACCCAAAGAGCGCCCGACGGGTCAATTTCTGCTCCTGCTCCTGAAAAAGGTGCTGTTTCGGGAAAATTCAGCAATTGTAAGCTTCCCCAACTGTTATGAGGATCTAATTCTGCAATTATGCTTGGATTAGCATTGGTAACAACCCAAAGCGAACCCTGTTTGCCGGGACCTCCCTTAGGATGCCAAGCCAAACCACTCACACCATTAAAGCTAAAAGATGAAATGGTTGCACCCGTGCTTGCAGAAACCCTCCAAATCATGTTGGTGTTCCAACCACCAAAATATAATTCATTAAGCGCTGCATCATAAGCAAGGCCACGCTGCGATGTACTATTCCAAGCGCCGCTAATGGTTTGAACTATAGCTCCTGTTGCGATGTTTATCTTTACGATGTTATTTGAACCACCAACAAGGCAGGCATATAAATATGTACCATCACTGGCCATATCACCTATCCATGACTGCCCCTCATTTATTGTAATTGTACCTAAGTTTGTTCCACTTGGAGAAACTTTATAAATGGTTGTCGTAGATGAATTTGGATCAGAAATGAACAAATTTTGTCCATCGTGTGCCACACCCCAGGCCAACCCAATTGGTGATGGGGCAGTAAAAGAAGCTAAAATGTCGTTAACAGCACCTAGGCCAACATTTCCTTGTTGTCCACTTCCTGAACCCCTTTTTGTTGCGTTCGGATTTAATGCCTGACCAAACGAGATTGTTGCATTTAGTAATAAAATTAACAGAAGACTAATTGTAAATTTATTTCTCATGGTTGTAAGTTTTGTTTTTTTATATTCATTATACGCTACAAAATTAAAATTTTATGACAATTAACAATTAATTTTTGTCATAAAATAATTCATGACAATCAAAATAGGATTATTCATTTCTCTTTTCTTTTGAGCCTTGCACCCCAAACCACTGTACTCAACTGCACCTCGTTTGAGCGTAGCGGAGACGAGGGGTTCATCGAAAGTCGTTCCTGACTGCCTGTGCCGCTAAAGGCGGTAACACCTTAATCACGCGGAGCGTGAACGGTTATAAGAATCAACCACATTGGCTCTGCCGATCTTCGATTCATAAAAATCAGGTAAGGGCAATGATTGTTGAAAAGCCGAAGAGTTTGCTGCCAAGAGATGAGACTCTGCCGCTCAAGCGGGAACGATTGCCGCTAAGGGATGAAACTTCGCCGCTCAAGCGGGAAAGAATGCCACCAAGGGATGAGACTCTGCCGCTCAAGCGAGAACGTCTGCCGTCTAGAGATAGAACTTCGCCGCTCAAGCGGGAAAGGTTGCCGCCAAGGGATGGAACTCTGCCGCCTAAGCGGGAACGACTGCCACCAAGGGATGGAACTTCGCCGCTCAAGCGGGAACGATTGCCACCAAGAGTTTGTTTAGTATGTTTGGATTATAATTGAATATCAGCAAAGCTAAATCGCCACCAGCCGTTGTGAACAGTTTAGCATATATCAAGGAGTGGGGGGATTTTCTATCCGAAACTTAGTGAGAAACGTGAGGCTGTTTTATCTTTGTCGCATGGAACTCGAAATCATTTACCGCGACGAAAACCTGATTGCCATCAACAAACCTCATGGGTTGCTGGTACACCGAAGCCCTATTGCTTCCGATGTGCAGGAGTTTGCCGTTCAAATTTTGCGCGATCAGATAGGGCAGCGCGTTACCCCCGTTCATCGACTCGACAGGAAAACGTCGGGAGTTCTCCTGTTTGCGTTAACCAATGAAGTCAACCGAGCCATGAATATGCAGTTCGAAGAGGGGAAGGTTCAGAAAACCTATCTGGCAATTGTACGCGGGTTTACTTCCGACGAGGAGAGGGTCGATTATCCGCTTCGGAAAGAAAACGGCTCGATGCAGGAATCCATTACTTGTTACCGTACGCTTGAAAGAGTGGAGCTTCCCATCCCGCTGGGAAAACACACTACACAGCGTTATTCGCTGGTCGAGGTAAAGCCCGAAACCGGACGGATGCATCAAATCCGCCGCCATTTCGACCACCTTCGCCATCCCATTATTGGCGATCGCCCGTGGGGCTGCAACAAACAAAACCGTCTTTTCCTCGAGCGTTGGAACATGGGAACGATGATGCTTCATGCCCAATCCATTCGTTTTCAGCATCCCGTTTCCAAACAAGAGGTTGTTATTCAAGCAGAGCTTCACCCTGAATTCAAGCGCACCATCTCATTTCTGGAATTTCAGAAAGAGGTATAACCGGGTTCAACACTTTTCATGAGAAAATAACGGTGTTAAATTATTAAATGTTAGAGCGTTCTCATGGAACTCACATGCAACACGATTTCCACGCTGAACATTATTTTCATCTCCTTTTGTGCCGCAACCTTCTATATTAAATTCTGCGGCATGTTCGTTTCATTTTAAAATAAAGCTGTAAAAACCTGTTTTAAAACAATTTTTACTTTTTGAAAACAGCTCTTTCCAAATCTCTTTTGTCTTATTTTTATCTCAGGAGAAAGAGAAAAAAATCATTTTAATTGTTTCACTTCTTTTATGTGTCTCAATTACAAATTACGGGGGGAGGGAGTATGAAATTCAAAATCAATTTAACCACAAAGCTTTTTGTTAGCATTATTGGCACCGTTTTCATTTTGAACGGCATAACAATGGCAATTATCGGCATCAAAACATCGAGTCATTCAAAAACAATCGGTCGAGAAATTTCGATGTCGAAATCAAAAGAGATTTCGTTGGAAGTAGAGAATTACCTGAACCAGGCCATTGAAACTGGTATCACTATGTCGAATACGTTTGTGGCTTTGCGCAAGGAAGAGCCATCGCGCAAAGATGTGGGCAATATCATGGTCGATGTTTTGAAGTCGAACACCAATTTCAAAGCGGTTTGGACAATGTGGGAACACGACCGGTTTGATGCAAAAGACCAGCTTTTTAAAACGGATCCGTTGTATGACAAAACCAGCGGAAGATTGAACCTCACCTTTTATAAGAAAGGGACGCAGGTTGTTTCAGAAATGGGAACCGATGAGCAATATTCCGAAGATTACTATATCGTTCCGAAAAATTCCCGCGAAATTACATTGATCGATCCCTACGATTACAGCTATACCGGTGATACCAAAGACGAGGTTTATGAAACCACTATTTCGGTCCCGATTTTCGATAATGGCGATTTTGTTGGAGTAATTGGTATCGACATTGAACTTGATAACCTCATGAAGGTAACAGGGAAAGCCAATTTGTACGAAACCGGGTTTGCCTCCATCATTTCGCACGAGCTTCAGGTTTCGGCTCATCCCAACGAAAAGTTTGTTAAGAAAAACATCACTGAAATCATCAAAGACAATTCAATCCTTGAAAGGATCAAAGCAGGAAATGAATTTGAGAACATCGATCGTTCGTTGGGGAAAGGCGTTTTCCGGTTCTTTTATCCCATTCATCTGAAAGGTTTTTCAAAAACCTGGACGGTAATGGTTGAGATCCCGTTGAAAGAAGTTTATGCTCAAACCACACGCATCATTGGCCTATTGATAGGCTTCAGTATTCTGTTTCTGATTGTACTGTCGGTGATTGTTTTTTACATTTCCCGAAACCTGTCGTCGCCAATAATAAAAGGTTCTGAACTGGCCAAGCAAATTGCTGCCGGAAAAATAGCTTCAAACATTGCCATTACTGATCGGAATGATGAAATTGGCGACTTGCAGCGGGCGCTTAAAATCATGTCGATGAGGTTAAGCGATGTGGTGACAGGCATTAAAGAAGGTGCCGATTCAATAACCACGGCTAGTTTGCATTTGAGCACCACTGCCGAGGAGTTTTCGCAAGGGGCAACCGAACAGGCATCAACGGTGGAAGAGGTTTCTTCGACCATGGAAGAGGTGGCCAGCATGATACAGGCCAATGCAAACAATGCCCGCGAAACCGAAACCATATCGGTTACCGCACAGCAAAGCATTCGCGAGGTGATGGAAGGGGCTGTGGAAGCCATGGAAGCAAACAAGGTCATATCAAATAAAATAGGAATCATTAACGACATTGCTTTTCAAACCAATATATTGGCCCTTAATGCAGCCGTTGAAGCAGCGCGGGCCGGATCGCACGGATTGGGTTTTGCTGTGGTTGCCGATGAAGTTCGCCGTTTGGCTGACAATACAAAAATTGCTGCCGAAGAGATCATCAAACTTTCAAAAAACAGCTTGACTTTGAGTGAGGAATCGAGCCGGAAAATGGTGCGGCTTTTGCCCGAAATTGAAAAGACAACAAATCTTGTTATTGAAATTGCAGAATCAAGTTTTCAACAGTCGCAGGGCATTATGCAAATTAACGATGCCGTGTTGCAAATGAACAACGTGGCGCAAAACAATGCTTCGGCATCGGAACAGTTGGCAACAAATGCCCAGCAACTTTCAACGCAGGCCGAATCGTTGAATTCTATGGTATCCTTTTTCGAAATAGTAGAGGGCGACCATAGGGGATAGGTAATATTGCCGTGCACCTGCTGGTTCGGATTTGCAACCGCTCAAGCGGGAAAGGCTGCGGCCAAGAGTTTGTTTAGTTTGTTTGGATTAATTATTTGAAGATCAGCGGAGCTAAAACTGCACCAGCCTCAACTGCGCCTCGTTTGAGTGTAACGGAAACGAGGTGTAAGTCGAAAGTCGTTCCTGACTGCCTGTGCCGCTAAAGGCGGTAACACCTAATCACGCGGAGCGTGAACAGAAGATACTGAGTTAACAGAAAAGTACAATTCATCGCACCGTTAATGACGAGGAATAGGGTTTTCAGTACAATGCTATCAATTGCCCGGTGCCTTTAGGCCCGGGATAGAAAATAGATACAAAAACAAAAGGCTTTAGCCAAAACAATCATACAATTTGGCTAAAGCCTTTTGTCATTAGCTATCAACCCAAACCACGACTTAAAAGTCGTGGCAATTGAAATACACTCCTCCCTCGTCCTGCTTCAGCTAAGGGGCAGCATTTGTTATATGCGGCTCCGCCCTCTACGTCATTAGATTTTGTAACTCGCACCGTGCAACCAATGTTGATAAATTAGCACCATACACTTTTTAGTTACGAATTAAAACTTTAAGGCGGCTAAAAGTTCCTTTTTGTAATACCGTATTTACGCGCTCCAAAGTACGGAATCAGGAAGGCCAAAGTACGGAACCCGCTACCACCAGATACAATCTGGCTGCAGCGGGGAGATCCAGTTTTTAAAACCTTCAAGGTCGGCCAACATCTCAGCTTTTTATTCATAAATCCTATGCGCATCGGATTTTTTTCTGTGCTTATCGAATTGAAAACCGATGCTTATGGGATTTTTTTCTGTGCGCATCGGTTTTTCCACCCCAAACTGCGCCTCGTTTGAGTGTAACGGAAACGAGGTGTAAGTCGAAAGTCGTTCCTGCCATGCCAAAGGCATGATGTGACTGCCTGTGCCGCTAAAGGCGGTAACACCTAATCACGCGGAGCGTGAACGGTTATAAGAATCAACCACATTGGCTCTGCCGATCTTCGATTCATGTTTGTTTCACAAATGGATGTTGGCTACACTATTTGTTCGTGAGGCGACCATATTCGGCTGTGAGACGACCATATTCGTTCGTGAGACGACCATAATCGGCTGTGAGACGACCATATTTGTTCGTGAGATGGCTATATGACTCGAAGAGAACCCCATATCCACAGGCAAAACATCCGTTTCGGTTTGCGAAAAGACCATCTGGTTTTGTGAACCGCCTGTAACCTTTGGCGATCCATTCAGGGGCTTTGGAGTACTTTTTTTCGAGACTTTTTCCCGTTCTGCTCCTCGCTGCCGCCAGATTGTACCCGCACTACCCCTGCTAGTCGGGATAACTGAAAGCCTTTTTATAGCTTCTTGATCACATCCAGTGCCAGCGGTGGAACCAACGGCATTCCGGTACTTGCTTTATGATATTAAACTGAATATCTTCAATTCATATTTATCATACATCTTCTTTGCCCAACTTTTCACATCAAATTCGGCTTCAAAGTTGATGCCCAGCATATTTATGAATGGAACTGATAGTTTCAATTTAGCCTGTATGTTATCAGTATCCTTTAAATCGGTGTAAATCTTAGTTAGCTTGTCATCCATTTCACCTTCAAATGCAACAAAAGCAGTCGTAATATAACCCATAATTTCTTTGGCAATTTCTTCTGTTTGTTGGTCATTTAATTCTTGAATCGCTTCTTCGATGCATTCTTTAATTGTACTGTTAGTGGGTAAGTTTATGAGGTATTCATACTGCAAATCTATTTTCGCACCGATTTCTTTAACGCCACATTGAATGTCTTTAACTATAGCCAGTATTTCAGCACCCGTGCTTCTTACTTCATCATCGTCGGGTATACCTTCCAATAGTTCAGAAATTAGGAAACTCTTTTCTGTTGGCAGGTCTTCATCGTGTATGTAATCTTTTTTCCCGTTCTTTTCCCTTAACAATAATCTTTCGTAATCGGCAAACGCATTTATTCCAAGCAATGGAATCCGGGCAACTGGTTTATCGCTTAGTTTTTCATTGATCGAGTTTATCACATATCGTATAACCGACATAAACTCCCGTTTCTTTTTATAATCGCCAATCACTACAATAGAAATCCTATTTTGATAGGTGGTTATCAGTGCCTGGCTACCATCTTTTTGCAAAACACATCCCGTCCTCCACATCTTGCTAATCAATTTGTGCATTTCCACCATAATATTGGGCATCACAAACTTTGGCAAATAGTCGTATTCGTAAACAAATTGAATCTGCTCGCTCGATGTTCTGATTGAATCTGCCACCTCGGTAGGTTCTGCTGTATCCAACAGATCAGGAATTATAAATTCACTATGATCGGCAGTGCAAAAACAGAGCTTAAACTGGTTGAGAATATCAATTAGGAAACGCCTTTCGTTGGTCGAATAGTCTATCTTCTTGTAGTTTGCCGGATTGTATATCTCCTTTTTGTCCTCCTCTTCATTCACAATAAACGCAAGATCGGACATGCTCACTTTGCCTTTCATTTGACCAACATAGGACGAAGTAAGAATTTGGTAAACCCCATAGGTAATCCAATAGGGATCCAGTACATAATACTCAGCTAGGTTTAAATCATCAAAATGCAATACTAAGCCCAAATCGTTTAAAAAAGTAATGGCATTTCTTTGTCCGTCCTTATTGTTTAAGCCTGCATTGCGGCAAATTGTTAAAAAACGATTTTCTTTAAGATAATCATCTGCTTTCGTCTCTATCTCCAATACTTTTTTGACTGAAATCCATTTTTCATCAATCTCGGTGTTAAATAGTTCAGCTGATGGAACGATTTCCTCTAGTTTATTTCTCAATACATCGATATTTTCATTGGTATTGCACGATACTTTCAGGAAACACTTGATTTGAGGGAATTCATTCTGTAACTCTCGTTCATTTTCGAAGCCAAAACCCGAATTGACATCTATTTGGTTAGCTAAAACAATTATTGGCGAATTGTCACCTGTTGCCCTTATTCTTTTAACCCATTGGCGCACCTGCGACGAATTATTGGCATCTTTTCGTGCATCAAGCACCAACACATACACCGCCCGTTTTGTTAAAAAGAACTGATGCGTAGCGTTCATAATCTCCTGTCCGCCAAAATCCCAAAAATGCCCTGTTATAGAATGAAGTTTACTCTGTTCTAAAAATGTTTCACATTCTCCAAACTTAATATCTTCAATGTTGACCCCATCAGTTTGCACTTCTATCTCGCTGAACGCATCAAATTTCAATCTTTTTAATAACGATGTTTTGCCTGCTTTCGGATCACCCAACAAGATTATCTTGATCTCGTTTAGTTTTACCTTTGTAGCTTCAAACCAATCAAGGATAGCTCGATTCCCTTGTTTGATAATCTCTAAAGGTGGGTTAATAATAGGGTTTTTGTATAACGAGATACCCCCGTCCCCGGACTCTTTGAGGTTAACAGGGAGCCCTTTTTGCATCAGGGGAATTAATGACTGGATATCGCTGATTTTATTATAGCTAAGATTTAAGCAGGTCAACCCAGTCAGCTTCTCCAAAATCGAAATATTGCTAATTTTATTTCCACTAAGGTCTAAGGAGGTCAACCCAGTCAGTTTCTCCAAAATCGAAATATCGCAAATTTTATTTCCACTAAGGTCTAATCTAGTCAAACCAGTAAGCTTTTCCAAAAAACGAATATTGCTGATTTGATTCCCGTTAAAATATAAGGAGGTCAAACCTGTCAGCTTCCCCAAAATCGAAATATCGTTGATTTGATTAAAGCTAAGGCTTAACTTGGTCAACCCCGTCAGCTTCTTCAAAACAGAAATGTCGCAGATTTTATTTCCACTAAGGTCTAAGCTGGTCAAACCTGTCAGCTTTTCCAAAACAGAAATGCCGCTGATTTTATTATGGCGAAAGTCTAAGCTGGTTAAATTCGTCAGCTTCTCCAAAAAACTATAATTGCTGATTATATTGGAGCTAAGAGATAAATAAGTCAAACGGGTCAACTTCTCTAAAACCGAAATGTCAGAGATTTGATTGTTGCTAAGGCTTAAGCTGGTCAAACCCGTCAGTCTCTCCAAAATCGAAATATCGCAGACTTGATTTGAGCTAAGATATAAAAGGGTCAAATCGGTCAGCCTTCCCAAAACCGAAATATCGCTGATTTGATTATTGCCAAGTTCTAATCTGGTCAAGCAAGTGAGCTTCTCCAAAAAACGAATATCACTGATTTGATTGTCGCTAAGGTCTAAGCTGGTCAAACCTGTCAGCTTTTCCAAAAAACGGATCTCGCTGATTTTATTAGAACGAAGGTTTAATTCTTTTAAATCCGACAGCTTTTCTAAACCCGAAATCTCGCTGATTTGATTATCGCTAAGGTCTAAGTTGGTCAAACCCGTCAGCTTCTCCAAAAATGAAATCTCACTGATTTGATTGTAACTAAGGTCTAAATAGGTCAGCAAATTCAACTCACCCAGAATATCACAATCATTGATTTTCCACTTATCATAAAACCACCCACCTAATCGGAGGGTCTTTAAACGACTAAAATGCTTAAATGTTTCCGGAAGACAAGTGCAATCTATCAGATTACGTGCCCCTGTATTGGGGCTTGTAATCCATGATTGCCTAATGTTACCTCTAATTTCATTACAAAAACTCAGCTCCTCCAGCCACTCCAACTCAAACAACTCTTCGGGGAAATAGGTTAAGCCGCAGTTTCCCAAATCGAGTTTCCCGGTTCTTTCTTTTTTCTCTTTTGCTATTAATTGCAGGGCAAGTTCGCTCATGGTTTTGTAGGTTAGATATTAGCGGTTGTTAAATTACGTGTTAAATATAATCAGATTAGAGGTTCGATGTTTTGGGTGAGTTCATTTACATCGAATTTAATTTGCTTACCGTATTCTCGTTTCAAGAATTGAGTGCTAGCGATTCGAGCAAATTCTTCAAGTAGCCTTTTATATGATTTTCAGTTCTTATGTCGTTTATTACTAATGTATAGTGCATTTATTGATTAAGCACTCATTTAGTATTAATCTTTAAAACAGTTGAGATGAAACGATGTACAAAATGCATTCTGCCCGAGACATATCCGGGCATAGCATTCGATGAAAATGGTATCTGCAACCGGTGCCACGAGTGGGAAACAAATTATGGTCGTATTGATTACGCCCGGTTAAAGGGTGAACTTGATCGGCTGATCGACCTCAAAAAACAGGAAGCCCACAGTCACGGGTTGCCTTACGATGTGATTGTTCCAATAAGTGGAGGAAAGGACAGCGCCTACGCGCTTTATGTTATGAAAGAGCTTTACGGTTGCCGGGTGCTCGCACTAAATTACAACAACACCATGCAAAGTGAGCTTGCCTACCAGAACCTGATCAACCTGGTCGATACGTTCGATGTCGATTTCAAGATGATTACAATCCAGCCTTCGCTCCTCAAAAGGGCTTTTAATGCCGCAATGAAGAAGTTGGGCGAGTTTTGTCTGGTATGCAATTGCACAGGATATTGGATACTTTTAAGTTTTCTGAACGATCAGTTTTCGAAATATGGTTACATACCTCTGATTGTGGGAGGTTGGAACCGCATGATCGAATACGATCCACAGATTAACACCCTCAACTTTGCAACGTACCGAAAGTTGCTTGAAGATAGCGGTTTGATCGGCGAGTTTTCGCAAACACTCAGCAAGGATGTTCTCGACGGGCTGACCCTTCAGCGCGATGTGCGGCAGGAAAACTCGGGAGGCTTCATTCAATTGCCCGATTACTGGGAATGGAACCATGCAGAAATGCTCAGTATTTTAAAGGAGAAAGGCTGGCAACCAATGAAGGATAAAGATACCCATTTCGATTGTTGGGCCAGTCCGTTTGCCGATCGGCTCGAAGTGTTGAAGTATGGGTTGAACCAGAAAAGCACCATAGCCGCAACAATGGTCAGGGCAGGAAAGCTGAACCGCGACAAAACGATTATTGCGGAAGATCTTTCGCTTTACGAACCCGAAGACGAGCAACTGGTTGAACGTTTTGCTCGTCATATTGGGTTTTCTGTGTCCGAGTTTGAAACCCTGAAATTGAAGCTTAAAAAATGAGTCCGAAAATTATAGCATTCCTTTTAAAAAGGGATCATCGTCAAAAAAAACAGGAAGAGAGAGCAAAAAAAGCGCTCCGATCCTTTCAAAAAATGGGGTGTACCTGTGGTTGGTACCAAACATTTTTGGAGAAAAACGGCTGTAAGGTTTCAGATATGCGATCGGTGAGCGATTTCACGAAACATGTTCCGTTGCTTTCAAAAGAGTCGGTATTCAACAAGAATCCTTTCATCGAACTGGCAAGGTGCAATATGCGCGAAATTCAATCGGTCATGCTTAGTTCAGGCCAATCGGGCAATTTTTCAACAGGTATTATTACCCGGCGTGAAAACCGAAAACTGGCTGTTCGGACAGATCTTTTTCTCAACATCTTCTTCGGAATCAAAAAGAGGGAAGCGCTGGTCATCAACGCCTCTGCAATGGGGGTGCGGGTCTTCACGCACCACACTTGTTGCGACACCGGGCCACGCTCCGATATTGTGGTAACGCTGCTAAAGGAGGTTTCGCCCTCATTTCCCAAAACAATCATTTCAGCCGATCCGCATTTGATCAAGCAAATTGTTGAGGAGGCGATTGTAGCAGGTGTTGACTGGTCGAAACTGAAAGTTTGGTTCATTTCGGGTGGCGATTGGTTTCCCGAAACGTTGCGCGCCTATGTTCACTCCCTAACCGGTAAAAGCGCCCTTATTCCTGAAAATGGGTTTTGGCTTGCTATTTACGGATTGACGGAGCTGGGGTATCCGCTCTTTTTTGAAACGGCGCAACTGGCTGCTCTGCGTGGTGAATTCTATTCAAACAAGGATTTAATTTCGGTACGGCTTTCGTTTCAACAGGGCCGTTGTACAACCCCGTTCCTGTTTCACCTCCTGCAACCGTCGTTTTATCTCGAACAGGTGAACGATGAAGGCAATGTACCCGAGCTGGTTTTTACTACCCTCGATCAGTCGCGCGCCATTCCGCTTATCAGGTATAACACGCACGATGTTGGGGAACTGCTCGACCCTGATGTTTTTGAACCTTCAGAATTTAAGTTGCCGATGGTGGCTTTCTGGGGTAGAAACCAGAACTGGCTCGGCTCAACCTCAACAAAGGTGTTGATTACCGACATCAAAGAGTTGCTTTTCGCCGACTACTCGTTGAATGCAAAGATTACCGGGTTTTTCACACTGCAAAACAA
>Ga0209373_10003858_pt1 | contig 13429 bp, 13 predicted proteins | sample Higcelweek5metaG_FD_187173 | JGI IMG/M metagenome (GOLD analysis project Ga0209373, IMG submission 187173) | Freshwater pond sediment microbial communities from the University of Edinburgh, under environmental carbon perturbations - High... | ecosystem: Environmental > Aquatic > Freshwater >...
CAAGGGATTTCGCCATTTTTTGCTCATTGTTCAATACAACCATCAACCCGATCATCAGCAAGAAGCTGAAAATCGTTAAAAAACTAATTTGTTTTCGGGTCAGGTTCATATTAAGCTAAACAAACAAAAATTATTTCCTTTTCAAAGATACTTTTTTTTATCTGATCAGTACAATTTTCTGTGTTTCTACCATTTTCTCAAATTCAATTTTTGCGAAATACATTCCTTCAGGTAAACCAGTTGCATCAAACTTTACTGAATTTAAGCCCGATGGTTTAATCTCATTTAAAAGTGTCCTGATTTTCTTTCCTTCTGCTGAGAAAATCTCCAGTTTTACTTTTCCTTCCTTCGGCAGAGCGTAATTGATATTTGTTGAGGTCTTTACCGGGTTTGGGAAGTTCTTCAGAAAAAGTGAATTCTTTTTTAACATTCCAATTCCAACAGGTTCGGTCGTTGATGTATCTTCAACGGCAATCGAGATGTAGTCAAAGCTCATCCAACCCCATGAATCTTTGATCTCAATTGTGTTCACACCTTTTTTCAATGTAACATTCTGAAAATAGGTCGACCATGTGGTTATATTGGGTGCTGTAAATGAAATTTCACCTAAACTGGTTCCATTTACGATTAAAATTTGAGATTTAGGTGATTGGTAATTCAGCAGATAGCGGATAGATAGCGGAAATTCACCATCTTCAGGTGCTTCTACGTTATCAAATGTAATTACCCAACCGTTGCTGTTCATGTCCAGATATTTCTTATTGCTGGCCGTACTGCCAGTTTTTACTGAACCTGTACCTGTGAATTTTGCATTTTCTGCTTCGTACACCAGCATTTTGAGTTTGGTAACATAAATTATCGAAGGGGAAGAAGTTATCGAAACATCTGTATTGTCGGTTACTTTGGCGGTATAAGAATAACTCCCAGCCAGGGCAGGAGTCCATTTTAATTCGTAAGGAGATGTATTATCGGTTCCTACCAGCACGCCATCAATGTAAAAGTCAACCTGTTTAACAGTTCTTTCCTTTGGAGCTGTTGCAGTGCCAATCAGTGTTATTTCAGTTCCAGGCGAAGTAACTCCCCCAACACTGGTACTTACACTGATGGTTGGTTTTGGATTAATAACTTCGATGGTGACAGATTTGGTTGCGGTAACTCCCTGATTTTGCCTGTCGGTAATTTTGAGTGTATACGTTGTTGTTTCTTTTGGTTGAATTCTTATTCCTGAAATAGAATCGACAGTTGCATCGTTAAGTGTAATTGAAGAGGCGCCGTACGATTCCCATGAAAGTACCGCTGTTTGTCCGCGTTCAAGCGTACTGGCCGATGAGTTGAATGATTTAATGACAAATCCAGGATCAACAACGTTGATTTTGAAAGGCGCCGCAGGTAATTCTTCTGCATTATACAGGTTGAGGACTCCCGGATTGTATTCCCAGGCATAACGTACAATCGCTGGATTTGGAATGCTGTTATTCCATACAATGACTGAATCGCCACCTACTGTTGCATTTGCCCAGCTTGGAATACCATCGCTACCAACCATCGCAAAACCGGAAACATCGTTGGTCGTCGAATTTTTGGCAATGAGGCCGCTTCCAATATGATCGTATTTTATAACCACCTTGCCATCGGGCAATAGTGTGTGGCTTTTGTACCGCGGGCCGGAATAAACGAGTTCTTCGTTGTAGGCAATTTCTCGGGCACAAAGCGCCATTCTTTCACCGACGGGTTTTTTGTTGGTCGGATGGATATTTTCTACACCGTCATTGTTGCCAACTTCAATGGTCACAGCTTCACCTGTGTTGGGTAACGAAAGCGCCAGACTTTGATTGGCCCGTAGTACCGGCCATGCATCCCACGCTTGTGGATCTTCTTTAAAGACACCAAAATTGGGGAGTTGCACCCATATAAATGGAAGGTCGCCTATTCCCCAGTTTTCGCGCCAACTGGTGATCATTTTTTTGAAAAGGCTTCCATACTCAAGGGCATCTTCCATATAATCGGCATTCGATTCGCCCTGATACCATAGAAAACCTTTGATGGGCATTCCTTCAAATGGTTTAAGCATTTGATTGTAGCAAAGCGTAGGTTGTCTTTCCTGATAGGTTCCACCGGCAAGAACAACATCATCTTCATCGTAGCCCAGCATTTCTTCGCTCATCCATGCTTCAATCCGTGCTCCACCATACGATGTGTTGATAATCCCGATGGGAATATTTAAGTTGGAATAAAGTGCTTTTGCGAAATAGTAACCTGTGGCAGTAAAACTACCAACATTGGCTGAAGTTGCCGGTGTCCAGGCACAACCTGCCGGAAGTATATCGGTTGGTTCTTTTGTTATTGTTTTTGGAACTTTAAACTGACGGATCATTTGGTTGTTGGCTGACGCTATTTCAGTGGCTGCATCGTCGCACTGACTAACCATCATTTCCATGTTCGATTGCCCGGAGGCGAGCCAAACATCACCGATATAAACATTGGTATACGTGAGCGTTTTGGTTTCGGAAACGATTGTCATTTGAAAAGGTCCCCCGGCATTCATAGCGGGTAAGGTTACCTTCCATTTTCCATCGGCATCGGTGACGACTGATGCCGTATTTTCAGAGATAGTTACAGTAACTTCTGCACCTATTGTCGCAGTTCCCCATACCGGGATTCCTGTTTCGCGCTGTAGTACCATCCCATTGCTGAATATTTTTGAGGGTACGACTTGCGCATGAACTTTAAATGCTAAACAAAATAAAAGGACACTAATTACAAAAACAACCTCTCCAATTTTCACAATCAAATAATTTTTCATTTTCATCTCTTCTGACATTAATAATCTAATGACAAATTACATCATTCTCTGTAATTTGAATCGGGATAAATTGATTAAAAGAGGGGTGTAAAATGTATCATTTCGAGAGTGAAAAGTTTAAGAATGTTAAAGAAAACCTTGTTTAAGTTTAAAACTGAAGTTTTTGTTTTATCAATTCTTCCGTTATTTCATAAACGACAGGACATATTTCGCAGTTTTTGAGCGTAAGTTTTAAGATTTGCTGCATTTTTCTGCGATCGGTATGCGGATATTCCCTGCAAGCCTTCGGTCGGCTCTCATAAACCATGCAATAATTGTCCGACATCAGAAAAGGGCAGGGTGTTAGGTTAAAAACATAGTCTTTGTCTTCATCAATGTGAAGATATTGCGTTATAAATTGAACTGGTTTTATTTTGAAATGTTTTGCCAGTTTATCAATGTCTTTTTCGGTAACAATTGGGCTGATAGTACTGCAACAATTGGCGCAAGTAAGGCAATCGAATTTAGAGAAAGCTTCTTCGTGCAGCGGATGAAAAAGATCGTCGACCTGGGGGGCTTTTTTCTTTTTTAATGTTTGAAGTAAGAGCTTCATCGATTTTTCATCGCGCTTCACAAGTTCCCGCAACTCTTTAGTCGTACGGTATCGGATCGGGCCCATCGTATTGTTTTTTGAATTTCATCTGTGCAAAGAATAGCCCCCCGATTACAACAACAATTCCGATGAATTTTTGAAGGGTCAGTTGATCGTTCAGTATGATCCAGGCAAAAATAGCTGTGCATACCGGAATTACATTGACAAACATGTTCGATTTGGAAATGCCCATGTGCCTCACACTGTAGGTGAAGAATATAAAAGCCAGGGTAGAAGCGAAAATGGTCAATTTCAAAATTGCCATCATTGCCTGAAGATCGAACGGAGTTGCCAGGAAACGGTTTTTCTCAAAAATGAACCAAAAGGGTAGAAAATAGACTGCACCAATCGCGTTTTGGAAAAAAATGATCGAAAGGTTATTCATCCGGTTCGATATTTTATGCAGCACTACCGTGTATGCAATTGCTGAAAAAACAGCGCTGAATTGCAGCATCACTCCAAGCGGAGAAGCGGTTATCCCCACCCCGATTTCATAGATAACAAGTGTAACCCCCAAAAAAGAGATCAAAATCCCGATGATGTTCCTGACGCTTATTTTCTCTTTGTAAAATAGATAACCGGCAATTGGGGCGAAAAGTGGAATGGTGGCAATAATAACCGAAGCAACAGTTGATGAAATGTATTGTAAACCATAGCTTTCGCCCATAAAATAGAGAAATGGTTCGCAAAAGGCCAGTAACAATAAAAACTTGAAGTCTTTCTTTTGAGGGATAACAAGACCTTTTGAAAATTTGGCGAAAACAAACAGGATAGCTGCTGATAGTAACAATCGGAAAAAGACAATTGTCAGAGGGCCATAGGTGATGTTGGCCACTTTAAACCAGACAAATGAAAGTGAAAAGCAAACCATTGCTAAAATGATAGCGGTATAAAGTTTCATTGGATTTTGCTTTTCCATAGATTGGATTTTTCGGGGCTAAAAGTAGTTGAAATAAAAATATCCTGTTCAAAATTGTGTTTAAAAGAAAACCCGCTTCATTGGGGTGAAGCAGGCTAAAAAGTTATGGTGAGTGAATTAAAAGGTCGAATTAAAATTTTCCCATTTTGATGGTCACACCGGCAGAATAACCGCGCAAGGCATTTTTAGAAATATCGGTGATGTTTAATTCAGAGGTGTAGCGGTAGCCAGCATAAACTGCGAAACGAAGCCAACGTGTAAAGTTGATTTCCAGTTCAGCTTGCGGTTCAATGACCCAGAAAAAATCATCGACATAATAGGTTGAAAAGTAATCGTAGTTTTTGAATGAACCAACTGCACCAGCGCCAACTAGAATAGGGAAGGAGAGGTGTACAGGTTTTAGGGGAAAAGCTATTGGCTCAAGAATAATACCTCCGTAACCACCTGCAAGATTTAGATCATTGTCAGAATTGGAATTGGAATAATATCCAAGTCCTATTTCATCTAACTCGTTGATAAAACCGGTACCACCTACACCAATTGAGAAAAAGTGGTCCATAATCCAACATCCGCGCGATGAAAATGTCATCCCGTCTTTGTTGTCTATCGGTGAATACCCCGCAGAAAAGGCGCCGTAAAAGCCGTCCCTTTTTTCCTTTTTGAAGATCGTTTTTATTTCCTGATTGTTTTCGCGGCTAATGGTCATGGTGTTTTGTGCGAATAAGTTACATCCGGTTAGGAGAATAATTATGGTGGTAATGAATGTTTTCATGGTAGTTAAATGTTATGTTTTTTAGAAATGTATTTTTAGAAATGATAAGTGGCGCTAATTGCAAAATCGATCGGTACAGCCCTGAAAACTCTTCTTCCCCAGAAGTCGAAAAAGGGTTTTGCATCGCAGGTAATGGAGACAGGTATTCGATCGAAATCATACGATATACCAATCAACGCATCAAGCCCGATCGTGGGTGCCGATACTTTCTCCCAGTAATAACCATGTTCGGTGTCTTGCTTGTACTGGTCCCACTCGGAGTAACCCGCATGGATGCCATACCCGTAAAAGAACGATAAGTAGCTGGGGAGTTTATCAACCTTGTATTGATGGAAGAATTTCATGGCTGTAAGTTGCCTTCCACCTTCCCTCCAGGTGATCATGAAACGGTAACTCGATAAATCTTTGTTTTGGACGTCGAGAAAGATACCGTTAGAATATCCGTATCTGACCCCTGCCGATCGCTCATATTTTTGAGCCATCAGCGAGGTGGCTGAAATTAAAAGTATGATTGTGATGAAGAGATGTTTCATTGTAATAATTTTTCAAGAAGGTTTAATTTTCCTGTTAGGGTATAAACGTGTTGCGTTAATCTTCGTGAATTAGTTTTCCTGAACCTAACGCGCTGAATTCGATCCGCGGTGTACCCATGTAGTGCAAATCGCCGCTTCCGCTCAACCTCGCATCAAGTAATTCTGACACGTTGATATAAACATTGCCTGAGCCACTGATTTCAACATCCGCTTCATTAACAGGAAATTCATAAGCTAGAATCTTCCCTGATCCAATAATGTCAAAAGTAGCTTTGTCAGAAAAACCGGTCAATTCAGCTTTGCCTGAACCTGAAATGATCACATCGGTAGTTTTGCAATTTTCGGCATCTAAATAGATTCGACCTGAACCAGAGATTTCAGTTTCAACGATGTCGCAATCAGCACGAATATCCATTGATCCCGACCCGGAAATAGAAGATTTTAAACTGGTTCCATAAAAAATTGACTGAATATCACCCGATCCGCTCAGCGAGAGTTCAAAAGAATCTTCTGAAATGGAGTCGGCTACGATTGAACCTGAACCCGATAAATCAATTTTGCTAATCGACGGGCTCGAAACGTAAACGTTAACTTCCTTGTGATGGTTAATGCTAACATGCAAGGCCGTACGGATATCGAGCCTGTCGTTAAAAACAGCGGTTTCGATATAAGGCAACAAGTTTGATTCGCATTCGATAACAACGCCGGGTTCATCGCTGTACGTATAAATGATATTGAAACTTCCCGATGATGTCACTTCTGAGAAATTGGGCAAAGGGCGAGTCTCTTCAGCAATTTCATTATTCCCTTCAATGATAACGCCGTCGAAGCAACTGCTGAAAACTGAAAGGATGAATGCTGTGAAAATAAGTAATTTAATTTTTGTGTTCATTGGGCTATCTGTTAAATGTTCTTCTTCTTAAATACAAGGAAATTTTTCAAAGGTTGCAACCTTTGTGTTTTTTCATCTTTTTAAGATTGTAATTTCTCCTGAACTGGTTTTCAAAACCAATTTAGGTTCTTCAATTTTGATGTCGCCGGTACGTCCGAAATAGCGCACCAACTTTTCGCTGACATTGATTTGTTCCTTTTTGTCAATTTTAGAATTCATAGGCAGATTGAGGTCTTTGTCGGTTATAATGTCAAAGTTGATGTCGGTTTTCTTATCAAAGCAAAGACTGATTTTTGATGAATGGGCATCGATAAAAATATTCTCAAACCCTGCTTTGACATTTTCAATCGACAAGTCACCGTAATTCATCTTGACATCCGATTTGTGTTTGAATTCAGTAATCGAAAAATCGGTCCAGTTTGCTTGGGTTTCAAAATCATCGATCATTCTTATCCGGTAGGTGTCGCGGGTTGAATTAACCAGAAGTTGTTCCACTTCGGTAATTGTGATGTCGGATGTTTTGCTTATGACCTTTATTTTTTTTGCGCTCGAAAGATTGAGTTTTCCATAATAGACTTCGAGGTTTCCCGATTCGATGGTGTTGACGATTGCATCGCCGAAATTAATTTTTAAGTTTACATATCCGGTTAAATCGTTTGCTTTCAGCTTTCCGTTCGCCATGTCGATTGTTAAATCGCCTTTGTAGTTTTCGATGTATACATTCCCAAATTTATTCGATACCCTCAATTCGAGATAGTCAGGGATCATCAGCTTCATGTTGATTTCAACCTGCGATTCGCTGATGCCAATGTTTTCTTTCAGTTTGTTGAACTCGCTGAACAGGATATTTTTTGAGTCGCCAAGTAACGTGTTAATCACCACATAATGCCCCGATTGTGTCAGTTCAAAACTTATTTCGTCCATTTTTTTACGGAGCTTATCGCGGCTTTTTTCCGAGACCTGAACAAAAATTTCGACCCTGACCGAATCTTTTTCCCAGGTTTCGATGCTAATATCGCCATATTTATTGCCGATATCAACAATTGTCGTTTTGTTGATTTTGAAACCTTTTACCAACTGCCTCGATTCGGTTACCTGGCCCAAGGTTGAGGCTGATGTCAGAAAAATGACAGATGCCAGCAAGGATAAACACAGGAATGTATGGCTAACTATTTTTTTCATCACCTTTGTTTTTAGCAATTTATCTGATTAAGAACCCGGTCAACCATTTCCAACTTAAATCGGTTATTTTGGATCATGGCTTCAATAACTTCACGGTTATAAAGATTGTCGTCCAAATCTTTTTCCAACTCACGATACATGTTATCAAGCTCGTTCAGGTCGTTTTCGATATCCATTTTCAATTCTGGATGTATTTTATAGCACTTTTGAATTTCACCTACTTTCAACGAAACTTTTTGGGCGTAGAATGCCTCGGTTTCGAGCAGGTTTTTCAACTCAGGATCGGTAATATTCGCATATCTGTTATTATCCGATTGAGGTTTGAGCATGTAAGTACCCACAATGGCGAGTACCAGTACGGCGGCTATCGCTGAGGCAATTTTCAGAAACTTGTGTTTTCCCTTTTCTTTCTTCTCCAGTTTCGATTCAATCTTGTCCCACAAATCGAGTGAAGGCAATTCTGAGTCGAAATCATCCCGGTTATCCCGCATGAAATCTTCAAGCTTTCTCATAATATTTCTCCTTTAAAATTTCGCAAACTCTTCTTTTAGCACGCATAAACTGCGATTTTGATGTCGATTCGGTAATTCCCAGTATCTCTGCAATTTCGACGTGGTCGTACCCTTCGAGCAGATAAAGTGAAAAAACGATTCGTCCCCCTTCGGGAAGTTGTTCCATCGCTTTCTGTACGTCTTTGGTTGTAAGGGGCATATATTCCTCATCAACCTCGTCGCTTACATGTTTGTATTGGTGCATGTCTTCAGTCAGCTGCAGATCAACTTTTTTCTTGTTCAGCGCATTGATACACGTGTTAATGACAATTCGTTTCAGCCATGCGCCGAAAGTTGAATCGTACCTGAACGTTTCAAGCTTCATGAATGCCTGCACAAATGCTTCCTGCAGAATATCTTCAGCGTCTTCGCGGCTATTCACCATACGAAGACAGATGTTGAACATTGCCCGTGCGTATAGCTCGTACAACTGCCGGCGGGCTCTGTTGTCACCATTTTTACTGGCTTCAATCAGCTTCTTGTGTATGTCTGTCTGTGTTCCCAACTTTTTAATTCCAATCTTAGAGACAATACGAAAAATAAAGGGTTGCATTTATTTAAAAAAATGCGGTGCAAAAGTGAATTTTATTTTTTGCCTGTCTCCTTTCAAATAGGTAAACGACTTTTTTGCAGCGGTAAAAGATAAGGAAAATTAGTGAATTGGGTAATTTGATAATTTGCTAATGAGGTAATATGCTAATGGGACAATGGGATAATTCGACGATTCGGCAATGAGATAATTCGGCAATGAGATAATTCGACGATTCGACAATGTGCTAATGTACTAATAAGCCAATTCAAAAATTTGCTAATTAGCTGACGCTGATCTGCGATTCGACAATGAGATAATGAGGTAATGAGATAATGTTTCGGAGGACTAGTAATATGAATAAAAACAATTTATGCTTCATCCGAATAGGAGTTCGACGCAGTCAATAGGTTGAGAAAGTAGGTTGAATTATGAAGAAATAGGATTCACTTTCTTCTTCATAAACAACGGGTAAATTCCCATAAGTATGCAAAATGCACTTGCGATAAATATCGCTTTGGTTTCCTTTTTACTATCCGTGAACCTTACTCGTTTGGGATTATCGGTTTTGTACCACATCTTCACGCTATTACCTTCACGGAATTTGTGATTTTTTCCTGATCCCTGATATATTTTTTCAGTACCATCGGCAGTGAAAAACTGGATTCGATAGGTTGAGCCGAGTACATGCACTACGTTGCCTTGAGTAATTGTAGCTTTCTTTTGAAACGAAGAGGCTTCAAACTTAAGAAGAAAACCTGCCGCGATTGCCAGAATACCAAGTACCAGTATGATTCTGTTTCCTTTTTCCATAGTTGTCTATTTTTATAGTATAAAGTTATAAAAATGCAACCAATAAAAATAGAGCCCCTTTGTTTCGCTTGACAGGAAAGCTTTCATCAATCACTGACGATTTCTTGACGACAAACGTTCTCAAATCTCAAATCCCGAATTACCGAATCATCACATTGTCGAATTATCACATTGTCGAATTGTCGAATTGTCGAATCGTCACATTACCTATTTCGCTGTAACGAAAACCAAATCCCCGGAATGCAGGAAAGGGCGAAAATGGTAAAGCAAATTTTCATGCTCTTCAGGTACAGATCAATGGTTTCGGCTGATAGTTGCAATTTACCCAGCATCATCGACATGAAAATGGTAACCAGCATCATGCTAAATGTTTGTCCGAAAACCCTCATCGTGGAACTTATACCCGATGCAATCCCGTAATCTTTTAGGCCGACCGATCCCATAATGGCATTCGTGTTGGGCGACGAAAAGAAACCAAAGCCAAGTCCTAATACGATCAATACGACAGTGATCATTCCAATAGGAGTCTCCTTTTGAACAAAACTCAAAGCTACTAATCCGGCCAAGGTTAAAAACATCCCGATGGATGCCAGTATTCCCGGACGGGTTTTATCAGATAAACGACCTGTGAGCGGAGCTGATATGGCCATCATAATGGGTTGTGCAACCAATACCAGGCCGGCATCGCGCGGCGAAAGCCCTTTGGCAAACTGTAAATAGAGGCTCAACAAAAATCCTACGCCCGAAGTGGCTGAATAATTGATTAACGCAGCCATGTTTGAATAGGAAAACAACTTGTTCGTTTTGAACAACTGCACGTTAAAGATTGGTGACTGGTGTTTGTTTTCGATCCGATAAAACAGGTAAAACAACAAAACTCCAATCACAAAAAAGGTGATTCCGTAAAGGGTTAAGATCTTTCCTCCACCATAAATAAAACTCAATATGGCAAGAGCGAAAACAATGCTTCCCTTGATATCGAATGGCGAACTGCTTTTCACCAATTGCGATTCTTTTAAATTAAGGTGCGCCAGCAGAATGGCAATAATTCCAAAGGGCAACGAGGCCATAAAAACCAGTTGCCATCCACCCAGTTGCGTCAATAATCCACCGATAAATGGTCCCAGTGAAAGTCCGGTGTAAACCGCACCGATGTTCAACCCCAATGCGACCCCTCTTTTGTTTGGCGGGTAAGCCGATGTTACGATAGCCATTCCGGTAACCTGCATTAACGCGGCCCCGGCGCCCTGAAAAATACGCATTGCAATTAACACTGGAATATTGGGGCTTAAGGCCGTGGCGAAAGTGAAAATTGTAAAAATGTAAAGACCAATTTTAAAGAACTTGACCCTTCCATACGTATCGGCCATTTTGCTCATGGGCAAAAGCAATATGGCATTGACCAATAAAAACGAGTTGATGATCCATCCCAGCAATGTGGCGCTACAGCCAAAATGTTGCTGGATGTCGGGAAGGCTGATGTTTACCCCCGAGAGCATGAACGGGTTCATGAACGACGCGAACATCGTTGTTAGCAGAACCGGCCATAATTTTTGATCTTTAATTGTTTCCACTTGTTCAATTTGTGATGTAAACAGTTCGTTGTCGTATTCGGTTGTGATCATCGTGAAAAAATCTCCCGAAAATACCAGATATAATAGAATAACCGTTGATGTTTTTTCAATTACCCGAGGATTTTTCTGTTGTCAATTTAAAGACGTTGGTTGAAACCGACGGCAAAGAATGCATTGCCAGAAGCTATTGAGCCATTGCCAGGAGCTATTGAGCCATTGCCGGGAGCGATTGAGCCATTGCCGGGAGCGATTCTGTCATTGCCGGATACGATTGAGCCACTCCCGACATCTATTCTGTCATTGCCGACATCTATTCTGTCATTGCCGGCACCTATTGTGTAACTAAAACAACCGATTAGACCATTCATCAGAGCGATTATACCGTTCATCGGAGCGATTGAGCCGTTCATCAGAGCGATTGAGCCGTTCAGGGCATCTATTATGTGACTAAAACGACCGATTGTACCATTCATCGGAGCGATTATACCGTTCATCAGAGCGATTATATCATTCATCAGAGCGATTATACCGTTCACCAGAGCGATTGAGGGAGAGTGTAAATCAGATTGTGCAAACAGGTATTTCTATTGCCTGCATCTATCTTCGAAGATAATTAACAAAACGATTTTTTTTTTAATTACAAACGGATGTCCGCTACAGCATAGCTATGTAGGTTTATAACAAACGGACGTTGATTTACGATAAACGGATGTCATCCCTCGAAGGGATGACATCCTTCACCTTTAAAAAGCTTGAAAATAAACAGTCTGTAACTTTGATTTGTGAGCAGATCAATTTACTTTTAATCCTTTATAAAAGGGAAACGAACCAACGAACCTAAAAATGTACTGCGGAAAGAAAATTAATAGAACATTGGAGAAGTACTATAAACTTTTTGCTATTTACTAGTTAGGGCACATTTTAAAAAACACGCTACTACCATGATAAAGAGATTTTTAACAATATTTATTGGTTTGCTTTTAATAATTGACTGCTTTGCTGATGAGCAAAGGATTCAGACAAGATTTGAAAGTAAGAACGGTGAATATTCAGTTCAATATAGAAAGAGTAAATGGATTCTAACCGATAAATCAGGCTCGGTTAAATATAAATTCCATGACCAAGGATTTACAAGTATGACAATGACTATATCAGATAATGGACAGAATATTGTCGTGATTGATGACTTCATGGAAGGACACATAATAGGCGATAGAAAAGCTGTATGGATATTTAATAATGGAATTTTATCTCAATCATACAGATTAAAGGATTTGATAAGTGATACATGTAATTTATCAATGTCGGTATGGCATACAGATTGGTGTCTTGAGGACTTTGGATTTATTGATAATCAAAGTCATTTCTCGGTTTCTACATACGAGTTGACCGACTATGTTTTTGATTCGACTACTGGACAAATCATCGCAAATAAAAAACCTGATGGATTTGATTCGGAAACGATCGTTTTTGGAGAATTTCGAAAAGGAAACGGAGAACAAGCTACAATGAAGATTGAAAGGTATATTGCGGGTGAATTACAAAAGGAAAATAAGATTACATTTTCTACTAAATATTACGATTCAGGTCTTTGGCGAGAAGTACTAATGATTAAGAATGGGATAGATATGACACCGGATAAGTATCGTGGTAAAATATTGATAAATACTTGTTTGATTGATTGAAAAAAAACGTGCCCTAACAAAAAATATATGATAATTGCCGTTTCCGTGCTGATTGCGGAGTTCACAGCCCGCAATCCCGATAGCCATCGGGAGCGGTGCGGCTCGATCCCGAGTAATCGGGACAATCGGCAACTACATATATTGTGTCAAGAAGCAGGGCAACCTGCATGCTGTAATTAAGATGGAGGAGACAATTGTAAGTTGGACCTCCGGTGTCGCCTTACAGGAGGGGGCATCAAACCACCTAAAGGTGCTGTGGTAAAGAGCCATGGTGCTGAGCGTTTAGGAGAAGATAGGCCACGAGCTTATCAGGTATGGATATAGGAGCTGAACGAGAGTGAACCCTTGATGACGGGTCGAGAAGTTGCAATCCCGATGCATCGGGATCAAAAGCTACGGAGTATGTGACGGAGTGATTAACTTAGCGGGCACCTGTTTACTGGCTAAGTGGCTGGCGTCCTTCAGAGGGCAGGAACTATATTTGGGCTTGGTTACGGAACTTGAGAACCTGTTTGGAAATGCTAAGGGAAATGCTAAGGGAAACG
>Ga0209373_10003859_pt1 | contig 13429 bp, 11 predicted proteins | sample Higcelweek5metaG_FD_187173 | JGI IMG/M metagenome (GOLD analysis project Ga0209373, IMG submission 187173) | Freshwater pond sediment microbial communities from the University of Edinburgh, under environmental carbon perturbations - High... | ecosystem: Environmental > Aquatic > Freshwater >...
ACTGAAGTTAATTTTAGTATAAATCTTTTTTGCAGGCGCCGCATCCGAACGTGCCAAAAACAACATATCATCAACTAAAACTTTCATCTGATTTGCAACATCCTTTGTACTTTCAATCCATTTAACCTGATTCTCGATTTTGTCTTCTTTATGAGTCAGTAGTATACTGCTGTTAGCCAAAATAACAGTAAGCGGTGTCTTTAATTCATGAGATGCATCAGCAACAAATTGCTGTTGTTGTTTCCACGCTTTTTCTGCTGGACGAAGAACCCATCTTGACAAAAACATAGTAATAACAAAAAAAGCAGTAAGAGAGAAAAAACCGATAATTAATGAATTCAAAAATAATTTATTCATCGAAGCATTTTCATAACTTGTATCGGCAAAAGCAATTCTAACACCATCAAAAGAATTTTCTTTAAGAAAACGTAAATTAAGTTTACTAAGAACGCCTTCAGAATCCGACGAATTGAAAGCAGAAGAAACCGCTTTAGAAAGAACTTCGTTAGTCATAGAAACACCGGTATCTTCGCTTTGACTTATTATAACTCCATCAGAATTAACCAAAACAGTAAATACGGGAATAAATGAAAAAGGATTAATCTCTTTTTTTGGTCCACCTATTTCCGTGATGTCTTTGAAATCATCTTTTTGGTGTAAAATGGCTTGACTAAGCGCTTTTTGACCTTCTGATTGAAGATTACTGTAGTTTGTCCAACAAACAGCAGCGAAAACCATTAATAATATTACAAAAATCAGCGACATCGTTATTAAAATGAATTTTCTTCGCAGTGTCTTAATCATTGACCGTCAACCTCCAAACGATATCCAACTTTTCTTTGTGTTGTAATTCCTACTCTAGAAGAAAGAAAAAAGAATTTTTTTCGTAGGAATGAAATATAAGCTTCAACATTATTATCCTCGGCTTCGGAATCAATACCCCAAACCTTAACAATAAGATCTTCTTTTAAAATAACGTTATTCGGGCAACTCATAAGAATTTTGAGAACTTCAAATTCTTTATAACTAAGATGAACGGATTTAAGGCCTTTACTTAAATTATATGTAGAAAGATTCAAAGTTAAATCTTCAAAAGTCATTTCATCTAAAATAACTTCACCTTGTCTGCGGGATAAAGCTCTAACGCGAGCTGATAATTCTTCAGGTGAAAATGGTTTTGTCATATAATCATCAGCGCCACAATCCAAACCTGAAACTTTATCAGGTATAGAATCTTTAGCGGTTAGAAGTAAAACAGGTGTCGTAATTTTTTGTTTTCGTAGTTCTCGAACAACATCAAAACCGTTCATTTTAGGTAGCATAACATCAAGGATAATGACATCATATAAATTACTAAGAGCATAATCTAAACCATCGCTACCATTATAAACTGTATCAGTCATATATTTCTGTTCTTCCATAATCTGAGCTAATGCATCAGCTAAACGAACTTCATCCTCGACAATTAATACTCGCATATATGTTATTTCCACCTTTCCACATTATATAGATTATAAATGAATAAAATCTCTATATCAATAAGAATACAAATAAAAGCTGAAAATAGTCTGAAGGATTACTTTCAGACAAATTTCAGAATACGAATATATAATAAAGCCGCAATAAAGAAAACGACTTAGAAATAACAAATTTTTGGAGGTTTTATTATGAATAATTATCAAGATGTTTTTTTGCGATATGAAAAAAAATATCTAATCAGTGAAGAAAAGTACAAAGCCTTAAGGGAAATGATTAGCGGTAAAATGACCGCAGACGATTACGGCGAATCGTTAATTAGTAACATATATTTTGACACTCCCGATTATCAATTAATAAGAAAATCAATTGAAAAACCGATTTACAAAGAAAAACTCAGACTTAGAAGTTATGGAATACCGAAAGATAATGAAAATGTTTTTGTAGAACTAAAAAAGAAATATGATGGAATCGTATATAAAAGAAGAGTCGCGATGCCTTATGTAGAGGCAAAAAAATTTTTATATGAAAACATCGAAATAAAAAAGGAAAATCAAATAATAAAGGAGATAGATTGGTTTAAGAAATTTTACCGTGAACTGAAACCGACAATGTATATTTCATATAATCGCATAGCGCTATTCGGTAACGAAAATAAGGCGGTAAGAGTTACGTTTGACAGAAATATAAATTGGCGAACGACAAACTTAGATTTGCAAAAAGGAACGATAGGCAATCCACTTCTCGGAAAAGAAGAAAGGTTAATGGAAATAAAGGTTCCCGGAGCAATACCGTTATGGTTAACCGATTGTTTCGATAAGCTAGGAATATACGACACATCATTTTCAAAATATGGGAATGCATTTAAAGAAATGTGTAATGATTATAAAGGAGTGATTTTCTGTGCTGGATAATTTATTTGATAGTGTTTTATCTACAACAACAAACATAACAACATCTTTTTCGGTAATGGAAATATTAATTTGTACTGTTGGTTCTTTTATTTTAGGAATCGCAATTGCTTTAATCTATATGTATCATAATAATTATTCGAAAAATTTCGTCGTAACGCTAGCTCTACTTCCTGCCGTTGTACAAATTGTAATAATGCTGGTAAACGGAAATTTGGGGACAGGCGTTGCTGTTATGGGAGCTTTTAGTTTAGTTCGTTTTCGCTCGTATCCAGGTGGGGCTAAAGAAATAACAATTATTTTTTTGGCGATGGGGACAGGCCTTGCGACCGGTATGGGATTTATAGCAATAGCCGCATTATTTGTAGTAATAATAGGGTTAATGAACATTTTACTTAATGTATTAAAATTCGGAGAAAACAAAAAAATCGTAAAGGAACTAAAAATTACCATACCTGAAACACTGGATTACACAGGATTGTTTGACGATTTATTTGATAAATATACTACTTCGGTAGAGCTTCAAAAAGTTAAAACAACTCACATGGGTAGTCTTTATCAGCTGCAATATCACATTGAACTTAAAGATCAAGCAAAAGAAAAAGCTTTCATTGACGAAGTGAGATGCAGAAACGGAAATTTGGATATCATCTGCGGGAAAATTTCGATGAACAAAGACGAATTATAAATAATGCAATATAGAAAAACAAGGAGGAATTTTAAATGAAAAAGTCATACAAATTTATATCTTTACTAATGGCAGCGAGTATATTACTAATGTTTGTTTCTGGATGCAAGGATTCAACAAGCGTAACAAACACGGGTAATTCTGTCGGTGATACCAGTTCTTTATCAACGGATTTAACAACTTCAACGCAGGATTTAACGGAGTCAAATGATAAAATAGCAGCGGTAACGGTATCTTCTGATTATAGCAACAAAGACTTAAGCGCGGAATATGACACCGAAGAAAGCACGTTAATCGAACTAAAAGACAGCGGAATAACAATAGAAGGGGTAGGCGCCACGGCGAGCGGAAGCATTTTAACTATATCAACCGCGGGAACATATATTATTTCCGGAACGCTATCAGAAGGTCAAATTATCGTGGAATCGACATCAACCGAAAAAATTCAAATAGTCTTAAACGGATGCTCGGTAAAATGTTCAACGTCCTCTCCGGTTTACATCAAACAGGCGGATAAAGTTTTCATCACACTAGCGGCTAGTAGCGTTAACTATGTATCTGATTCTTCGTCATATGTAACCGACGAAGCGGCAGAAACTTCTCCAAACGGAGCGATTTGTAGTCGTGATGATCTGACACTTAATGGGACTGGTTCGCTAACGATAGATGCAAATTATAAACACGGTATTGTTTCAAAAGATGATTTAATAATTACTGGTGGAACATATGTAATTAACAGCGTAGGTGATGGAATTCGCGGTAAAGATTGTGTTCAAATTAAGGATGGTAATTATACCATAAACGCTGGAACTGATGGAATTCAATCGAGTAATACTGAGGACACAACCTTAGGAAATGTAATAATAGATGGTGGAACTTTTAACATTACAGCAGGAAACGATGGCATTCAAGCTGAAGCAGCATGCCAGATAAATGGTGGAAATTTTACGATAAAAACAGGTGGCGGAAGTGAAAATGCAAGCACAAACAGTAGTGGCGAGCAGCAACCTGGATGGGGTGACTGGAGTGACTCAAGCAGTAGTTCGACTGATACTGCAAGTGCAAAAGCAATAAAAAGCACAACTTCGATAGTTATAACAGGAGGAACGTTTAATATTGATAGCTCAGACGATTCTATTCATTCAAACGGAACCGTGGGTATAACCGGAGGCAATATAACAATGTCTTCTGGTGATGACGGAATTCATGCTGACACTCAATTAATTATTAATGGTGGTACTATTCTTCTAACAAAGAGTTATGAAGGTTTAGAGAGCAACTGTATTACAATAAACGGTGGTACGAATTATGTTACATCAAGTGATGATGGAATTAATGTTTCCGGTGGAAATGATTCGTCTTCAGTTAGTGGTCGTCCTGGACAAAATACATTCAGCACCGATTCGACAACAACTTATTTAAAGATTACTGGTGGATATAACGTTATAAATGCATCAGGTGACGGATTAGATTCAAACGGATCTTTGTATGTTGATGGTGGAATAACGATAGTAAGCGGACCTACAGATAATGGCAATGGGTCATTAGATTATAACTCAACAGCAACAATAACAGGTGGTGTAGTTATAGCCGCAGGAAGCTCTGGGATGGTTCAAAACTTTGGCAGTTCATCAACACAGGCTTCAATGATATACGGATTTAGTTCAACACAGGCTGCCGGAACAATGATAACACTTACAGATGGCGATGGAAATGTGATAGTTTCTATGGCACCATGCAAACAGTTCCAAACAATTCTTATTTCCGCTCCGAATATCGCAAAAGATAATAGTTATACTTTATATTCAGGAGGCTCGGTCGCAAACAGCGATAGTTCATGCGCAGATGACAGTTTTTATATGGGCGGAACTCTTTCCGACGGAAGTAAAATAGAAACAATAAAAATTTCTTCTCTTATCACGAGTTCCGGAAGTAGCAGCGGCGAAATGGGCGGTGGAATGGGTGGTGGCAGAAGGTAACAATGTAGCAATGCTAACCTTTATTCCTTAGACTATGGCTACCCATAATACTATTACTTATTTCTCAAGTCTTGGGTTCCAATATAGATTTTCCCTGGAAAAATTTCCAGGGAAAATTGTTGCCTGTTAACAATGCTAACCTTTATTCCTTAGACTATGGCTACCCATAATACTATTACTTATTTCTCAAGTCTTGGGTTCCAATATAGTTGTTGCCGGTTAGCATCGATATTACGGTATTCATTGACCAGGCATCAAAATTTTCGAAATAATGTTTTTTTTCAAAATCTTGTACCACTTGCATATAATTATAATTAACATATTGGAGCGACGTTGATGCCTGCGTCCCGTTAATGTCTAAAATAACATACTTGGATAAACCGTTTCCGTCAAGTGGTAAACCGACAGATGAAGCACATATAAACCTTTTACCGTTTATTGTTTCATCCATAAATAAATGATAATGTCCGAAAATACAAATATCTTCCTCCATTGATATCGCTTCTTCGGATAGAACATTTAGATCGGCAACAGAATTGTATCTGTATAGTCTGTCGGTAATTTTGAAAACCTTTTTCTTTGAAGGATTATGACATACCTTTAAATTATAACCATCGATATTAATTGATAGGTTTGCTGGAAGTGATTTAAGAAAATTAATTCTTTCAGTTCCGAGTTCGTTATAAACATAATATAATACGGGATGTAGTCCTGTTGGATTTGTTTCTATTTGACTGATGTATTCTTCTTTATTACCGGAAATCGCATAGTATGGACATTCGACATCATTCATAATCATATCGACAACCTCGCAGGAACCACTTCCTCCGAAAATATAATCTCCGAGAAAAATAATTAAGTCTATCTGTTTGTTTCGGACATCATTTAAAACGGCTTCAAAAGCAAATTGATTACTGTGTATGTCCCCAATCAAAGCTATTCTCATAATATTCACCTTTAACATTTACGTTTTTTTAATTATATCATTTACCTTATTGTAATACAAACAAAAAATGCTTGTACATGATTAAAATTGCGTGATATAATTCAATATCGAGGTGATTGTTATGAAAATTTCCACTAAAGGCAGATATGCTCTACGTATGATGCTGGATTTGGCACAACATAAAAATGATGGATATATAGCTTTAAAGGATATTGCAAAACGTCAAAACATATCAAAGAAATATTTGGAACAGATTGTTCCACTACTGAATAACTCAAATGTTCTGATGACTAGCAGAGGGTTTCAAGGAGGTTATATGTTAGCACAATCTCCAGAAAAATATACTGTAGGTGATATACTTCGAATAACCGAAGGAAGTATTGCTCCGGTAGCTTGCCTTGATCACACTCCGAATTTATGCGAAAGATGTGAGCACTGCGAAACTCTTGACGTATGGAACGGTTTGAATGCCGTCATAAATCAATACCTCGATAATATCACACTACAGGATATTATTGATAAAAATCAAAATAAAGAAATAAATCAATATAATATATAATTAGTATAATCAATTATTAAGAGAACATTGGAGTAGATAAATATCGCTCCCCGGTATCAGGAAGTAAGACGACGATAATTTTACCCTTGTTCTCTGGAAGTTTGGCAATCTTAGTTGCTGCAAAAACTGCCGCGCCTGAGGAAATGCCAACAAGAATTCCTTCTTTTTGAGCTAACTCACGTCCCACGCTAAATGCTTCTTCATTTTCAACCGTTATGATTTCATCATATATCAAAGTGTTTAGTGTTTCAGGAACAAAACCTGCCCCTATACCTTGAATTTTGTGAGGACCTGGAGTTCCTTTTGAAAGAACAGGAGAACCTGCGGGCTCGACGGCAACTATTCTAATATTAGGATTTTTTGATTTCAAATATTCACCAACACCTGAAATTGTTCCGCCAGTACCAACACCAGCAACGAATATATCTACTTTACCATCGGTATCATTCCATATTTCAGGACCGGTGGTTTCTTTATGTATTTTTGGATTAGCAAGGTTTGTAAATTGACTTGGAATAAAGCTGTTTTCTGTTAAATCGGCAAGCTCACGAGCTTTTTCTATCGCACCTTTCATACCTTTTGCCCCTTCGGTTAATACAAGCTCGGCTCCATATGCTTTTAAAAGGTTTCTTCGCTCGATGCTCATTGTTTCAGGCATAGTTAAAATGATTTTATAACCTTTTGCGGCTGCCAATGAAGCAAGTCCGATTCCGGTGTTTCCGCTAGTAGGTTCTATTATAACGGTGCCCTTGTTAATTAAGCCTTTTTCTTCGGCCGTCTCCAACATTGCTTTGGCTATACGATCTTTAACGCTTCCTGCCGGGTTAAAATATTCAAGCTTTGCGAGTATTGTTGCCTCTAAGTTATTGTTTTTCTTATAGTTTGTTAGTTCTACAAGAGGGGTACGACCGATTAATTCAGTAATTGCTTTGTACGTTTTCATAAAAAAGACTCCTTCGTTTTTAATGTATACAAAACCTACAAGATTTGTATGTGATGATAATACAGCTTATTTTTCTCTTCGTCAATACGTTTAAAAAAATATTTTAGTTTGACAAAAAAAAGAGGTAATGATAGTATCATCAAAAATATTTACACTTTACGAGGAGGTACAATATGAAAATCATTACAACTTCAAAGGCACCAGAAGCTATCGGTCCTTATTCACAAGCAATTATAGTTAACGGTTTATTATATACTTCAGGACAAATTCCAATTATACCGGGAAGAAACGTTATGGTTGATGGCGGTATAAAAAAACAAACGAGACAAGTTATAGAAAATATTATTGAAATACTTAAAGAAGCAAATGTTTCATTAGAGAATGTAATAAAGACTACTTGTTATTTGAAAAACATGAAAGACTTTTCTCAGTTTAATGAAGTGTATGGGGAATATTTTACTGTCAAACCGGTTCGCTCATGTGTTGCCGTTTCCGAACTTCCTAAAGATTCTCTGGTGGAAATTGACGTTATCGCGGAAATTAAATAAACATAGGGTAAAATTATTTTCGGAGAGGGTATTGACAAGAGGATATAAACAAAATATAATGCATACCAATCACATAGGCAATGTGAGAAATGAAAAGGAGGCACATTTTAATGTATTCAATCGAGTTTATCATGTTAAGACACAATTTCAGAAACGGGCGAATGTGCTGCTCAAAGTAAGCTAGTATATTACAGTCAAAAACTATAATTTATTTAGAAAGAGGTACTTACTATGAGTAACTATAAATTTGAAACACTTCAACTTCACGTTGGCCAAGAACAACCAGATTCAGCTACAGATTCAAGGGCAGTCCCAATATATCAAACAACTTCGTACGTTTTTAAGAATAGCGAACAAGCAGCTGCTAGATTTGGTCTTTCAGATGCTGGCAATATTTATGGAAGACTTACAAATCCAACACAAGATGTTTTTGAAAAAAGAATTGCTGCATTAGAAGGTGGTGTCGCCGCACTAGGAACTGCTTCAGGTGCAGCTGCTGTTACATATTCAATTATAAATTTAGCAAAAGCAGGGGACAATATAGTTTCGGCTAAGACGATTTATGGTGGAACATACAATTTATTGGCGCATACTTTACCTGAATATGGGATAACTACTACATTTGTTGATCCTGATAAAGAGGGAGCTTTTGAAAGTGCTATTAATGACAAAACAAAAGCCTTATATATTGAAACTATAGGAAATCCTAATGCTACTCTTATAGATATTAAGAAGTTAGCTGATATAGCTCACAAAAATAAAATTCCTTTGATTGTTGATAATACTTTTGCAACTCCTTATTTAGTAAGACCTATAGAATACGGTGCGGATATTGTTGTTCATTCTGCTACAAAATTTATCGGCGGACACGGAACTGCTATTGGTGGTGTAATTGTGGATAGTGGCAAGTTTGATTGGGAAGCAAGCGGTAAATTTCCATCACTAACTACGCCAAATGCAAGTTATCATGGAATTAACTTTGCCAAAGCTGTCGGACCGGCAGCGTATGTTACAAAAATTCGTGCTATATTATTACGCGATACCGGTGCTACAATTGCACCATTACATGCATTTTTGTTTCTACAGGGGCTTGAAACACTTTCACTTCGTGTTGAAAGGCATGTTTCTAACACTTTGAAAGTTGTTGAATATCTAAATAATAATCCGCATGTTGAAAAAGTAAATCATCCTTCGCTAAAGAATCATCCGAATCATTCGTTATATAATCAATATTTTCCCAACGGTGGGGCTTCGATATTTACCTTTGAAATTAAAGGCGGCGAAGTTGAAGCTAAAAAGTTTATTGATAATCTTAAATTGTTTTCTCTTCTTGCGAATGTAGCTGATGTAAAGTCACTTGTAATTCATCCTGCATCAACAACTCATTCACAACTTACTTCTGATGAATTAGCGGATCAAGGAATCAAAGAAAACACAATAAGACTTTCAATAGGAACAGAACATATTGATGATATTATTGCAGATTTGGATAACGCATTTAAGTCATAAGAGAATAAAATAAGCAAGTAATTATAGAAAGTTCCTACAGAATAAAATTTGTGGGAATTTTTTTTAAGTATATGGATTTTTTTAAAGTATATGTTATAATGAAAAAAGTTTGTATTATAATAGAATGGAAAGGAATTGATTTACTAATGAAGAAGTTGATTTTGGCAATAGCAGGATTAGGAATAATACTAGTAATGCTATGTCCTGTAACTGCAGCAGCAAGCAATAAAGATTCCGAAAGATTTCCAGTAGAAAATGAGATACTTGATAACTTGGTTTTTAATGTTGATTTTTCAACAGGAACAGGTAACGATTTATGTGGGGGCATTTTAGCAAATAACGGAATCACAATTGAAGATGATTCACTTATAGAAACTAAAGTAGGTGTATGCGGTGAATATTACAACAGATACGAAATAGCAACTGGACTTATTGATGCTAAACCACTTACACAATTTGCTTATGAAGCATATATTTATTTAAGTAGTGAACAAACTCCATGGTCGCATATTATTTCTTCAAGAAATGAGATGTTCGACATGACTGATTATGCTAGTTGGAGGGGGTCTTATGATGATCCTGCTCTTGGAATCGGAATACGACTTGGAAATTATTTTACATGTGTACCTGCAGAAACTATGTATAATTATTATGATCAATGGATGCATGTTGTTATTCAAGGTATGTATGGTGAAGTGGTTATATATATTAATGGTGAAGTTGCTACATATGGGTATTATGATATTGCTACTTCTGCAGCACAATCTGTTGCAGGAATAAATCAAGATTTTGGTGAAATATATATAGGTGGACTTGATAGTAATGTACTCGGCACGCCAGGAACAGATAGCGGATCTGTTATGGATACAGTGGAAGGCAAAATCGCTTACGTGCGTTTGTATAACACATATTTACTAGAAAGCCAAATTGATATTTTATATCACACTGCAATAACACCGCCTTCAAATGAACCGGTGTATGGAGATGTTAATGGTGATGGATATATTAATCCTTTAGATGGCACTATGCTTAACAGATATAATGCCAAGTGGAATGCATATATATTAGGTTCAAATTTATTAGAAACAAATTGTGATTTAAATAATGATGGATATATTAATCCTTTAGATGGAACTATTCTAGCAAGACATAATGCGAGTTGGGCTACGTATATTTCATTACCTTGGGGTGTAAACACTTAAAATATTAAACAAAAAATAGGCTGTAGAAATTATTCTATAGCCTATTTTTAACGTTATTATATGTTACGAAAGATATTGGTGCATTTTTATATTTATATGTTATAATGAAAAAAGTTTGTATTATAATAGAATGGAAAGGAATTGATTTAGTTATGAAGAAGTTAGTTTTGGCAATGGCAGGATTAGTAATAATACTAGCAATGTTATGCCCTGTAACTGCAGCAGCAAGCAATAAAGATTCCGAAAGATTTCCAGTAGAGCAAGCAGTGCAGGAAAAAATGGTTTTCAATGTTGATTTTTCAACAGGAACGGGAAACGATTTATGTGGTGGCACTTTGGCAAGTAACGGAATTATTGTTGAAGAAGATTCTTCTTTAGGAGTTAATGTAGGCGTCTGTGGTGAATATTATAACAGATATGAAATTGCACCCGGGCTTATTAATTATCCGATTAATGAATTTGCAATTGAAGCATATGTTTATTTAAGTAGTGAACAAACTCCGTGGTCGCATATTATTTCATCACGGAATGAAATGTTTGACATGACTGACTACGCAGGTTGGAAAGGATCTTCTGAAGATGACCAGACTATGGGTATCGGTATGAGAATTGGTAATTCATGGACATATATTAGTTCAGAAAACATGACACAATATTACGATCAATGGATTCATTTTGTTATTCAAGGTCAATTTGGTGAGAGCTTAATATTTATAAACGGTGAATTAATAAAAGGAGGCATGTATCAGGTCGATTCTAATGCAGCACAGGGTGTTATAGGTGCTTACCAATCTTTTGGCGAAATATTCGTAGGCGGACTTGACACTGCCACGTTAGGCGTTCCGGGAACGGATAGCGGATCTGTTATGGATACAGTTGAAGGAAAAATTGCTTATGTTCGTATGTATAATAAAATTTTAAAATTTAGCCAAATTTCTGCTTTATATGAAACAACAAAAACAGGTGTATTAAATACAACAACACCCGCACCTACACCTACCTCTACCCCTATACTCAATATTACAAATAACACAACTGAAAGATTTCCAGTTGAAACTGCATTACTTAATCATTTAGTGTTCAATGTTGATTTTTCAACAGGAACGGGAGATGATTTGTGCGGTGGCACTTTGGCAAATAACGGAATCATTATAGAAAATGATTCTATTTTAGATACAAACGTAGGTGTCTGTGGTGAATATTACAACAGATATGAAGTTGCAAGTGGTCTAATAACGGCATCACCACTAAATGAATTTGCATATGAAGCATTAGTTTATTTGAGTAGTGAACAAACTCCTTGGTCACATATTATTTCTTCAAGAAATGAGATGTTTGACATGACGGATTTTGCTGGTTGGAAGGGTCCTCTTGCAGAAGATCCTACAATTGGTCTTGGAATGAGACTTGGAAACCAATATATTTTCATTCCCGCAGAGGAAATGGCAGCATACTACGATCAATGGATTCATGTTGTTATTCAAGGTGAATTTGGAGAGGGATTTATATATATTAACGGTGACTTAATTGCAGCAGGAGCATATGACATTAGTTCAAGTGCAGCACAAGGGGTTGCAGGAGTTGATCAAGCTTTCGGTGAAATATTCATAGGCGGACTTGACACTTCTACAACAGGCGCAATAGGAACAGATAGCGGAACAGTTATGGATACAGTGGAAGGCAAAATCGCATATGTTCGTATGTATAACACATATTTAGAAGATACACAAATTTCTACTTTATATCAGACAACAATAACACCTGTAACTGGACCTGTTTTTGGAGATGTTAACGGAGATGGAGAAATAAATCCTATGGATGCAACAATCCTAAATAGGTATAATGCGTGTTGGCCAACATATGTATTAGGAACAAATATAATAGCGGATAATTGTGATTTAAATAATGACGGTAATATTAATCCGTTAGATGGAACAATTCTTGCAAGACATAATGCAAATTGGTTATCATTTATTTCATTACCTTGGGGCATAAACACTTAATAAAAATAGCATAGGAAGGAATTGATTTATTAATGAAGAAGATAATTTTAGCAGTAGCAGGTTTGGCACTCATGTTGGTAATGATTTGTCCTTTAACAGCAGCGGCAACAACTTCATCCGAAAGATTTCCGGTAAATGCATCAACAAGTGAACATTTAGTGTTTAATGTTGATTTTTCAACAGGAACAGGAAATGACCTTTGTGGAGGAACTTTAGCGGAAAACGGAATTAATATTGAAGAAGATTCTACTTTAGGAGTTAATGTCGGAGTTTGCGGTGAATATTATAACAGATATGAAATTGCAAGTGGTCTTATAACGGCATCACCGCTAAACGAAATGGCATATGAAGCATTAGTTTATTTAAGTAGTGAGCAAACTCCTTGGTCGCATATTATTTCCTCGCGAAATGAAAACTTCGACATGACGGATTATGCTGGTTGGAAAGGACCTTTAATTGAAGATCCTAACATTGGACTCGGTATGAGAATAGGTAATCAATACATATATGTTCCTTCTGATGAAATGACACAATATTATGATCAATGGATTCACGTAGTTATTCAACTTGAATTTGGAGAAGGATTTATATATATTAACGGTGACTTAATTGCAGCAGGATCATATGACATTAGCTCAAGTGCAGCACAAGGGGTTGCAGGAGTT
>Ga0209373_10003860_pt1 | contig 13426 bp, 12 predicted proteins | sample Higcelweek5metaG_FD_187173 | JGI IMG/M metagenome (GOLD analysis project Ga0209373, IMG submission 187173) | Freshwater pond sediment microbial communities from the University of Edinburgh, under environmental carbon perturbations - High... | ecosystem: Environmental > Aquatic > Freshwater >...
TTCTCAGCTTCGTTATATGCGGGTATGATAAGTAAACACTTCATTCTTTCACTCCACCCTGAAAATTCCTAATTATTTTAACATAAACAGCATTCATATGTCTTAGGAAAAATAACACTCGCAAATGAAAGTGTTTCTCTGTATGTTCCGGAGCATCGGTTCATGCCGTGCCGGTCATTCGAAGGTGCGCATTTTCCCTTTTCGCGAAAAGAGGGCGTAGATGAATACGATCAGATACAGGATAAGCTGCACCAGCATAATGAAGAGGTAGGATAATGCCGCTCCGAATAGTCCTGTTCGCGGAATGAGAAGCAAGGAGAGAACGGCGGCACAGACCAGGTTGACAAGAAAAATGTAAAGCTGGATCCGGGTAATTCGAAGGGAGGTCAGCGCGGCCGAAAGGAGCGTCGCAATGCTTCCCAGGAGAGCACCGGTAAGAACAATCAGAAGCTCCGGGATATATTCCTTCAGATCGGTATTGTAAATAAAGGAAAGAAGATCGTTTCCCCAGAAGTAGAAAAAGATAAGGCACACACCGGTAAAAAGACACATCGCTAAAGTGATCAAGGCGTTCAGCTTTAGAAAGCGTCCCGATTTTAAATCACGGCTGTATTCAGCCATTCTTGTCAGCATGGATTGTGTCATGATCTGACTGAAAAGAAAAATCGCGGTTCCGGGCATGGCAATGATTCCATAGATCGTCTGGAATCGGCTTTCCATTACCCCGTCGATCACATATTTGGGCATGTTGGTTACAACGACCAGTAAAATAGATGCGGCGAAAACCGGAAAGCAAACGCGAAGAAGCCGGATCAAAGCCTCTTTATCGATGCTTGGCCGGATCGATTCGAGCCTGCCGGCGAACGGAATATCGATACAGAATAACGCAAGAAAGGAACAGGCAGCCAGGAGACCGGATGCCAGAAGAAGACTGTTCGTGATCTTAAGTGCGACATAGAACACCGTGATTGATAAGACCGCCCGTACCGTCATCGAAATTCCCGCGAGATCGAGTCTCCCCTTCTTTTGCAGAATTCCGTAGAAGACGTCGGACATCGACTCGGCGAATTTCCCGAGGAGCAGAAGTACGACAAGCCAGCTCTTCTCCGCGCTATATCCGCTGAAAAGACAAAAGAGCAGTCCCGCGGGAAGCATCAGCGAAGATGTAACAATTCTGGACGCAATATAGGAACCAGCGGAATAGGTGCCCCGTATATCCGTTACCTGATAATTCCGTATGCCGTAAAGTCCCAGACACAAAAGAATTGTAGCCGTTGTAAATGTAATCGCGAACGGACCCGCACCGTCTTTGCCGAGTATACGGGTGGCAAAAATAAGATAGAGAAGTGACGTTAGAGTATTCGCCGCGCTGCCGACCGCATTCCAGGCAAAATTATGGATTCCGGACAGATCCCTGACTTTGACAGACGCCATTTCCTTATGCTTCCTCCACCCGATCAGAATGCATGTTTTGATTCATGCTAGTCGATTCATATCCTGTTTGTCAAGAAATATAAAACCCGGTGTAAACGGTATCCTGTGTATGTTCCCGACTGTATTTGACAAACAAGGCGGGAAACGGATATCATGTGCACATGTCCGTCCCGCAAGTCTTTTCCTATGGTTTCGGGGAGGCCAAATATATCGTTATCCATCCTACGTCGGGAGATTCCAGCATGAACGATATTCCAAGTCATTCTTTTGCGATTATGGCATATAAAGGAGCTCCGTTTCTTGAGGAAACGGTTCAATCCGTATTGAAACAGACCGTTAGTAGTCAGGTCTACCTATCGACGTCGACACCAAATGACCGTATCCGGAAAATAGCCGAAGACAATCATTTGCCATTATTTGTCAATACCGGGAAAGCCGGTATTACGGGAGACTGGGAGTTTGCTCTCTCCTCGGCCTCCACCCCCTATGTCACTCTGGTCGATCAGGACGATATCTACCTCGAGAATTACGCGGAAACGGTCGTGAATTTTTTTCGAAAATACCCGGATACTCTGATCGTTTTTGCCGACTACCGGGAAATCGATCATACGGGCACCTTGAGGAAGCTCAACAAGACGATGCGGATCAAGCACCTGCTGCTTTGGCCGTTTGTTTTTCGAAAATCCTTAAAGGGCCGCGGTGCAAAGCGGTCGGTCTTAAGAATCGGCAATCCCGTATGCTCGCCGAGCGTTACTTATAACATTCCGGCACTCGGAGGCCCGCATCTTTTCGATCCTGAGTATACAATGGCACTTGACTGGGATGCCTGGATCCGGATGGCGGATATGAAGGGTCGCTTCTGCTATTCGCGGAAACCCCTTCTCTACCACCGCCTTCACGAAGCGACCCAGACCTCCGGCGGAATCAGCGGAGGCAGACGCTACGCAGAGGACTTGCAAATATATGAAAGACTCTGGCCGAAACGGATCGCGAAAGCACTTGCGGATTTCTACGCGGAAAGCTATAAGACAAATTTATGAGAGAGAGATTTCGCCAACTGAAGGATTACGGATTTTGCCGCATCATACAGATGGGTGGTTTCTTTCTGCGGACCAGGCTTTTCTATCGTCCCGCTTCCTTTATATTTTTCCCGATTGATATACGCGGCAAAAAGCACATCCGGCTTGGGCAGGGAATGACCTGCGGGACCGGATGCCGTTTTGAAGTGTATGCCGGCGACGATCTGGGCGACGTTCTTACGATCGGTAAGAATGTCCAGATCAACGATTATGTTCATATAACCGCTATACACCGCGTCAGTATCGGCGACAATGCACTCCTGGCAAGCCGCATCTATATCTCCGATGTTCAGCACGGCAATTACTCCGGAGAGGGTGAACAAAGCGATCCGGAGATCATCGCCAAAGAAAGACCGCTGTCCTATATGGATGTCGTCATCGAAGATAACGTCTGGATCGGGGAAGGTGTTTCCATCCTTCCCGGCGTCACGATCGGCCGGTCGAGTATCATCGGCGCCAACGCGGTCGTAACGAAAAATATTCCGCCCCGGTCGATTGCGGCCGGGAATCCCGCCAGAATCATTAAGACATATAATCCCGATACCCGAAAATGGGAGCGGGTTTGACCGTTCTTTCCGAATTGTGACCGTAAAAAAGGATGCTGCCGTGTGATTTCACTGACGGAAGCATCCTTCTTAAAGTCTTTATACAGTCCCGTTAACTCTTACGCGAACGCTCAAAGTTTTCGACGATCGCATCAATTTTATCTGTGTTCCCCCAAATGGCCGGTGAGTCATACGCCCGATCGGGAAATTTCCCGTAATCCAGTGTGATCTCATAATGGTTCTGCCGAAGAAATTCTTCCACCTTGTCCTTAAGGGCAACCGGCTTTCCGGAGCAGCAGTTTATGATCCCGTTGACCTCGGTCTGCATAACGGTCAGCGCAAGCTGACGGGCCAGTTCCTCAACGGGTATGAAGTCATACTTAATCAGGCCGCTGTTGAACGGGAAGGTCTTCTGCCTGTTGCCTTCGGCTTCAATAATCTTCGTAAACACGGAGTGGTTGCTTCTGTCGTCTCCGTAAATATAGAATCCGCGAATCCACTGGAGTATTGCCTGATGCTTCGCAGTCTGAAGAGTCATGATATCCCGAAGCGCATTCTTGGCGATACCGTACATGGAACGCGGATTCGCGGGTGTATCCTCTTTGATTTCTCCTTCAAAGTATCCGATTTCATGCATGGAACCCATGACGGCCAGCTGCTTCAATCCGGCATCCAGAAGATTCTTAAGGAAGGTATAGTGTGCCGGGATCAGCAAAATATGGGAATCGGCATCGTGCTTGAAACCGTCCTGCCATGCCAGATGGAGGCATGCGTCAGGGCTGCCGAGCTCCGCGAAAAGATTCGGGTCTCCCGAGAAAATATCCAGACTCTTCCTTTCGGCCCTCGGATCTATGTTCTCCGTTCTTATATCGACGGCGACTACTTCGGCTCCAAGATCCAGAAGCGCCTTCACGACGTGACGACCGATATATCCCGCGGCACCGGTAACTAGAACAGTCTTGCTCATGTATCTCTCCATCTGTACGGCTTCTTACAGCCGGATTCTTTTGACTTATTATAGTTGATTCAACTATGGGTGTCCATATTCGCTTCCCTGCCGCGCTTTTCCCAAACTCCCGTCGACGGATTGTAATGTTTTATGATCCTGGCGGGTGAACCGGCGATTACACATTTTCCCGGAAACATACCGGAAACGACGGAACCCGCCGCGATGACCGTCTGAGGGCCGAGCACCGTACCGGGCAGAATAACGCAGTTCATTCCGATAAAGCAGTTCTCACCGATATCGACGGGACGGGCCTCGATATCCTGAAGAATCACGGACATATCCGATTCGGTGTAGCCGTGATTAATATCAAAAATACCGACATTCTGCGTGATGGCGGTTCCTTTCCCGATCCGGATCCGGGACGCGCACGTACAATGAAAGTTTTGCTGTATGCCTACATTGTCCTCGATTATGATCTCCGGCGAGAATTCTTTCGCATGATACCGGGTGACCGCTTCCAGACGCACATGATGCCAGATCTTCACATTCCCGCCAATCGAGATATTCTTCGTATTCGATAAAAATATAGGAGCCTTGATGAAGCTCATGTTTCCGAATTTCCGGAATGTCAGCTTAAATCGAAGGCTCGCGAGGAGCCAGAATGCCATGCGAATTTTATTGATCATCCTGCACCTCTTTTCAAGCCTCTGCGGCCGTTCGTCCGCCGTTACTTCGCGAGCGCCGTGTTAACCACTTCGATCGCCGTCTTCTCCGAATAATGGCGATCGATAAATTCCCCGCTTCTGTCCGAGATCGTTTGTAATTCATCGAAATTCATATACAACCCGTTGATCACTTTGGCCATATTCCTATCCGGCTCCGCAACGATAAAGGCCTTTTCCTCAAGACTGATGCCTTCGGCGCCGATCGGCGTTGTCACGAGCGGTATACGGTTATAAACAGCCTCAAGCACCTTGCCCTTAACACCGGCGCCGACACGCAGCGGAACCACCGCAAGACGGCAGGTGGCATAGAGCTCGTCGAGCTTCGCATCGGATACGAATCCGGTCACGATGATGTTGTCGCCTGCCAAAGCGAGCACATCCTCCGGCGGTTTGGATCCGACGATATACCACTTGATTTCCGGATACTTCGAAAGGATATCCGGGAACACTTCTTTGGCAAACCACAGGACACAGTCCCGGTTCGGCGGATGCCCGAAGCCGCCTACAAAGATGATGTCCTTTCGTTCCTCGAAGGAAAGAACGGATTCTCCTTTGGGCTTCTCGTAAATGTAGAGGGGAATATTCATTACAAGCTTATTCGGGAACTGTTTCTGTACGATCTCACACTCGTAGGAACCTACGACCCAGATCACGTCGGTTTTCTGGAAAATCTCGAACTCTTTTACCTTCCAGCTCCGCGAGGATGCGAGAAGCTCGGGATTACCCTCGATCTCGTATTGGCGCAATTCACGCAAGTAATGGAGGTCGTGCCCGAAATAGATGATTTTGCAGTTCGAGTAATCCCGAAGTGCATCAATGTAGTTAATCGCGATATGCGGCCGGTTCAGATAGGCATAGTCGAAATAGCGGCCGTTCTCCCTGAGCCATTCTTTCCAGTGCTGGCTGTAGTAATTGCCGTAAATTACCTCGACGCCGATCTGCTGCAGTTCCTCGGTATACGGCTGATGGGGATAGAAATTGTCGCCTAAGAAAGTAACCTGCATACCGAGTCTGACAAACAGCTTGATATACATGTTCGTGCACTTTCCGCCGGCATCCTTGTCATAATGCGGCACATAGTGATCGATGACCAGAATATGTTTCCGGTTCCGGCTCCTGTCTCTGGCCAGGAAAACATTCTCGCCGTTCATAAAATGACCGTTTTCGAGCACGTCTCTCCACTTACGGCAGAACTTCGCCTGATTGGTCACCTGATACGCCTTCATGCCGGAATTCAGGTCGGTGCCGTTGGATATTCCCTCGAGATGGATAACGACCGATAATGGCTGGTACATGACTTTGTATCCGAGCGTTCTTACCGTGAAAGCCAGATCGCTGTCCTCGTAGTACGCCGGCGCGAATGTCTCGTCAAACCCGCCGATTCTCGTCCAGAGTTCGCGCGGAAGCATAATCGCCGCGCCGGAAATATAATCGGTTTCTTTCACGTAATTGTATTCGGGAAGGGTCGGATCCTTCTTGTTGCCGTAATTCCACGCGCTTCCGTCTTTCCAGAAAATACCGCCGGCCTCCTGCAGACAGTCATGGCTGTAGATCAGTTTTGATCCGACCATTCCGATCAAGGGATCGCTCTCGATCAATGTCACGAGCGGCTTAAGCCAGTTGTCCTGGACCAGGGTGTCGTTGTTCAGGAAGAGAATATACTTGCCACGGGCAAACCCGGCGGCATGATTGCAGTTCTTAAGGAACCCCAGATTCGTTTCGTTTGTGATAACGGCTGCGCCCTCGATCAGCTCACGGATCTGCAAGGTGAGATCGGTCGAACCGTCGTCCGCGATCAGGATCTCGTACGGCACGTCGCCGCTGTTTTCGAGGATCGAACGGATACAGTTGTAGGTGTAATCAAACTGGTTATAAACCGGAATCACAATCGAAACAAGATATTCATCGGCTGCCGGAAGCACGAGCTTTCTGTAGGCTTCAAACGCCTTCACGGGAGATACCGGCCGGATGGTTATTGAAACAGCTTCATCCATAGCGGCATCGGCAGCCGAAGATGCCTGGGGCTCCTCTATCGGCTCCTCTATCGGCGCAGTGTCGGATGCTGCCGGTTCCTGTATCGGCGCATGCTTACTTGCGTTCGTCTCGCTCCTTCCGATAAGACGTCTCCTGATCCTGCCGAGAAGACGCCGTATGCCGCGAAGAATTTTACGCGCGGCCCGGTAGGGTAATTTAAGCAGCATGAGAAGAATATTCTCGTGCGATACCACGGAATCGCTATGATTGAACTCTTGCCAGGCGCTGGAATTCTTGATCCGTTCGAGTTCGCGATCCTTTTCGAGAAGCTGCTCGATATGGGCGTCACGGCAGTGTACCGTGCATTTCAATTCATGGATTTCTTTGTTTTTCTCGGAAATGAGCTCGTCTGTCTTCTCCCGATATTCGCTTTCCAGAAGCTCGAGTCGTTTCTTCTCTGTGTTCTCTCTTTCCATAATCATTTCGGTAAATTCCAGCTTATCGAGAATGATCGCTCTCATTTCGCGTACTTCGCGGTCCTTCGCCTCGATTTGCGCTGTTTTTTCCCGCTCGAGTCTGTCCCTGTAAAGCGTCAGCGTATTGTCGAGTGTCGCCGTATGACGCTTGAGATCCGATATGATTTCGTCGAGAACTTCCGTCTCGTCCGGATTCTGCACGTTTCCGCGGTACTTAAGAAGCTTTTCGAGGCTTCCGGTCGAATCCGGCTTAGCCGGCCAGGTGTCCGTCAGACCCGCATCAAGAACCGCAGCCTTGTCGCAGATGTACTTCTCCAGTCGGTCATAAACGTTCCGATGTGCCTTGATCCCGAAATAATCCAGAACCGTATCGGGAGAGATCAGCGAAGTCGAAGTGAATCGCGTGAAAAGCTCCTTTACGGAAGCATAAAGAATATAGTTAAGCGGGATATCGGACAGGATCCTTCTCTGATCAAAAAACAGAAGCTGTCCGTCTTCATAAAGCACATGGCTTAAGGTCATATCGATAAAGCCATCCTGAAGAATAAGACCGTAATCTTCGTCGGTTCCAATCTTCTCCCTGATAATCGTATGCTGTTCCGCCGTTAAGGAAGAGCTTCTGACGAGCGAATCTTTCAGTAAATCCAGAAGCTTTATGAGCCCCAGAAAATTGTTATCTGCAAGGAACATCTCCGCAAGCCGGTCGGCGCGAACCGCCTTTGCGGTACTCGCTGTCCCTTCCTCGAAATCGGCATCCGAAACCTGTATTCCTCTTGACCGTAAAAGAGTTTTCGCATCCGGCCTCTGAGCCGTTCCGCCCTCAGTCCGTAAAAAACCGGATATATTCTCCTGCTGTTCTGCCATAACAAATTGCCGCCTTTATCCGTTTATCGTATGACCCTGTGTTAAAGAATTTCTTTTACTACTCAATATAACATTTTTTCTCTTCAGAGAAAAACCGTCACGCGAATGTGCGTATTCACTGTCGGTCCGCTGCTCACAAGAGTTGAAACGGCGCATCATTTCTTCGGGACAAATTCCCAGTTCTCGAAATCTCCGTCCATAATATTGTAGTTCTTTCTTGACGGAATCATCGCCCATATCGTTTGCAGAACGATCTTCATGTCGATCAGAAAACTGTAATTCTTGATATACATCATATCAAAGCTCAGTTTATCCTCGGGCGACGTATTGTATTTTCCCGAGATCTGCGCAAGACCCGTAAGCCCCGCTTTTACCTTGAGCCGCTGATTGTATCCGGGAATACTGTCTTCGAATTCGCCGATCGTCGTCGGCCGGTCCGAACGCGGTCCGACGACCGACATGTCACCCTTCAGGATATTGAAGAACTGAGGGAGTTCGTCAATGTGCGTATTTCGTAAGTGTTTGCCGATGCGGGTTACACGCGGATCGTCGAGGCTTGACTGGAATGCGCCGTACTTCTCTTCCGCTTCGTCCTCCATCGTCCGGAACTTATAGACCCTGTAGATCCGTCCCGAACGGGTGATGCGGTCCTGCGAATAGAGTGCGGGGCCTTTGGAGTCCATTTTGACGAGCAGGGCGATGACCAGCTGCAGAGGCGTCGTGAGAAGAATGGCGAGAAGCGAAAATATGACATCAAACGTCCGCTTCAAAACTCTTTGCTGAAAGGTAAGCCCGAGGCTGTCAATCATGAATGTCGGCATATCCTCAAACTGTACAACGCGGAACTTCGTATATATAAGGTCGGAGAACTGCGGAACGACATAGACGGTCTTGTCCCGGTCTGCACAGTACAGGTAAAGCTGTGACTTGTCGCTCTCGCTGACAGCAGAAGACACCAGTACCTCGGTTGATTTGTCGACAAGTCTAAGCACGCGCGGCACATGGTCCATAATCGTATAACCCAGATAATTGATATGAAGAGTCTTGAGTTGTCCGCAGACCTTCATATACATGCGGTCGGCGTCATCCTTAGACACCGCCACGATCAGGAGCTTGCCCTTCGAGTATATATGCTTGCTGAGTTCCAGACAGAAGAGCGACCATAAACACGTAAGGACCAGCATCAGCACGCCGCCTAAGGCCATCGAATATCGCGAAAAAGAAAACCATGTCCCGAAATACGCGATGGCGGCCCCGGTGATCGTCGTCAGAAATACCAGCTGTATGCCCGCCGAAACGACGTCGACACGATTCTTCCTGAAAAAGTGTGTCATCCCCAGATAGTCAATATACAGGAAAGCGGCCAGTGACAGAAACGGCGCCGTCCTTAAATAATCCAGAAGGCTCTTGTCGAAGGTGCTCGTGTTGGTGCGGTCGTAGATGATAAACAGCGCTGCTATCAGAGAAATGTTGATGATTAAGAGTTCTCCGACGATATAGAGAATTTTAAACATATGGGCAAGTCCCGAACGGCGGCGGTTCAGAAGCTCGGCAACCTGATCTTTGTGTTTAAACGTCATTGGGACTCCTTCCCTCGAATCTGGGCGCATATGTTTTTGAATAAAACTATGCTTGATTGTATCAGACTTTCCCTGATTTTAACAGAATACCGATCTTTCTCGCCCTCTTGTATCTTTTAAGGAGGGCAAAAGCCAGTCGGATGCGAAATCCGGCGACCCGAAACATCGGAGATCTTGAGATTCCGCTAACATTTCCTTCATGCCTTCTGTACATCGAAAGGATCTCCGGCAGGAAAAGTACGCGGCCCGCGATTTCGGAGAGAATGCCGATCCACATATCGTGCATGGGTATCTTTTTCGGGAACGGCAGCGCGACATCCAGCACGGTTCTGCGGAATGCCATGTTGCAGCCCTGCCAAGTGTTTTTGTAGAAATTCCTGAATATTCCGGGCCCCGATCGGCGATACTCAAAAAAGTTCGTTTCGAGACGATCCCCCTTGCCGTCGATCCAATCGGCATTCGCCTGCACGGCCATCAGTCCGGGATCCTTATCGAAGTGTTCCGTCATGCGGTCCATATGATCCGGAAGCCAAAAATCGTCCTGATCCGAAAGAAATACAAGGGTGCCGCGGCATTCGCGGAGGGCGTTCTCGAAATTCGGCACAACGCCTTTGGCCCCGTCAAAACGAAACAGACGGATCCGCGGGTCCTTATCGGCCAGTTCCCCGATAAAGTCCGCTGTTCCGTCGGTCGATCCGTTGTCGGATATGACAAGCTCATCATCGGCCGCGAGCTGACTTACTATGCTCGAAATCTGTTCTTTGATATACGGCATACCGTTGTAAGAGGCCATCGCTATCGATCTCATCGGAATTTAAGCCCCCATTTCCGGAAATATCGGAAAAGCGAACGGATATGGATCTTCGTTACCGAGATGTGCTTATAAGACGCCCGCTCCCACTCGTGACACACCTTTGCCTCCGGCACATAGAGCGTTCTTGCGATCTGATTGACGCGGTTCGTCAGATCCGCATCTTCCGCATACAGGAAGAATCCCTCGTCAAATCCTCCTAAGTCCCTGAACAGATCCGTTCGGATCGCCATCAGGCAGCCGGACGCAAACGGGACGTCAAACGGTTTCGAATAATCCATGTCCTTCATAACATGCCGGTCCATACGCTTCCGGAAAAGATTCCCCGGCATGAAGCGAAGCATCAGGTCGACCACGGTCAATTGACGGCGGCAAAGATACTGCAGATGATTTTCCGTGTCGAGAATCTGCGGTACGGTCATGCCGACATCGGGATGGCTTTCGATATACTCGAAAAGCGCCGGTATGCTCCTGTCATCGAGAAGCGTAATATCCGGATTCATAATGATGTGCACGGACGAATCGAGCCGGGACAGAACAAGATTGTGCGCCGCACCGAAGCCGATATTTCCTTCGGGTGAATGGATCAGGGTAATCCGGTCCATATACGGTGCAATTTCGGCGAGAGTATTGTCGGTCGAGCCGTTATCGATGACATAGACAACGTAATCCATATCCTCCGGCATATGCAGGAAGACGGAGGAAAGTGTCCCGGCTATGGTCCGGGCGCTGTTGTAGGTGACAACGGCAATCGATACAGAAGACATTCGCAGCTCCGTTCTCTTGTGATTTTATAACTCTTCGTTTATAAGATAGCTCTTGATTCCCATTTTTTCTCCGGCTTCGATGTCCCACGGCTTGTCCCCGAAAAGAATCGACCGGGAGAAATCAATATCAAAATCGGCCGCGGCCTTTTCGAGCATCCCGGTTCCGGGCTTTCTGCAGCTGCAGGGACCCGTAAAATCCGGATGGTGCGGGCAGAAATAGAACGCGTCGATGTGCGCTCCGTATTCCGCTAAACGCTCGTTCATATAGAAGTGAACCCGGTTCATGTCCTCTTCGGTATAATAGCCTCGCGCGATGCCGGCCTGGTTGGTAATGACAATCACCTTGAAGCCCCAGTCGTTGAATTTCTTTATGAATTCCGGCATCCCGCCGATAAACATCAGATCCTCGGGGCGGCTCAAATAATTGATTTCGACATTGATCGTACCGTCGCGGTCGAAAAAGGCGGCTTTGTTCATGATATTCCTCCCATGACGGCAAACTCTTTTCCGGCGCGGTAATAATCCTCCGGAATTCCGATATCGATAAAGTATCCGTCGGAAGCGAAGGCATACATCGGTATCTCGCCGACCTTTGTCTCCATCACGTCTTTCTCGAACGAAAAGGCTTCGTTTATCGCCTTGTCCAGGAAATGCCTGTCCATCAGATAGACGCCGCCGTTGATCTCGCCTTCCACGGTCGGATGCTTCTCGAGGAAAGCGGTAATCCGTCCGTTTTCGGATTCGATCGTGCCATACCGGTCAAAGGACGCCATTTTTTTCGCGGCAATCGTAAGCGACGAATGCTTTTCCAGATGATAAGCGAGCATCGCCCTTAGGTCGACGTCAAAATACGTGTCTCCGTTCAGGATAAAGACCGGCCCGTCCTCTGCTTGCGACAGGGCTTTCCGGATGGCTCCGCCGGTAAAAAGCGGCTTGTCTTCGGATGAGTAGAGGATATCCATGCCTAAAAAAGACGCTCCGAAACAGCTCCGGATGACCTCTTCTTTGTATCCCACAGCCAGTATGACGCGGTTTATTCCGTTCCTCTTCAGGTAACGAAGCACATATTCCAGGAAAGGCTTCCCGCATACGGGCGCCATGGGCTTCGGCACATCGGAAACGATGTGTGCAAGTCTGGTTCCGAAACCACCGGCTAATACGACAGCATCCATTTTTTGATTCCCTCAAATGTCCTGATCTTCGGTTGAAAAGAACTCATTCTCGACGGCCGCGCACATCGCATGGTAGACAGGAAGATGATATTCCTGAATCCGGAAAGTAATGTCCGACGGCACGTTGATGAGAACGTCGGCCAGTTCACGCATCTCTCCGCCCGTGGAACCGGTGAGCGCGATCACTTCCATGCCTTTGAAATGCGCGATCTGCGAAGCATAAAGGATATTCTTCGAGTTCCCGGACGTCGAAAGAACGATCAGCACATCGCCTTGCTGTCCGTAACCTAAGACCTGCTGGGCGAAACACAGATCGGCGACCTGATCGTTGGAGAACGCCGTCATAAGGGCGGTTTCGCTTACGAGAGAATAGACCGGGAGCGCCTGCTGAAGGTTCTTGTGGAGATACCCGTAGACCTCCGGATACATCTTGCGAAGTTTTCGATCGTCTTCTCCGGAGATTTTCCGCGGTAACAGGAAGCTCTTCATCAGTTCGCCGACGATATGCTCGGCATCCGCCGCACTTCCGCCGTTTCCGCACACGAATACTCTGTGGGAGGAAGAAAAGCAGCGGACCAGAAGCTCGACAGCCACGGCTACTTTCGATTCGGTGTCCTTAAGTCCCGGATGGTTTACCACCATCCCGTCCAAAATGTCTCTTGAGGTTTTCTTCATCCGATTCTCCTTCCGACTGATCCCAAAAGAATCAGTCGTATATCTTCCATGCCTGTGTTCCCTTTTCGGTGAAGCTGGTGACAATCACATTGCCCTTCAGCTTTTTCAGAGACTCCACAAGCTCGTATCTCTTCTTCGGATCGCAGATGATCATCATGAAACCGCCGCCGCCGGCACCCGATACCTTGGCCGCCTCTCCGCCGTGGTCCATGACGTAATTGTAGATCTCATCGATCTCGGAATTGGAGATCACGGAGGCCATTCTCTTTTTTGATTCCCAACTCTGCCTCAGGCAATCTTCGATCTTTTCGAAATCGCCGCGAAGAATCGCTTCCTTCATGACGGAAGCATATCTTTTCAGCTCGTGCATGCTTT
>Ga0209373_10003861_pt1 | contig 13426 bp, 9 predicted proteins | sample Higcelweek5metaG_FD_187173 | JGI IMG/M metagenome (GOLD analysis project Ga0209373, IMG submission 187173) | Freshwater pond sediment microbial communities from the University of Edinburgh, under environmental carbon perturbations - High... | ecosystem: Environmental > Aquatic > Freshwater >...
GCCAAAAACCGAAAAGGTATTTGTAAACCTTGAGTTTATTGGTGCGCCCGGTGATATGCTGATGGCCGTTGAGAATGGGAATATTGAACGTGAAAATATCCCAATTGGGTATGGCTCTGTATCACGCCAAAATTCCACATTTGCCATCTCTTCTATGAACAACAATGCACATGATGACTTTTGTTCGTACAGCGATATTTATTCGCTCATTAAAGGGAAGTGCCCGGGAGTATCGGTTATGGGTTCCTATAGCCCTGGAGCTGACCAAGAAATTATCATCAGGGGAAAAACATCGATAAACTCCAAAAATACAGCTCTTTATATTGTCGATGGAATTGAAACTGCATCTTTATCGTACATTTCACCCTGCGATGTTAAGAGCATCAGTTTTCTGAAAGATGCATCGGCATCGATTTACGGGAGTAGGGGTGCAACCGGTGTTGTACTGATTGAAACAATCAAAGCTGGCTACAGTCAATCATATTGAGTTTTTTTAGTAGATTATAAAAGGGAAGCTGCCAAGGTAACTTCCTTTTTTTTGTTTACGATTGTTCGAAATTTTGTGATTTCAAAGTTGATGATGAATTGTAATGATAAATTTGTCAAATATCATTGCTGTTTTTTACACCAAGTTTTGTACTTTGCCCGAAAATGCTGAGGAATGAGCCTAAAAGAGTTTTCCATAGTGCAACGTATCCGTAGTTTTAAATTTGCTTTTAACGGTTTGTGGATCGCAATCAAGAATGAACACAATTTTTGGATTCACATGTTTGCCGCCATTGCTGTTGTTTTTGTCGGGGTTATTCTAAAACTTAACATTAAAGAGTGGACCATTATCACGTTCGCAATAGGCTTGGTATTTGTTTCCGAGTTGTTTAATACTGCAATTGAACGGTTGTGCGATTACATTACAACCGAAAAAAATTCTGTTATCAAACAAGTAAAAGATATTAGTGCCGCTGCAGTTCTGGTATCGGCTTTGACTTCAGCAATAATTGGACTGATTATTTTTATCCCAAAAATTACGGCTTTGTTTCAATAGCACCAAGAGCCACTTTTATGGTATGATCGAATAATTCTTTACCTCCAAAAGCGCCATGTCCGGGTATTATATATTGAATATCGGTGTACTGATCCTTAATTTTCTGAACAGTTATAGGCCATTCTGGCAAAACAGCATCAGCAATATTCCCAATTGAATTTGTTTGTAGGGTTTTAATCAGGCATCCTCCAAACATGATTTTACTGTCGGGGAAAAAAACAACAATATTGTCGGCAGTATGGCCTCCTCCAAAATAACGGCATTCGGTTTTAACCCCTTCGAACGAGAAATCGAACTGTTTTTCGAATGTCAAAGTGGGCAAAGGCAGGTTATGCGAAATGCATTGTTGGTGGGTTAAGCTCCCCAATATACATTTTACTCCAACACTTTTCAAAAATCCCATTCCACCAATGCAGTCTTCGTGAAAATGGCCGCCAATAAAAGTGGTAATCTTTACATTCATCGAGTCTTTCAGGTAATTGTAAATCTGCTGGGTTTTATCATCGTCAACCGGGGTGTCTATCATTAATGCTTTTCCGTTTTTAATCAGCAGCAAGCCGTTCGACGAAAAGCGGCCAAATTGAGATGTACTGGCAAACGATTCGTGAATATAAAATTGATCAGATAAACGGATCAGTTGAATGTCGGGAGATATTTTTACAACCTGAAATGGTTCTTCGGCACGCAAAGCAACCACAATTAGGCTCATAAAAAGGATGAATATAATTGTCTTCATTGGGCTCGATTGATTTTGAGTTGAAATTGTTTTCAGCGAATTTAGTTAAAGAAGGCGAAGGGTTTTTATGTTGTTTGAATTTTTTAGGTTAGAACAACAACTCCTGTTTTTTGTGGTCCGAATGTTCTGCTTCGAACGAAAGAAGCCACCGTTTTCGGTCGAGGCCACCTCGGTACCCAACTAATCGGTTATTTTCTCCAATAATACGGTGGCAAGGGATTATTATCAGAATGTTGTTTCTTGAATTGGCATTTGCCACTGCCCGTATTTTGTTTTCATCGCCCAACTGCTTGGCCAGTTCAGAATAAGTGAGATAACTGCCATACGGTACTTGTTGTAGATTTTCCCATACCTGTTGTTGAAATGTTGTTCCTAAAAGCTGAATTGGAATAGTAAAGTTGGTTCGTTTTCCATCGAAATATTCTTTCAACTGCGAAATGGTTTTCTTTAGAATCGGATTTGGTGATGAGTCCAAGTTTGGAAAGTCTTTTTCTATTGTTTGATTATTGAACCCAAGAAAAACCAAGGAATTGGAGTTGGAAATCAATTTAATAGCCCCAATGGGCGATTCCCATTCGGTATAAAAATGTTGAATTAAGTGTTGCTCCATCCCGTTTTTACTCATTAATCTATTTGCAAACTAGTATAATTACTAATAGAAATTCTGAATCAAAACATGTTTTTTTAATGTTAAAAAACAACCGTGGATTAGTTTGTGCATTTTGTGCTGAAAATCAGCATTGAATAGAAGATGCGTTTACATTTTGTAAAAATGTTAATATTTTGGTTGAAAAGTTTGGATTTTGGGTGTTGTTATATTCAATAATGGAACTATTTTAGTGTTGTTGTTAAAGGAAAACAATTTGTTTTCTCAAACACCAATCAATCAATTTAAAATCAATTCGGAATTACAAATAAAAAGCTGCGCCATTTGGCCGCAGCTTTTTATTTTGAATACATCCGATCTTTGGTGTTTTCTTTCGGTTTTTGCAATTTTTATGCTAACCTAATTTGCTTAAGTCCTTCACAATCTCATCAACACTCATTATGCTATTTGGCAATAAATCGGGAGGGCATTTGCCTGCAACTTGTTTAACCATGTATCGTTTGCAGTTTTTGTAGTCTGTCTCACAGAAGAACTGACGATAAGCATTACTTGTCATTGTCTTTCCTTGTAATATTCCAGAATATATGGGACAACCATTTAGATTTGGACAGAAATCACTCATTTTGTAATAATTTAAATTTTAATTGAGTTGTAATTTATGACTTTTTGCTTTATCAAGCGAAATCAGACCAATATTTTTTTTGTCAATTAGACATTCTTCTCTTCTTTTTGATTTTTTTGGAAATCGGGAAAAAGCAGCAGGGAAAAACAGGTCTCAGGTGTCATTTTAAATATTTAAACAACAATGTTGTATGTTGATATTTTAGTTATTTTGGCACGCCTAAAATTAACAAAACCTAATACTAATGAATAAATTATTCTTAATTGTTTTCTTCTTGCTGTTTTTTGCTGGGAATCTGCTTCAGGCTCAAATCTCTTACAATTTTAAATCGGAGTACCGTTATTTAAAAGGGTCTCAAGCAGCCGGGATTTCTTCCACTTGGGTCACAAAATCGTTTGACGATTCAAAGTGGCTGAAAGCCAATTCACCATTTCGTTTTGGTGATGGCACGGGTGGACTGTTGCTTTCCGATATGCAAAATAAATATTCAACATTATATCTCCGCAGTAAATTTACCGTTGTCGGAATTGCTGAATTGGGCGACGTCTCTTTCAATGTTGATTACGACGATGGTTTTATTCTTTGGATTAACGGAAAAGAAGCGTTAAACAGTGGCGGGCCAGCGAAACCTACAAGTATCAGTTTAGCAACAAGTTCGCATGAGTCGGGGACTCCTCAACTGTACAGCCTTTCGGCACAAGATCTGAATTTAGTTGAAGGTGAAAACTTAATTGCAGTTCAGGTTTTCAACAATAGCCTCGAGAGTTCCGACTTCTATTTCGACATGCAAATTGCAGCTCAAAAAGTAATGCCCGAGGTAAACGATTCGTTGAAAGTTCTTTTCAGCAAAACGGCAGGCTTTTATCCCTCAGCCTTTGACCTTACAATGAGTGTGCCCAGCAACGATTATGATCTTGTTTATACAATCGACGGTAGTAATCCGCAAACTTCGCTCACTGCAATTAAAGGTGGAAAATCGAAAACAATAACAGTGAATCCAACAATTTCAACCGGAAGAGCAACAACACCGGGGTTCATCGTTCGGGCATCGCTGGCAAAAAGTGGGCTTATGCCTTCTAAGCCGGTTACACAAACATATTTGTTTATGAGTGCCATTAAAAAGCAGTCGTACCCGGGCGGGGGTTGGCCAAATGGTGATGTTAATGGGCAGTGGATCGATTTGGAGATGGATGAAAAAGTCACCCAAAGTGCGAGGTATAAAAATCAAATAGAAGGTGCACTTCTCGATATTCCTTCAATTAGTATCGTTACCGATTTGGGTTCTCTGTTTAACCCTTCGACTGGGATTTATGTAAATGCCGGTGAACACGGCGAAGAGTGGGAACGTTTTTGTTCAGTTGAACTAATCGACTCAAAAAATAGCACCAACCAGTTTAACATCAACGCCGGGTTACGTATCAGAGGAGGTTGGAGCAGGCATGGGAACTACCCAAAACATGCTTTTCGGTTATTTTTTAAAGATGAATACGGAAAAGGAAAATTGAAATTCCCGCTTTTTGGCGATGAGGGAGCCGATGAGTTTGACAAAATTGATTTGCGTTGCGAGCAAAACTACGCATGGAGCAATGTGCAGGATCACAATACTTTTGTGCGTGAAGTATTCTCGCGCGACACCCAGCGCGACATGGACCAGCCTTACACACGTAGCCGGTACTATCATTTGTACCTTAACGGTATGTACTGGGGATTGTACCAAACGCAGGAGCGCTCTGAAGCCCGTTTTGCTGAAACATATTTTGGTGGTTCTAAAGAAGATTATGATGTGATTAAAGTGAACACCGAAGATTATAATTATCGCATTGAAGCTTCCGACGGGAATACCGATGCATGGAAAGAAATATGGGAAGCATGCCAAAACGGATTCTCCTCAAACGAAGATTATTTTGCACTGGAAGGGAAAAATGCCAAAGGTGTACCCGAAAAAGGGAAAGAGATAAAGGTTGATATCGATAACCTGATCGATTACATGCTTACGATTTTTTATACCGGGAATTTCGATGCGCCAACAACCGCCTTTTCTGGAAATACAGGCCCAAATAACTTTTACACCATTAATAAACGTGACGATAAAACGAAAGGCTTCATTTTCTTTGCACACGATTCAGAACATAGCATGATGATTGATGCGATGTCGCCTGGAATTGGTATTGAAGAAAACAGGGTAGAGCCTTGGGGCTTAAATGTTTCAGAATTTTCAGGGTTTCATCCTCAATGGTTGCACGAAAGATTAACTTCAAATGCAGAATATCGGCAGCGGTTTTCCGACAGGGTGTTTAAACAATTTTTCAACAACGGGGCTCTAACCGAAGATAATTGCAAAAAACGTTTCATGAAAAGGGCCGATGAAGTTAGTATGGCTGTGATTGCTGAATCGGCCAGATGGGGGGATGCCGGTTCAGATAGGGCTAAGACAAAAGATGATGACTGGTTGCCCGAAATTGAAGCGCTTCAAAATGACTTTTTCCCTTACCGCGGAGAGATTGTTCTTCAGCAGTTAATTGATGCTGATTTGTTTACCGATCTTGAACCACCACTGGTTCGCGATGGGACTAAAATTGTTGAGACCGAAGTTAGGACAATGAACGAGTATTATAGTCTCAACCTGTTCGACACCGAAGATAATGGTCTGATATATTATACGCTCGACGATTCTGATCCTCGTTTGGTTGGTGGCAATGTTAACCCAACTGCAATTAATGTTGCAAGTGGTGAACGAATCAACATGAGGGGAGCGGCAATTGTGAAATGTCGCATAAGGCGCGACAACAATTGGAGCCCGCTTCGTACCGTCAAAATTCTTGACGATTACGAAGATTTTTCGAATTTGAAAATTACTGAATTGCACTATAACCCCATCGATTCAATTGCAGGTACCGACACCATCTCGGGAAAATCGTTCGAGTTTATCGAATTCAAAAATTTAAGCAAAGAGGGGATCAATCTTACGGGGCTTAAATTTGCTTCGGGCATCAATTACAAATTCGAAGACAATGAAGTGTTGCTTCCGGGGAAGTTTTTTGTAATTGCATCGAAACCCAAATGGTTTTTCGATCGATATGGGGTAGTGCCGTCTGACGGATTTGATAAATCGTTTTCAAACGAAGGTGAAATCGTGGCAATTAAAGATAAAAACGATAATTTGGCACTCACCTTTCAGTATTCAATTGCTGAGCCATGGCCACAAGAGCCCAACGGAACCGGCTACAGTTTATGCTCGTGGAGTGTGTACCCTATTGAACGTGATCCAAACGAATACAGTTATTGGAAAACTTCATATTTTATTAATGGGTCACCATTTTACGACGAAACTGGATTCCCTGTAAAAGAACCTGCCATAGAGTTGGTTACCGATGGATTGAAAATATATCCGAACCCAACACGTGGAATGCTTTTCATTAAAATGAACGAAACACTTAACGGCGTTCAAGCAGAACTGTACACTGCAAGTGGTCAGAAAGTGATGACCGATATGCTCAACCAGTCATCGGCAATAGATCTGGGCCGTTTGAATATCAAAAGTGGTTTACTTTTGTTGAAAATAACCTACAACGGAGAGACTACCGTTAAGCGGATTCTTTATCAAAAGTAGTATTTCTCTTGTTGCAGTTGTGACTGTTTGGTGAACTGTTCAACAAGGCTAAAGTCCTGTTGTGCATGGGCTGTTGCTTATTCGAAATTGGTAAAAAGGGAATAGGCATGATGAAGAGTTGAAAGATTCTATTATATTCGCATTCTGTTTCGGAATCAGGATGTTCAATTAAAAATTCCTTTTTTTGAGGAGTAAATAAAACACTAAAAATGAACTACAAAAAGCTGAATATCATTGGTGGCTGGATAACCTTTGCAATAGCTGCCATAACGTATTTAATGACTATTGAACCCACAGCCAGTTTCTGGGATTGTGGAGAATTTATTACTACAGCGTTTAAATTTGAAGTTGGTCACCCTCCCGGTGCACCATTTTTTATGTTGATTGGACGCCTGTTCACTTTACTTGGAGGTGCTGCTAAAGCCGGTTTTTACATGAACGTTTTAACTGCGTTTGCTAGTGCATTTACCATTCTGTTCTTGTTTTGGACCATTACACACCTAACAAAAAGGTTAATCAATACCGAAGAAAATTCTTCGTTAGGCGAAACTATTGCCATTATTGGTAGTGGTTTTGTTGGTGGGTTAGCTTACACTTTTTCCGATACTTTTTGGTTTTCAGCTGTTGAAGCCGAAGTTTATGGGTTGTCGTCCCTTTTTACTGCATTGGTATTTTGGGCTATTCTTAAATGGGAAAATGTTGCGAATGAACCTAATGCCAATCGTTGGTTAATCCTAATTTGCTACCTCGCAGGTTTATCTATTGGCGTTCACCTTTTGAATTTGCTGGTTATTCCCGCAATTGCGTTTATTTATTATTATAAACGTTACAATGTAACCAATAAGGGAATATTTTACACGATATTAGTTTCCGGATTGATCCTCGGTTTCGTCTTATACGGCATAATACCTGGTGTTGTAAACGTTGCAACTGTTTTCGAACGCATCTTTACCAACGGATTTGGACTTCCAATCAATACAGGTTTCTTCTTGTATATGATACTGATTATTGCCGCTATTTCATACGGTATTTACTATACACATCAAAAGAATAAGGTACTTTGGAATACCGTTTTGGTTGGGCTTACTGTAATTTTAATTGGTTTTTCAACCTATTTTATTATTCCTATTCGTTCGAATGCCAAACTTCCAATGGATCAAAACAGTCCGAACAATGTTTTTGGAATGCTTTCATACCTCAACCGTGAGCAATATGGCGACCGTCCATTGCTTTATGGGCAATACTACAATACACCACTCGATGAAGCCAATCCTTATGTCGATGACAAAAAGGAGTGGAGGGTAAAAGATGGAAAATATGTGGTTTCAAACGAAAGACAGAAACCAAATTACAATGATAATTTCTGCACTGTTTTTCCCCGCATGTGGAGCAAAACCGATCCCCGTCATATCGAAGCCTATCAGGATTGGGGAAAGATAAAGGGAACACGAATGACTGCGCGTGGTGCTCAGGGAGAATCTGAAACAATTGTTAAGCCAACGTTTGTCGAGAACATGAGGTTCTTCTTCCGTTATCAAATCAACTTCATGTATATCCGCTATTTTATGTGGAATTTCGCCGGTCGCCAGAATGATATTCAAGGTCATGGCAATTTGGTTGATGGGAACTGGATCTCTGGGATTAAATTCCTAGATGCTGCCCGATTGGGAAATCAAAGTGACCTTCCCCAAAAATATGCCGATAATCCCGGTCGTAACAAATACTATTTGTTGCCTCTTCTTTTAGGTATTGTTGGAATTATTTTTCAGTATAAAAAAGGACAACAAGGCAAACGTGACCTTTGGGTGGTTTCGCTGTTGTTCATTTTAACAGGTGTGGCCATTGTAATTTATTTGAACCAGTATCCTTTCCAACCTCGTGAGCGTGACTATGCCTTTGCCGGTTCGTTCTATGCTTTTGCAATTTGGATTGGAATGGGCGTTGCCGGGTTGTATCATTTTTTGAAAAAATATGCATCAGAAAAAGTGGTTGCTGTTTCGGCTACAGCTGTTACATTGCTTGCAGTTCCGGTGCTTATGGCTGCTCAAAACTGGGACGACCACGATCGCTCGGGCCGCACCTCGGCACGCGATTTTGGGGCCAATTACCTCTCTTGTGTCGAAAAGAATGGAATAATTTTCACCAATGGTGACAACGATACTTATCCTCTTTGGTATAATCAGGAAGTTGAAGGTGTAGGAACCGATAAACGCGTTTGCAACCTCAGCTATTTCCAAACCGACTGGTATGTAAACCAAATGCAACGCAAGGCTTACACTTCAGATCCGTTGCCAATATCTTTCAAATACGAAGAGTATGTACAAGGGACCCGCGATATTGTATACATTATGGAAGACCCTCGTATGACTGGAAAATCAATTGAACTGGGTAAAGCACTCGACTTTATTAAAGACAATGATCCACGTACAAAAATTGCCCGTGCCGACAATGCTTCGTATTTGCCAGTAAGAAATCTTTTTATGGTTGTAGACAAGCAGGCGGTGATTGCAAATGGTGTAGTTCCACCAAATATGTACAGCCAAATTGTTGATACCATGACTATTCAGTTGGAGGGAAGCTACATTACTAAAGATCAGTTGATGATTCTCGATATGCTTTACCACAACAACTGGAAACGGCCAATTTATTATGCCATTTCGGTTGGAACTGACAAATACCTTGGACTTGATAGATATTTCCGTCTCGAAGGGCTTACTTATCGTATTGTTCCAGTTGAGTCAAAAACACAAGGGTTTCAAAAGGGTTATGTCGAAACTGACAAGATGTACGATAACCTGATGAATAAATTCAAATGGGGAGGTATTAAAAAACCTGGCGTTTATGTTGATGAAAATAACCGCCGTATGTTAACCAATACCCGCAACAATTTCCAACGTTTAGCCGATGCATTGATTCAGAAAGGCCAAAAGGAAAGGGCAATTGGAGTGCTTGACCGTTGCGTGCAGGAAATTCCGGTTGATAAAGTACCTTACGATTATTTCGCAATGCAAATCGCAAAATCTTACATCGATGCTGGTGCTGTTCAAAAAGCTGAATCGATGATAAAAGAGATGTCAGAAGATTTTGGACAAGAGCTGAACTACTTCTTCAAATTTAAAGGCAAAGATTTTGAGAAGTTAGAAGATGAAGTCAGGAGCAATCTGTTCTTTATGAACGAAATGGTGAACCTGTCTAAACAAACCGGAAACACTTCGTTGCAGAATGAAATTAAAGCCAGTTTCGATAAATATTATGACCAATTGCTCGGTAAAGTGAAATAAGCCGAATGAGAGGTGTAATATTATATAGCGAAGTCTTGTACAATCGATTCAAATGAGAAAAAGAAGAGATTTACGAGTTCAACTTCCAGCATGGATAACCACTTTATTTCCTGAAGCCATTTGGCAGATACCAACAGGGGATAAAGTGGTTTATCTCACTTTTGACGATGGCCCGGTTCCCGAGGTCACACCACAAGTTCTGGATATTTTGCGCCAGAATAACATCAAAGCCACTTTTTTTTGTGTGGGCGAGAATGTGAGCAAAAACCCCGAAATTTTCAAACAAATACTTGACGATGGGCATGCAGTGGGCAACCACACATACAACCATTTGCAGGGGTTGAATCATAAAAACAAACACTTTTTTCAGAATATTGAGAAAGCCGGAAATCTGATAGGTTCAAATTTGTTCAGACCACCGCATGGATGGCTGAAACGGTCGCAATATCGATACCTGAGCAAGAAATATAAAATTGTTATGTGGGACGTGATCAGTTGCGATTATGACTCAACTTTAACTCCCGAACACTGTTTTTGTAATGTGATTGATTTTGTTCGCGATGGTTCAATCATCACTTTTCACGACTCCCTTAAAGCCAACAAAAATATTTTGGGAGCTTTGCCTCGGGTAATTGCTTACTTGAAAGAACAGGGGTACAGTTTCAAAAAAATTGAATTCCCCAAAACACGTTCACTCTATTCGACACACTGGTTGCAGCAATTCGAAAACTTTCGGATCAACATTTCCAGAAAGAGTAGAGAAGCATAATTTGTAACTTTAGTGCCTAAAATTCAAATTTAAACAGTTGTTTATATGTTGAATTCACTATTAAGAGTCATTTTTGCGGAAGATGAAAAAAACGATGTTTCAATCATCTAAATCACAAATGATGTATAAAAATTGCATTTTTACTCTAGGCAATTTGGGCACATGCGCTGGTAGATAGAATATTGGAGGAGTCCACTTTTATTTAAAAGATATATAGCAACTTAAAAGCAATATAAAGGAATGAATATTTTAGTAGTCGGATCGGGAGGGCGTGAACATGCTCTGGGATGGAAAATAAAGCAAAGTGAGAAAACGGGCAAACTATTTTTTGCTCCCGGAAATGCGGGTACATCAACAGTAGGGATTAACATTCCGGTTGGGGTTTCTGATTTTGAAGGAATTAAAAAAGCAGTGCTCGAGAACCAGATCGATTTGGTTCTGGTAGGCCCTGAAGTACCACTTGTTGAAGGGTTGCACGATTACTTTTTGTCATCAGAAGTGCTGAAATCAATCCCCGTTGTTGGGCCAATAAAAGCCGGTGCCATGCTCGAAGGGAGTAAAGATTTTGCCAAAGAATTCATGGTAAAATATCAAATACCAACAGCTCGTTACAAAACGTTCACTTTGGGCGAAGTTGACAGCGCTGCTGAGTTTATGAGAACGCTTCAACCTCCTTATGTATTAAAAGCCGATGGGCTTGCTGCAGGTAAAGGTGTACTCATTATTTCAGATTTTGACGAAGCGGTGGCCGAACTTTCAGAAATGCTCGACGGTAAATTTGGCGATGCCAGCGCAAAAGTGGTTATCGAAGAATTTCTTTCGGGAGTTGAATGCTCGGTGTTTGTTCTTACCGATGGCAAAAACTACAAGATACTGCCCGAGGCGAAAGATTACAAAAATATTGGCGAAGGAAATACCGGATTAAATACCGGAGGCATGGGTGCTATTTCACCAGTTCCGTTTGCCAATAAAGAATTTATGCAGAAAGTTGAGGAACGCATCGTTATCCCAACTATTAATGGACTTCAGAAAGAAGGAATTGTTTATAAGGGTTTTGTCTTTGTTGGTTTAATTAACGTAGGTGGCGAACCAATGGTTATTGAATACAACGTGCGCATGGGTGACCCTGAAACCGAAGCGGTAATGTTGCGCATTAAATCCGATTTTGTTGACCTTCTCGAAGGAGTTGCCAATGGAAATTTGAACGAAAAAGAGCTTGAGTTCGACCAAAGAAGTGCTGTAGCTGTGATGATGGTTTCAGGCGGATATCCGGGTGATTACGAAAAAGGAAAAGTAATTACAGGAACCGAACTTGTTGAAGGAAGCATTGTATTCCATGCCGGAACTGCTTTAAAAAACGGCGAAGTTGTTACTGCCGGTGGTCGTGTTATTGCGGTTAGTTCTTATGGCAATTCGATGCACGAAGCGTTGGAAAAATCATATGCCAATGCCGCCAAAATTCAGTACGAAGGCTGTTATTATCGAAAAGATTTGGGTTTCGACCTGTAAAAACATAGGACTTATTGAGCCGGTAATGCCATTGTCGGCTCAAAAGTTTTTGTACCTTCAGATAAAAACGTTAACCGTTGCAAAAACAAATGTTGTTCGCTTATGCTGGTAAGGTTATTAAAGGCTAATCATTTCTACAATATTCTTCTGGTTCCGCTTGTTGGTATTTTATTTTTGTTGGATACGCTTAAGATTAAAGACCTGCTTGACAATGTACAGAGTGAAGCAACAACACCTCTTTGTCAGTCGTTATGCGATATTCAACTTCTTGTTTGGGAGGCAGTCCTCATTAATTTTGGGATTGTAATTGTCATCTGTTATTTATTGCTGATCATTAATGCCCGGTTTGCTTTTTTGCAGGAACGAACATTTTTGCCACTTTATATCTTTATTTTTATTGCGTATGCATTTCCAAGCATGCATATTTTACATCCTGTTTTTATTGCTGCTGTTTTCATATTGCTTGCTATTCGAAGTATCTTCTATGCCTACGATAAAAAAGAAGCAATTTCGAATTCGTTCGATGCCGGTTTCTTAACAGGAGTGGCTGCCATCTTTTATCTACCGGCCATTCTGTTGATTTTTTTGGTGCCATTAAGCATTTCAACATTGCGGAATAAAGCAACAGGCCGGGAAAAATATGCTTCGTTCATTGGCTTAATCCTGGTTTGGCTTTTTTATGCTACCTACTATTTTGTAACCAACAACTTCGATCAGTTTATCAATCTGTTCAACAATGCCGTTACATTTGCCGATCGGACTATTTTTCTGAAAATACCGGTCATTGTTTATCTTTCGGTTGTTGCAATTATTACAATATTGGCCAGCTTCTTCATTTTAACTCAATATGACTCAAGAAAGATCAGTACTCGCAGATATATTAAAATTTTGGCCTACTATTTTTACGGTTCTCTGGCACTCATGGCTGTTCCTTCAGTTTCAATCGAATTAATAATTCTGCCTGTTTTACCGCTTTCATTCCTGATTACGAATTACTTGATTTTAATGCGCCGACGGTTTTGGGCCGATTTATTTTTAATTGTGTTGATTCTTTCAGCTGTTGTACTTCAATTTTTACTACGATGAACGAGAACCGGCCTACACTTGGAATTTATGCCATTCAGGATAGGATAGATACTGATTATCCGCAATATGCACACGACCATAATCTTGCTTTACTTAATAATGGTTCAGTAGAAAAATATCTTCATCTTGAACGTGTTACCCGTCAAAAACGTGACAACGCCCTA
>Ga0209373_10003862_pt1 | contig 13426 bp, 12 predicted proteins | sample Higcelweek5metaG_FD_187173 | JGI IMG/M metagenome (GOLD analysis project Ga0209373, IMG submission 187173) | Freshwater pond sediment microbial communities from the University of Edinburgh, under environmental carbon perturbations - High... | ecosystem: Environmental > Aquatic > Freshwater >...
GGGCAAACCATTGATGACGATCACATCGCTACCGGGGTCGCGGTGCAAATCGATGGTCACCCCGGTCATGGCGATCCGGTCGATCACCACCTGACGGCGGAACAACGGGGCCCACCGGAAATTGAGGACAAAATCGCTGAGACCGAAGGGCGACCCCAGCGGCGGCCGCGCCACCACGTCGCGCACCACCAGATGGCCGTTGAACAGCGACAGGGCGCTGTCGGCGACTTTGACATCGATCATGCCGAAGTCGCGCAGGGTGCGAATCAGCCCCCAGCGTACCCCTTGATCCGGCAGAAACAGCCCGGCCAGGGACAGGGCCCCGACCCCGGTCACCACGGCCAGGCCCCACCAGCCCCGTCGTCCCAGTCGGATTCGCGCCATTCCCGTCACCATCCGCTGTTGCCGATCTCTCTTCATGATCGGTGGCGTGACAAAAAAGGCAAGCCCGGATGCGGGGCTGCCGCCCCGGCCCCGCCTGGAGGCTGACGCCTCCAGACCTCTGCTTTTTTTTAAAAAGAAAGGGGGTCCGGGGCATCGCCCCGGGCGGGTTCGGGCGGCAGCCCGAAAACTTTATTCCCCGGTCAGAATCCGTTCGATCAACTGACGGACGGTGGGAATGAAGCCATTCGCATAATAGGGATCCTGGCCGAACCGATAAGCATTGTGCCCGGCAAACATCAGTTCCGTCTCGACGTCGGCACCATGGCCGATCGCCTGAAGGGTTTTCTGAATGCAGAAGCTGCGCGGATCGCCCTTCTTGCCGGTGGTGCCGGTCTCGTTCTGCGCCCAGTTGGAAAACTGGCACTGCGACAAACAGCCCATGCACTCGACCTGATCACGACGGATGCGCTCCGCCTGTTCGGGCCGAACAAACACCAATGTCGAATCCGGACTCCGGATCGCATCGGAAAAGCCTTCCGCGATCCACCCCTCGGCCCGCTGACGATCATGCGGAGTCACCCAGGTAATCCGGCCGCGCGCCCCAATCGGCAATTCGGCCACATGATCGCCGACACATTCCGGCGAATAGGGAATCTGATGCTCAAGCCGCTGGCACAATTCGGCAATGAAGTCATTTTTGACCGCCGAGGAATAGAAACCGGTCGGGCTGAAGCGGTGCAACAGCACGTCGCCCGGCTTCAGCGTCAGCAACCGACGCTTCCAGGCATCCGAAATCGGGCTTTCCTGCGTCAGTAGCGGCCGAGTCCCATATTGGAACGCCACCGGGCCAAGCTCAGGATTGGCAATGAACTCCTGCCATTCCTTCAGCCACCACACCCCACCGGCCACAAAAATCGGCACATGGGCCAGACCGCATTCGGTCATCACCTTGCGGACTTCGCGGACCCGGTTGAACGGCGCCTCGGGCGTGGCCGGATCCTCGCCATTGGACAGGCCGTTATGGCCGCCCGCCAGCCAAGGATCCTCATACACCACCCCGCCCAGCAGGGCCGGATGCTTATGGTAAGACCGTTTCCACAAAGCCCGGAAGGCGCGGGCCGAGGAAATGATCGGGTAATAATAGACGTTGAAGCGAGCCGCGATCTCGGCGACGCGGTAAGGCATGCCGGCGCCGCAGGTGATGCCATGGATCAGGCCCGGAGCCCCTTCCAGGATCCCTTCCAGGATCGGCTCGGCGCCCCCCATTTCCCACAGCACATTCATGTGCAGGCAGCCTTGCCCGCCGGCAAGGTCATGGGCAATCCGGGCCTGGGCGATGCCGCCCTTGATCGCGTGATGGATCAGCTCAGCGTGACGCTCCAGCCGGGTTTTCCCGTGGTACTGGGCCGGAACAATGGTCCCATTCTCGTCGTAATAATCGGCATTAACCCCGGAGAAGGTGCCGACGCCGCCCGCCGCAGCCCAGGCGCCAGAACTTATCCCCGTGGAAATATTAACACCTTTACCACCCTCGACGATGGGAAGGACCTCGCGACCGGAAATCAGGATAGGGTCAAGGGGTTTCAAGGCGACGATCACTCCTTGGCTGGCCAGGGCCGTCGGCGCGGCCGAACGAGGGGGGAGGACATATATAGAGCCTTGGTGGGGGAAACCACCAGTGACATTACGAATTAATGACGCAGACGCAACCGGCTGCATCCGCTCTCAGGTGTTTAGCTGATCCAACACGGCTTCAACCCGGATTTCGCTCATACAACGCGCCTCGGTACAGGCCGATTTGCGGTGGTTAGCGGCCGAGACACAAGGCGAACAGGAGAGGCCCGCCGACAGAAAACGAGCGTTAGGGTTGAGAGCGCCGTACAGCGCCGGAGTTTCCGGCCCAAACAACACCACCGTCCGCAGACCGGTTGGGGCGGCAAAATGAGCCGGGCCGCTGTCATTGGTCACCATCGCCGCACACAGGGAATAAAGCAGCGGCAGTTCGTCGAGCCGGGTGAAGCCGCACAACACCGCAATCCGCTCCGGATCCAGCCCGGCCACCAGGGAGTCCGCCTCGGCCCGCTCCGAAGCGGTGCCGGTCAACAGGATGGCCACGCCCTCCTGTTCGAGCAGCCGCCCGGCCAGCGCCCGGTACTTCTCCGGCGGCCAGCGGCGCAGCGGCATCAGTTCGCTGCTGTTGGGATTGAGGATCACCCAGCGCGGATGATGGGCCAGCTGGGGATAAGCGGTCAGCAGACGGGTCCGGAACGTCTCCAGCCGATAGCCATCCGGGCGGAACGGGGCCAGGCGGATCGCTTCATCGGCAATCGAGGTTTTGCCATAGGGTTGGGTGCCGGAGGGCTCAACCAGGGACTCGACCAGGGCGAGAAAGCTCTTGGCAATGTGATGGTGGGGATTATAGGCCACCCGGCGGGTCAGCAACTCGCCGCGATACAGCCCCTCATTCTCGAAGCGATGGAACCCGACCCGTTCGGCCGCCCCCGACAGGAAGGTCAACAGCGCGCTGTAACGCGAGAACAGTTCAAGATCGATCGCCGCCCGCAGGTCGAGCCGCCGCATGGCCAGGATCGCCCGCAGGCTATCAAAGGTCAGGGTCAGGAACGAATCGGCGCGGATGGTCAGCACCCGTTCCGGCGGAATCGTGCCGATAATGTCGAGGCTGGCCCGGTTGGCAGTGAAGATCAGGAAATAGAGCCGGGCTTCGGGAAACAGCACCTGGGCCCGCCGCAAGGCCGGATCGGCCAGAATCGTGCTGCCCATCTCCGACAATTCGATGAACAGCAGGTCACGCCCCCGCCGGCCGGGCCGGACCGGGCGGATTCGTCGCCACAGCCAGCGGCAGGCGGTCAAAGCGGCGCACAACGGCACCCCAACCCAGAAATCGACCCGGCGCATCGTATCGACCTTCACCGCTGGTCTCTCCCTTCCTCAAACAGGCCCGACTGATAGGATTCGGCCAGCCAGATTTCATACCGATCGGCCGCCCGACCGCCCCAAGAGCGGTCGATCGTCTCCAGCCGGGTCATCCGGGCGAAGAACCGGGCCAGATCGTCCGCCGCCGAGGTTCCAGCACGGACGATAAACAGACCCTCCCGCCCCGCCAAAGCGGCAACATCCTCACGATCATAAGACGGAATGCGCGGCACTCCGGCCGAACCGGTGAGGAACACCTTGGGATGATCCGGCAGATAATAAGCCAAGATCCCGCTCAGTTCGTGTTTGGCGACAAACAGAAAAGCTTCGGGATGGGCCCGGCGCTGCCCGGCGACCGCCTCGGCCAGTTGGTCCCAGCCGCCAAGCCGGGACAGGGGGTCCAGCTTGGGGGGGATCGGCAACCACGCCGTGGCCATCTGGAGGTAGACCGGAACCAGCAGAAGGCCTCCCAGCAACGGCGCGACGAGGAAAGCCCGGCGCGCCAGTTTCCAACGCGGCCCGACTTTGAAGCGGGCGCCAATCGCCTGCCAGCCACCGCAGGCCGCTGCAATCGCCCCCAACCAAGCCGGCCCGGCCCAATGGGGTTGAACCAGCCCGCCCCAGGCATGATGGAGGAAGAACAGCAGGACCGGCAGCGAGGTTGCCCCCAGCACGAACCATTCCGGACGGCGGCGGCGCCAGCCGGCCCACAGCGCCCAGCCCATCCCCCACAGGCAGAAACCGAACAGCACCGGGGTGATCAGCCCGGCCTGGGTGCCGAGAAAGGTGGCGAGGCTGAGCAGCGGATCGGCGACGGAACTGTCGAAGGAATGGGACAATTGCTTCCGGAACGAGACCCATTGGTGTTGGGCATTCCACAGCAGCACCGGGCCGGTACAGAGCAGGCCCAATCCGGCCGCCGCCGCCAGGGCCAGCGGCTGCCGGCCCCAGCGCCAGCCGGCGCGGAACAACAGGAAGGTGAGAGCGAGCCCGGGCACAATCAGCACCAGGGTATATTTGGCGGTAAAGCCGAGCCCGAGCGCCAGCGCCAGCAGCAACAGCCAGCGGGTCTCTCCCTCGCGCATCAGCCGGACCATCGCCCACAGCGCCAAGGACCAGAACAGGAGCAGCGGACTATCGGGCGTGGCAATGACGGCGGCCGCGCCGAACAACAGGGTCAGATTGAGCCAGACCGCGGCGGTCAGACCGGCCGTGGCCGAGGCGAAGGCCCGCCGGGTGGTGTCATAGAGCAGGAGGGTGACCGCCGCCGCCGACAGGACCGAGGGCAGGCGCACCGCCAGTTCGGATTCACCGAACAGAAAGGTCGAGGCGGCCATCAACCACGCCGCCATCCCGGGATGATCGAAATAGGAGAGTTGCAGCCGACGGGACCAGAGCCAGTAATAGGCTTCATCGCCGGAGAGCAGACCGGTCCCCGCGACCGCGGCATGAATCAGTCCCAGCCCAAGGGTCAGGGCGATCACCCCGAGCAACGGCCACCAAGACACGGCGGTAGCGGGAGAAAGGGGTTTCGTCGCTGCGTCCAATCCGGGCCTCCAGGGCGGGTTTCATGCCGGGCGGGTGGCCGGGGCAATAGCATGAAACCCCCCGCCATGCCAGCGGGGAGGCAAGATCCGGGGCGGCCGCCCCGCCCCCCGCCTGGAGGCTGATGCCTCCAGACCTCCTTCTTTTTTCAAAAAGAAAGGGGGTCTGGGGCCTCGCCCCAGCCGGGTTCGGGCGGGAGCCCGATGTCAGCCGTCAACCCGGACGATGACATCAACCCGACGGATGGTGTGGCCGGCCGGAGCACTGGGCACTCTGGTGACGGCAATCAGATCGGGCGGAATGTCACAAAGCTGACTGGTCTTCTCATAGAAGAAATGATGATGATCGGAGGTGTTGGTATCAAAATAAGAGCGGCCGGACTCGACCACAATTTCCCGCAACAACCCCGCTTCGGTGAATTGATGCAGGGTATTATAGACCGTGGCCAGCGAAACCCGAATGTTACCGGCCATCGCCTCGGAATGAAGCTGCTCGGCTGAAATATGACGATCCCCCCCGTCAAACAACAATCGGGCCAACGCCAGACGCTGACGGGTCGGACGCAACCCAACCGCACGCAGACGGTCGAGGGCTTGGCTATAGGGGCGGACGGTCATGATCGTCATCGGCGGCGCCTTATGGCTTGAAACTGGGGGGAATTTCAGAATGATAATACCTGGAACCGTTCGAAAAAACCAGGGGTCTTCAGGAAATCATTATAAGAAGGAAGGGTTAGACCATAGGATTAGGTCGTGAGGACGGCCTTGTGCCAGCCGTCCCCCTGCCCATCATGCATATTAGAATTTTTTTAAAAAGTCTGATAAGGTCATCTATTGCAAGGAAAGAGTGGGTAAGGCACACTAGGCCGTCCACAGATCCTCACCGGGAAGGGAGAGAAAGATGGGTAAGAACAAAGGGCAAGCTATTCCTCAGATCGATATCGGCATTGACGAGACCGCACGGGAGCAGATCGGGGCCGGGCTGTCGCGCTTGCTGGCTGACACCTATACCCTGTATCTCAAGACCCACAATTTCCACTGGAACGTCACTGGGCCGATGTTCAACACGCTGCATCTGATGTTCGAGGCCCAGTATAATGAGTTGGCCCTCGCCGTCGATCTGATCGCAGAGCGGATTCGCGCCCTGGGCTTCCCGGCTCCCGGCAGCTATCGCCAATATGCCGAATTGTCCTCGATTCCGGAGGAGAGCGGCGTTCCGGCGGCCGAGGAAATGATCCGACAGTTGGTCCAGGGGCAAGAGGCCGTGGTGCGCACCGCGCGCTCGATTTTCCCGGTGGTCGATGCGGCTCATGATGAATCGACGGCCGATCTGTTGACCCAGCGGATGCAGCTCCACGAAAAGACCGCCTGGATGCTGCGGAGCCTGCTCGCTTAGGACGAGTTGTCGATCTCCGTCCAAGACAAAGGGCGCCGGATTGCTCCGGCGCCCTCTTTTCGACCCCCTGGAGGGGGGGAGCTTAGTGGATGCTCTCGCCATGCAGGGCGATGTCGAGGCCTTCCCGTTCCTCTTCGGCGGTCACCCGCAGGCCGATGGTCCAATCGACCAGCTTCAGCAGAACGTAGGACACCACAGCGGTATAAGCGGTGGTGACCAGCACGCCCCACACCTGGGTCAGCACTTGGCCGGAATTGCCTTCGAGCGCGCCGGCCGTGCCGCCGATCGCTTCGACCGCAAACACACCGGTCAGGATCGCGCCGATGATGCCGCCCATGCCATGCACGCCGAACGCGTCGAGCGAATCATCGTACTTGAGGGTATGCTTGAGCCAGGTCGAAGCCCAGTAGCAGCCGAGACCGGCCGCCAGACCGATCGCCAGGGCGCCTCTCGGGCCAACGAAGCCGGAAGCCGGGGTGATGGCCACCAGACCAGCAACCGCACCGGAGATCAGGCCCAGCACCGACGGCTTCTTGCGCAGGATCCATTCGGCAGCCGCCCAGGACAAAGCGGCCGCAGCGGTGGCGAGATGGGTTACCAGGAACGCCATGCCGGCCCGGCCGTCAGCGGCAACCGCCGACCCGGCGTTGAAGCCGAACCAACCCACCCACAGCAGGGCAGCGCCGGTGATCGACAGGGTCAGATTGTGCGGCGCCATGTTGTCGGTGCCATAGCCCTTACGCGGCCCGAGCACCAGGACAGCGACCAGACCGGCCACACCGGCATTGATATGCACCACGGTGCCACCCGCGAAATCAAGCACGCCGAGCTTGCCGAGGAAGCCGACGGCGGCATTGCTCGAATCCAGCGCCCAGACCCAGTGGGCGATCGGCGCATAGACCAGCAGCGACCACAGGGCGATGAACACCATCAGGGCCGAGAATTTCATCCGATCGGCAAAGGCACCGGTGATCAAAGCGGGGGTGATGATCGCGAAAGTGCACTGGAAGGCCCAGAAGACGGATTCTGGAATCGTGCCCATCATCGAGCCTTTTTCCAGCCCGTCGAGCATCAGGCGATCCAGGCCGCCGATATAGGGATTGTCGCCGGTGAAAGCGAGGCTGTAGCCGACCACGGCCCACAGAACGGTGACCAGCGCGGTAATGGCAAAGCTCTGCGCCATGATCGCCAGGACGTTCTTCTTGCGGACCATGCCGCCGTAGAACAGCGCGACACCAGGAATGGTCATCAACAGCACCAAGGCGCTGGAGATCAGCATCCAGGCGGTGGCGCCGGTATCAAGCGTCGGCGCGGCGGCGGCAGTGGCGGCGGCGGCGACCGGGGCGGCAGCCTCTTGCGCCCCAGCAGCGCTGGCCAGCAGGGCCGCGCCGAGCGCCGAGCCCACGCCCAACAAAGTGGATCTCAAACGGTGAATCATGGTTACCCCCGAAGCGGCTCTGCGAGAGGACGTGCCGACGAGGGTGGGGAGGATCCCGGGCTCCGGTCGGCGCGCTCGAAATTAACAAGAACCGTGCCAACCGGCGCGGTGGCAGAAAAACGTTCCCCCTGGTGCGATCGTTTCCGGTTTTCCCGTCCGATGCCGCCGGCAAATGGCGTCAAATTAGGCAGGAAACCGACCCCCTGGCGTCGAATTAAGCACAGGACCAGACCAAGGTGATGGCAGGCTAAGGCGGCCGGCGCGACAGGCGGCCAGACCGGCGGACAGGGTTGAAAACCGGCGCCGGTACTGTCCGCTCACGGCCGGATTACAGCGCCTCGGCGTTGGTCTCGCCGGTACGGATACGGAAGGCCTGCTGGATCTCGGTGACAAAGATCTTGCCATCGCCGATCTTGCCGGTCCGGGCGGCGCTTTGAATCGCCTCAACCACCCGGTCGGCGAGATCGTCATTCACGGCGACTTCGATCTTCACCTTGGGCAGGAAATTCACGACATATTCGGCGCCGCGATAGATTTCGGTCTGTCCCTTCTGCCGGCCAAACCCTTTCACCTCGCTCACGGTCAGACCCTGCACCCCGAGCGGGGTCAGAGCCTCGCGGACCTCGTCGAGCTTGAAGGGCTTGATGATGGCCATGATCAGCTTCATCGTGTGGTCCCCATTCCTATTCAGTCGGCCCGGCACTCCGGCGCGGAACCCGCCGCATCAGGGCGGCAGCGGGAGCGCGGGCCACGATTGATTGGGACGCAAGAACTCTTGCGCTGTTCCGCAGTCCCTCCCCTTTCAAACGGCGTGCCGTTTCCGGGGTTTGACGCGGCGGGGATGATTTTAGGGGAATTCGGGGCGATCGCCGCGAAAAAAGGCAGCCGGGCCTGCCCGTTTCCTGGGCGGCCCGGCACAATCCTGCTCGTTTTATACGCTATCGCGGTCAGGCACCGGTAACCGGATCGAGCGGCCGGGCTTCATCGGCCAGCATGATCGGAATCCCGTCGCGGATCGGGTAGGCGAGGCCGGCTTTGTCATCGATCAATTCCTGCCGGCCGGCATCATAACGCAGGGGAGCGTGGGTGCCGGGACCAACCAGGATTTCAAGCAATTTGGGATCGAAGGCGGGCATTTAAGGTTCTCCTGTCAGGGACGGGGCGCCGGTCGGCAAACCGGCACCGAAACAAATAAACGTGGCCGCCGTTCAGGAGAACAGCAGCGACGACAACCGCCGCCGCCCCGCCGCCACAGCGGGATGAGCGGACCCAAGCGCCTCAAACAGCTTGACCAGCTGTTTGCGGGCACCATCCTCATTCCAGGCGCGGTCGCGTCGGAACAAATCGAGCAATTCATCGATCGCCGCTTCCGGCTCGTTGCTGGCGTAATAGGCCAGGGCCAGATCGAACCGGGCCTGATGATCGTCGGGATTCGCCACCAGACGCTGGCGCAACGTCGCGGTCTCACCGAGTTCTGCCCCCTGACGAGCCAGATCCAGCGCGGTGGCCACGGCCGCCAGCTCGGCATGACGGGCCAGCTCTGCCGGCAGTTCGGCCAGCATCGCCGCCGCCTCGTCAGGCTGCCCCAGCGCCAACAGGCAGCGCAGAATCCCGGCCAGAGCCGCCGGATTTTCCGACTCGACCTGCAACACCTGCTGGAACAAGGCGGCGGCCGTTTCGATTTCGCCCTGAGCCAGACAGGTCTTGGCTTCGGCAATCACCTCGTCAAGCTTGGGAGCCTCATCGGGACCGGCCAGATTTTTGAGGAAAGCGCGTAATTCGCTTTCGGGCAGAGCCCCGGTAAAGGCATCGACCGGACGCCCCCCCTTGAAGGCATAAACCGTTGGCACGGTCTGAACCCGCAATTGCGCCGCCAGTTGCTGGTTGGCATCAACATTGATTTTGACCAGTCGGACCGTGCCCCGCGCCTCCCGGACCAGCTTTTCCAGCAGGGGGGTCAGTTGCTTGCAGGGGCCACACCAGGGCGCCCAGAAATCGACCAGAACCAGAGTCTGAAGCGAAGCTTCGAGAACATCCGTCCGGAAACCGGCCAGACTGCCCTCTTTGATCAGATCCTGGCTGTCAGAAGCGGGGCCTCGCCCCCGGGAGGGAATGCCGGAAGGAAACAAGGAATCCATGATCGCTGCTCGTCGCTGATGCGGGGAAAGATGACGTTCATAGATGGACTGTCGCCGCCCGCCACGCAAGCGCGGCCTTGTCGGGCTGCCGCCCGAACCCGCTTGGGGCGAGGCCCCAAACCCCCTTTTTGAATAGGAGGGGTTTGGGGGTGCTAACCCCCAAGCAGGGTGCGGGGCGGCAGCCCTGCCAAGCTCCTGCCGCCCAAACTTGAGTTATAATTATTCTATATTGCGCTCTGCACGGAGACCCGATAGGATCCTTCTCATCCAATTCGATCACCCCCGTCAGGGAGACCCCAGAATGACTGAAGTGCTTTCGACCCCGTCCGTGCTGGTTGGCAAGCCGGCCCCCGATTTCACCGCCGCTGCGGTGCTGGGGGATAATCAGATCGACGAGGGGTTCAACCTGTCGTCCTATCTCAAGGGCTCCTATGGGGTTCTGTTCTTCTACCCGCTGGATTTCACCTTCGTCTGCCCATCGGAAATCCTGGCCCATGACAATCGCGTCGCCGCCTTCGCCGAACGCAACACCAAGCTGATCGGGGTCAGCGTCGATTCCCACTTCACCCATCTGGCTTGGCGCAATACCCCGGTCGAAAAGGGGGGACTGGGCCAGATCGGCTTCCCGCTGGTCGCCGATCTGACCAAGGAGATTGCCCGGGCCTATGGCGTGCTGCTGCCCGGCGGCGTCGCTCTGCGCGGAACCTTCCTGATCGACCGCAACGGCATCGTCCAATCCCAGCATGTCAATAATCTGCCGCTGGGCCGTAATGTCGATGAGGCGCTGCGTCTGGTCGATGCGCTCCAGTTCCATGAAGAAAATGGCGAGGTCTGCCCCGCTGGCTGGAGCAAGGGCAAGGCCGGGATGAAAGCCGATGCCCAGGGCGTCGCGGATTATCTGGCCTCGCACGCCACGGAACTCTGATCCAGCCGCAGGAGAGCGGGCAGGCCGCTTGCCGGCAGGGTGCCCGCTCCTTATCTTAACCCCTTCACTCCAGAGGCAAAACGCGGGACACCCAGCGATGGCGCATCATCACAGTAAGGTTCTCATTCTCGGCTCCGGCCCGGCAGGCTGCACCGCAGCAATCTATGCGGCGCGGGCCAATCTGTCGCCGCTGCTGGTGGCGGGATTGCAGCCGGGCGGCCAGCTCACCATCACCACCGATGTGGAGAATTATCCGGGCTTCGCCGCGGCGGTGCAGGGACCCTGGCTGATGGAGCAGATGCAGGAGCAGGCGCTCCATGTCGGCGCCCGCTTCCAGGATGATCTGATCGTTTCAGTCGATCTGTCGCGCCGCCCGTTCCAGGCGGTAGGGGATTCCGGCGATACCTACTCCGGCGACACGCTGATCATCTGCACCGGTGCCACCGCCCGCTGGCTGGGGATCGAATCCGAACGCAAATTCTCCGGCTTCGGCGTCTCGGCCTGCGCCACCTGCGACGGTTTCTTCTTCAAGGGCCGCGAGGTCGCCGTCATCGGCGGCGGTAATTCGGCGGTTGAGGAAGCGATCTACCTCGCCGGCATCGCCGCCAAAGTGACCCTGATCCATCGCCGCGACAGCCTGCGCGCCGAGCAGATCGCCCAGCAGCGGCTGTTCGACCATCCCAAAATCAATGTGATCTGGGACAGCGTGGTGGAGGAAATCACCGGCACCGAACAGCCGCTCTCGGTCACCGGCATCCGCCTGCGCAACGTCAAGACCGGGGCGCTGTCCGAGCTGGCGGTGGAAGGGGTGTTCGTCGCGATTGGCCATACCCCCAATACCGGCCTGTTCCAGGGGGCGCTAACCCTCGACGAGGAGGGCTATCTGGTCACCACCCCCGGCGCGACCTCGACCAACATTCCCGGGGTGTTCGCGGCCGGCGACGTTCAGGACAAGATCTATCGTCAGGCGGTTACCGCCGCCGGAACCGGCTGCATGGCGGCGCTGGAAGCTGAACGCTTCCTCACCCTGCATGGACAGAACGACATCCCTGCGGCAGAGTAAGAGAACGCTGGTCGGTTCGGGGACGAGCGGAGGAAAGATCTTCCGTTATCCCCGGGCCGATCGAGCTTTTTCTGAACCGGGGGGAGTTGTCGCGTCGCCATGGACTGGGACAAGCTGAGGGTTTTTCACGCTGTCGCCGAAGCCGGCAGCTTCACCCATGCCGGGGAAGTGCTCAACTTGAGCCAGTCCGCCGTTAGTCGTCAGATCAGCGCCCTTGAGGAAAGCCTGAATCTTCCCCTGTTTCATCGCCATGCCCGTGGTCTGATTCTGACCGAACAGGGGGAGTTGCTTTACCGCACGGCGCGTGATGTCTTTTCCAAACTGGCGATGACGGAGGCGCTGCTCACCGAAAGCCGGGAACGGGCGCAGGGGCCGCTCAAGATCACCACTACCGTTGCCTTCGGTTCGCTCTGGCTGACCCCCCGGATCAAGGATTTCCTCGATCTTTACCCCGACATTGCGGTGTCGCTGGTGCTGTCTGATGGCGAACTGGATCTGGCGATGCGCGAGGCCGATGTCGCCATCCGGATGACCCCGCCCCGTCAGCCTGATCTGGTTCAGCGCCATTTGCTGACGATGAAATACAGCGTGTTCGCCGCCCCGGAGTACGTCAAAGCGCACGGACTGCCGCTGACTCTGGCCGATCTGGACCATCATCGCATCATCGTTTTTGGCGAAGATGCCCGGGTGTCGCCGCCGCTGACCAATGTCAACTGGCTGCTGGAGGCGGGAGCACCGCCTGACCGACCCCGGCGGCCGGTGCTGGAGGTCAACAACATCTACGGCATTTATCGCGCGGTTAAGAGCGGCCTCGGGCTGGGGGCGATGCCCGATTACATGATTTCCGCGTCGGATGGGCTGATTCAGATTTTGCCGGAAATGACCGGACCGACCTTCGACGCCTATTTCGTTTATCCGGAGGAACTCCGGCATTCAAAGCGAATTACCGCATTCCGTGATTTTCTTCTGGAGAAGATCGCGGAGGTGCATGGGTCTTGCTGAAGTTTGGGGTGTTATGCGCTCTGTGCATGCCAAGGGCGAGATATTCGGGATGGTTGGGAGCAACGACTTGCCTTAAACATCCCGGCAGCGGTGGGCTGCGGTGCAGTCACCTCAGAGTTTCGGCGGTTTTGCCGCCATCGTGTTCCCGGGACGCGTGCCCGGGTTGGGGGTCTTCGGATCCCTACGTCTCCTAGACGTGAAGCCTCCCTGTTTGACTTGGCCCCGTGGTTTTCCACGGGGCTTTTTTTGTGCGCTCGGTGGCTGGCCGTCCGGTCGGAATCTCCACCGTCTTGTTCCAAGATTAGAACGTTGTTACGTTGGGGGCCGGCCCCCGGTTCGCCAGGGCGAGGAGGCAGCATGAGCGCGTCAGCAATCCTCAAACTTCAGAAAGCCGGTTTCACCCCTGAGCAGGTCGAGGCGCTAGAGCGTCGAGCCTGAAATCCGGATCGTAACGGTTTCCCTGAGGACGGATTTATGTTTCACCTGTGTTGGAGGTGGATCATGGGGAAGAGCTACTCGTCAGATCTTCGGGTTCGGCTTTATGGTGCGATTGAGGCCGGCTCATCGCGTCGAGCTGCTGCGGGTCGTTTTGGGGTGAGCAT
>Ga0209373_10003864_pt1 | contig 13417 bp, 9 predicted proteins | sample Higcelweek5metaG_FD_187173 | JGI IMG/M metagenome (GOLD analysis project Ga0209373, IMG submission 187173) | Freshwater pond sediment microbial communities from the University of Edinburgh, under environmental carbon perturbations - High... | ecosystem: Environmental > Aquatic > Freshwater >...
CGGATCGTCAAAGACCGCCAGTCGCCCCTGGTTCATGAGCGCCCGGGCCAGGGCCACGCGGCGGCGGATGCCGACGGGCAGGGTGCGCCCGCCCTCGGCGATCTCCATGTCCAGGCCCTGGCGGCTGACGTCGAGGAAGCGGCGCAGGGCCGCCGCGCGCACGGCCTGGTTGAGGCGCTCCTGCACGGCCGGGCTCTCGGGCTCCAGCTCGGCCAGGAGGATGTTCTCGCGGATGGTGGCGTTCAGGAACGTGGGCTCCTGCGGCAGATAGAGCAGCTGCCTGCGCCACCAGTCCGGGGCGAACTGGCGCAGCTCTATGCCGTCGGCCAGGACGAGCCCGCGTCCGGGTTCGAGCAGGCCGGTGACGAGCTTGCAGAACGTCGACTTGCCGGAACCGTTGAAGCCCGTGACCGCGAGGATGGAGCCGGGCGGCAGGGTAAAGCTCAAGGACTCGAAGACCGGGCCGGAGGACCCGGAATAGGCGAAGCCCACATCGCGGAACTCCAGGCGGCCGGAGAACTCGCGTACGGCGGAGCCGGAGATGGGCTCAAGGGGCAATTCGTGGAATTCAGCAAGCTGGACAAGGGCTTCCTCGGCCTTGCGGCCAAGCAAAACCGACTGCAGGAAGCTTGAGCTCATCTGCATGGCCTTGGACGAGAGGATGCTCGCGCCGATGAGGCCGCCCACGCTCATGTCGCCGACCACGGCCAGCATGGCGCCGAAGCAGTAGATGGAGATGCGCAGCAGCACGCTCACCGACTCAAGGCGCACCTTCCCGCGATCCCGCGCAATGTCCATGACCTCGCGCAGCTCCTGGATGGACTGCATCTGCTTGCGCCAGGCCTTGCGCAGAAAGTCGCCGCCCAGAAAGGCGCGCACGGTCTCCGCGCCGGAAACGGCCGAGAGCATCAGATTGCGGTGCGCAATGCCCTGGTCGCGCTGGCGCTCATCCAGGGGCGCATTGCTGCGCATGCCGGACAGGGTGAACAGGATGGTCGCCGCGATGGCCAGAATGGAGATCACGGCCAGCAGGGGATGGATGAAGGCGATGGCCAGCAGGAAGAGCAGGATGAACGGGGCGTCCAGCACGGCGGAGAGGTTGTGGGAGTCGTACGCGAACTCGACGGTCTTCAGCGCGGCAAGCATCTCCTGGTGCCGCCCCGGAGGCATGCGGAGCAGCGCCGAGAGCCTGGCCCTGGTGAAGGCCGTCAAGGTCTTCTCGTTCAGCTCGCTGTCGGGCAGCAGGCTGACGGCTGCGGCCAGCCGACCCCGGACGGAGGAGAAGCCCATGCCCAGAAACGAGGCGATGAGCACGCCGGTGGTCAGGGAATAGAGGGTGCCGTCAAAGCCGTAGCCCACGTACCTGTTGAGCACGAGGATGACGTAGATGGAGGAGGCAACGGACATGAGGTTCGCGAGAAAGGAGGCGAAGAGGATCTCCCAGGCCAGTCTGGGTCGCAAGGCGAGGCGGCGGAAAAGTTCTTTCATCAGACAGCCATGTCATCAAGACGTGCGCAAGGGTCGGCGGCAGCGCTGCGCCCTATGGCGGCGTTGGTGAGACTCCGGATCAATTCTCGACGACGTCAGGGGTGATCAGCCCCATCTGGTTGAGCAGCGTGTAGGCGGCGGTGATGTGCTCGATCTCCGAGGTGACCTTGCTGCTCGTGGCGTTGATATAGTCACGCTCACCGGTGATGATCTCGTTGATGGTGACCTCTCCGCCCATGGCCTTCTTCTTCTTTACGAGCTCAAGGTAGGACCAGGTGATGTTGGCCTGGTTCTCGTACAGGGAGATGGTCTTCTTCAGGGTCAGGATGTCGTTCCAGGCGTTGCGCACGCGCTCCTCAACGTTCCTGCGCCGGTCCAGCAGGGACTTGCGCACGGAAGTGATGTCGCTCTTGGCGGCGCGGATGTTGTCCACGTCGCGAAAGCCGGAGAACAGGTTGTAGCTCACCTGCAGCCCGAAGCGTTGCTCGGAGCGGATCCCCGCGTCGCCCTGGTCGTTCTCCTTGCGGGTGACGTCCGCCACAGCCTCGACCTTGGGGAACATCGCCGACTCGCGGACATCAAGGTCGCCCTTCTTGGTGGTCAGGGACTGCTGCAGCTCGATGAGCGCCGGGCTCGTGTCCAGGGCCTTGGACACTGCGGAGTCCAGGGTGGAGGGCATGTTCTTCGTCGGCAGGGAGGGCAGGATGAGCGAGTCGATCTGGGCCTCGGTGAGATCCACGCCGTAGACCGACTTGTAGTTGTTCCGGGCGTTGGTGTACGCGCGCTCGATGTTGATGCGGTGGGCCTGGGACTGCGAGAGCTGGGCCTTGATCTGGAGTTCCTCGTAGGACAGCCCCACCCCGCGCTCGACAAGGGCCTCCTGCATGCCGGAGAGACGCTTGATGTTGTCCTCGGAGCGGATGGCGTAACGCAGCATTTCGCGGGTGCGGATGAGCCCCAGGTAGGCGGAGACGCCCTGCAGCGAAACCTCCTGGCGGATCATGTCCAGCCTGGCCAGGGACTCCTTGCGGGCCCCCTCGGCCTGGCTGACGCCACCGCTGGTGCCGCCGAAATCATAGACGGTCTGCGCGGCGGAAAGGGACTGGGTGTTGCGCCACTTGCTGGTGGCGGAGGGGTCGGCCGGCTTGTACATATCCTCGTGGCCGCCATCGACCACGGCGTTCAGGCGCGGATACCAGGCGCCTCTGGCGCGGTCGTACATGTGGGTGGCGGAGGCGACGGCGGCCTCTGCGGCCTTGATGCGGTCATGGGTGCGGAAGAGTTCGGCGATGGAATCCCTGAGCGTGACCTTCACGTCGGGGTTCACAGCCGCATCTTTCGGCGCGACTGCATCCTTTTGTGTTGTGCCCACGGCCGGGACTTGCGTTCCGGTCTCCGCGGCGCAGAGATTTCCCGCTGTGAAAGCGAACAGGAACATACTGGCGGTCAGCACTACAAACGCGGACCTTTGACAGCGGAACGTGCTTATCATATTGTCATCCCTGTATATCTTCCGTACGGAGAATGGTGAGTCTTTTCCGTCTCCTGCTCTTTGACGAATACTGAAAAATCCACTACATTACAACAGTTGAATTAGCAAGTGAAATTACGTATTCTTTTAGCAGCTTGCCCAGGCAGGATCCAGGTCCGCAGACTGACGAACTGGCACGATCAACCGGCCCCGCCGAGCGGAGAGACAATATGGTCGCATTTCTAAAGAAATTCTTGAAAAGCGACAAGACTTTTCTGGTCGCCGCAGGCATTCTGGCCTCGCTGGTCATGGCCGGGCTGTACATTGTCCAGCCCACGGTGCTGCGCTTCCTGGACTACAAGATTTACGACCAGCTGCTGCGTCGGCAGCACACCACCAAGACCTCCGGCGTACCGGTCATCGTCGACATCGACGAAAAAAGCCTGGCCGCCCTGGGCCAGTGGCCCTGGCCGCGCTACCGCGTGGCGCTCCTGCTGGAAAAAATCCACATGGCCGGGGCCTTGTCCGTGGGCATGGACGTTGTGCTGGCCGAGCCTGACCGCACCTCCCCGGCCCTGCTCCGCCAGCAGATCAAGAAGGAGCTGCAGGTCAACGTAGACTTCCAGGGGCTGCCCAAGGCCCTGGAGGACAATGACGTGCTCCTGGCCAACGTCATCACCGGCAAGCCTTACGTACTCGGCTTCTACTTCAACTTCTCCAAGGCCGAGGCCGACCAGCAGGTCCAGACCTCAGAGTGCGTCATCAAGCCGGCCCAGGTGTCCCTGCTCGAATCGCCGGGCTCGGTGAAGGCCGAGAACGCCCTGCACTCGGCCTTCGGCACCGTGTGTCCGCTGCCGGTCCTGGCCAGGGCCGCGACAGCCACGGGCTTCTTCAACGCCACCCCGGACCCGGACGGCACCCTGCGCCGCGTGGCCCTGCTCATAAACTACAAGGGCCAGATATACCCCTCCCTGGCCCTGGCCACCCTCATGGAGGCCACGGGTGAGCGCAACGTCCTGCTCAAGCTCGACACCCAGGGCACGGAATCCCTGCGCTTCGGCGGCGCCGTGATCCCCGTGGACCGCGCGGGCCAGCTGCTGATCAACTATCGCGGCGCTGGCGGGGCCTTCCCGTACATCAGCGCCGTGGACATCATCGAGGGCAAGCTCGCCCCGGGGTCCCTGGACGGGAAGATCGCCTTCATCGGCACCTCGGCCGCAGGCCTGAAGGATCTGCGCACCACGCCCTTTTCCCCCGTCTACCCCGGCGTGGAGACCCACGCCACCATCGTGGACAACATCCTGACCCAGGACTTCATCTCCATCCCGGACTACGCTCCGGCGGTCGAACTCCTCGCCACCATCCTCGCGGGCGTCATCATCACCCTGTTGGTGGCCTGGGCGCGCGCCGTGTGGCTGGTGCTGCCGCTCGGCGGCATGGCCTTCGGCATGTGGGAGGGCTCGGCCTACATGATGTCGAGCGCACGGGTCTACATCTCGCCGCTCTACGCCTACATCATCCTGGCGGGCAACTTCACGCTCTTGACCCTGCTCAAGTTCTGGCGCGAGGAGAAGCAGAAGCGCTTCATCCACGGCGCCTTCTCGCACTACCTGGCCCCGGCGGTCATCAAGCAGATCTACGACTCGCCCGAGTCCTTGAGCCTGCAGGGCCAGGAGAAGGAAGTCACGGTCATGTTCTCCGACGTGCGCGGGTTCACCACCATGAGCGAGCAGCTCACCCCGACCCAGGTGACCGACCTCTTGCACGACTACCTGACGCCCATGACGCGCATCATCACCAGCAACATGGGCACGCTGGACAAATTCATCGGCGACGCCATCATGGCCTTCTGGAACGCGCCCATCGACGTGCCGGAGCACCAGAAGAAGGCCATGTCCTCGGCCCTGCAGATGCTCGACCACATCCACGTGCTGAACGAGGGCTTCAAGGAGAAGTTCGGGCTGAGCATCAAGATCGGCGTGGGCCTGCACTGCGGCCGCGTGCGCGTGGGCAACATGGGCTCGGCCGACCTGTTCGACTACACGCTCATCGGCGACAACGTGAACCTGACCTCGCGCCTGGAGAGCCTGACCAAATACTACGGCCAGGTGCTGCTCGTGAGCCAGGTCATGAAGGAGGTCTGCGGCGACGAGTACGCCTACGTGGAGATGGACTCCGTGCGGGTAAAGGGCAAGCACGAGCCCATCACCATCTTCACCGCCATGACCCACGAGGCGCGCGCAGCCAAGAAGGCCGACTTCGACCGCTACGAGGAGGCCCTGGCCCTGTACAAGGCCATGCGCTTCGGCGAGGCCGCCGAAGTCTTCGCCGAACTCAAGAACAAGGATTTTGAAGTCGTACTCTGCACCATGTACGAGGAGCGCTGCCTGCACCTGAAGGACGAGCCCCCGGGCGAGGGCTGGGACGGAGTGTACACCCACAAGACCAAGTAGCTTCCGGCGACCGGCATCGGCGCCAGGCCCCTGCCTGCCCCTTGTGCGGCCCAGCAAGCCGCACCGGGGGCGGCTTGACTTCCTGCCCGCTATGCTCCAAGTTACCCCCTTCCATTGATCCAGGCGCGCCGCAAGAGTACGGCGCCCACACCCCCAGCGGAGGACACACAAGGCCATGAGCGACTACAAGAGCACCCTCAAGCTGCCGCAGACCGGCTTTCCCATGAAGGCCAACCTGAAGCAGAAAGAACCCGAAACCCTCAAATTCTGGGCGCAGATCGACGCCTATTCGCAGATGGTTTCGGCCAACGAGGGACGCCAGGCCTATGTTCTGCACGATGGCCCGCCCTATGCCAACGGCCACATCCACATGGGCACGGCCATGAACAAGGTCCTCAAGGACATCGTGGTCAAGTCGCGCAACATGAACGGCCAAAAGGCCGAATACGTGCCCGGCTGGGACTGCCACGGCCTGCCCATCGAGCACAAGGTCGAGACCGAGCTCAAGAAAAAGAAGAAGGAACTGCCTGCGGTGGTCATCCGCAAGCTCTGCCGCGAATACGCCCTCAAGTTCCTGGACATCCAGCGCAGCGAGTTCAAGCGCCTGGGCGTGCTGGGCACCTGGGACAAGCCCTACATGACGCTGGACCCCAAATATGAGGCCGCCACGGCGAGAGAGCTCGGCAACTTCATGGCCAAGGGCTCGGTGATCCGCGGCAAGAAGCCCATCTACTGGTGCTGCTCCTGCCACACGGCCCTGGCCGAGGCCGAGGTTGAGTACGCCGATCATTCCTCGCCGTCGGTCTTCGTGCGCTTCCCGCTGGCCGACAAGCGCGTGAAGGAGCTGCTGCCCCAGGGCGCCAAGTTCGATCCGGCCAAGACCTTCGTGGTCATTTGGACCACCACTCCCTGGACCCTGCCGGACAACATGGGCGTGTGCGTGCACCCGGAGTTCGACTACGTCTTCGCCGAGGTGGCGGGCAACCTGTACCTCATGGCCGCGCGCCTGCTCACCTCCTGCGCCGAGATCTTCGGCTGGGACACGCCCAAGGTCCTGGCCACGGTTCCGGGCCTGAAGCTGGAGGGCCTGGAGGCCCAGCACCCCTTCTACAAGCGCAAGTCGCCCATCATCCTGGGCGACCACGTGACGCTGGACGCCGGCACCGGCTGCGTCCACACCGCGCCGGGCCATGGCCGAGAGGACTACGACGTGGGCCTGAAGTACGGCCTGGAGGTCTACTCGCCGCTCGACGACGCGGGCCGCTTCCTGACCGACGTGGAGTTCTTCGCCGGGCTGAACGTCTTCGAGGCCAACCCCAAGGTCATCGAGAAGCTCAAGCAGGTGGGCAACCTCATCATTCAGGAGAAGATCACCCACTCCTATCCCCATTGCTGGCGCTGTAAGGAGCCGGTCATCTTCCGCGCCACCACCCAGTGGTTCATCAGCATGGAGGCGGGCGACCTGCGCAAGAAGGCGCTTTCGGCCATCCATGAGCACGTGCGCTGGATCCCGGGCTGGGGCGAGGAGCGCATCGCCAACATGATCGAGAACCGCCCGGACTGGTGCATCTCGCGCCAGCGCAACTGGGGCGTGCCCATCGTGGCGCTGATCTGCGAGGACTGCGACGAGGCCTATTTCGAGACCAGCTGGGTCATGGGCGTGGTGGACCGCTTCGCCGCCCATCCCACGGGCTGCGACTACTGGTTCGAGGCCGAGCTTTCGGAGATCGTTCCGGCGGGTCTCAAATGTCCCAAGTGCGGACGCGAACACTGGCGGCGCGAGACGGACATCCTGGACGTCTGGTTCGATTCCGGCACGAGCTTCGCCGCGGTGCTGGAGCAGCGCCCGGAGCTGTCCTTCCCGGCGGACCTGTACCTGGAAGGCTCGGACCAGCATCGCGGCTGGTTCCATAGCTCGCTTCTGGCCAGCGTGGGCACGCGCGGCGTGCCGCCTTACAAGGCTGTGCTCACCCACGGCTACGTGGTGGACGGCGAAGGCCGCAAGATGAGCAAGTCCATCGGCAACGTCATCGCCCCGCAGGAGATCATCGACAAGCACGGCGCGGAGATCCTGCGCATGTGGGTGTCGGCGGTGAACTACCAGGAGGACGTGCGCATCTCCGACGAAATCTTAAGCCGCCTGGTGGACGCCTACCGGCGCATCCGCAACACCTGCCGCTTCATTCTGGGCAACCTGGCGGATTTTGACCCGCGCTCCGACGCGCTGCCCGCCGACAGGCTGCTGCCGCTGGACCGCTTCATGCTCGACCTGGTGGAGCGCCGCCACAAGACCCTTGCCCAGGCCTACGAGGACTTCGAGTTCCACAAGGTCTACCACACCCTGCACAATCTCTGCACCGTGGACCTCTCGGCCTTCTACCTGGACATCATCAAGGACCGCCTCTACGTCTGCGCGGGTGACGACCGCCGCTCGGCCCAGACCGTGCTCTGGCGCGCCCTGCTGGTGCTCCTGCACGACATGGCCCCGGTGCTCTCCTTCACCGCCGAGGAAGCCTACGGCTACCTGGCCCCGGAGAGCCGACCCGGATCCGAGAGCGTGTTCTCCCTGCGCCTGCCCGAAGCCGCCCCGGCCATGTCCGACGCGTCCCGCCAGGAGTTCGAGCTGCTGCTCGCCGTGCGCGGCGAGGTGACCAAGGCCGTCGAGCCCATGCGCAAGGCGGGCGAGATCGGCCACTCCCTGGAAGTCCAGGTGACGCTCTACCTTGAGCCCGAGCTGAAGAGCTTCGCCGCCTCCCTTGGCGAGGAAGGCCTGAAGGAATTCCTCATCGCCTCCAAGGTGCTGGTGGAGCCCTTCGACGCCGCGCCGGAAGGCGTGGCCCCGGTCGAAGGCCTGCCCAAGCCGGTGAAGATCGTTGTGGCCAAGGCCGAGGGCGCAAAATGCCAGCGCTGCTGGCGCTACGAGGAGAACCTGGGCACCGACGCCGATCATCCGGACATCTGCCCGCGCTGCACCGCAGTGGTCCAGAGCCTGTAGGGAGATCCGCCATGGACAAGCGCCTCAAGACTGCGGTGCTTCTTGCCGCAGCCATCATCGTGCCCGACCAGCTCACCAAGGCCGTGATCCAGCAGAAGTACGCCCTGTGGGCCTCAGACACGGTGATTCCGGGCTTCTTCAACATCGTGCACGTGCTGAACAAGGGCGCGGCCTTCGGGTTTCTGAACCGCCCGGACTCGGACTGGCAGATCTGGTTCTTCGTGGCCGTGACCATCGCCGCCGTGGGCTTCATCTACTATCTGCTGACCACGGCCGACCGGGGCGACCGCTTCTTCATCTGGGGCCTGGGGCTGATCCTTGGCGGGGCGCTGGGCAACCTCATCGACCGTCTGCGCACGGGCCTCGTGGTGGACTTTCTGGACTTCTACGTCGGCCAGTACCACTGGCCCGCCTTCAACGTGGCGGACATCGCCATCACCTGCGGGGCCTTTGCCGTGCTCGTGTCCATGTACATGCAGAACCGCCGGGAAAACCCCGTCCGCAGGCGTCGCCTGGCGGCGAAATAGCTCAAGGACCAAGGGAGCGACCATGTTCTTCTCCATGCCCCAGCTGTCGACCATGCAGTGGACGGCCATCCTGGTCGGGGCCGCCCTGTTCGTCGGCATCAGCTGCTACAGCATCTATGACGCCCTGCGGCGCGACTTCGGCTCGACCAACGCCAAGCTGGCCTGGGTGCAGCTGGCCGTGCTGGTTCCCTTTTTCGGGGGACTGGCGTATCTCTTCTTCGGAAGAAAAAGAGGGAGAATAAATCAATGAACATACGCTGCCGCAACGCGCTGCTCGGTCTCGTCTGCGCCGCTCTCCTTTCGGGCTGCGCCACCAAAGGCGACATGGAGACCCTCCAGAATCAGGCCTACCGCGACCGCCAGGAAAGCCGCAAGACCATCCAGCGGCTGGAGGAAGAGCTGGCCAAGAGCCAGGAAGCCCTGCGCGACGACATCCAGAAGTCCACCTCCCCGGTGCAGGCCAGGCAGGCCAACACCTGGGCCGAGCTGGAGGCCCTGCGCGTGCAGGTGGCCAAGCAGCAGGAAAAGCTGGAGACCCTGACCATGAAGTTTGGCGCCCTGACCAGCGCCCAGGGTGAAGGCCCGAGCCTGGCCGATACGGTGCGCGACGTGCAGAACATCAAGGTCGCCCTGCAGAGCCAGTTCGGTCTTGAGCTTGACTCCGCCGCCCCTGCCCCGGCAGGTGCCGAGGCCGCCCCGGCCCACGCCGACAAGGCCCAGGCCGCCACCAAGGCCGAGTCCACCAAGTCCAAGCCCGCCGAGCAGTCCAAGCCCGCAGACAAGACCAACACCGCCGACGCCCTGTTCGCCAAGGCCACGGCCGCCTTCAAGGCCAAGAAGTACGAGGAGGCGCGGCAGTACTATTCCGAGTTCGCCACAGCCTTCCCCAAGCACCCCGACACCTCCCAGGCCATCTTCTGGGTGGGCGAGTGCGGCTACAACCTCCAGGACTATGGCAAGGCCGCCCTGGCCTACCAGAGGGTCATCGAGAAGTACCCGAAGAGCACCAAGTACAAGCCCGCCGTGCTCAAGCAGGGCATGGCCTTTTTCAAGATCGGCAAGGACAAGGCTGGCCGCATCGTTTTGCAGGATCTGATCGACCGCTTCCCCAAGGACCCCGAGTCCATCAGTGCCAAGAAGTTTCTCAAGGAGCACAAGTAGCCCCGGCTCATCAACCGGGCCTTGTTTGGAGCACAGCATGACTGAAGAAGCCAACGGTTTCCGCAAAATCGTCTACCTGTCCTTCCCGCCGGAGGTTTCCAACCGGCCGGTGGTCTGCAACCTCGCCCTTTTGTTCAACTTGAGCTTCAACATCCTCAAGGCGGACATCAGCCCCCGGCACGAGGGCTCCCTGACGCTGGAGCTGGCCGGACGCGAGGTGGACTACCACAAGGGCATCTCCTACCTGAAGCAGAACGGGGTCAAGATCACCCCGGCCTCGCAAAAGATCTTCCGCGACGAGGAGTTGTGCATGCACTGCGGCCTGTGCACCTCGCTCTGCCCGACCAAGGCCCTGTGCGTGAACCTCGAGAACCGCCGGGTCGAATTCGACGTGGAGAAGTGCTCGGCCTGCGGCCTGTGCACCCGGGTCTGCCCGGTCAAGGCCATGATCGTGGACATGAACGAGAACGACCTGCGCTAGCGCGTGCTTTCCGGAGGCGCCCATGACGGACGAGGCAAGACTGACCCAGGAGCTCATGCAGAAGGTCGCCGACCAGATCACGGCCGAGCTGCGTGAAACCCTGGGCGCCACAGTGGAGCGCGAGATCGCCAGGCTGCTTTCCGGGGCGCTGGTGGAGGGCGAGTTCTACCGCCGCGTCAACGAGGACCTGCAAAAGGGCTTCAAGGAGATCTACCAGGAGATCAAGCACGCCAAGACAGGCAACGGCGACGCCTTGCCCGTGCTGAAGGAAGACCCCAACGAGCTCTTCAGCCAGGCCTCCAACCAGCTCGACGCCATCCTCCAGACCACCGAGACGGCCACGGTCAAGATCATCGACACCATCGAGAACCTGCAAGCCATGTCCGACACCCTGGCCAACATCGTCAAGTCCTTTGAGACGGGCGGCGTGTCCAAGGCCGAACGCCAGCAGCTGGGCGACATCAACTCCGCCCTGAGCCAGGACCTCATGTCCATCATGACCACCCTGAGCTTCCAGGACCTCACCGGCCAGCGCATCAAGATCATCATTGAAACCATCAAGAAGATTGAGAAAATAGTTCTTGACGTGTACATGACCACCGGGCTCATGATCAAGGCCCGGTCCGAGGCCCCGGACTCCAAGGCCGACTTCAGCCACCTGCAGGCCCAGGCCAAGACCAAGCTCTCCGAGCTGCAAGGACCGCGGCTGGACAGCTCCCAGGGCTCTGTGGACGACCTGCTTTCCAGCATGGGGCTGTAAAAGTGCAGGCCGCCTTTCACCTTGACAGCTGCGGGCCGACACTGTAGCCATTCACCCTCGCGGGCAATTAGCTCAGGTGGATAGAGCGTTGGCCTCCGAAGCCAAAGGTCGTGGGTTCGAGCCCCGCATTGCCCACCATTTTCAGGCCGTCCAAAAGGGCGGCCTTTTCTTTTGTTCATGGCCCAGCTTGACGAAGCGAGCAATCAGGCCGATATGGACCAGAGGCCACACCCTTCAACAAGGAGGAGACATGCGACAGTTTCTTTTGCTTGCGTCCGTCATTGCCCTTCTTTCGGCCTGCGCGGCCAAAGGCCCCAACGCGGAAGCCCTGCTCCAGCCCACCAAGGGCAATACCGCCGCCGGCACCATGACCTTTGCGCAAGAGCAGAACATGGTGCTGATCAAGGGGCAGTTCACCGGCCTGACCCCGGGAGCCCACGGTTTCCACATCCACGAAAAGGGCGATTGCAGCGCCCCGGACGGGACCAGCACGGGCGGGCATTTCAACCCCTACGGCAAGCGCCATGGCAACCCCTCCACGCCTGACCACCACGCCGGGGACCTGCCCATGCTCGTGGCCGGGGCCGACGGAACCGCCCGGTTCACGGCGCTCATGGACGGGCTCAGCCTGGAGTATGGTCCTGGCAACATCCTGGGCCGGGCCGTCATCATCCACGCCATGCCGGACGACTACACCACCCAGCCCACGGGCAACTCCGGGGCGCGGGTGGCCTGCGGCGTGATCAGGCCCCAGTAGTTCCCTGCCTGGCGCACAAAAAAAAGGCCCCGGTTCGCCGGGGCCTTTCGTTTTGGCGGATTGCGGAGTCGCTAGCTGCGGGAATGCGCGGACGAGGCCTTGCCCAGGTTGATGTCCGCAGCCAGGACGCCCACGATCTCGCCGGGCTGGCTGCGGATTGGCGTGGACACGGTGATGCAGTTCTCGCCCGTGGCGCTGGAGAGGTACACCTCCGAGACCACGGTGCCGCGCATGTCCACCGGCTGGCGGAACCAGGCCCGCGTGCCCCAGTCCTTGCCAACGGCGCCGCCGTCGGCGCTGATGCCGGACGGGCCGCGCCCGATGTTGCTCACTGTCTGGCGGCCCCGGGAGTCGGTGATGTACAACAACTCGAACGAGGGGTTGCGCTTGAGGGCCTCGCGCATGGCGGACTCCTGGTCGTCGCGGCGCATGGAGCGCACGGCCGCCTGTCCGGCCATGTCTTCGACGATCTTCTGGATGCTGCCCCCGCCGATGAGCTGGAACACGGCGTTCATGGCCTCCAGCTCCACCACGCGCTCCAGCAGGGCGTCCACGGCCAGGGACGAGTTCTGCGCCCCCTCGAAGCTCGACTCGGAGATGCCGCTGACCTGGCGCACGATGCGGTTGATGCGCACGCCTGTCTCGGCCTGCCTGCGCGTGTCCTCGGCGATGTCATGGATGTGCGCGGCCGTGCTTCCGGCCAGGTCGACGATCTCGCGCAGGGACTCCCCGGAGCTCTGGGCCAGGGTCACGGCCTGGTCGACCCGCCGGGAGGTTTCCTCCATGTCCTTGCCGGTGCGTTCCACGCCATTTTGGATGCCTTCGATGCGGCTGGCCACCTCGCGGGTGGCGTTCATGGTCTTTTCGGCCAGCTTGCGCACCTCGTCGGCCACCACCGCGAACCCGCGACCGGCATCACCCGCACGCGCGGCCTCGATGGCGGCGTTCAGCGCCAGCAGGTTCGTCTGGTCGGCGATGTCGCTGATGACCTCCATGATGCGCTCCACGTCCCTCGCCTGGCTGCCCAGGTCGCGCACCACCTCGGCCAGGTCCTCGGCCTTGCGCTCCACCTGGCGGATGGACTCCACGGTCTCGTCCACCACCTTGGCCCCGCCCAGGGCGCGGTCACGGGCCGACTGGGCCTGCACCACTGTCCGGTCCGAGCCGTTCTGCATTTGCCCCAGGGCCGAGTCCAGGCCGTCCATGGCCGACACGGCCTCGGCCACGAGCCGCTGCTGGTCCTTGGCGCCGGTTCCGGCGGACTGCGACAGGGCGCGGAGGTTCTCGCTGGCCCCGTGGATGCCCTCGATGGCCACGCCCAAGG
>Ga0209373_10003865_pt1 | contig 13416 bp, 8 predicted proteins | sample Higcelweek5metaG_FD_187173 | JGI IMG/M metagenome (GOLD analysis project Ga0209373, IMG submission 187173) | Freshwater pond sediment microbial communities from the University of Edinburgh, under environmental carbon perturbations - High... | ecosystem: Environmental > Aquatic > Freshwater >...
CTCCTACGCATCCTCATCGGCCTGCTCCGTCACCACCACGACTTCGATCCCAACTGGCATTCCCTACACCACGCTTGATTAAGATCGGATCTCCAGCGGAGATGCTTATCGTGCTGTGGGCTGTGGGCGGGATCGGTGGCCCCGGCTGTGAGCGACTGCTCAGAATAGCCTAGCCACCGAACACGATTCGCGCTCAGTTGGCCGCACGATGACGCCGACGCAATTTCATGCCCGCTTGCAGAAGCATACTGCTTCGTTTGCGAAGGCGGTGGCGACGGATGAGGGCGATTGGATCATCAAAGGCTTCATCGATGTCTATCGGCGCATCTACACGATCTCGGTCGACACAAAGATCGTTTCGAAGGTGCTGGAACTGCTGCTCTTCCCGATGTTCGTGGAGTTCGCCAAGAAGAACGATTTCGAACTCGAGCTTTGCCCGCAGCAGAACTTCTACCCGGATCTGACGCTGACGCATCGACGTTCGAAGGCGCGTTTTGCGATCGATATCAAGAGCACGTATCGGACGAGTCCGACCGAAGTGAACGGGATGACCTTGGGGGCGTTCACCGGCTATTTCCGCAATCGCGAGAGCAGCAAGAATACGCTCTATCCCTACGGTCAGTATACGGCCCATTTTGTCCTGGGAGTGATCTACTCGAAGTGCGACGAGGTCGCGGACGAACGGCAACAGTTCGCGCTCGCCGACTTGGATCGTATCCCTTCCGTCATCCGCGATTTCCAGTTTTTCGTGCAGCCCAAGTACCGCATCGCCTCCGCGCGGCCGGGCAGCGGCAACACGAAGAACATCGGCTCGGTCACGAAGATAGCCGAGCTGGTCGCGGGCGACGGGGTGTTCTCCTCTCTCGGTGAGGAGGTTTACGACGACTATTGGATGTTCTATCTGACTCGCGATATGGCGCAGGAACTCGGTGTGCCTCGGCCGTATACGAATCTTGAGAGCTACTGCACGTACAAGAAACGCGGGATGGCCTCGTTGAAGGCGCATGCACGCGAGATCGCCAAGCGCTCGGCGGTCGAGCGCAGCGAGGAGAGCGACGAACAATGAGCCGTCCTCCGCTGGTTCCTCCGCTCAAGTGCCAGGGCATCAAGACCAAGCTGGTGCCGGCGATCAAACGCATCGCCGAGAGCCGGAGCTTCGAGCGTTGGGTGGAGCCGTTCTGCGGCTCGTGCGCGGTGGTGCTCAATGTTCAGCCGAAGCGTGCCCTGCTTTGCGATACGAATCTCCACATCGTCCGGCTCTATCAGGAGATTCAGAGCGGCAAACTTACTCCCGACTTGGTCCGGGAGTTTCTGACTTCCGAAGGCGTGAAGCTGTCCAGCAAGGGCGAGCCGTACTATTACGAGGTGCGTGAGCGCTTCAACGATGGCCCCAGTTCGTTGGATTTCCTGTTTTTGAACCGCTCCTGTTTCAATGGGGTGATCCGGTTCAACCGGCGTGGACGATTCAATGTCCCGTACTGCCACAAGCCGGAGCGTTTTGCGCAGGCGTACGTCACCAAAATCACCAATCAGGTTCGCCAGATTGCCCAGGTGCTGGCTTCGGTGGACTGGACTTTTGCGGTGCGCGACTTCCGGGAAACGCTCGCGACGGTCGAGACGGGGGACTTTGTGTATGTCGATCCGCCCTATGCCGGGAGGCATGTGGACTACTTCAACTCCTGGACTGATACCGATGAAGCCGATCTCGGGGCGAAGCTAGGCGCGTTGAAATGCGATTTCCTGCTCTCGACATGGTATGGCAACGAGTTCCGGAAGAACCCGGCGATCGATCTGGTCTGGAGACCGGCCGGATTCGATATCGCGACGCGTGAACATTTCTACCACGTCGGCGCGGCCGAGGATCTACGGCATCCGATGGTCGAGGCGCTGATTTCGAATTTCCCGACGGTGGTTGAGCCGGCGGAGGAACCGGCCGGGGTGCAATCCTCGCTGGCCGGTTTCTAGCCTCACGTGCCCGGCAGCGGCGTGTCCTTGCGGAAGACGGTGCCTTGGGCGAGGGCGACGAGGTCGCCGGCGGCGTCGCGCAGCTCCATCGTGTAGGTGGCGAGCTTGGAGTTGCAGGACACTTCCTTCGCCTCGGCGGTGATCAGCGGGCCGCGCGCGGCCTTCAGGTAGGAGATGGAGACGTTGATGCTGAGGGCGAGGCGTCCGTGGCTGTTGGAGGCGACGGCGAAGGCGAGGTCGGCGAGGGTGAAGAGCGCGCCGCCGTGGACGACATCGGCGGCGTTGAGGTGCTGGTCGCCGACCTTCATCTCGGCCTTGGCCCAGCCCGGACCGGCCTCGAGCAGCTCGATGCCGCTGAGGCGGGCAAAGCGGTCGTTTTTGAAGAAGGCGCGAAGGGCGGTGTTCATGATGGGGGAGCGAAACGGCCGCCGAGTTTCTTGAGGCCCGTGCGAAATCGCCAGCGAGAAGACCGGTGGTCAAGGTGGTGTGGCGGTACGCATCCACTGGCTCAGCCACCGTCCGATTTGCGGCGCTTGCATGAAGGCGATCTGCGCCGAAACCGTCTGCAAGCAGACTGACTGGAATCCACTGGTACCACTCTACGAACACGATGCCTGTGCCAGTCAGCGAGTCGTTATTGTCCGGCTGCCGTGCTTGTGGTCACGATCAGGTCCGTGCCCGCTTGGCCGACGACGATCTTCAGCTTGTCCGCTGCGGACTTGGCGCGCGCTGCGGCTGTTTGCCGTGCGGACTCCAGCTTCCCGGCCGCTTCCTCCTCGGTGGCGAAGTGAAGGAGGAGCTGCTGTCGGTCGGTGAACTTGGCGAAGAGCCCTTCGCCGCCCTCGACGAGATCGGCGGCGGGGCCGGCTGCGATATTCGAGAGTCCGATGCGCCCGCGGAAGTATTTCCGCTCGCACGCGTTGGCGGCCGGCAACCGTTCGAACCACGAGGGCAACTCGCCATCGTGCGGCAGCAGGGCTGCGAGCTGAGCGGCGAGGCGGTCGACCTCGGCCTGCGTGGCGGTGTCTGGCCGCGCGCCGGTGATGCTGGCGAAGTAGGTGCCGCTCCAGAACGCGACGTAGTAGCCGAAGCGCAGCGAGCCCTGGCCGAGCGTGCCGCGGGTGAACTGGCCGGTCTGCATCAGCGACCAAGCGCCGAAGGCCGCGGCGGCATCGGTCATCTCGTAGAGCTCGATCTGGATGCTGTCGCGCTCGGCGGTCTCCAGCGACCAGGTGGCGGCGCGCTCGAAACCGAATTCATGGTACAGTTCGGCGCCGCCGTCGATGAGCTCGAAGAGTCCGGTGCCGACGGCGACGCGCGCCGGCTCCGGCGCGGCCCAGCCGGCGGCCGGCTGGAGCTTGGCGACGACGGCTTCGGGAGCTTCGGCTCCGAACGCCGGGCCGCTCGCGAGGGCGAGGGTGGCGCAGAGCGCGACGATGAGCGTATAAGGAGAATGGAGCTGCGGCATGGGCGAGGGGCGTCGTTGGGAATCGCGGTCGGGTGGTGGCGCCGGATTGCGTGCCGGCGGGACTGGAATCGCCGGCACGGAGGCCGGCGCCACGGGGAAGCTCAGAGCGCGGTTTCGCGGAGGACGAGCTTGGCGAGCGACGGCTCGCCGATGCCGTGCGAGGCGGCCATGCCGATCATCGCGACTTTTTCGGCGGCGAGGCCGAGGAGGGTGCAGCCGTAGGCGTCGACGGAGACGGGGTTCGGGCCGACGATGATTTTGTCGGCGCGTTTGAGTTCGCCGGGGCCGGCGGGGCCGTTGGTGAGGAGGAACTCGGAGCCGTCGCAGACGTTGAGGTCGGGGCGGCGGATTAGGTTCACGTCGGCGATGCACTGGGAGAGGAAGGCGATGTCCTCGTACTCGCCTTTCGCGCCGGAGCCGCTGTGGAAGAACTGGTTGGTCTCGCGGTGGCAGGCGCCCATGAAGTTCTTCAGGCAGCCGGTGAAGCCGGTGCCGGCGTGGTGCTTGGCGATGGGGAGGTTGATCAGCACGTCGCAGTCGAGCGCGGTGCGGTTGACCTTGGCCTTCTTCAACGCGACGCCACGAGGGATCTCAACCTCGGTCCACTCGCCGGGGTTCTTGCGGGCGGCGGCGGTGAGCTTCGGATACTTCGCGCCGAGCGAGGTGCGCGACCAGTAGTCGGATGCGGGATCGATGACGAAGGTGATCTCGCCTGCGCCTGCATCGAGGCAAAGCTGGAGGACGGCGAGAGCGACGTCGGGCGAGGTGAAGGAGCCGGGCTTGCGCCACCAGCTCGGGGCGTTGATGAGCAGGCCGACCTTGGCGCCGGGCTTGACGAAGCGGCCGATGCCGCCGTCCAGCTCGACGGCGCGGAGCGTGGCGGCGAAGGTGTCGGCTCCTGTGACGATGGCGATGTCGGGCGGCGTTGTCCCCGTGGGAACGGATGTCTTGGCCGGCGTGTCTGCGGCGGTCTGATCGGCGAGGAGTGTAGGGACGAGGCGGGCACCGGCGAACGCGGTGGCGCCGAGCAGGGCGGAGCGGCGGAGGAAGTCGCGACGTTTCATTTTGGGGAAATGGCGTGGTCGAGATTGGCGGCAACACGACGTTTTGCGATACTGTTTCCCCTCGAGCCCATCCGATTGGCGGAGGCTTGCGGTAGGCGCAGGTGAGATATGTCGGAGCTCAAGTGGCCAAGCTTGGTTACGCGTGCGTCGGTCTCGCCTACTTCGGAATGCTCGAGCGACCACTAGTCGTTGTCGTCGTCGGTATGCGGAGGGGGGATCTCCGGAGGGTTCACGCTGGAGCGTTCGGCGATGACTTCGACCCATCTGGGCACATTTTGCAGGACGTTGCCTTCGCCCACGGAGACGTCTGCGAAATTGCCGAAGCGAACGCTGATCCGGCCGTAACCGAGGGCGATGCGATGCTTCCCGAAGGAGATGCTGCGTGCGGCTTGTTCGGCGATGCTCTGAATGGACAGCTTGGGGTTGGCGGCACGCAACTGGGCATAGACTTTCTGGAAGTTCAGCAAGTTCCCCATGGCCAAGGTCCCATTCATGTTGGGGGGCACTTTGCCGAACTTCTGTCTGTAGGCTTTTATCACGGCGCGCAGCGAGGCGACCGTCCAGGAGAACCCATTGGCTTCCAGGGAGACTAGCGTGCGATCCGGCAAATATGCCTTCTTCGGGGTGATCGAAAGCGAAGGCCCCGGTTCCGCTGTGCTCTCGGGCGTGGATTCAATATCGGCTACGCCGAAGCGGGCGCCCGATTTCGAGTCGTACAAACTGCAGGTCCATCCCCCCTGGGGATCTGCGACCAGTTCCGAGGCCACGACGTGATCGGCCGATTTCACGACAATCACAGGGGTGTCAGCCGGCGGCGGCTTGTATTGGCTTCCTTGTTGGTCTGTTTCTATGGGTTGAGTCTTCGGGCTGGGTTTCGATGAAATACGATCGCCCACCGCCTTCACGATAGCATGGAACAGCCCGATGATGAGGATGTTCGGGATCAGGTTTTCATCCCAATCGCGACCCTCGGCCATATTCGAGACGACGGTGCCCACTCCAGCGGCGAACATCACTGCCACTGTGCCGGCCGCCAAAGAGAAGCCGCCGAAGGCTGCTGCGGCTCCGGTGCCTCCGACGAATGCTCCCAGAATTGCGGCGCCGCCGACCCCTTTCATCAGTGGATCGCCGTTGCGTACGTTGGCGCTCATCTGTCCTGCGGCGAACCCCGCGGCGCCGGCTGCCACACCGACCACCACGGCTAGGGCCAGTCCGCCTGTCACGCCGATCAGTGCCGCAATTGCGACTATGGCAATGGCCACCAACACGGCGACGGCGATGCCGACGGCCAGATCGATGAGGAAGCCCAGACTGAACATGCTGGTGAATGCCTTCCATGTATCGCTCAGCTGGTGCCAGATCCAGTGCCCCACCCGGCCGAGCAGGCTTTCTTGCGCCGCGGCGGCATTGCGCATCGCGCCCGGGAGCTCGCCGAAACTCGCGTCAGCTCCTTGCAGACCTTCGGTCACGCCGCCGCGGAGACTGGTGGTCGCCTCTCCGGTGCTGCTGCTCATGGATTCCTTGATCTTCGCGATGTTGCTGTCGACTGCGCTGGATATGCGGTCTGCTTCCGCGCCGGCCTGCGCGTGACCGGAGTCGAGCATCCCGTCGAGGCCGGTCCTCGTGCCGGCTTCGATTCTCGACATGCCCGCGGCAAACGAGGACGCGATGCGATCCGTCTGCCCCTTGGTCTCTTGGCTCCAACGCTTGCCTGCATCGCCGGTTCGTCTGGCTGTGTCGCCGAGTGGGCGGGCGAGTTCGGTGCTCTGCCGTTCGGCGGCCGCATCGAGGTTGGGTCCCACGCGATCAAGCTGCTCGATCGCTGCATGCTGGGCCTTGGGTGCGATACCGCTCTGCGGCTTGCCGGACGACGGTGCCCCGTGCTTACGAGTGACGAGCGGCGAGGTTATTTCGGGAGCGGAGGGTCTGGCCTTTGCGGCGGAGTCGGCGAGTGAACCCAGCGACTTGCTCCCTGCGTTGTCGATCATCTGCCCGGCCTGCCCGGCCAGTTTGGCTTGGGCGAGCAGGCCGCCGACGAGTGCGGCATCTAGATTGGCCTCGCCTTCCGCCGCAAGCGACTGGCCTCGTGCCCGGTTCGATTGCCCGAGTTTGTCGACCTCGGTGTGCACACCGCTGCGCGCGGCCACGACCTGCTGTTTGCCTTGCTGGACGGCGGTGTCGATACCGCCATCGACCGAGCCGAGAAACTTGCGGATGCCATCGACCGCGCCCGGGGCGGCGTCGGTGAATCCGGCGACTGTGGGCTCTTTCTTCTCGGCAATCTTCTCTCGTGCGGTCTGCGCCTGTTCCCGGGCGGCGGACTGCAGTTTCTCGCCGTTGTTCCGGATCTGCTCGGCGAACTGGCTTGCAACATCGGAGACCGCCGCGGCTTTTTTCTCGGCCAGGTCGGTATCGGATTCCGAGCGACGATAGTTGGCCGCTTCGGTGCGCCCCAAATCGGTCGCGCGCCGAGCCAGATCGGATGTGTGCTGGCGGGCGCGCTCGCCTTCCTTTTCTCCCGCGGCTTGCACCTTGGTCTCGGCCTCGGTGAAGACACCACCGGCTCTTTCCGACGCGGTGTGCAGGTTCTTCCCGAGAAGGGAGGCGGTCTTGTCGGTAAAGGAGGTGTTGCGGGCATGAGCGGCTTCGCCTTGAGCGCCGATGGCGGCCTCGGCTGTCCCTGCGTTTCCTTCGATTCGTTGCTTGGTGCCGGCGATGGTTGCGTGAACGGCGGACTGGCTCGACTGGATCGCCCCCTTGAGTGCGTTGCGCTGCGAAGCCGCGGCGCCTTTCAGCCTGGCCGTTGTGCGTGCGGTGTTCTGGGCTGCGCGCGTTCGCAGGGCGTGTGTGCGCTCGTAGATCGTTTCGCCGAAGGCCAAGACATCGGGGTGGAGGTTCTTGTTGCTGCGCAATTGCGCGAGCGCCGCGGTGCTTTCGGCTCCCGGCCGACGGACTGCGTCGAGGGGGGGCGCGGCATTCTCGCTGGAAGGGCGGGAGTGCTTGGCGTTTGGTTGCGTTGGCTTTGCTGCGGATTTTGCCGGGCCAGAAGCGGCCTTTTTCTGTTTCGCACCTTGCGCGGAGGCAGCGGCGCCTCGGATCTGCTGTGCGCTCTTGCGTTGCAACGAAGCATTGGGTGCCCCTTTGAGGGTGGCTTTGGCGCCGGGCCTTGCGCTCTTGTCGGAAGAGTTGGGCGACGAACCTCCGGTGCGAGTGGACTGGCCGTTGCCGAGTCCCAGCGATTCCTTTGCGGAACGAGCGAACGCGTTCCGCGCCTTTTGTATCTCCTCGCTGTCGTGCGCATCGGGCTGCAAGGCAGCTCGGGACGGATCGGATTGTGTGCTTGTGTGATGGGAACGGAGGTCGGCCGTGTGCCCATCATGGGCGGCTTGAGCGACCGGCGTGAGGGGGGCTTGGTTATGGGCTGCGGAGTTGGCGGAGGCGGGCGAGGTAGACTTTACGGGCGCTGTGCGGACTGGCGCGCCAGTTGTCTTCTGCTGTGTGGAGCCGGTCGCCGGTGCAGGCGTGTTGTGTTCGACGGGCCGTGGTGGGGATGCTTGCGAAGCAGTCGCCTTGGAACGGTTGGACTCGCCGTTGGGTGCGGTGCCGTGGCGGGCTGCGGGTCGGAGTGGAGTGGAGGCCGCGTCGAGCGCGGGCGGTTGTTTGGAGTGCGAAGTGCTGCCCTGAAGGTACAGCGGAAGGCCGGCTCCGGGGTGTGACAGATCCGAGGGTACAGGGTGCTCCGAATCGGGCCGGGCCGAGTGGGCCTGACGGTGAGCGGGGAGCGGGCGCTCGGGTAATTGAACCGAAGTCAGGGGCATGCGCGGTCGGGCGCGGAGACGAGGGCCGGTGGCGGGTTGCGGCCGAGCTTGCGGTATTCCTCGTGCAGGCCGCGCAGGCAGTCGGACAGGGCGACGGGGCGGCCGTCGCGGCGGGCGAGCAGCGAGGCGGTGAGGACGGCGTTGCGGATGTGGCCGCCGGCCAGATCCGCGAGGGCGGCGAGGCGGTTGAGCTCGGCGGGGGCGAGCGCGTGGCTTCGGCCCAGATGGGCGAGCCAGAGGGCGCGGCGCTCGTCGGCGCCGGGCAACGGGAATTCGAGTACGACATCCAGCCGGCGGGTGAAGGCGGAGTCGAAGCGCGCCTTGCTGTTGCTGGTGAGGAGCACGAGGCCGTCGTAGCTCTCGATGCGCTGGAGCAGATAGTTGGTCTGGGCGTTGGCGAAGCGGTCGTTGCTGTCGCGGATGTCGGTGCGTTTGCCGAAGAGCGAGTCGGCCTCGTCGAAGAGGAGCACGACCTCGGCCTGCTCGGCGCGGGCGAGGAGGCGGGCGAGGTTCTTCTCGGTCTCGCCGATGTACTTGCTGGTGACGCTGGCGAGGTCGACGCGGTAGAGCGGCAGCCCGAGGCGCGTGGCGAGCCAGCCGGCGGCGAGGGTCTTGCCGGTGCCGCTGGGGCCGGTGAACAGCGCGCGCACGCCGGGCCGGTAGCGGGCGGTGGCGGCGGCGCCGAGCCCGTCGACCAGCGTGTCGCGCGTGCGGCAGCGCAGCAGCAACAGTTCGAGCGAAGCGCGTAGGGATTCCGTGGCTACGAACGCCTCGTCGGGCACGGCCGCGCGCAGCGGCTCGGCGAGCGAGTCGAGCCCGCCGCCCTCGCCGGACCAGGCGGCCTCGGCGACGGCGGCACGGGTGGGCGCGGTGTCACCGGAATCCGGGGCTTCGAGGCGCGCGTGGTGGCGGGCGAGGCGGCCGACCAACGCGATGCGGCCGGCGCCGTGGCGGTGGTCGGCCGCGAGCCGGCGTGCGAGTTCGGCGGAGCCGTCTCCGAGGGCGCTCTCCCAGAGCGCGGTGCGCTCGGCTGCGGGCGGCACGCCGACGGTCCATTCGGGCATGGCGCCGCGGGCGGTCTCGGCCGCGCCGTCGGGTCCGGCGAGGGCGATCACGGGCCCGTCGTATCCGGGCAGCTCGGGAAGCAGGCGGCGCTCGCCCGGCGCGAGGTCGAGGACGAAGACCGGCAGGCGGTTGCACAGGCGCAGCCAGGGACCGAAGCCGGCGAGCTTGTCGGTCTCGACAAAGACGGCCTCGTTCTCGAGTCGTTGTGTCAGTGCGATGGCGACAGCGCGGCCCTCGCTCGGGGAGCCGCAGCGCAGCAGCAGGGCGGCGCCGGCCGTGGCGGCGAGGGCGCGGGCCTGGCGGTGCGACTCGGTGAGCGTGGAGGGCGGGAGCGGGACGGTTCCGCCGGTGACGGAGGCGTGGACGCCGGGCCAGTGCGCGGGGAAGCCGGCGAGGGCGAGGCAGAGCGGCGCGGGCACGGCGATGCTGCGCTCGGGCAGCGGGGCGGAGTCGTTGCCGAGGAGCAGCAGGCCGGAGGCGACGGCGGGGCCGTCGAGCAGCGCGGCCCAGGGCGAGGCGCCGGCTTCGAGCGCGGAGCCGAAGGCGGCCGCCAGCAGCCCGAGCGAGGGGCGGGCACTAGCCACGGGAGATTGGAGACGCGCGAGGGCGCGGCCGACGCAGGCATCCTGCTCCACCGCGGCGGCAAGCGCGACGGCGAGGATCTCGAACGGCGAGAGGCCCAGGCCGGCGGCGAGATCGAGGAGGAGCCGGTCCGGCTCGGCCGGGGTGCGGAGCGAATCGAGAAGGGCTTGATCCCACTCGCCGTGCGTGGCGACGGTTTCGCGGTGCCGCAGGAGAAAGTCGAGTTCCGGGTGCCGCTCGCCGGAGCCGGCGACGAGCGCGCCGAGGGCGGCGAGCGCGAGTTCGGCGAGCGCGGGAGGCGTGGCGGAGCGGACTGCGTTGTCAGCTTGCATCGGAATAGTGGTAACGGACGACGAGGCCGAGCCAGGGAATCCAGCCGGGATCGAGGTCCAGGCCGGCGCGGCGCAGGCGGAGATCGGCCTGCGCGGGGGCGAAGGTGAGATCGAGATTGGCCGGCGCGACGCACAGGCGGCCGGGGCGGCGGACAATCGCCCCGAGGTGGACGCGGGCGAGGCGGCGACAGGCCTTGCGCAGGGCCGACACCCAAGGGGCGAACGGAAGCTCCGCGGGTGGCGGCTCTTCGGGGAAAAGGGAACGGAGGGCGATCGCGAGCGGGTCCTGGCGGTCGAGACCGAGGCGTTCGCCGACGTGGAGTAGAAGCCGGGCCGGGAAAGCCGCCTCGAGGAGGACGGGATTAGTGGCGAGTCGGGCCTCGAAACCGAGCCGACGCAGCAACGGAATCAAGAAGAGCAAACCGGCATGGCTGGTGACTGGGGAGATTGGGACTTCGTCGGCCGGATCCGCCGGCGGTGCGTCGGGTTCGGGCGCAAGAAACGTCTGGCCTGGCGATGAACCGGCCGGGGCGCGAGGGTCCTCTCCCGGTTGCCGGCCGCGGCCGATGGGACGAGAGGCCGCGGAAGGCTTTCGGGAGCTGGTCGGTGGGAAGAACGGAGCCAAAGCGGACGGGATCGCCGAAGGCCCCCAGTGCAGAAGCGCCGCGATAACCCGGCCCGGTAGGTGCGGGTCGGCGGCAAGGGTCGGCTGGTGGGCGAGGGCGAGCTGTGTCGCCAGGAACAGCACACGCTCATCGAGTTCGGGCGCGGCGCGGAGCCGAAGGGTGAGCCAGGTCCGCGCCGCAACGGAGAAGCCTGGTGCGGTGGCGTCGATTGGCACGGAGATGTTCGACACTCCCATGCGGTGGAGCGCGGCGGCGGCGAAGGAGGGCGACATCGCGACGAACAGCTCGTCGAGAGCATCCGCCGCAAGGGCCTCGGCGACGAGAGCGGCCGGACCGGTTGGATGGTCAAGCGAGCGCTCGATCAGCCAGCCCCAGTGGTGTGGGCGGTCGGAGTGTGGCTCCCAACCGGGGACCGCAGATCGCCAAAACCAGCCGTCGAGCGGTTGGTGTCGGGCGAAACGACGTACGAGTGCGATCAAGGCGGAGAGGGCGTCGGCGAAGAAGACGGCATCGGCTGCCGCCGCGGCGGGCGAATCGAACGATACCGCGGAGGCGTGAAGGCGGCGGAAGGCATCCTCGAGCTGGAGGGCGACTCGGGAGGCTGGTGCGGCCGGGTCGATCACGCCGAGGTCGAGGCGCCGTACGACGACGAGACGTCCCTGGTCGGCGATCGGCAGGCTGGCGGTGCGCAAGGCGTCCTCGATCAGCAACGCACCGCGCCGGGCCTGCGCGCCGGTCGGGGCGTGCAGCTGGAGGCGGCGGACGCGGCGGGTGGGAGCGGTGACCATGGCGGGCGCCGCTAGCGAGCGAGCGCGAAGGCGAAGGTCTTGACTGAGTCGGCCGGCGGGGCGGCCTGGAATTGCACCTTCATGTTCACGTCGAGCATCGTGGTCGTCGTCTCGTGGGCTTCGACGCGGGCGGAGACTTCACCGTCGCGGATGTCCTCGACCCGACCGCGGGCGACGATCTGCGATTCGCGCCAGACGTGGAACTCCATGCCAACCCGCACCAAACGCGGATCGATCGGGCGAATCGGTATTAGGATTCCCGGACGGATCGGCAACGGCCGCGGCACGTGGCCCAAGATGAGCCGGTTGACCGGAGCGTGGCTGGCGAGCAGGAGGGCGATGCGCACGAGGTCGTTCGCAAGCGAGACTGCGCCCGCCTCGGAGTTGTCGATCCGGCCGAAGAGCCAGTCGAGATAGGCCTGGAAGTTGCGGCGGGCATCGCGGGTCAGCGTCTCGGCGCGTGGCAGGGTGGTGACGTCGCGCAACGGCGCCGGGTGGTCGAACTGGCTGTAGCGTTCGACCCAGAGCATGCGGATGCCCGGCAGGACCGCGGCGAACTCCGCGTGGAGCGCGGCGGCGACGCGGCTGATGTTCTCGAGCTCCTGGGCCGCGTTGCGCGCGAGCAGGGCGTGGCCGTGGCCGCCGTCGAGCAGATCGCCGACGGTGGCGTGGTCGGTGGCGAGGCGGCGGAAGTCCTCCCAGGCGAGATTGGGTTTGATGAGCGGCAGCGCGAGGGTCTGGCGGCGCAGCGTCGCCACGACGTCGAGCCCGGCGCGATACGCGGTGAAGCTCGCACCGGCGGTCTCGGCGAAGACCGGCAGCGGTGCGGCGACGAGGCGTTTGGCGTTGACCTGGACGGTGTCGAGGAGGCGGGCGAGACGCTCGCGGGAGTTGATCTCGACGAGGCGCGGGCCGAGGGAGCGGAACCAGCGCGCGGGTGCGTGGTGGAATAACTGGAGGTAGTGCTCCAGTTCCTCGGGCGGATCGCGATCGGCCTTCAAAGCGGCGGGTACGGGCGCGAGTTCGTCGGTGCGGTCGCACTCGATGGACGGCAGGTCGCGCCGGACGAGATCGACGCAGCGCGGACGGACGAACGCGAGCTGCGGGACCTGATTGGCGAGAAGATCGTCGCGGCGGTCGTTGATCGACTGGGCGCGTTGGAGTTCCTCGAGCCAGAGCGCGCGGGCGACGGCCATGTCGTGGCGGGCCTCGGCGAGCCGGCCTTCGATCGCCGCGGCCCGGCTCGCGGCGGCGTTCTCCTGCTCGGTGACGGTCTGGAGGAGCTGACGGCCCTCGGCGACGAGGCGGCGGCGGCGGGCGATGTAGGTCTCGACCTGCCGGAGCATGAGCACGGTGAGATCCGCGCGGCGGATACCCTTGGCGAGGATCTGGGCGGGCTTGTCGTAAAGGTTCTCGGTCTCCGGTCTCCGGAGCACGCGGGACTCGGCGATGTCGAGCGAGTCGAGGATCTTCTCCTCCTGTTGCGATCCCTGCGAACAACCGGCGAGCAGCGACGCGAGTTTGCCGAACGTGAGCGGATTCTTCTCGTAGGCAGTGTCGGGGACGGTGATTGAGTCGTCGTAGCCGATGTCGAGGCGGCCGACGATCGAGAGCGCCTCGCGCAGATGTTCGTGGGCTTCGTTGTACGCCGAGATCGTGAGACCGGCGTCGAACGGGCGCGGGATGGTGACCGTTCGCAGCGGGAGGC
>Ga0209373_10003866_pt1 | contig 13415 bp, 10 predicted proteins | sample Higcelweek5metaG_FD_187173 | JGI IMG/M metagenome (GOLD analysis project Ga0209373, IMG submission 187173) | Freshwater pond sediment microbial communities from the University of Edinburgh, under environmental carbon perturbations - High... | ecosystem: Environmental > Aquatic > Freshwater >...
TTTGGTGTCTTCGAGGTAAAGCCCTTCAATAACGATTGATTTTGGGAACCAGATGCTTACCTTTTCCACTTCAACTTTGGTGTGGGTTTTATTGCTTACAAAAGTGGTGGCTTTCTGAACCAGTTTAGTCTGAATAGAAGGGATTTGGATCAATGCGGCCACTATCAGGAATAGGCACACAAAACCAAGGGCAATCCATAAGATTACCCGAATCGTTCTTCGTATCATTTTTTTTGATGAGGCCATTATTCCAAGTTGTGTAGATTTGAAATTATTTGTGGGTAAATATGCGCTTTATTGCCTCAATAGGAATTACATATTTTGGGGTGAGAGTTGCAAGATTCACACCTGTTTGATAATCCCATTAGGGATTAGATGTGGGTAGAAAACAATACTATACCAATAAAACGTGAGTCCCGAATGGGCGGGATAATTACATCTGGATCATTTATATTATCACCAACTTATTGGCTGACAAATAGAAATGCAGGCATCACGCTTATATGTTTGTTATTCACTTGTATTTCGTCGCTCTGGTTCATGGTGATAATAATGCCGTAATCTATATTGAAAAAATCCATGGCTGCCAATAAACCATTTTCTTCTCTTTGACGGTTTCCGTATTCAAGACTATAACAAACCTGTATTACCTGTTCCGCCTTATTGTTTTTCAAAACTACAAAATCGCATTCGCGACCTGTTTCATTAAAATAAAAAACTGTTTTTTGCTTTTGACGCAAATGCCAATAGATGAGGTTTTCGAGTTTACGTCCATCGTTATCGGTAAACGACGGCGATACCGCATTTACTAATCCATTATCGAGAATGTATGCCTTACGTGGGTTTACCATTTGGGCACGGTACGACCACGAAAATTTTGGCAACAAGCCCAACAACCACGATTGCTCAAAGTATGAAAAAAAGTCGAGGATTGTTGCTGTGCTTTTGATGCCCAGCACCGTGGTTAAACGAGTTGCCGTTACAGGACTCCCAACATTGGCAGTTAAATACAAAAGAAGGCGCTGCAACGACTTGATATCCCGAATGCCATGCCTTACTGCAATATCACGAAACAATACATCATCGAACAACGAGGTTAGGATTTCAGGATTGTCCCTCTTCAAAAACTCAGGGAATCCCCCGCTTTGAAAATAGATGTTAAATGATTCGTTATTGGGCTCTAGTCCTTTAAGTTTAATAAACTCATTGTACGAAAATGGATACAGCTCTTTTGTAATATGTCTTCCGGTAAGTTTTGTGCCCAATTCTCGGCTTAACAACGAAGCATTTGAACCTGTAACAATTACCTGAAATCCTTCATCAAGTTTTTGTCTTACGTACAATTCCCAGCCTTCTACGACCTGTATTTCGTCAAAATACAATTTTTGAGGATTGCTCTCAGCTATTACTGAATCGAGTATTTCAAAGTCGTTGATATCGAAATTATAAAGCTTAGGAGTATCAAAGTTGATGAAAAAAGCCTTGTAAGCCTCTCTGTTAATCATTTGTTTAATCAATGTACTTTTTCCACACCGACGAACACCAGAAATAATCAGAGCATGGTTTCCTGTTTCTTCGGGCAACGATAACAAAATGTCTCGCTGTATCTCGTTGTTAACTCTTGCCAACTGTTCTTTTTGCATAGAGATCACCACTTCCAAATCAGACTTTCTAACCATATATCGTTCATTTAGAACACAAATATAAGTTGTTTATTGCTAATAAACATGAATATATATTAGTAATGAACAAATATTACTGTGTTTTGCACCTACGGCGCAATGGGGCGGTGGCATGTAGGTGTTTTCTTCCCACAGGTTCTTCCCACGACATATTTTGGGGGATGTGATAATTTCTTGACTTTTTACAAAATCGGAAGAACATTTTTTCTGACTTGCAGAAAAGCAACTACGCCCGATCCATGTACCAGTTCAGTGTTTTTTCCAATTTTCGGTGTTCAACCAAATCCTTGATGATTTTCTTTAATCGAATGAATGACGTTTCGCTTTTAACCACATAATCAACGGCTTTGTGGTGCATACAGTCGATGGCGACTTCAATTTTATCTTGGCACGAGAGCATAATGACCGGAATTTCAGGGTTTATTTCCAGTATTCTATCTAAGATGTAGATCCCATTTTTGGCAGTTTTGTCAATTCCATCAAGAAAGTAATCTAAAACGATAAAGTCGGGGTTGTTCGACAGGTTTTCCAAGCAAAGTTCGCCCGTTACGTAGGTTTCGATGTCGAAATCGGCATGTTCAAGAAATTCAATTTCAAGCAGTTTCAGGAACACGATATCGTCGTCGACTAAGAAGAGTTTTATTTTATTTTCGTTACTCATTTATTTTATTTTTTAGCGTTTTCATTTCTATTTCTAATTCTTTACATGCTTGATTGCAAACGGTTTCAATCTGAAAAACCAATTCGGGAATTCCATCGGCCTCTATTTGTTTGCTAGCCAACTCCTGAACCTGTTTGGCCATGTTTTCAAAGTCGCTGTTTATGCCCATAATTGAAAACGATGGGATGATTTTGTGTGCCGATGCCGATAGTAAATTCCAATCTTTATCATGCAAACTTTGTTTCATGGTGTTGATTAACTGCGGGGTTTGTTCTAAAAATGCTAAAATCATTTGGATCATCAATTCAGGGTTCGATTTTGTACGACGGTTCAAATAATCAAGGTCGATGCATTTTAATTTATTGGTTTCAAATGTTTTGTCGTGCTTTGCAGCTGTTTTCTTCATCGATTTTTTTACTGCTCCTACAATTTTACTGTACAGTAGTCTTTCGTCGACAGGTTTTGCAATGTAATCGTTCATTCCGGCAGCTTTGCATTTTGCCAAATCAACAGTGGTTACATCGGCTGTTAATGCAATAATTGGGATGGTTAATTTTAGCGTATTCCGAATGTATTCGGTTGCTTTAAAGCCGTTCATTACAGGCATTTGTAAGTCCATTAAAATGGTGTCGTACACGTTGTTCTGCAGCATTTCGATGGCTATTTTTCCGTTGCCGGCAATGTCGCAGGTAAACTCAAAATCTTCAAGTATCGTTTTCATCAATAGCTGATTCAAAACGATATCTTCGACTACCAAAATCTTCAAACCTTTAACGTCTAAATCCAATTCCATTATATCGGTTTCGTATTCAGCATCGGCGTTTGTTTTTTTGAAACTTAAACAGAAACTAAATGTTGAGCCTTCGTTGACTTTGCTCTCGACCTTAATTGTACCTCCTTGTGGTTCAACTAATTGTTTTACTATTGCAAGTCCCAGACCTGTACCTCCATACAACCTCGATGTTCCACTGTATGCTTGCTGGAAATTTTCAAATATCTGTTCAGTTTTGTCTTCTGCAATTCCAATTCCGGTGTCGGAAACAGCAAATTCGACGATTACCTTTTCGTCGTTTTCGCTTAGAAGCCGCACTTTTACAATAATTTCTCCATTCGAAGTAAATTTAACGGCATTGCTGAGGAGGTTTAGTATGATTTGGTGCAAGCGAACCGGGTCTCCAATAAGAACTTCAGGTATTTGAGCATCGTACTCTTTTATCAACCTTAAGTTTTTCTCTTGAATTTTAGGTTCGAACAAGTGCAGCATGGCCGAAATAGACAAGGCCAATTTGAACGGAATTTGCTCAAAAAACATTTTCCCTGCATCTACTTTTGCAAGGTCTAAAATATCGTTAATCAGTACAATTAATGAATCGCCACTGAGTTTTATTGCGGTGAGATATTCATTTTGTTTGGGCGATAAGTCGGTTTTTAGCAGCACTTTGGTGAAGCCTATTATGGCATTCATTGGTGTGCGTATTTCGTGGCTCATGTTCGACAAGAATTGCTGCTTTGCTTTCACCGCGTCTTCGGCAATACGGGTTGCATCTTCGGCAATTTTTGTTGCGTCTTCGGCAATTCGGGTTGCATCTTCAGCTTTTATTTTTGCGCTTTCAGCAATTTTTGTTGCATGTTCAGCAGCAATTTTCGACTCGTTCAATTCTGTGGCAATTCGCTTTTGTTCAGTCACATCCCGGGCAACAACTACTGCACCTAACACATTATTCCGTTCATCTTTATAGGCCGATCCGTTAAACAATACATCGGTTAGTTTGCCCTCTTTGTGCCGAAGTGTTAGTGGCGAATTTGTTACCGAACCGTTTGCAAACACTTCCTGATATACTTCTCGTGCCTTTTGTGGTTCGGTAAAATATTCAAAGAAGTCGGTACCTGTTAGTTCTTCGCGGGTTAATCCAGTTATGTTTGCTAATGCTTCGTTCATATCAGTTATCTTCCCTTTGATATTAATTGTTATCAATGGGTCAAGACTTGCCTCAATTAAACTTCTTGCGTTCACTCTATTTTTATCCATGTATTAATTCCCAATTTCTTCAATTGGACTTCTCCTTTTATCTTTCAACTGTTTAAAATGCGATGGTGGATATCCAGTTATCTTTTTAAATTGATTCGACAAATGGGCTACACTGCTGTAATTTAATTGATAAGCAATTTCGGTGAGGTTTAATTCATCGTACATTAACAACTCTTTTACTTTTTCAATTTTATTTATGATGATGTATTGCTGAATGGTAATGCCTTTAACCTCCGAAAATATATTTGAGAGGTAGGTGTAGTCCATTTTTAGTTTCTCGCTAATGTAATCGGAGTGGTTTATTTTGATCAAATCGTTTGTGGTGTGAACTAATTCAATGATCACATTTTTAATTTTTTCAATAAGTATTGAACGTTTATCGTCCATAAGTTCAAGCCCTGAAGTTAGTAAGGACTCTTTCAATTGTTTGAGCTGCGGCCCTGAGAGGTCTTCCATAATCTCAATTTCACCCAGATCGACAAAAATGAAGTGAAGCCCGAGCTTTTTCAGCTCCTCTTTCACCACCATTTTACATCGGGTGCTTACCATGTATTTGATGTATAATTTCAAGATTATTAATTTCTTATGGTTCATTTATTTTTTTCGAAGTTAGGCAATATAAAAGGAGGAAATAGTATTATTGGGTTTTATTTTCATAATCTATGATATTTATATCGCAGAACTATTCAGTATCAAGTATCAAGACGCAAGTATCAAGACCAAAACTGATTATATTATTGATTTTTTATGATTATTTATTAATTTATCCAGACTTTATGCATTGCAAACTGATTTTGCAAATAGAATATCCTTAAATATTCCTAATCAATTGTTAATCAATTCATATATTAAAACTTGATACTTGTGTCTTGCGACTGTATGCTTAAAAATCACTATTCATACATCAAGTTGAAAAGTTCTTTTAAATCGGGCGAAAGAATTACCTCAGTTCTCCGGTTACTAGCTCGTCCTTCGGTTGTTTCGTTCGTTTTTACAGGGTGAAAATAACTTTTGCCCGTTGCGGTAATCCTACTCGCATCAAATTTGAAATCGGCGGTTAGAATGCGTACAATTGATGTAGCCCTAGCAGTACTGAGGTCCCAGTTGTCTTTGAACAAGTTTGTTTTTATGGGCTGATTATCGGTGTGCCCTTCAATTAGCACCATTACGTTGGGTGTGTTGTTAAGAACCTGAGCAAGAGATTTCAACGCCTCTTTACCTTTTGGGTCAACGGTTGCACTTCCCGATTTGAAAACTAATTTTTCTTCTAACGACACATAAACGTTTCCGTCTTTGATGTAAACATACAGCTCGTCGGAACTGTAATTGACCAATGCCGCAGCAATTGAGTTTTTGAGTTTGAGCATTACATCGTTTTGAGCCTGAATTTTATCCTGAAAGGCTTTTAACCGTTTTGCCTGATCGGCTATTGTCATTTTCGATTCGGTTGAAAGTGCCTTTAAGTCGTTTTGTGCCGAAGTGTAATCGTTTTGCATCGATGTTCCCTCGGCTTTAAGATTGCTGACGTTTAGGTTGCACTCTTTAAGTTGGCCAACAGTGTTGCTTAGCTCACTTTGCGAATTGAGATACTCATTTTGAAACTTATTAGCTTTTGCTTCCGAAGCTTTAAATTTTTTGGTTGAAACACACGAGGTGAACAACAAAGCAGCTAGTAATAAGAGTGATGCGTAAAATTGGAAAGTTCGTGTCATACTATTTAAGTTTAAAATTTGTATTCTATGGAAATGCCATAGCCTCTGTTTTTGAAGGTAATATTTGATGGAAGTAACTTGTTTACTGTGTTAATCTTTTTTATCCCTTGTTGCGTGTTCAATTGCCACGAAACACCATTTTTGAGTTCATAGCCAACTATGATGTTGCCTCCATAGTCGAAGGGGTTTAGCTTGTTTAATTCGTTAGAATTCAGGCTTTCATATTCGGTCGAGAATTCGATGTTTTCTTTCACGGTAGTAGTTGAAATGCCATACTCAACACTTCCAACTATGCCATAAGATAAGTAAGGGCCAAACCCCAGTAGGATGTGACCGCTTTGTAATGGTGCTTTGTATAATATGTTCATGGGCAGCTCAATGTATGCAACATTGTATTCAACGCCCATGTCAACTCCTGGAAACTGGTTTTTAGACTTTGCCCCTTTGGTTGTAAACAGTAAACCCGATTTGATATATAACTCGGAGACTAATGGAAAATCGATCATTAAACCTACGTTGAAACGAGGCACAAAGTTTAGGTTAAGCTTGTCGCCTGTTGTGTTTGTACCGTAAAAGGTTTGGGCATTAAGTCCGCTGTGCAATCTGAACGAAGTCACATTCGGCTGTGATTTAGTCGAATAACTAATCACAACCAAAGCTATAAACATGAAAATCATTTTTAACGTCATTGTTGCTGTGTATTATTCAGGTTTATGAAATGGATTATGCCCGATGATCCCTAATTTGCGATCTAAGATAGTTGAGGCTTAACCTGAACATGTTACAGAACTTTGGCTTTAAGTTGTATTATTCACACATTTATACTTTGTATTTTTCAACAGTTAACCGAGCCATTAAATAGCTTACAGTCGATTCAGCTCCTTGGTTCAGATTTACGTTGTGCTCTTCCAACCCGTCGTAGCAACCTCCAGTGCATGGGTTGTAAATAATTTGATTTAATCGGTTTTTCCCTTGGAACCAGTTAAACGCCGTTTCCATTTTTGAGCGGTATTGTTCGTCGTGAAATACATCGTAAAATTTGCTCAATGTCATTATGGTGTAGGCCACATCAATGGGCTGTTCGCCATATTGGTTTAAATCGTCTCCCCGTTGAAGCCATTGTCTGTTCGAAATGACCTCGATACCATTTTTGTTGAATATTTTTGATAAAAGAAACCGAAACGATGAAGCCGCAACTTCTTTATAGGTTTTATTACCCGTAACTAACCAAGCGTTGAGCAGTGCTTCGGGTAAAATGCTGTTGGCATAAGTGAGGTAACTTTCAAACCATTCCCATTCTGCACTCGATTCATGTTTGTACATCTGAACCATGCGGTTGGCCATTTTTTCAATGGTTCGAATTGTTTCGGTTGTTCCAAATACTTCGTTATAGTAGTACAACCCTTTTATAATAAATGCCATAGCCCGGGTCGAATGTATTTCTTCGAGTTGAGTTAATGCCATTTGCATAATAGTGTTGGCTTGAATAATCAATTTGGCAGGGAGTAAAGGTTCTTTTGAAATTAGAAACCCCAAAGCCCATATTGCGCGCCCATTGGCATCGTCGAGGTTTGTTTCTCGGTTCTGCTTCGTAACGTTCAGTTTTTCATCGATATAGTTTTCGAAGCGCCCTGATGGCAACAAGCAACGTTGAATGAAATTGAGATAAGTTTGTAGCAGTGGCAAATCGTTATTGTCGGCGGTAAGGTCGTAATGCATACACATTGCAATTAGTGCTCGGGCATTGTCGTCGAGTGTGTAGCCGGTGCTCAAATCGGGTTGGTTGATTTTTGAAAACTGGATCAGCCCAACTTCTGTTGTCATCTTTTTGAGGTGGCTTAGGTTGATCGACGGTAAGCTATACTGAGGTGTAATTTTTTTGCCCGATATTTTTTCGAACACCTTTACGTGGCCAATTGCCGAATTTTCCCAGGCTGAAGAAATGATTTTCTGGAGTGTGTTCAAACTTATATTTTCCCGTAATGTGTCGTCATCGAATAGTCGCTTAACGGCCGTTGCCAGTTGAGGCGAGTTCCCGAAGTCGAAAATAATGCCAGTATCTTCTGTCAAAACTTCTTTTGCATGAGGAATTGGGGTTGAGATAATTGGGCATGAGCAACTCATGGCATAAGCAAACGTGCCGCTTACGGCCTGGTTCGGATCGTTGGTGGTAAACAAATAAATGTCTGTCAATTGCAAATATTCGAGCAAATCGGGTGTAGCTAAATAGCTGTTTATAAACCTAACATGATGTTGAAGTCCCAGTGTTTTCACCAATTCTTCGAGCATTTCGCGGTATTTTTCGCCTTCGTGTTTCACCACTTCTGGATGCGTTTTGCCAATTACCAGAAAGATCACATCGGGGCTAGTTTTGATTATTTCGGGCAAAGCCTGCAACGTGGTTTCAATGCTTTTCCCCGAACTCAATAATCCGAACGTTGTAAGTACTTTTCGGTCTTTCAATTCATACTTTTCTTTCAGAGAATCTTTGTTAACGTGGGCCACTAAGTGAGTGCCATGAGCAATGACATTTATTTTATCAGGTGCAATGCCATAATCGTTCACCAAAATTTCTGACGATCGGTTGGTCATTACAATAATTGATTCACAGATAGATGAGATCATTCTGACCTTTGCCCTGAACATTTCATCGGGATGTGGTAAAACCGAATGAAAAACAATTGAGATGGGCTTTTTAACGGCTGATAAGAATTGTAGAAATGCCTTTTCTTGGGTGCTATAAAACCCAAATTCATGTTGAATCAATACAATTTTGATCTGGTTATTTTGATTGATATTGTGAGCCAATTTTGCAAACCCTTGCGAATTTGAGGTGTCGAGGATGTATTTTACTTCGTTTGGATAAATGTTTGTTGTGTAGCCAGCCTCTAAGGCGCATACTTTTATTGAAAATGAAGTGCCAAATTGCTTTTTGAGTACTGTAATCAAATCGTGCGAATAGGTTGCAATGCCACATTCGCGAGGCGGGTACGATGTTAGAACAAGTAGTTGGGCAACCTCATTTGGACGTAAAATTGCAGAAACGTCGTTGCTTTTCTTTCTGAATGTTGTGTGCAGATAGCTAGCAATTTCGGGTTGAAACAAATCGGTATATCGGCTTTCTCCAACATTGAACTGGTTGGTGAATATCTCATTTTTCATTTTGATCGGCATAAGTTAACAATTCTTTGATGAGCGACGATAGGCTTAGCGATGCAGTAGCAATTACTGAATCGGCCGCTCCATAGTAGATGTATAAGGTGTCTCCAAATAAGGCAGTTCCTGTAGGGAAAACCACATTATTGACTTCACCTTTTCGTTCCCACTCGTATTCGGGCGAGAAAAGTGCGTAAGGTAAGCGGGCAATTACTTTGGCTGGGTTTTCGAGGTCGAGCAAGGCTGCAGCACAGGCCGAATAAACAATTCCATGATCGGTTTCTTCGGCTCCGTGGTATATTAGCAACCATCCATGTTCGGTTTCGATGGGAGGGCAACCAGAACCAATGTAACTTGACTCGTGTTGGAATTCAGGATCAAGAATGATGTGATCCTGAAATTCTTGAAAATAATCATCCCAGTAGTCTTTATCCAAATCTTCCAGTTTGTTGAAATACGCAATTTGAATTCCGGGCCTAATTCGGTGCAAAAACACCAACTTGCCTTTAATTCGCCTGGGAAAAAAAACCACATTTTTGTCCCACAACATGATCCTTTTTTCGGGATCCGACTCTTGGTAGTAGAACTTCTGGTTTCGGTAATATTTTTCGTTTACTTTTCCCGATGTTTCGGCGCGGTACACAAATTCGGCATACGTAATTGGCGGTACAATAATTCCGTGTTTTTTGAAATGTTTTAGATCTTTTGATGTCGCCAAAGCTCCTCGGGCATTCATGCCGTCGTAGGCAGTGTAGGTCAAATAATACAGATCGTCGATTTTTACAATTCGTGCATCTTCAACCCCTTGCGATTCATAGTCAAATTCAGGTGCAATTATTGGTTTGTCCCAGCGTTTTGAAATGGACAGAGGCCCGTTTAGCCGACAGTGCCCAATGGTGGATCTATTGCCCGTTTGTACAGCCCTGTAAAACAGGTGAACATCGTCGCCAACCCTTATCGCAGCTGGATTAAGCACCCCGTCGTTTTCGAACTCCAAATCGGTTTTTGCCAACAATACACCTTCTTTTTTTATTTCAATCATGATTATCGTTTTTTTGAGCCCTGCCATAAAATAACGCCACCAATTCCTATCACAGCAATACCAAGCAGTGGCGACCAATTGATTTCATGCGGTTTCTCGGTTGTTATCTCTATTGGTCCCAAATCAACCACTTTTTCTTTGGTAAAAAACTTGAACGTTGTTATAATAGTTAACGCTAAACCAATAATAATTAGAATGATACCTGTTGTTTTCATTTGAGTGTAATTTATGTTTAAACAATAACATCAAAGGTGATTAAATCAATATTTAGCGTGTTACAGATGTTTGTGTATTAATTGCATGATTCACACTTGACAAAAAAAGAACAGAGGCTGTGTGAGAGCCTCTGTAGTATTTAAAAGATGAAGATTTTGAATTCTATTTTTTTGGAATAATGTCGATAATCACCGTGCGGTTGTAGAACCGTTCTTCGGGAAGTTTATTTTCAAAAGGAGCTGCTTGCTCATCCTCTCCAAACCCATAAACTTCAAATTTCACGTCGTTTCTTCCTTTATTTTTTAATTCAGTTTCAATGATTCCTTTCACATCATTGGCTCTTGCCAACGACAAGCGTTCGTTGTATCCTGCATCGCCAGTAATATCGGTGTAACCGTGAATAATAACGGTTCCATTTTTAGGAATCTTAGGTGTTACAACATCGGTAAGGTATTTTTCGTAAATGGCTATCGATTTCGATTCATCGAATCCGTAAATCACACTATAACGCATCCCTTGTTCGTCGGTTGGCGGGGTCCAAAGTACCATGTGTACTCGATCTTCCTTTTTTACAGTTTCGCCGTTTTTGGTTGTCCCTACCATTGTTGCTTTATAGTTCCCTTCTTTGTTATTGCCCAATATAGATTTTCCAGGAATACTCACTTGCTCCTGATCGTAAGGTCCAAATTTTTGCATTTTTCCATCTACATCGGTTATTTCTAGCGACCACGATGAAAATGCTTCGTCAGCACCATCAGCATTGAAAGATACATAACTGTCGAGAGGCGCTTGCTGCACAGCATTGATTTCAACAGGTTTAAGTGGAGCTTCTTCGCCACTCTGGAATTCCATCAACAAAGCTGGTGAACTGCTTTCGATAGAAACCCTGCGGTCGCCTTGTCGAAGAAGTTCAAGATCTTGTGTTGCACCTGGTTTTTCCGACGGTAGCTTTGGCTTATCCCTGCCTTCAATTGCAATTCTGGCAGCATCGATACCAAAAATGTCGACCAAATATTTTTTTACCGATTCGGCCATAACGCGACCCTCTTGAGGTCCGTTTTCCGATGCGCCAATTAACTTAATGGTCGATGTTGGATTTTTACTCATCCGATCGCCCAAAATATTCAGAATGTTATAATAAGCGGTCATTTCTCGTTTTGAACGGCCCTCTAAATTTTTGGGGGTGAATACTTCAAGTTGATCTTCTTTGAATTCTTTTACTTCGCCTTTCTTCAGCAATACATATCGCTCAGGAATTTCATTTGAACCAAAATCGAAGAAAACGTAATTGCGAATAGGGAAGGTTTCTCTTACCCTGCGTTCAACCGGAATATTTTCGGGCGAATAAACCGAAAATTTCACGTCGGGAACTTCAACTGGTGCAACCACCGCAACAGCTGCTATTGGTGCAACAGGAGCGATTTCTTTAGCTGGAATGGGTTTCGTTTTTCCAAATTTTATTGCAACACCCGCACGGGCTGTCGATAACGACCAGCTTTCGACCGAACGAGGGTGCTGTCCGAAATAAGGATGATAAGATACAAACGGTGATAAACTCACTTGGTTGGCACTGTTTTTTGACGAAAGCGGAATGTCGTATCCCATACCTACCAATCCGGAAATTACGTTTTGATTGATGTCGCTAAAATTGCCTTGAACACTGTTGAAACGAGCCTCAGGATCAACATCGAATGTATAGGTGAATGCTTTGTTGATATTGTAGCTGTAAGCACCTCCAACATAAACGTAAAACCCAGATCCGAAGGGAGTAATACGAATTGTTGGTTCAATGGTTGCATAACTTAGCGATGTTTCCAACTCTTCGGGACAATTGCAAGGTGATACAGTTTCTTTGAACGATCCGCCGCGGTTGTCGTAGCCCAAGTTGAGCATAAAGCCCAAAATTGGTGTTGGCCGGTATTCAATCAGAAACGAGCCATAAGGAGTTAACCCAAACCCTTCGTGGAAAGCAGCTGGTGCTTTAATTGTCGAATTTAATGTTTGCGTTGTTCCGGTGTACATGTTGTAGTTTACAGCCCCTGATACTCCAAACCAAATTTTTGGTTGCGGCCGTTCAACTTCTTGAGCTTGTGTCGATATGGATAAACCAATCAACAGCGTCATCAAAGAATAAGTAAATATATTTCGTGTCATTTTGTTTTTATTTAACTTAAATTATTGTTTTTGAATGACAAAAGAAATCACATGGTTGATTCTAAAGTGTTGAAATTGATCAACCATGTGGAATCTTAGGTTTGAACTATTACACTTCGATGTTTACGGTTTGGTAACCGAATTTGAATCTAATGTAATTGCAGCAATTCGAGTTAACGCCCTGCCTGTTAGTGTGGCACCGGTTGTTAAAGTAATTGCTTGATCGGCCAAAATATTTCCGTAGAAAATTGAGTTTGTTCCAAGTGTTGCTGAGGTTCCAACCGACCAATAGATGTTTTTGGCCTGTGCTCCGCCTGCTAAAACTATGCTTGTTCCAGCATCGGTAATAAATGTTGATCCTACTTTAAAGATCCAAACTGCATTAGCGTTGCCTCCAGCATCGAGTGTAAGAATACCGTTAGGTCCTGTGCCCGAAATTCCGCTGGTTGTAGAATTTACATACAGTCCGGGAGCCAAGGTAAGGCCACCAATTTGTCCGGGTAACGAAATGGCATCTAACGATCTTGATTGAGCATCGTTATACGCTGTAGTCAAATCGGTTTTTGCTAGTCCCACAATTGGGTCGGCCGATGTGAATAGTGTTCCATTTACATTTCCCGAAAGCAAACCATTGATGGTTGCTGTTGGGAATGAGCCCACATCGCCATTTATCATGGTTGAAACACCTGTGTTTGAGATTCCTGAACCTGCCAAAATCGCAAAGTTGCCTGCCGATCCAAGATCAATTCCTTCTGGTCCCGAT
>Ga0209373_10003867_pt1 | contig 13413 bp, 11 predicted proteins | sample Higcelweek5metaG_FD_187173 | JGI IMG/M metagenome (GOLD analysis project Ga0209373, IMG submission 187173) | Freshwater pond sediment microbial communities from the University of Edinburgh, under environmental carbon perturbations - High... | ecosystem: Environmental > Aquatic > Freshwater >...
CTCAAGGGCTTCCCTGAGCAACTCCCTGAGTGGAAGATCATCCTCAACTATCATTACTCCGGGCATACTCTGTTTTGGCTTTTATAATTCCCGAAGGTAACTCTTTTTCACAGTTCAGCAAAACAGGTGAGTCAGAAATCCTCAAAGAGACGGGATGAGAAGCTCTATTGCAGTTCCCCTGCCCTTTTCCGTTATCACGCTTACCTGACCGTCAATAGAGGTTATAATTCCGTAAACGACTGATAGGCCGAGGCCTGTTCCCATGTTTTGTTTCCCTGAAGTGAAGAAAGGTTCAAACATCCTGGCGGCAGTATTCTCATCCATTCCGGGTCCGGTATCTGCGAAAAGGATACGTGCATATTTATCTGCAGCCTGAGTACCGGCCTTGAGGTTGCTCATTTCAGCACCCTTTCGGGTATCCAGTGTCACTGTGAGAGTACCGCCCCTCTCCTCCATAGCCTGAATTGCATTGCGGGCGAGGTTTATAAACACCCTGTAAAGCTGAACAGGGTCAGCAGATACGGATACTTCAGGAGTCAGGATTTCTTCCCTGAAAATGATACTGTCAGTCACCAGCGGACGAAGGAACTCCAGGGTTTCCCGAAGTACATCCTTTACTTGAACGGTCATTCGTACCTGGTCAGCCTCCATACCAAGGGAAAGCAACTGGCCTGTGACAGCCTTTGCCCTGTCGGCAGACTGAATGATTTTTCTGATGTTTGCATAATTCTCACTCGACGGGTCGAGACCCTCCAGTGCCAGTTCACTGTATCCGTAGATAAGGGTCAGGATAGTATTTAAATCATGGGCGATGCCCCCGGCTATCAGGCTTGCAGAATCCTGTTTCCAGGTCCTTTGCAGATTCTTTTCTGCGTCTCCCGGATTGCCCTGCTTCGGCTCCGTAAGACTTTTCCCGGGGGTTTTCACGTGAACTGTTATTATTTCATTCAAAATCGAGATTGAAGGTCTTTTTCAGGTCCTTCAGTGCCGGATTCTTATTCACAAGATGATTGAACTTCTGATCTACCGAATAGAGGATATCACCTCTTTCGGTTGATTCGACTACCGTTGTAATTCTTATAGCAGCATTCCGCAGGGTTTCCCTGAGATGGTTCTCAAGTTTTGACTTGTAATTGTGGTCAAAGGTCTCCTTCAGGGCGGAATTATCCAGTTTGAGCTCAATGGATTTGTCGGGAAGGATTCCGGGGGTTATGGATGAGAGTGTTATTGAAATGCGGGGACTCTCCTCTTTCACAGACTGTGCAAACGAATTCCATGAATCGAGTAATTCTTCAGGAGTAAACTCGCTGTCGGGTACCGGTTTGCTGATAGTTTCAGAGGGTTCTGCCACAGTTCCGGCTGACGGCATGGCCTCAGCCATCAGGTTTTTAATTGAGATCTTCTTCCCGTCTTCAGGAGTCGGTTTTGAAGGTTGAGACTGAGGTTGAGGTTGAGGTTGAGGCTGAGACTGAGGTTTTCCTGTCAGGTGGGCCCCCGGTGAAGGCAGAGGGGATGCCTTTAATCTGTCATCTTCATCAGTTAGTTGTTGATCAGCTTTTTTTTTTGACTGCATCTCAGCAGTCTCTGATGAAAGCTGACACATTCTCAACAGGGCTAGTTCGACATGCAGCCGCTGATTCTTGCTCGATTTGAAATTGAGCATGCACTGTGAGCCTATTTCAAGGGCATTGTAAAGGAAGGGAAGTGATGATTGCACTGCCTGCTCCCTGTAGTGTTGCCTGACAGACGGAGATGTTTCGAGCAGTTTTACAGTTGCCTCGTCACGGCTTACGAGAAGGTCACGCAGGTGATTGTTCAGTCCTGCCATGAAATTGTAACCGTCAAACCCCTTGCTAAGTATCTCATTGTATGTGATCAGCACTGTAGGAATATCCCCTTCAACGGCTGCATCAACAATTTTAAAGAAGTATTCATAGTCGAGCACATTGAGATTCCCGATCACATCGGCATATTTTATCTCCCTGCCGCTGAAGCTTACTATCTGGTCGAATATTGAAAGTGCGTCGCGAAGGGCGCCGTCAGCCTTTGTTGCGATTACATGCAACGCCTCGTGTTCTGCCCTGACACCCTCATTTCCGGCGACCCACACAAGCCTGTTGACGATATCATCGACGTTGATGCGGTTGAAATCAAAAATCTGGCACCTTGAGAGGATTGTTGGAATGATTTTGTGTTTCTCGGTGGTGGCAAGGATAAAAATGGCGTGTGGCGGCGGCTCCTCGAGGGTCTTCAGGAAAGCGTTGAAGGCTGAGGCCGAGAGCATATGAACTTCATCGATTATATAGACACTGTACCGGCCGATCTGAGGAGGTATTCTCACCTGGTCGGTCAGATTGCGGATGTCATCGACGCCGTTGTTGGAAGCACCGTCGAGTTCATGTATATTAAATGAAACCTGGGAGTTGAAAGAGAGGCACGACTCACATTTGTCGCATGCTTCAAAGTTGGGCCCCAGGCTGGCACAGTTGATGGTCTTGGCAAAAATACGGGCGCAGGTTGTCTTGCCGACGCCACGCGGCCCGCAGAAGAGATAAGCCTGGGCAAGATGGCTGTTCTTTATTGCGTTCTTCAGGGTTGTTGTAATGGTCTCCTGTCCGACTACCATATCGAATGTTGCAGGCCTGTATTTGCGGGCAGAAACAATAAAATTATCCATGTCTTTTATACCGGTTCTTTCACGTTATACCAGTCACAAATATAGTTAAATTGTTCAGGCCGGAGGCAGCATATTCAAAAATCAGGAAAGGCAACAGGGCCTCTCCACCGTGCTGCAGCTAAAATAGTTAAGGCATTATTTTTTTTTACAATAAATTGTCTTACTTTTGCCACCCGATTTATTAAACAATTTATAAACAAAAAAGAGATGTTGAATCAGTACGAAACCGTTTTCATTGCAACTCCCGTTTTGTCTGAAAATCAGATGAAGGAAGCGGTCCAGAAATTCAAGAAGATCATCACTGACAATACCGGTGAGATCGTTCACGAAGAGAACTGGGGCCTGAAGAAACTCGCTTATCCCATTCAAAAGAAATCTACCGGGTTTTACTACCTCGTCGAGTTCAGGGGATCAGGTGAGTTGATCGAAAAACTAGAACTGCAGTACAGGAGGGATGAGAGAATCATCCGTTTCCTGACCTTCCGTATGAACAAGTATTCAGTAGAGTATGCTGAAAAGAAAAGAAGAATGAAAGAAACCGCTAAAACTACGGAGGCATAAACATGGCACAGAATAACTCAGAAATCAGATATCTGACACCTCCGACAGTAGAGATTAAGAAGAAGAAATACTGCAGGTTCAAGAAGAACAAGATAAGGTATATTGACTACAAGGACCCCGAGTTCCTGAAGAAGTTCCTGAATGAGCAGGGTAAGATACTTCCGCGTCGTATTACCGGAACATCGCTGAAATACCAGAGAAGGGTGGCACAGGCGATCAAGCGTGCCCGTCATCTTGCGATTCTGCCTTATGTAGCTGATCTTTTAAAGTAAAGGAGGAGGAGAAATGAAAATAATTCTTAAACAGGATTTTGACACACTGGGACAGAAGAATGATATCCTGACTGTAAAGACAGGTTATGCAAGAAACTATCTGATTCCCAAGGGATATGCCGTTCAGGCAACTGAATCAGCCGTAAAGGTTCACAATGAAAACCTGAGGCAGAGAGCCCATAAGGAAGAGAAGATCAGAAGCGAGGCCGAAGCAATTGCTAAAAAGCTTGAAGGGATTAAGCTTGTGATAGGTGCCAAAACCAGCTCAGCCGGCAAGATATTCGGTTCGGTGAACACAATTCAGATTGCTGAGGCACTTAAGGAAAAAGGCTTCGATCTGGACCGCAAGAATATTGTCCTTGGCGAAGATACAATTAAGGAAGTAGGTAACTATAAAGCTGTTGTGAAGCTTCACCGCGATGTAAAAGTAGAGGTTGAATTCGAAGTGAAAGGTGAATAAGAATTTCACATATTATAAAAAAAGCTGCCCCCGGGCAGCTTTTTTTTTATCTGACAGCGATCGTCTCAATTTCTATAAGCGCACCAAGAGGCAATCCTTTTACTGAATATGCAGCCCTGGCAGGTTGGTCTTCGGTGTAATACTTTGCATATACCTCATTCATTGCCTTAAAATCGGACATATCTGCCAGCAGGCAAGTCGATTTTACAACATCCGCTGCCGAATAGCCGGCAGCTTTCAGAATTGACTTAATGTTTTTCAATACCTGATCAGCCTGTTCGGTTATGCCTCCCTCGACCATTTTACCTGTTGCCGGGTCAATTGCAATCTGGCCAGAGATGTAAAGTGTTCCGTTGGCCTCAACAGCCTGACTGTAAGGTCCGATAGCCCCCGGTGCAGAGGTTGTACTGATGATCTTTTTCATTCCAGTTGTTTTTATTTCGTTAATAATTCTCATGATAGTCCTTTTTCCGTTCGTACTTGAGGTCCTGGAGGACACCTGATTTAGCCCTTATTGTGAAGTTCCAGCTACGCATGTATCCTATCGGAATCCAGGAAAAGCTCATCTCCCAGCAGTGGAGATCCCTTGAAATGCCCACCCGGGTAGAGGTTATCTCAGCCTGGGCAAAATCGTATCCGGTGCTGTAATTAATGGCTGTTTTCGGGGTGAGTCTCACATCTCCGGACAGTGTCAGCTGCTGACTGATTGTTGTTTTGAAGGTGGGTTTGCTGTAGCTGAAGTTGTAGGCCATCCTCAGTGACCACGGAACATCAAACCTGATATAACCGTATTCATCGAGGTTTTTGTTAGCCAGCGGAAGATTATTCTCAGGGCCGGAAGTTCCTTCAGTCCCGGTGTCATTCCCCGGTGTGCCCGGAGGAGAACCCTGAGAGCCCGGCTGGACTTCCTTTTTAGTCTTTCCCCTGAGCAATGCTCCGAGGTCCATATCAATGCTCATGTTGAGGTTCGTCATTCGCATTATGCCCCTGCCCTGCAGATATGCAAGTTCCGACACTGTGACTCCCTTCTCACTGAGTCCGTAGATTGTGAAGCTGCTCCCCGCCTGGAAGTTGATGTTTTCAGCCAGAACAGTCCTGAATGAGAGGCTTACCGGGGACCAGTTCAGGGAATCTGAGAATAGGTTATAGTTTGTCCCCAGGGAGAGGTTGTCTATCAGTTTTATTTTCTTCGGTTTCCCTGTGGTGTCATTCCTTTCGAAAACCTTGGCTTCCACAATATTGGACAGGCTGAATGAAACAGATCCGCTGCGGGTGCCCAGCGAGGGAGTGCCGAAAATGCTGCCTTCGAAAATGGAATATTCCCTCATGCGGCCGGTAGAGTCATACTGGACATCCCTGTACATGTCAGTCGATAAACCGGGCAGTTCCGGGGAGAAGGAGAAGCCTACGGATGGTCTCATGACGTGCCTGATTGCCTGCAGACGTGATCCCTTCCTTGTAAACTCATAGTTGCCGTAAAGGGCGGGGTTGAATGATGCACTCACTGACGGTGTCAGTGCCTGTCCGTAAAAGACCCCCCGTGTGGTGTCATTTACTACTGAAGGGACGATTTTGTTGCGCGTTTCGTCAAAATAGAGCGGGTCCCATCTCTTTTCAATCTTCTGTGAATACAGTACCCCTGAATAGCGTAACTGGGGCGAAATTGAAAAGTTGCGGAATGGCCTGATCTGAAGGCTGACAGGTATGTCATGCTTGAATCCGTTCTGCATACTCTTCCAGACCTGGTTTGTAAATAACAGGCTGTCATATGTGTCTATCTTGTTATCAAGTGACGCCGTATACTGCATCTGAAGGTCATGGTACCAGCGTGCCTTCAGGACCGGCTTTCTCGGTTTGAGCGGATAGATGCGAGCTACCGAGAAACTGGCCTTGGGAAGGTTAAGCTGTATTGTTTTGTTCTGTACGTTCTGACTCTGGTTTATGCTTGTTGAAAAATTGAAGGGTGTGCCTGCCCATGTCTTTGTATAGCTTATCCCCGACTGTCTTGTAGTAGTGACATGGTCAGCAATGTCATAACTGTTGTTCCTGTCATAACCACTTGAGCTCATATTGACATTTGCTGAAAAACGGGAGCCGGGACTCGCTTTGGAATCCTGCGCATGGCTCCAGCTGACGCGGTAGTTGGTTGTCTTCCCGTAATCAGGAAGACCTTTGTAACTGGTTATATTGTTTGCATAGCTGAACCCGAAAGATCCTGAATATCTGTATCTTACGCGGTAGGATGTAGCTGCATCTGCCAGCCAGGTGCCGTTTGTATAAGCAGTAGCTGTAAGCTTTAGATCGAAATAATCATTAATGGCGAAATAATATCCTCCATTGGAAAGGAAGTAGCCCCTTCGGGCTTCCTGACCGTATTTGGGAATAATGAGTCCGGAGGCCCTCTTCTGCTGGACCGGAAAGAACCCGAAAGGCACAATTAGAGGAAGCGGGATATCGGCAACTACCATATACGCCGGGCCTGAAACGATTTTCTCCCCGGGATAGACCTTGGCCCTGTTCAGGGCGAGGTAGAAATGAGGGAACTCGGCATCGCAGGTAGTGAATTTGCTCTTGTTGATATGCAGGCTGCCGTCCTCATGACGCTTTGTTGTCTGGCTCTGAAGAAAGCCTCCCTCCTGCTCGGTGGTCACATTACGGATCACACCCTTTTTCGATTTGAAGTTGTAGGTAAGCTCCTTACTGTCAAACTCTTCAGAACCGTCTTTGAAATGCGGTTTGCCAACCATTATGCCGGTCGAATCTTTTCTGCCAGTGGCATACACTGATCCTGTCTCCATATCGAGGACAATCGAGTCTGCCTTTAGCTCAATGGTCCCGTAGTTTACCTGGGCATTCTGAACCAGGTAGACCTTGCGGCTCCTGATGTCAGTTTTCATATAACCTTCGGCTGTGTAGACAATTGTCTGATCGACGGCATCATCTGATATTTTCCTGTTGCCCTGCAAAAGTGAGTCAAGCGGTATTGACACCCCTCTTATGCGGATCGTATCACCAGGCAAGGGGTCCTGTGCAGCAACTGTCATGGAAAAGATGATCAATAACGATGACACAAATAACCTTTGTGAGAGAAAATGCAAGTTAAATGCTATTTTTGCGTGATATTTGTGCATACGTGGCAAGCCGGTGACAAAACTAATTAAATTTCGTGAAGGAATAATGTGGCAGAACACCAAAATAAGAGGGTTCAGGACTATTCTGATGTCAGCTGTGATTATGGCCTCAATTACTATGCCATTCAGGATTACAGCGCAGCCTGCTCCTCCGGTGAAGGAGTGGACAGTTGTAATTGACGCGGGTCACGGTGGAAAAGACCCGGGAACCCTGGGTTCAAAATCGAAGGAAAAGAATGTTGCACTCGCCGTTGCTTTGAAGACCGGTAAGTATATAAGTGAAAACCTTAAGGATGTAAGGGTGATATACACACGTGACAATGATACGTTTATCGGACTCGATGAACGGGCTGCCATTGCGAACAGGAATAAGGCCGACATCTTCATTTCAATACATGCCAACGGTATGGATGACAAACGCCCTTACGGATCTGAAACGTGGGTGCTGGGACAGAGTATGGACGATGCCAATCTGAAGCTTGCGATGAAGGAAAACTCGGTTATAACCTTCGAGGAGGACTATGAGACCAAATATGAGGGGTATGACCCTAATTCAGTGGAATCATTCATAATTTTCTCCCTGATGCAGAATACATATCTGAAGCAGAGCACGGAATTTGCATCCATAATTCAGTCGCAGTTCAGGGAGAGGGTCGGCCGCAAGGACCGTGGTGTGAAGCAGGCCGGATTTGTGGTTCTCTGGCGCAGTACAATGCCGTCAGTCCTTGTGGAACTCGGGTTTCTGTCAAATGCCGAAGAGGAGAAATACCTTATTTCAGAAACCGGGCAGGACTTTCTTGCTTCGGCAATATTCAGGGCTTTCAGGGATTACAAGAGCTCAATTGACAGCCGTTCGGGAATAAAAAATGTTAACGGCGAAGTTAAAGACAGTGCAGGTGAAAAGCCTGCTGCGGTAAAGACTGAAATGACAACTACCCAGAAGCCTGCTTTGACCACCACGGATAATGCAGTGATTACAACTTCGGAGAAACCCGCCGGGAAGCCTGCTGAAATTAAGCCAGCTGTAATTCCGGTTGATAAATCAGGTTCGGATAAGCCTGCTGCAGAGAAGTCTGCTTCAGTTGCTGAAACCCCATCCGTCAGACCCGCCGGTGAAGAGATTTATTTCACTGTCCAGCTATCTGCGGTGCCGAAAAATAAAGTCCCGAAACAGGTCAGATTCAAGGGAATAGAATCATTCGAACGTATAGATTCGGGTGAAAGGTACAAATACACTGCCGGCAGATTCAGTGAAATCGACCAGGCGATGGCATTCAGGCGAACAATTTCAAAAGATCATCCCGACGCCTTTGTGATTGCAATTCAGAACGGAAAGACTATCCCGCTCAAAGAAGCGGTTGAAGCAAAAAAAACAAGAACAGACAAATAATGAAAATCTCCAACGAAGTCAAGGTAGGTATTGTAGCCCTTTTAACAATTGCAGCTTTCATCTGGCTCTACAGTTTCCTCAAGGGTAGTGAGTTGTTTACAAAGACCGCTACCTACAACATCATATATAAGGAGATAGGCGGTCTTAAGGAATCCAGCCCGGTTGAGATTAACGGCTACCAGGCAGGCATAGTCCAGGATATAAAATTCATAAATGACGGATCGGGAAGGCTGGCCGTTTCTGTGTCAGTCGACAAGAATTTTGATCTTCCGGTTGGCACCACCGCAGAGATCACTACCGCATCGCTTATTGCCGGAATGAAGATAATCCTTATTATGGGTGACGGAAAGGAGATTTACAGTAATCACGACACTATTCCGGGCATTCTTGCCACTTCAATTATTGACAGGATCAGTGATCAGCTTTCGCCTGTTGAAGGTAACATCACACACATGATAGTAAAGCTTGATTCCCTCATTACAAGGATCCATGATGTCTTCTCACCGCAGTTTTCATCGGATATCAAAGCCTCCCTCGACAATGTAAACGGTATCACCGCTAACCTGAGAGAGATCTCAGACAAGGAAAAAGATGCTCTCATGGCATCGATAAATGACCTTAACAAATTCACCACCATGCTTTCTGCAAACAGCAGTTCCCTGGATGCCACGCTTAAAAATATCGCCTCAATATCTGACACTTTAGCTTCTGCTGACCTTGCCGGGGCACTCGGTTCACTCAGATCATCACTTGTCAGTACAGATTCTATTCTAAGGGGTTTAAGCAGCGGAACCGGAACGGCGGGCAAGCTTATGACAAATGACAGTTTGTACAATAATCTCAATAACAGTCTGAACAGTCTTGACAAGTTACTTCAGGATATGAAAGACAATCCGAAGAAATATGTACACTTCTCCCTTTTTGGCAGAAAAGACCAGTAATTTGTCGAAATTTTGATAAACACTATCAGATCACCCTATTGCGTAACCCCTGTTTTTAACTTTGCATGTCAAACAGATAAAGATCTGCAAATCCTCATTTTTATAAAGCGCTGTATTACATATGATTCATTGTAATATTCTCATAATCAATTAATTAATTATTTATTATTTTTTTTCATCTATAATAACCTGATGTTCTGATGAGTATATAATATTTGTAAAAGTCAAGGGAAAAAAGTTTTTTTTATTAGTTTTTTTTTTACAAATATTGTGGCACGTTTCAGCGAACAAAAAAAAAGAAGAATTTTTAATTTTTACCTGAATGAACAAGTCACACGATGAGGTTTGGAATAATTGTCTCGGTATAATCCGTGATATTATTCCATCCGCCAGTTTCAAGACATGGTTCGAGCCAATTGTCCCTCTCCGTCTGGAAAAAAATATTCTGACAATTCAGGTACCCAGTCCCTTCTTTTATGAATATCTCGAAGAGCAGTACATTGACATTCTCCGTAAGACGCTGAGACGTGAGATTGGAAATGATGCCAAGCTGGAGTACAACATAATAATGGAGAACTCCGCCTACAGTAACGGCAAGCCGTTTACGGTCAAATATCCTTCGAGAAACAAGACTGACCTGAATAACAAGCCGATGCAGGTTCCTTTTGAAATTGCCCAGCCTGCAATTAAAAATCCATTTATAATTCCCGGGATCAAGAAGCTTCACTTTGATCCGAGACTGAATCCGGATTATTCCTTCAGTAATTTTGTGGAGGGAGAGTGTAACAGGCTGGCCCGTTCGGCAGGCATTGCCGTCGGTAACAATCCCGGTGGAACCGCCTTTAATCCGTTGATGATTTATGGCGATTCAGGCCTTGGAAAGACTCACCTGGTGCAGGCCATCGGCATCCTTGTCAAGGAGAAATACCCTGACAAGACAGTGCTTTATGTAAATGCAAACAAGTTTCAGACACAGTTCGTAGAGTCAATCCGAAACAACAACAAGAATGATTTTCTCCATTTTTACCAGATGATTGACGTTCTCATTATTGATGACGTTCATGAATTTGCCGGTAAGGAGAAGACTCAGGATACATTCTTTCACATTTTCAATCACCTGCACCAGTCAGGCAAGCAGCTGATACTTACCTGTGACAAGCCTCCGGTAGAGTTGCAGGGAATGGAGCAGAGGCTTCTTTCAAGGTTCAAGTGGGGATTGCTGGCAGACCTGCAGAAGCCGGACTTTGAAACCAGGCTGGCGATACTCAGGAAAAAGGCCTACAATGACGGAATAGAGCTCCCGGATGAGATTTTCGAATTCCTGGCTGAACATATTTCGAGCAACATACGTGAGCTTGAATCGGGGCTTATCTCGCTCTATGCACAGTCGACTCTCAACCGCAAGGAGGTGACGCTCGATCTTGCACGCCAAATGGTCGACAGACTCGTGAACACACAGCGCAGGGAGATAACTATTGACTACATTCAAAAAATAGTATGCGAATACTATAAAATACCGGTTGACCAGATGCAGGGAAAGACCCGGAAGCGTGAAATAGTACAGGCCAGGCAGGTTTCTATGTATTTCTCCAAAAGTCTCACCAAGGCTTCGCTTGCGAGCATCGGATCAATGATCGGTGGAAAGGACCATGCGACTGTTCTGCATGCATGCAAGACCGTGAACAACCTGATTGATACTGACCGTCATTTCAGAAATCAGATACTTGAAATTGAAAAGAAACTTAAGGTATGAAAGCTGATATTAACTTCCTGCACGAAGAGTTTTTCAGGATATACGGAGACAGGGGATTTTCCCCTGTTCTTTATTTCTCACCGGGACGTGTTAACCTTATAGGTGAGCACACTGACTATAACGGAGGTTATGTCTTTCCGTGTGCCCTCGACTTTGGGACATACCTGCTAATAAGGACCACAGGTACGCCGGAAATCAGGATGAATAGCCTAAACTTCCCTGGTGACATCAGAATACCTGTAAGCCTGTCATATACAAAAATCGAAAAGAGCTGGACCAATTATCCTGCCGGGGTAATAAATGAATTTGCAAAACTGGGCTTCACCTCACCCGGAACGGAGATGCTGTTTTACGGAGATATACCCAATGGGGCAGGCCTTTCATCATCGGCATCAATAGAGATGGTTACGGCAGTGGCAACCAATGATCTCTGCAATGCAGGTCTGCCAATGATGGAGCTTGTCAAAATAAGTCAGAGGGCGGAAAACATGTTCGTGGGCATGAACTGTGGCATAATGGACCAGTTTGCAGTGGGATTCGGAAAAAAGGACCACGCAATTAATCTCAACTGCGACACTCTCAGGTACAAATATGCACCCCTGAACCTTGGTGACAGAAGGCTGGTCATCACAAACACGAATAAGCGCAGAGGTCTTACCGATTCGAAATACAACGAAAGAAGGGCGCAGTGCGACACGGTTGTCGAACTCATCTCTCCACATCATCCGATTAAGAATCTGAGTGGTCTGGCGATAAGCGATCTGTGCCTGCTGGACGAGTATATCCCTGATGAAGTTTTAAGAAGAAGGGCCAGGCATGTGATAACCGAAAACAACAGAACACTGGAGGCAATCAGCGCTCTTGAAAAAAACGATATAATTAGCCTTGGAAGGCTTATGAACGAGTCGCACGACTCACTCTGCAAAGACTATGAAGTTACCGGCGCAGAGCTTGACACGCTTGTTTATGAGGGCCGCAAACTGCCGGGAGTAATCGGAAGCAGGATGACCGGGGCCGGTTTCGGCGGTTGTACAGTATCAATTGTCGAGGCAGACCAGACAGAGGCATTCATGACAAAATTGGCGGAGATCTATCACTCCAAAACCGGACTAGTTGCTGAATTCTACCTGCCGGGAATAGGAGACGGTGCCGGTAAAATCGGCTGACAACCAATTCCACAGCAAATAATTCCAACTCTTAATTCTTCTAAAGGTCCTTCGCGCACCTGAATCCTACCGTTGCGCTCCTGTCATATCCCGGAGAAACAAGCAACTGCAACTGGGTCATATCCAGCCGCTGAGGACCTCCCTGTATGTACCACCAGCTGGAGTCAGGCTTGTAGTAACTGCCGCCCCTGATTATATTAAAGTAATAGGCACCGTTACACCAGATATCGTTGGTCATCTGCCATACATTCCCGACAAGGTCCTCGACACCGTAAATGCTTCCACCTTTCGGGAAAGCATCAACCGGTGTAGGCCTTCCAAATCCGTTGTTGCATTTTGTAGCGTGGAATTCTTCTCCCCATGGCCAGGGCCTGCCGTCAGTTCCCTGTGCCGCCAGCTGCCACTCTGCCTCAGTAGGCAATCTTTTCGCGGCCCACCGGGCATACGCCTTTGCATCCTCAATGCTTATCCATACCACAGGGTACCTCTCCTGGCCGGAGACCGGCATACCTTTCTCCCAGTGTTTGAGAAAATTAATTGTGTCATCGGGGACATACCTGCTTTCACGCAAAAAACGGAGGAACTTCTCATTGGAGACCGGAAAAATGTCAATCATGAAACTGTCAATGTCAGCAGTAATCTCCCTGGCCGTTTCCGGGTACGGAATAAACTCATCGTTTGAAGAGAGTTTATATTTTATTCTTGTCGCCGGGACTAATGTCATTCCATCAGGAGTACCCTCAGCCGGTTCAGTGCGTTCGGTTGAGCTTACAAGCCATGGTTTGCCCCCGGTGATGGATACTACACGTTCATCGAGCAGAATGTTATTATCAGTAAGCTGTATTACAACCTTACCCTCCATCACGCCAAAGATTTTGTCAACATACAACAGGGTATCCACAGGAGATTTAACAGTCACCGGCTTTGAGCCGTACCCTGGATTGCCTTTCCAAACGGTTATTTGACCCTGCGCCATCGAAGATATCAGGAGTCTGTCACCCTTCAGTTCTGCCTTAAGAAGTGACGGGAGAAGGGCGATGCAGTCTACGGAGCCTTCCCGGC
>Ga0209373_10003868_pt1 | contig 13409 bp, 16 predicted proteins | sample Higcelweek5metaG_FD_187173 | JGI IMG/M metagenome (GOLD analysis project Ga0209373, IMG submission 187173) | Freshwater pond sediment microbial communities from the University of Edinburgh, under environmental carbon perturbations - High... | ecosystem: Environmental > Aquatic > Freshwater >...
CGCGCTGAATTTCCGCATGGTGCACAAACACATCTCGCCCGGCCTCGTCGGTCAAAAAGCCGAAGCCCTTGCGCTCGTCGAAATAGCTTACGGTGCCGTTGTGTCGCTGCATGGCGTTCTCCTGGGGCGGAAGTCTGCGGCAGGCCAGCGAAGGACGCGGGAAGGCTGGCCGAACCTTGGGCGCGACCATAGCCCACGCGGCCCGGCCCTGGCAATGCGCCCGCGCCATGTGGGGCCGCTTTGCCGGAACCACGCCGCGCGCGGTGCGGAAAACACAAAAAGCCCGCCAGAGGCGGGCTCATCATGCGTTGCGGTGCGGGGGGAGAATTAGCGCAAGCGGAAGGTGATGCGGCCGCGCGTCAAATCGTAGGGCGAGAGTTCCACCTTAACTTTGTCGCCGGGCAGAATGCGGATGTAGTGCTTGCGCATTTTGCCGGAGATGTGACCCAGGATGCTGTGGCCGTTTTGCAGTTCCACACGGAACATGGCGTTCGGCAGGGCTTCCTGGATGACGCCCTCGACCTCAATGGCTTCTTCTTTGGACATGCAGTCTCCTCGATTGCGACCTTTGCGCCGTCCGCTGTAGGCAACGATCCGGCTTCAAAGGCTCTTGAAAGGTGCCGCTTCTTACTTCTATTCGCAACCTTTGGCAAGCCCCGCGCCCGCCTCGCCCCTTTTCATGGTGGCGAAGGCCAGGCGCGCCTGCGCCACAAAACGCCGCACCAGCGCCTCGTCTTTGAATCCGCGTGTATCCTCAAGGCCAGTATGCGCGTCTACCCCTGCGGGGCGCACGGCCAGCACCGCCTGGGCCACGTTGTCTGCGGTGAGCCCGCCCGCCAGTATGAGCGGCCGGGGCAAGCTGGCGGCAAGCCGCGCGCTTACGGCCCAATCGTGCACGCGGCCCGTGGCTCCGGTGGCCCCACTTGCAGAATCATACGTATCTGTGAGATACGCATTTACAAAAGGGGCATGCTCCTGGGCAGCGGCCAAAATGGCGGCTTCCGGCGCGGTGCCCACCACAAGGCTTTTGATGATGAAGAGCTCCGGCGCGGCGGCGCGCAGGGCCCGCACCTGGACAAGGGGCATGTCTCCGTGCAGCTGCACGCAGTCAACGCCTAAAAAACGGCACAGGCCAAGGGTTTCTGCGGCATTTTTCAAATATGTTATGCACACGGTTTTGGCGCGGCCCTTGAGCGCGGCCACAATGGCGCGGGCCTCATTCTCGGTGACATCCGGCTTGTGAACGGCCAAGCGCAAGGGAAAACCGACATGGGTCACGCCGCAGGATGCAAGCATGAGCGCCTCGTTTTTTGAACATGCTCCGGCAACCTGAATTATTTGGTGCAGAATTGGCATAATTGCCCCCTGGATTTCGAATTCCGAAGCGGCTATACGGTGGAGCAGCAACCTACCCCCCAACAGCGGAGTCTCAAGTGGAGTGCAAGGACCGTCAGCCTTTCGACATCGTTCGAGACATCCTCAAGGTCATTGAGGAGCTCAACACTCTCAAGGATGTCGACGCCATCCTCGACAAAGTGCTGGCCGAGGCCCGCAGCATGACCTGCGCCGACGCGGGCTCCATCTACCTCATCGAGGGCGATGACCTGCGCTTCAGCTACGTGCACAACGACACCCTGTTCAAGGGCCCGGACGCGAGCAAGCATATCTACACCGACTTCACCGTGCCCATCAACGAGCAATCCATCGTGGGCTATGTGGCCATGAGCGGCGAAACCCTGGCCATTGAAGACGCCTACGAGCTCGACGGCGGCGAGCCGTATTCCTTCAACAAAAAGTTCGACGAGGACACCGGCTACCGCACCCGGTCCATGCTCACTATTCCCCTGCGCACCTTCCAGGGCACGGTTGTGGGCGTCATGCAGCTCATCAACGCCTCTGACTGCGAAGGGCTCGTGCGCCCCTTTACGGACTACGACATCCACTACGCGCCGCTGTTCGCCAATTCCGCTTCGGTGACCATCGAGCGCGGCATAATGACCCGCGAACTGATGCTGCGCATGATGAAGATGGCCGAAATGCGCGACCCCAAGGAGACCGGGGCCCACGTGCAGCGGGTTGGCGCGTACTCGGCGGAAATTTACCAGCAGTGGGCCCACAACAAGGGCATCGACGAATTCACCATCAAGCGCAGAAAGGACATGCTGCGGCTGGCGGCCATGCTGCACGACGTGGGCAAGGTCGGCATTTCCGACATGATACTGCGCAAGCCGGGCCGGTTCGAGCCCCACGAGGCGGCCATAATGCGCTGGCACTCCGTTTACGGCTCCGCGCTCTTCGCCAACACGACATCGGAGCTGGACAAGCTCTGCCGCGAAGTCATCCAGGGCCACCACGAGCGCTGGGACGGCGGCGGCTACCCCGGCAAATTGCCGGAAGACCTTTCGCAGGTGCGCGAGCTGTGCGTCGAGCCCGTGGGCGGGGAGGACATCCCGATCAGCGCGCGCATAACGGCTCTGGCCGACGTGTACGACGCGCTCATCTCCACGCGGGTGTACAAGAAAGCCTGGCCCGAGGATCAGGTGATTGCGGAGATTGTGAAGAACCGCGGCATCCAGTTCGATCCCGAGGTGGTGGACGCCTTCATGCAGATTCAGGACACCATCCGCGCCATTCGGCACAAGTACCAGGGATAGTTACAGCGTCACCGTCTCAAAGCTCATTTGATTCAGGTCGAACACGAGCATCTTGCCCGCCAGCTTCGCCCCGCGCCCGCAGAGGATGTTGAGCGTCTCCCCGGCCATAAGCGAGGCCGCCGTCGCCACGGCCGGAGCCGGGGTGCCCTGAGAGTCCTCGGCGCCGGCGCCGGCGCCGAAATAATCCGCAGGTCCTTTCTCGCCCGGCAGCACAGTGGCCACATAACCGTTTGCTCCGGCAACAGCCGCCGTCACCAGCGGGATGTGCCTCGCCGCCGCCTGCCGCAAGAGCGCGGCCCGGTCCTTGAGACCGCCCAAGGCGTCGAGGCACACGGAAGTCCCCTCAAGAAAGCGCCCCATGTCTTCCTCGGCCAGAAACGAGGCCACGGGCTCAAAATCAACCGCCGGATTCACCAGCCGCATACGCGCTGCAGCCGCAGCCGCCTTGTAGCCGCCCAGGCTGCGCCGTGTGGCGTACAGCTGGCGGTTCAGATTCGAGGCCACGAACTCGTCGCCATCCGCCGCGTTGATGCGCCCCACCCCGGCGCGGGCCAGCAGCTCCAGCGCATAGCCGCCAAGCCCGCCCAGGCCCACCAGGGCGGCGGCGCTCTCCAGCAGGCGCAGCTGCTCCGCCAGGCTGTAGGCGTCGTGATTGCGCACGTAGCGTTCCGGGCAAACGCCCAGGCCAAGCGCCGTGCGCTCCACCAAGGCCACGGCGTGCCCGCGCGGATACGTCTCCTTGTGGTTTTTGCTGCGGCCCAGGGCGCGCGCCAAATCCTGCACAAAGAAAAACGGCAGCATGGGCAGTTCGCGGCCGTCGGGCAGGCGCGTTATCTGTGTAAAGCTGCGGATGCGCTCCTCAAGAAGCGCGCGGGTGGAAGCTTGTGTCGCGGTCATGGCTAGCCGCCTCCAACAGCGGGAAAGAGGCCCACGCGGTCGCCGTCGGCCAAGGGTGTGGAAAGAGGCGAATGCACGCCGTTGACGAACACGAGCTTCAGCTCTTCTTCAGGAATGCCGAGCCGGGCCACAACGGCGGCGACGGTATCGCCGGAATCGACGGCATAGGCTTCGGCGTCAGCGGGGCTGAAGCGCGAAAGCGTGGCAAAGCATTTGAGCGTGATTCGCATGTCAGGCCTGTATATGGAAGCGCACCAAGGGTCAATCCCGGCCGCCGCAGGCAAGCGGGGCCGGGGCGACCCCCCAGCCCCGCAAGGGGAAGCGAAAATGGCCTAGTAGGCCCAAAGCATGGTCATCACCGCGCACACGGAGGTGATGAGCATGGACACCACAAAGGCGGGACGGATGGCCGTGCTGGCCTCGCGGATCTTGTCGATGCTGGAGGCCGCGTTCTGCAGCTTGGCTGGAGAGATCACGCTGGCCAGGCCGCCGCCGATGGCGCTGCCTGCGGCCACGACCACGCCCGAGGCGCCGATCTTATCCGCCGTGGAGAGGTGCAGCTTGGTGAGCATGGCGATGGAGGAGGTTTCCGACCCGGAGATGAACCCGCCAAGCAGGCCCAGGAACGGGGCCACCGCCGCATAGAACCGGCCGAAGGTCGCGGCAGAGGCGTCGGCCATGACGTAGATCATGTTCTGCGTGGGCACGGCCAGCTTCCAGTCCACGCCCTTGCCGGAATGGTTCATGACATACGCGATGGCGAAGAACACCGAGGCGGACATGATGGGCCGCATGGCGCGCTTGGCCGAGGTCTTGAGGCCCCTGCGCACCTGCTCGCCCGTGGCGCGCATGATGGGCAGGGCCAAAAACGTGCACACCACGACCCAGAAGTAGGCCTGCCAGAACAGGCGCAGCTTTTCCGGGCTGCCGGGAATGATCTCGAGCGGCATGGCGAAATCGACGAAGGTGAGCTTGAAGAACGGCAGGAACGGCGCGTTCAGGATAAGCGAAAACACGGTGAGGAGGATCCAAGGGGAGCAGGCGCGCGGCAGGGAGATCCTGGCCTCGGCCGCGATGTCCTTGTCGTTCAGCAGGCTGCGGTCCTGCAGCTCCTTGCCGGTCAGCTTCACGTAGACCACCAGGGCCAGGATGACGCCCAGGCCCGCGGCGATGCCGGTTATGGTCACCAGCCCCACTTGGGCCATGAGGATGGCGATGCCGCCAGCGGTGCCGCCAGCGATGATGGCCGGGACAAGCCCTTTGCGGACCATCTTGGTGCCGCCGGTGAGCTGCAGCATGCCAAGCGCTATGCAGGTGCTGATGACCGGCATGTAGTAGGCGAAGTAGATGCCCACCTCCTGCACCGGCTTGCCCACGAACTGGGCGAAGACCACGGCAGGAATGCCCAAAAGCGCATAGGTGCACAGGGCGTCGTAACCGATGGCGGGCAAAAGGATGGCCGCGAAGGTGGAGTAGCCCAGCGCGAGCATGATGGGCGGCAGAATGGACACGGTGACCGCGCCCAGGCTGGTGAGCAGAATGCCGAAGCCCACGTTGATGATCATGATCTGCACCGCGTGCTGGCCGGGTGCGATGGTCTTCATGAGCGCCACGACGCGGGCCACGGCCCCGGTCTCCTGCATGAGGGTGATCTGCATGATGCTGGCGGCCATGACGAGGGCGATGGGCAGCGAGGCCACAAGGCCGGCCACGGAGGCGGTGAGCACCACCGAGACGGGCGTGCCGAAATACAGCCAGGCCACAAGGGCGGCCACCAGCCAGCCGATGTATCCCGCCGTGTCCGCGGCCACGCGGTAGACCAGCAGCAGAAAAAAGATGGCGATGACCGGGAAAAACGCGAGCAGTACCGAAACCATATCCATTGGGTTTTCTCTCCCTCCCTCAAATAATGAACAGCGCCGGATAGCGCCGTGCGGGGCCTGCACGCCCCAGTTGTTGCGATCGTTAGCCCATGGGCCTCAGCTGCGGCCGCCTCTGCCGACCTACTGAAAGTGAGTGCCCGCATTCCGGGGTTTTCATACGCGCAAGCGCGGCCGATGGTCAACCGCGCTCCAGGGCGAAGCAGCCTGCGGCTGCGTGAAAATGGCTCGGAATGCGCTGCTGGCGCGGCTTCGAATGGCACAGAGGCCGTCCGGCTGCAGCTGTCCAGTGTGGCATATGCGTTTGCCTGGCGCAATGCAACCCCTATGCGCCATATGCGCAGCCTATGGATTGCAATCGCCGCCCGGCTGTGCAACATTACGTAATGTTCGTAAGACGCATCGCGGTTACACTCCTCTGCCTCCTGCCTGCGCTGCTTTGCGCCTGCTCCGATCCGGTGGAGACGGCCAAGCGGGCGCGCATCGCCCCGGACGAGAGCATCACCGTGGCGCAGGCCCTGGAGCGCTACCCCTACTTCAAATCCATTTCCTGGAGCTGCCGCGAGGACAAGGACGGCAAGTTCATCGTGGAGGCTGCCTGCGACATCGACGTGGCCGCCAATTGCCAAGGCGTGAGCGAGGCCGGGCTCAAGCTCGCCCAGCGGGATGTGACGCGCGACTACCTTGTCGCACGGTTCGTGGTGGAGGGGCTGCCCAGCAAGGTTCACGCCCTGGAGGCCCGGCACGTCACCCAGTGCGCCAGCGGCACGCGGCTCGGCTTCTCCGATCCCAAGTACTTGCGCGCCATCTACAACCGCGAGCAGGTGCGTTTCTTCTGCCTGGACGGCCTGAACTGCCCGGGGCAGGCCTCCAACAGTCTCGCCGCCCCGAACCGGCAGACCCCGCAGCCGCAGCAGGCCGGAGCAACAGCCCCCTAGCCCCGAGCGGGCGGACGCCAGTCCGGCTCGCCCTGCCCCAGCGCAAGGTCGCGCCCGAGCGACGCGGCCCGGTCCAAAAGCCCGGCCCGCAACGCGGCATCGCCCAGATGATAGATTTTGCATTCGCGCAGCCAATTGAAGATGGCGCGCGCGGCCTGACTGGCCAGGGCAGGGCCCTTGCCCGCTGGCTGGGCAAGGGCGTCGTCGCGGGTCTACTTTTGTATAATGACAGTGGCGGGCTCGCCTGGGCGTCCGGTGTCGCCGGTGTTGCCGGTATTGCCCTGCACGCCGGTATCACCAGTGTTGCCGGTGTTGCCCTGGCGTCCGGTATTGCCGGTGTTTCCGGTGTCGCCGCGGCTGCCGGTGGCTCCGGTCGGACCGGCGGGGCCGGTGCATGCGGTCAGGTTGAGCGCCAACATCAGCATTGCGGCTCCACAGACCAACGACAAGGACTTCTGCATCGTGCTTCTCATGAGATTTCTCCCCAAATGCCGTCCTATTAGACGGATAAAATGTTTGTTGAACAGATGCCTTCAGTCATTATGCTTATCGAACGATGACCGTGGTGGGCTTGGGCTCGCCAGTGTTGCCCTTGGGTCCAGCGTTGCCCTTGGGTCCGGTGTTGCCCTTGGCTCCGGTGTCGCCGGTGTCGCCCTGCGGGCCGGTTTCACCCGTGTTTCCCGTGGCCCCGGTCTTGCCCTGACTTCCGGTGGCGCCCTTTTCGCCGGCAGGACCGCTGCAACCCATGAGGGCCAGTGAAAAGACCAGCAATGCACCGGCGCTGAATACGCTTATGGCTTTCATGGTTGCGTTCTTCATGATGCGTCTCCTGGGGGATCACCCTGTATAGCGTGTACCAGGAGGAGGATTGATCTGTCCGTGTGCTATCCAACAGATGCGCCGCATCGAATCAGCCGCCCAAACGGGCCCGCCCCCCCCTAGCCCCGAACAGGCGGCCGCCAGTCCGGCTCGCCCTGCCCCAGCGCAAGGTCGCGCCCGAGCGACGCGGCCCGCTCCAAAAGCCCGGCCCGCGCAGCCGCATCGCCCAGATGATAGATTTTGCACTCGCGCAGCACCCGGCTGTTCGCAAAGCCGAGCCAATTGAAGAAATAGGCGTAGCGCGGGAAAATATCCGTGAACAGATCCTCCCGCGGGTGGCCCTGAGCGATGACAAAGGCAAGGGTCTTGCCCTGGGTGAGCCGCGTGCGGTGCGCCCTGTTCAGCGCATAGTCCGGCGTGAGGAAGCTGTACGTGCGGTCGATGAAGGCCTTGAGCTGGGAGGTGACCTCGCCGAAGTACACCGGCGTGGCCAGCACAAGAACGTCGCAGGCGGCCACGGCGGCAAGCACCGGAGTCAGGCCGTCCTTGAGCACGCAGGCCTCCGCCTTCTTCTTGCAGGCCAGGCACCCCTGGCAGCCTTTATACTCCAGGGCATTGAGCGAAAAGGCCGTCACCTCGGCCCCGGCAGCGGCAGCGGCCTGACAGACGGCATCAGCCATGACCGCGCTGTTGCCCTTCGGCCTCGGGCTGCCCAGCAGACAGACGACGCGCCTCACGCCGCGCCCCCCTGCCCCGCGAGCTTCGCTTCCACGGACGCCGTTTTGCCCGCAAGCCCGCCCTTGCGGCCGCGCCGCCAGTCGGCCTTCATGGTCAGGTACACGCGGTCGCTCTCCGCCGCCAGCGCCTGAAAACAGCTGTCCACAACCCCCAGCACCTCCGGCCATTCGCCTTCGATGCAGGTGCCCATGGGCGTCAGCTCGTGGGCAAGGCCGCTGGCCCGAATGAGCCCCACGGCCTGCGCCACATAGGCGCTGACGCTCTGTCCCTTATCCATCGGAAAAAGTGATAACTCGACGATAACGCTCATTTTAGCCTTCCTTTTGCCCTGCCGGGCACCGAAACGGATACGCGCTCCCTGTTCAAGGGGAACTATGGCCCAGTGCCGGCAAGACCGTCAACGAGGGGAAATATCACGATTGAGTAACAACCACAGGTCATTACAAGGCCGGCAATACAGGGCGGCCCTTTTTCCATTCCAGTTTTTTTCATGCATCCCCTTGCCATTGTGCGCTTCTCGGTGTAGTGGACGCACAGCTAACCCGCTGATTTGGTTGTATATTTTTTTATAATTCGTATGACATACGTGCCACGCAAACAGCAATCGTGTCACGTATCCAAGACAGCGAGTTTTTTTGAGGCGTACCCGTCACGTTTTACCTAATCTGGAGGTGTTGTATGAAGGTTTCCGTAGGACATGGCTTGAGCGGCGCCGAAAAACGCCTTGAAGAGCGCGGGATCTCCCGGCGCGACTTCATGAAATTCTGCGGCACCATCGCTGCGGCCATGGGCATGGGTCCGGCGTTTGCTCCCAAAATCGCCGCCGCGCTGACCGCCGACAATCGTCCCTCCGTCATTTGGCTGCACAACGCCGAATGCACGGGCTGCTCCGAGTCCATCCTGCGCACTGCCGCTCCGTACATTGACGCCCTGATTCTGGACGTCATCTCGCTGGAGTACCAGGAGACCATCATGGCCGCCGCTGGCGAAATGGCCGAGAAGGCCCTGCACGACGCCATGAAAAAGCCCTACCTCTGCGTGGTTGAGGGCGGCATCCCCCTGAAGGACGGCGGCGTTTACGGCATGGTGGGCGGCAAGACCATGCTCGAGATCTGCAAAGAGGTCATTCCTCACGCCCTGGCGACCATCGCCTACGGCACTTGCGCCACTTTCGGCGGCGTGCAGGCCGCCAAACCGAATCCCACCGGCACCAAGGGTGTGGACGAAGTTTTCCCCAAGGCCACCGTCATCAACGTGCCCGGCTGCCCGCCCAACCCGGCCAACCTGGTCGGCACCGTGGTCGCCGCCATCGACACCGTGGTGAACAAGAAGCCCCTGCCCAAGCTGGACGACCTGAAGCGCCCCCTGGTGTTCTTCGGCGAGACCGTGCACGACAAGTGCGAGCGCCTGCCCCACTTTGAGAAGGACGAGTACGCTCCCTCCTTCGATTCCCCGGAAGCCAAGAAAGGCTATTGCCTGTTCAAGCTCGGCTGCAAGGGCCCCTACACCTACAACAACTGCCCGACCAAGAAGTTCAATCCTCTGGACAAGGGCGTCGGCGTCAACTGGCCCGTTCAGGCCGGCCATCCCTGCATCGGCTGCTCCGAGCCGCAGTTCTGGGATACCATGAGCCCCTTCTACGAAGAGCAGAAGTAGGCGAACCGGACATAGCCCGGTTGATTAAGGCACGTACAAGCGACTTTAACTCCCTATAGGAGGACAGAATATGTCTGGTTCCAAACCTCAGGCCATCCCGGTCACGCCCAAGAGCAGCTACTCCGGCCCGGTCATTGTCGACCCGGTCACCCGCATTGAAGGCCATCTGCGCATCGACGCCACCGTCGAGAACGGCAAGATCGTCGACGTGCGCAGCAGCTCGCAGCTCTTCCGCGGCCTTGAAATCATCCTGAAGGGCCGCGACCCCCGCGACGCCCAGCACTTCACCCAGCGCTCCTGCGGCGTCTGCACCTACGTGCACGCCCTGGCCAGCACCCGCGCGGTCGATAACGCCGTGGGCGTGAAGATCCCGAAAAACGCCACCATCATGCGCAACCTGGTCATGGCTTCCCAGTTCCTGCATGACCACCTGGTGCACTTCTATCACCTGCACGCCCTCGACTGGGTCAACGTCGCCAACGCGCTCAAGGCCGACCCGGCCAAGACCGCCGCGCTGTCCAACAGCCTCTCCCCGAACCGCAAGGAGACTGCTGCCCAGTTCAAGGCCGTGCAGGACAAAGTGGGCGCCCTTGTCGCCTCCGGCAAGCTCGGCATCTTCACCAACGCCTACTTCCTGGGCGAGAAGAAAAACGAGGCCTACTACCTGCCCGCCGAGGCCGACCTCATGGCCACCAAGCACTACCTTGACGCCCTGCACATGCAGGTCAAGGCCGCCCGCGCCATGGCCATCTTCGGCGCCAAGAACCCCCACACCCAGTTCACGGTTGTGGGCGGCGTCACCAACTACGATGCCCTCAAGCCCGAGCGCATCGCCGAGTACAAGGCCCTGACCGACGAAGTCACCGCCTTCATCAAAGACTTCTACATCCCCGACCTGTTGGCCGTTGCCGGCTTCTACAAAGACTGGAGCAAAATCGGCGGCACCACCAACTTCTTCAGCTGCGGCGAGTTCCCCACCGACGAGTACGACCTGAACTCGCGCTTCCTGCCTCAGGGCGTCATCATGAAGCGCGACCTGGGCAAGATCGGGAACTTCGATCCCAAGCTCATTCAGGAGCACGTGGCCCACAGCTGGTACGTGGGCGACCAGGCTCACCACCCTTACGAGGGCGTGACCGAGCCCAAGTACACCAACCTCCAGGACAAGGACCGTTACTCCTGGATGAAGGCTCCCCGCTACAACACCGAAGCCATGGAGACCGGTCCCCTGGCCACCGTGCTGGTGGCTTACGCCAAGGGCCACAAGCCCACGGTGGACGCCGTCAACTTCGTGCTCAAGACCCTGAACGTGGGCCCCGACGCCCTGTTCTCCACCCTGGGCCGCACCGCCGCCCGCGGCATTGAGTGCCTGGTCATCGCCAACCAGATCCCGGTCATGCTCGATGCTCTCGTCAACAACGTCAAGAGCGGCGACACCGAGCTGTACACCCCGTGGAAGATGCCCCAGGAAGCTGAAGGCGTCGGCTTCGTGCAGGCTCCCCGCGGCATGCTGTCCCACTGGATCAAGATCAAGAAGGGCAAGATCGACAACTTCCAGCTCGTGGTGCCCTCCACCTGGAGCCTTGGCCCCCGTTGCGCCGCCGGCAAGCTCGGTCCCGTCGAGGAAGCCCTGATGGGCACCCCGATCTTCGACCCGGCCCGCCCGGTCGAGATCCTGCGCACGGTCCACAGCTTCGACCCCTGCATCGCCTGCGGCGTGCACGTGCTCGACGCCAAGACCGGCAAGACCGCCAGCTTCAAGGTGTTGTAAACCGCCTACGCTTCCTGTATTGGACGGGAATCCGGGCAACCGGGTTCCCGTCCTTTTTCTAGAAAAACGAGGATTCATGACCGACTCGCAAAACCGCATCCTGGTCCTTGGCGTGGGCAACATCCTCTTCACCGACGAAGGCATCGGCGTGCGCGCGGTGGAGGAGATAGAACGCCTCTACGACGTGAGCGGCAACGTCACCCTGATGGACGGCGGCACCCTGGGCACCAGGCTCATGGACCCCATCCTGAACTGCGATTTTCTCATCGTCATCGACGCCGTGCTGGGCGATGGCGAGCCGGGCAGCATCTACCGCCTGACGGGCGAGGACCTGCGCAAAAGCCTGGCCTTCAAAGATTCCATGCACCAGACCGACCTTGTGGACACGCTCATCATGTGCGAGATTGTGGGCACGCGTCCCGAGGCCATCATCGTCGGCATGGAGCCCTTCGACTACCACACCATGGCCTTGGAGCTTTCGCCCGTGGCCAAGGACCGGCAGGAGCCCCTCATGGGCTTCGTGCTGGATGAAATCGTCAAGGCCGGCGGTTCGTTCACCAAGAAGGCCGTGCCCGGCCCCATCACACAGGAGAGAGAGCCATGTGCTTAGCCGTTCCCGCTGAAATCATCTCCATTGAGGACCAGGTGGCCACCTGCCGCGTGGGCGAAGGCGAAACCACCGTCACCGCCTCGCTCATGGTGCTTGACGAAGACATCAAGCCCGGCGACTTTCTGATCATCCACGCGGGCTTCGCCATACGCAAGCTCGACCCCGTGGAGGCCCAGGAGACGCTCAAGATTCTGCGTGATGTCATGGCTGCGGCCGAGGAAGCGGGCATCAAGCAGGACTGCGTGCTCTAAGCGTTTTTCCAAGCGCGCGAAAAAGGCCATGCCGACGTTTGCCGGCATGGCCTTTTTTAGCGCCAATATTTATGAGCCAGTGGAAAAGGTCTTACGACACCGTCTCGCCGCGTGAAGAACGGCCCGGCCTTGGGGACGCCACGGCCTTGCCCCCGCGCCAATAAGAACCCCGGAAGCCCAGCCGCAGCAGGGCCAGCAGCCCCAAAAGCACGGCCAGTCCCAGGTGCGCCCAATCCACAAGCATGGTGGGCTGGGGAGAGAAGGACACCGAGGGCAGATTCTTGAGCACGCGCACCGCGCCCGTTACGAGCAAGAGGCCGAGGATGCACGCCCGTGTCCAGCCCAGGGCGGTCAGGGCATAGTCGCGCCGCCACTCCAGCACCCAGCGCGTCGTCACATAGCCGGTGAGGGTGAGCAGGCCCACCGCGCCCAGGTAGTGCAGCTTGTGCGTCAGCCAAAAGTCGCCCAGCCAGGCCAGCCCAGGCACGGCCACAATATGGTAGCGGCTGGCGATGGGCATCTGCATGGTTCCGGTAAGGGCCAGCAGGCACACGAAAAACACGTAACCGACGGTCACGCGGCGCGAAATGGGGGTGCGCATCAGGACCGCCCCTTGCCGTTGCCCGGCTCGTCCGGCGGGGTCTTGGCAGCACCGCCGTTTTTCGGCTCCTCCGGCGTCCTGCCCGCGCTCAGGCGGCTGCCCAGGCGCAAGGCACCGGCAATGACGCCCGCCACCGGCGCAAACAGCGCGGCGTAGGCCAGCTTATCCTCGTCGGCCATCATGTCGCGCACGGTGGCGAGGTGCGGCTTGCCTGCCCCGGTGGTCACGGCGGCGTCCAAAATATCAAAGGGCACGGGCGAAACGTACAACGAGTTGGTGCCGCCATTCTCCGTCTCGCCGTAGACAAAACCGCCCATGTTGCGCGCCAGCGCATGGGCCTTGGCCACCATGTCCGAGCGCGGGCCGATGTCCTGCACCTCGAAGGGGCACGCCTCTAAGCACGCGGGCTTGCTGCCCATGGCCACGCGGTCCGCGCAGCGGTCGCACTTGAACATGACGCCGTTGCCCATGTAGCGCGGCATGATCTTGCGGTACAGCCCAACGCCGGTCTGGCGCATGGGAATCTGCCAGGGGCACACGGTTTTGCACTTGGCTCCGCCCAGGCAGATGTCGGGATCGATGCGCACGATGCCG
>Ga0209373_10003869_pt1 | contig 13405 bp, 10 predicted proteins | sample Higcelweek5metaG_FD_187173 | JGI IMG/M metagenome (GOLD analysis project Ga0209373, IMG submission 187173) | Freshwater pond sediment microbial communities from the University of Edinburgh, under environmental carbon perturbations - High... | ecosystem: Environmental > Aquatic > Freshwater >...
ACGCTTACGCCGATTTCGGAAAACATCGTTCCGTCCAGAAATATTTCACATTCGGACTGTACAGCATCGCAAGCTCCTTCGGCAAGGCTCCCATGCCCGGTCTGAACGGACTCTCCTACGGTCCGCTCGGAGAACAGATTCCAGGCGTCGGGTGTCAGGGATACACCCACGACCAGAACGCCCAGATCCCGTCCATGCCATTGGGTCCATTGAACCGCACGGACTTCATCCGGGTTCTGGCCGATACGTATCTCAATGCGAAGGAGACTCTCCGGGAGCACACTCGACGACTGTTCGGATGCGGCGGCATTTTCCTTCCGCTGGCGACCAACCAGCTCGGCATGGAATATCCGACCCGCTCCTACCGTTACACCCTCTGCGGAAGCGCCTACACGGGCCTGATCCTTTCCATGGCATGGCGATACTCCCGCGACGAAACGCTTCTCCGGGAAAAAATTTATCCGCTCCTCCGTGAATTCGTTGAATTCTATATGGGAATCATGCGCAAAGGCGAAGACGGCGTTTATCATCTCGACTGGAGCGTAACGCCGGAAATCTTCACGCTGACCCGCGACGAGACTGCCACCGTATCCATGCTGAAAGTCTGCCTCGAAACACTGACGGAGGCCGCCGGAATTCTCCAAACGGATGCAGACTGTCTTCCACTCTGGAAGGACATGCTGGCCCATTATCCGTCTATCGCCCGGACTCCGGACGGCGCCTTCTGGTGCGGTCCGGACGTTCCCTTCGACCATTATTTTTACGGAGGACACATCCTGTATCCGTTCTTCCCGGCGGCAATCACGGAAGACATCAAGGGAGCGCGCAAGACCCTCGAGCTGATCGACAGCGATGCCATTGAACGTTCCTTCGCGGACCGGACGGGACAAATGCACATGAACCACGAATGGAGCCAGTTCCTGACCACAGCCGCGCGTCTCCGCACGGGCGACCGCGCCGGAGGATGGAACGGCCTTCAGCGTTTTCTGGAACTCTTCTCTAAAGAAAACGGGCTTTTCTCACACGATCCAATCTTGATCGCAGATCCGGCGGAAACGGAAAAGAACGAACGGAAAAACGCGTCGAAACTCCATCGGGGACGCCGCTGGTGCGACGGCAGTCCCCTGACCGACGACAACCCGGAAGTCCCGCATCCAACGTGCGTCACCTCGAACCCGAATGCAAAACGTCTAGCGCCCGCAGTGCTGGAAGGGGCTTCGGCCTTCCTATTTCTGGCGGCGGAAACGCTTCTCCAGAGTCATGGTGGAATTCTACGCCTGTTTCCGGGCGTGCCGGATGATTTCACCGGCTCTTTCGACCGTTTTCTCGCCGAAGGCGGTTTTGAGGTTTCCGCAAAAATGAAAAATGGCCGCGTCCTATCGGCCCGCATCCGTGCATTGCACGACGGAACATTCCGGCTGTGTCTGCCAGGAGAAAAACCCGGAAAACCGCATAAGTTGGCAGAAAAGGAGATTTATGAATTCAGACGTATTGGAAAATAATGAAGTAACGGAATTGGTTCCGCAAGCGAAACGCTACACAATCCGGAATCTTCGCTACACGCTGGCGCAACTGCTGATTGTCTCCGCGCTCATGGTAATGGCGACACAAGCCCTGACTCTGCTCTGCTATCAGTTGGTTCCCAGTGTAAAGCCGATTCTTCTGGACCGCAACGGGGCCAGCTCCACTCAGATCGCCCTGATCATCGGGACCCTTCCGCAAGCAATCAACTTTGTGCTGTGTCCGCTCATCAGCACCCTGAGCGACAAGACACGGACCCGATTCGGGCGGCGAACGCCCTATCTGATTATTTCCGCGCCCGTGCTGGTAATCCTGCTGATGATGATCGGCTGGACAAAGGAAATTGCCGCGTATCTCACCCATCTGATTCCGGCACTGCAGAATATCAATATGCCGCTCTGGACTCTGGCCACGCTCATCCTGCTGTTTCAAGTGGCTTATCTTTTCCCCGGTTCCGTGGTATGCTATCTGATTGCGGATGTGATTCCGAAGGAGTGCATCGGGCGGTATATGGCGGTTTCCACCATTCTCGGAACCGTGATGGGCGCCTTTTTCAGTTTCTTTATTCTGGACTATGCGGTCAACTTTATGAAGCCGACTTTCTGCATCATCGGCGCATTGTATATGATCGCGTATCTGCTTCAGTTTTTCTTCGTCAAGGAAGGAGAATATCCGCCGGTTCATGACAACGTGTCTGGAGATGGTTTCATTCGGAAAACAATGGAGTATCTGGCTCTGTTTTTCAGGCAGTGCTTCCAGCATAAAATCTTCGTGTTTCTCTTTTTGTCCACAGGATTGAACCAGGCTTCGAACATTTGCCGAAGCATGTACAATGTGCTGTTCGCAACCAAGGAAATCGGCATGACCATTGGATATTACGGGAAAATTATGGGAATTGGCGCGCTGATTTCGGCCGTGCTGATTCTGTTCATGGGAAAAATCATGGACAAATATCATCCGATGATGGTTTATCTGATCGGCGGAATCTTCATCATGGGGGTAAACGTATTTGGTTATTTCTTCGTGTATACGCCCCTCACTTTCGTCGTGATCGGAATCGCCACAGGCATCATGTACGCCATTCAGGGACTGGCCAACACGCCGCTGCTGATCAATCTGCTGCCGATGGACAAATACGGCCAGTTCGCCAGCGCAAATTCGATGGTGAACTCGGTCGCCGTGTTTTTCGGAGCATGGCTGGGCGGGTATCTGACCGACTGTTTCGGCTACCGCGTCATGTTCGTATGGGATTTCTGCGTGACTCTGCTGGCAACATTCGCACTCCTGATTGTATATAAGGAGTGGCACCGTCTCGGCGGAAAACAGAACTATGTTCCTCCAAAAATCGACTGAGAAGAGTCGGAAATCCTGATGATTTCGTTCCCCACCTTGAAGGAAACAACGATTCATATAAGGATAAAGTAATGAAATTCTTTTCACTGATCATTACAATTCAGAGACAATGCATTTTCAGTGACCGATAAAGCCTAAATAATTTTCTATAAATATTTGTACATAAATACAAATTTTATCCTCATTATATGAAACAGCTAATTCGGACAAAGAATATTCCATAAAAATGCTTCAATACTTCCCTGATTGCGTCATATTTCACTTGTCTGACATAGCACAAGTAACTAGGATATATTTGTATTACTAAATATCTCCTAATAACAACCATTGACAATAACACATTAAACAGTAACTAAATATCTCCTAATAACAGCAACTTAATCTGTTATCTATAAACACTTTAAGTTATATTGAATTCAATAATTATTAATAACGAATCATACAAACGTATTAATTCTATTTAATATCAATCACAACCAGTAAACCAACAACCAGTAACAGGAGGAAGATCATGAAAGAGAGAAAGCTGACACATGATAACGAGTATAAAGGAATGGACGTTTTACAGTTCAAGAAGCAGAATGTTGGATTAGATAAAGACATCCTTGAATGCATCTATGACCGAATGACCGATATGCTTTCCAGACACAGTAAAGTCTATGCCATGAGATTTGATGTGAAACAACCAGAACAGATGCAAGATACATCTAATCAATGGTTCAGTGAATTCCAAGCTCATTTTGTCAAGAAAGAAAAGAGAGCTGGATACGACCCTTCTTACGTAGCAGTTCGGGAAGTAACTGAATCTGGAAAACCCCATTATCATGAATATCTGATGGTGGACGGGAACAAGACAGAGAAAATCCATGAACACATCAAGAACGCCAATGAAGCGATGAACTGCACTCTGGGAATACCAAAAGATGAAAGAACTGGACTGATTAATGACTGTACAAGGAATCGTAAAGGATCTAGGCAGGATAATGGAGAACAAATTAACTCGAAGACATGGGGAGGGCAGTGTGCGCAGCAAGCCAGTTTCCGTCAAGCAAGCTACCTAGCGAAAGAGTCCCAGAAGGAACCGCAAAAAGGAGTCCGGGAACTCTTTGCATCTCAGGTTAAAAAGGACTCCAAGAAGACCGCATGACAGCACAGGATACTTTCTGGTTAGCAAGAAACAAAAAGACTGATCCATTTCTTCCCTCTTTAAGCACCAGACGGAGCTCATGATTTGGAAGTTGAAGAGGGAGAAGAATGGAGAGGATTAATTGCAATGATTGATTTTCTGGATTTTGTATAGATAGCAATTTAGGAAGCAAAAAGTCCAGTCAACAGGCAGCTGAATCATTTGCAGAAGAAGATTATTTCAATGTGCTGACTGATCCTTCACAATCCCCTTTACGATCGACTGTGAAGGATTTTTTATTATGAGAAGTTCGGAAGAAGGAACGTGAAACAAAGACGCATCTATTCCTATTGAAAATGCAATTATTCCTGCATTTATCATAGATACATTGTTGATTTTCTTTGATTGGGCTGTATAGTAAATGCGGGAACCAATGCTGAAAGGGAGGTGCGAAATGCTGGAACGGAGTTTAATGGCTGATCTTGTGAAGTGGAAAGATTCCCCGCATAGAAAGCCCCTGATTCTGCGAGGCGTGCGTCAGTGCGGAAAAACCTGGCTGCTGAAAGAGTTCGGAAAACGATCCTTCAAGAACATCGCCTACTTCAATTTCGAACGCCGGGGACAGATTCATACGGTCTTTGAAAAGGACTTGGACCCGAAACGGATTCTGATGGAACTCGCTGTTTTGGGCGGGGTGAAAATAGAGCCTCGAAAGACGTTGATTATTTTCGATGAAATCCAGGGATCGCCAGAGGCATTGAACGCACTGAAGTATTTTTGTGAGGAAAATCCGGAATATGCAATAACGGCGGCCGGATCGCTTCTGGGGATTACTCTTTCATCACAGAAGGGATTTCCCGTCGGCAAAGTCGATTTTCTGGAACTCTATCCATGCAGTTTTCAGGAGTTTCTCGGGGCCGTTGATTCTAAGCTGCTTTGTTATTGTCAGGATCAGCATAAGGTCGCCCCTCTTTCCGGAGCGTTTCTAGCGGAGTTGGAGAAACATCTGCGCGACTACCTGGTGATCGGAGGTATGCCGGAAGCGGTTTCTGCTTTTTTGAACTCGCATGACCTGGCGGAAGTTGAAAAGATACAGGATGGGATCATCACCACCTATGAACTGGACTTTTCCAAACACGCGCCCCATGCGGATATTCCAAAGCTGCAACTGTTGTGGCATTCAATTCCGGTTCAGCTGGGACGTGAGAATGCGAAGTTCATGTATGGAGAGGTCAAGTCCGGGGCCAGAGCCAAAGACCTGGAAGACGCCTTACGGTGGCTGACGGAAGCCGGATTGATTTCGATTGTCCAGCGGATTGAGAAACCGGGGATTCCGCTGACGGCGTATGCGGATCGGAAAAGCTTCAAAATTTACCTGACGGACACTGGCATCTTGCGGCGGCTGGCGGATGTTCCGGCCTCTTCCATCCTGCTGAACAAGGATCTATTCGATGAGTTCAAGGGGAGGCTGGTGGAAAACTTTGTACTCCAGCAAATGAAAGCCATGAACTTCCGGTCCGTCTACTACTGGACGAGCGGGAATACCGCCGAAGTGGATTTCGTGATCCAGCATGACAGCGAGATTATTCCGGTTGAGGTCAAGTCGGGGCTGAACGTCAAGGCCAAAAGCCTTAAGACCTACCGGGAGAACTACAATCCGGCCAAAGCGTTGCGTTTTTCCATGCAAAACCTGCGGAAGGATAACGGTCTGCTGAATATACCGCTCGGCCTGATCTACAACACCAGAATCTACCTCGGGAAATGACACCCTCCAGACAATTGCCGGGAGATATTTTTCCGCGATAAGAAAGATGGTCGAAAACACCCCTGCCGACAGGAAGCTGAATCATGCACAGAAGAAGATTATTTCACGATGCTGATTGATCCTTCACAGCCACCATTTGGATCGACTGTGAAGGATTTTTTATGATGAGAAGCTTGAAGGAGAAGGAGAAGGAGAAGGAGAGGGAAGTTGCCTAAGGCAAAGCCCCCCACTTCTATGGATTATCGCGTTCCTGAGACTATCTTATTCGACTTGTCCAGGAGCATGCATACAGCCTGATTTTTGAAGGGAAAGTGCCGAAAACAGGCAAAAATATACGGATATACGGATATTTCAACAATACTATTCCGGAAAAATGATGTCGCAGTGCAGATAACCACGGACAGACGTATTGCTGCCGGGGACTTTGATGTTGGTTGTGTCGGGACAGTCCGGGCGGTGGATCATCATGGCCGTATGAAGGTCCCTGGAGACTTTGGTGGGCGTCATGGGAATATTGTTCCAGCGCATTCCGTTGGCGAACTTGTAAAAACTCTGGATGGCCTTTTCCGTGGTAATGAAAGAATCCCGTATGGGAACGACACATTTCCTGACGAACGTATCAACCGCGGTCGATTCATCCAACAAATAGTTGACAAGATCCTTCTGTTCTTTTGATTTTTCAATTTTTCCACCCGCCTGAAGAAGCTTGCGTGCCCCTTCCACAGCCCATGCCAGAATGCCTTCCGACTCTTCCTGGAGCAGCACATCCTCGAACTGGGTGATCCGCTTGAAGTTTTTGGGCTTGACGGTTGTAACGCATAGGATCCGGCGTTCGAAAGAATCCCTGCTGTTGCCGAAATTCACCGTAATATCCGCGTTTCCGGTCACGATCACATTGAAGTTACCCCGGATGGACACCCGGGCGTTCTTGTGCTTCTGTTCGCCTGAAAGAAGATCGTTGCCGGTCATGCTTTTCAGGCTGTTGATTTTATTGATCGAGAGGGCATCGCTCGGAACGTCTTTGGCCGTAAGGAGACTCTTCTGAGAGTAGCTGGTGATTTCAAAGGGGTTTTCGAGTCGGTCCGGATGAAGTTCCGCGACATTGTCAAGACCGAGGATCTGTTCTATGACGCTGACGAGAACGCTTTTTCCACACTCGGCCTCTCCGCTGAGGATGAGGAACGTCTGGCTCAGGTTTTCTTTGAGAAGACACTGGCCGAAATAGAGCTGGATGACATCGATCCCGCTTTTATATTCCTGCATAGGAATGAGCAGTTCGTGGAGGAACCGCTCGCATGGGGCGTTCGGATTGTATTCCAGATTGATTCTGTTGTGGCTGTTCCAGGAAGGAGAAAAGGGTTGTTTTTCAAAAGTCCCGGTGTCGGGATTGTAGACGAGCATGCTGTTTTTCAAATGAATGCAGTGCGTCCCGTCCGGCCTTAAGGGGGCGTCGATGCTGATGCTGGACCTGAAAAGATGCAGGATCGAACACAGAGTCGGATCGGACAATGTAAAATTGACATCCTGTATGCCGAGAGAACGCCCGCAGTCGGCAGCAAAGTTACTGAGCCGCCAGAAAAGGGCATCCTCTGAGATACTTTCCCAGAGTCCGGTGTTCTCGTTGTACTGTTCAAAAATCTGGAGAGGGGCGATGTAAACATAGCGCCCGGTTGCCCTGAAGAGTTCGACCAGGCAGAACGGGTCGACTTTGAGGCTTTTTAAGTTCTGCTTGTAAGGCGTTCCGAACTTCTGAAGGAGCTGTTTCTGTTCATTGGAAAAGTTCATTTTCTGTTCCTTGTTTTGATGATGTTGAGGGTCCCGGCGTCAATCTTTTCCGGATTGACTGCGTTATAGTTCGGGACCGCGATTTTCCGACCTTCAATGCTCTTGATTTCTTCCTCGTTCACCTCCTTTGTGATCCACTGGCCATGCGCAAGTGTGATCTTGAAAAAATTCCAATTTCGGTTCAGCGGGTCCCGGTCCTCCACGATGTAAGTGGTTTCCGGAGATGACACCCGCCATACATGAATATCCCGCTCGCTGTAATCGGTAAAAAAGGTCTCTGCTGAGGGAGAGTCTTCCGAGGTGCAAATCATCAGTCCAAGCCTTTCCTTTTGCGCCCAGATGCAGGCCGTTTCCAAGACCTTTTTGTGTTCAGCAACAAGGTTGGGTGCCGCAAGGATCATGACATTTCCGTCCGTTTCTCGCTGAATGTCAGACAATCGCTGCTCGATTTCCTTTTCGCTTCCTGCCGGAATTGCGTAAAATGGAAAGGTCCCGTGTCCTCGAATTTCTTTCGTCAGTCGGTTATATCGCCCGGCTGCTGTTTGAGGGATGAAGACGATCGGACGGATTTTCCGGTTCGGTTCTGGTTGCCATTTTCCCGGGAAGAGGTCCCCGCCGTTCATCATGCCGACCAGGATACTGACCGTGAAAAGGGAAAGGTCGCATCCGTTGTGAGCCCGAATCGCAGTCATTCCTCCGGCCGTAAGAAAGTCGTGAACCAGGGGGAAACTGAGCTCCGTTGCCAATGCGTCGAATCGATCCGGACGCAGATTTTCAGGAATGGGGATGAAAAATCTCCGTGCGAGTCTCAGTAAGTCCGGCAAATTGCATCCGACCGGTTCTGCAAAGTCGATGTCTTCCACAGGCAGCTGGGCATTGTAATAGGTCATCGCGCGTCCCTGATCTATGCAGACATCCTCTTCGGCGATAAAACAGGACGCTTCGATCCCGAGCTTTTCCAGACGTTCGAGCAGGAGTATCGTTTCTTTGACGTTCCTGGCGAACCGTTTTGGATCGGGGTGATGCAGAAACAGAATTTTCACCCGCCGTCCGAGGAGGCAATCCAAATGGAGGAAGGGAATCATCTCCGGGCCGAAAAAATAACCGAGGGTGATTCTGTTTGCAGCCAGAGGGTCATTGCCTAAGGCAACCCCGATTTCGTTCGTAATCAGGACCTCCGCCTCAGGATGCCGTGGCAGGAACTCACTGTGCATAAACCACCAGCACGGGTCAAACGTAAAAAAACATGGCAAGGGGGTGCTGTATTTGTGATGCTGGGCGAACGACAGCGGCAATATGCAGATTCCGTTCCACCCCCTCCCGATATAGATCAAATGGCGCACAATACCATCAGTATCATGCACAGGAACAACCCATCGCCACCCACTGACAGCCTTACGCAGGTCCTGTTCCCCTTCGATTTTTGACGGTGTCCATTGCAGCGGTTCCTTTTTTACGGCCGGTTCATCCCATGTGTTGGTGACCCCCAGTTCGGGGGCAAGACGTCGGGCAACGGCAAAATCGAATTCATCGCATCCGGGAGTCTCCTCCCGTTTGCCTAAGGCAAAATCCGCCAAGCGCAACATCGGGAAGGTTGCTCGCGTAGTCGGAGCAAGGATCTCTTCCTCTCGACCGTAATTTATAGCGGCAAGCCTCGTTATGTAGGGCACGCACGCGGGAGAAGCTGGCAGATTGCAGTCCGTGAAATCCGGTGCCATCGGGTAGGCCGGGGTATCCAGCGTAACTCGCCCCCTTTCGTTGTTGAAGACGAAAACGTTTGGAGCTTCCACACGCCCCGACATGACCTTTGCCAGGTCATCTGCCGCCCCGGAGCGAATCAAAAAATCGCATTTGGCAGCCTGTGCAATGTTGGCTTCCGCTTCGAAGTCGCGCCTGATGACGCGTGTTTTGAGGGGAAAACCGCCCAATCCGATTATCATGAATTCACCTCGCATTCGTAAATGATGTTTTGAATTTCGTCCCTGAGCGTGTCTTCACCTGAAAACATCACGCAGTCCACGATCCTGTCCCACCGAATATCCGCCCCGTGGGTAACGACAGCGCAGCGATGGAAGAAAAGCAGAAACAGCCCGACGCCAAGGAGTCCGCAATTCAGTTGGCCCCGGTTATTACGCCAGATCCGAAATCCCTGAAGCAGTTCGCCGACGTCGATTTCGTCGAAAACCGGCTGAGGAATCAGTAGTTCGGCTTCGCGACTAAGCGTTTGCCTATACGCATACCCCAATGGGTTCGGCAGGGCATCGATATAGGCAGTGATCTCCGACAAACTCCTTGCAGAATAGGGATAATACGGACCCAGCCCCATGAATATTCGCCCGCCAATCTGCGAAATTCTGCGTCTGGTTTCGGTTGCCGACTGCGATGAATCGGTAGCCAGACCGGCAATAGCGAAAAGTCTTCCGAATGCCTGTTGTTCCACCCAGAGAAGAGAAGGTCCTCTGGGGTCACGCGGCGCAAAATAAAAATTGTCACGCTTGATCAAATTGTAGTTCATTTTGGTTCCTTTTCGTTATAGTGTTCGTGATCGCCCCCCGGCGTGGGGGGCGATCACTTGGAATGCTTTTTTTCTTATTCTTCGACTTCCTCCTTCGAGTTCGAATCCGGTTCACCATTTATGGCGACCGAGAGTTCCTTCAACTCGTTTTGCTGCTTCTCAAGCGCGAACTCCTGAACTTTCTCGGCGGTCGTCGCGTCGAATGTTTTCGCTTTGCTCTTGAATTGTTTTACGACCTCGCACAAGAGCCGGACACTTCGAATCCTGTCCGAATACGCGTCGAGCACATCCTTGACAAAATCAGCATCCACGCTCACCTTGACCTCGATGGAAGTCAAAAAAATCTCATCAGTGGAACTGGCTCGAAAACTATTCAGCGTCATCCGGATGTCTGCGGCGAGCGGCACGACGTCGATGGCTTCCTCGGGTTCCGGGTCCATTGCGACAGTTTCATCCGTCATATCGGCCGAGACCCACTCTGGCGCACCACCGGCCATGTCCGTTGCACTGGCGGCCGCGTCTCCGGGATCATTTGAACTCGCGATGGCTTCGCCGCCGTTCTCCTCGCCTCTCGCGCCCGAGAGTTCCGGTTTCGCAGACTTTTTTTCATTCAGGGCATCTTGTTTGCATTCCATTTCTTTCCGCCGCTTGCAGGCTGCCCGATAAAGGTCGACCTGGGTTTTCCCGTCAAAACACGCTTTCAGGAGCGGACGCACGGCGGTTTCCGCCGGTTCGAGTCCTTCTGGTACCTTCGCGTCAAGGAGCAGGCGGCCGAAGCGAAGTACGCGACTCACATAGGAAGGACTGAACCCTCTTTTTTTCTTGTAGTCGGCAAAGTCCTTTTCTCCGGCTTCCTTCCAAAGCTCATTGCGCTCGATGAGCGCCCACGCACGTGCTTCTTCTGCGGCGCGGGTTTTGTTTTTGATGATGATGCTTTCGCATTCGTCCAGCAGAGCCTTCCTGGCCTGCTCTGATTTGACTTCTTCGTTCATGAAAAACTCCTTGTTTTCGGGTTATTTTTGTTGAAGTCGCAGATTCTTTCTCACTCAGCGTTTCCTGTTCCAGCACCTCCTTTGTCGGCTTCGCGACTTTCAAGGTTTTTACCAACAGGTTCAGAAAGCATGTATTCGATGACCTCCGTATTGAGGTAACGGACCGTCTTCCCGCCGATCATTCGCCGCTGGAACGGGAAGGCCCCCTCTTTCTCCAGAGCCCGGAATTGGCTGTAGGAGACACTCAGCAGTTCGGCGACTTCCTGGGGGGTAAGAAATTTCGGCAGGATCGCAGGTGTCGGGCAACCGTGCTTTGCGATGTGCCGAAGATTGGAAAAAACGAGTTCATGCTCCGCTGCCGTGAGTACACCCGTCCCGACTAAGGGCGCGATCATCCTAGCGAGAAGATCGACCACCTGCGGTCTGAGTTGTTTTTTTTGAAGCGGCTGCATCGTTATCTCCTTAATCTTGAATAGCAGTAATTTACACCGCAGTTTTCGAAAAAAATCGCAAGCAAACGCAGAAAAAAATATGGCTTGTCGACAGCCTTGAAAAAGTGACATTTCTGATAATAAATTAATGTCACTCTTGAAAAAAAGGCGGCATGATGCTATTTTTCAACAAACTTGAATCCAAGATAGGAGCTTGAGATGGGCGTTATTCCTGCGAAACAAGATCGGGTGTGGTCATTTCTCGAAAAGGCTTCTTCACCGGAACTCTGCAAGTTCAGCTTTTTCGATTTCATTTCTCATGTCAAACCGTTCATGCTTTCGTCTGAAGCACAAAACTGTATTGATGAATTTTCCAAAATCATGGAAAATACCCCTGAAGCAGAGTTTGAGCTGTACGTTCTCGCGTTTGTATACAGAGATACCCCTTTTCTTCAGTCGCAATATTCACTTTATGAAAGCCAATCGAAACAGGAACCGTTAATCCCTCTTTTCGAGGGTAGTGGACGTCCTTTTGAGACTTATACAGCTGGCTCCATGAACCCGACTATTTTTCGTTTGAAAAGAGAAGCTTCAAGCCTGATAAAAAAGATTTTTGCGGAAGGAGAAACCATTAAAAAATTAACGAAAAAAAGAAGATCTGACCCTCTGAAAGAGAAATTCAAAAAACTGTTTGATTTGGAACAAACCCAAAAAGTGGTTATTATTGACGAACTGGAAAAAATAAGTGGACTGAATCGAAAAGAGTTCTCTAAAAAAGTATATTCGCTGAAAAGAAAATATTATCGTTGGAAAGACTCATATTCCAATGAATTAATCAACAGAAAGTGGCCTACCGAGGATTTTCTTGCCTTTCTTGCTCTTCTTTCATTAAAATATGAGAAAATCAGCCAGGAATACTTCATTTTAAAAGATGTCTCCCAGAGTGATTATAATGTTTCCATGATTCGAAAATATGGTATGAATCCATATAGTTTCCGCAACAGCAATAAAGAACTTCAGAAATATAAATTTGAGAGGGCCAAAAAATTAAAAGGGAAAAATAAAGAAGAAAAACTCAAAAAATTAGCTGGAGAAAATAATCTTTCCGCAATCAAGGCCTATTGCGGCATTGTTTCTGAGAAAGCTGGGGAAAAATATGTGTTGCAGGGAGCCATATTGGGGGACGTTGAATATGCAAGAAAACAAGATTGGAAAGCCCGTGGGTTTGCTGAGTTGCCTTTGGAAGTTTGTGACAGATATACAAAATTGCGTGTGCGAGAAAACATGCATTCTTCTTCCGGTAAGCCCATTCTGCGGAATTCAAAGATTATTTCATTTTCTTTCAATATTGATGCAACGGGTGAAAAATGGGCTGAATTGTACAGTCAAATCCAAGGAAAAAATCTGTCTCCCTGTAAATACCATACTTTTTCCGATTCAACTCCTATTAATACGGCAACGATAAAGGCCACCCCCAAAAACATGGATCTTCTTATGAAATACGCAGATATCCTTCCTCCATTTTTCGAGATAGAGTTTCCCAACAAGCAATATATTTATACTCAAATCTGGAGAGGAAAAATACAGTCTCCAGAGGAACCATTACAAAATGAAGAGCCTGTCAAGGAAGAAACGCCCAAGCCTCCCGTGAAACAATGGACCGCCAGAGAAAAATTGGAGATTGCACTGCTAGGTTCAAATCCCGCCTGGACGATTGATGATCTTTGCCGTATGCATGGGATTACAAAAGAAATGTATTATAAATGGTCTGCACAGCTGTCGAAAGCCTTACCAAAGATTTTTGAATGTGATGGGGAAGATCCGTCTGGTGAACAGGGCTTAGAAACATCAAAACCGAAAGTATGAATCTTGATAAATGAAAAAAGGCCCAGGAAGACCGCGCAAGTCTTCCTGAGC
>Ga0209373_10003871_pt1 | contig 13387 bp, 9 predicted proteins | sample Higcelweek5metaG_FD_187173 | JGI IMG/M metagenome (GOLD analysis project Ga0209373, IMG submission 187173) | Freshwater pond sediment microbial communities from the University of Edinburgh, under environmental carbon perturbations - High... | ecosystem: Environmental > Aquatic > Freshwater >...
GATCGGCGGGAAACCCCGCCTTGCGGATCCGCTCCGGCAGGTTCGCCATGGTGAAATGGTGGAGATGGCTGAAATCGACGATCAGCGGCAACCCGGCGATGCGGTCGCGGAAGCGGGCGCGTTCGCTCCAATGCTCGGAATAGCTTTTGCCGAGAAGCTGTTCCGCCTGTTCCGGAGTGAGTTCGAGTTCTTCCAGGTATGGGTCGCAAACCTGTCGGGCAAAGGTCGGCACGTGATCGGAATTGAGTCCCATCTTCGCCGCCGTCTCCCGGCTCATCATATCGGTGAACACATCGTTCGGCTCGAAGGGAGGCTGGGCGTTGAACGGACCGAACTCCCAGGAATTCATACTGTCGTTGACGCCGAGCATAAAGGTCGGGCGGCCGTTCATGTAGAAGGTTCCGTTTTTGATTTCCGGCCGGGTGAAGCGATCGACGACCGGCGGTTCCGGAGCGGAAACGGACTCGACCTTGAGTTCGCGAATCTCGAAATCGGAATTCCAGCCGCCGCCGAAGCCCAGCGATCCGGAGACCGGCCCCGATGCTTCGAATTTGCCGATTTCGGCCCCGTTCAGTTTGCAAGTCACGATTTTGCCGATCACGGTCACGTCGAATCGCGTCGGGACATTGAGATCGATCTTCTTCGTACTGTCGAAGGAGACGGGGGTTTGTTTTGCCGCTCCGATTGTCAGCGTGCCGGGATCAGGCGGCGCGAGCGTCAGCCTGACGAATTCCGGATAACTCCAGCCGACGTACAGCTGGAACGGCGATTCGCCGCGCCGGGTCAGTTCGAATGTGATGCGGCAATTTTTCCAGTTGTGGTTCTTCAGGTAAACCACCGGATTGGATTGACCGGACCGAATCGACAGCGCATTGACGGACACCTGGATGGTTCCGCCGCTGACCGTCCAGTCAGCCCCCGGTTTATTGCCCGGAAAATTGTCGGAGAACAAAGCCCCGCCCGGAACGGTCGCCGCGACGAAGAGCAGAAGAAGCGGAAGCAGCAGTTTCATATTCACGTATCCGTTATAAATAGTGGAGTGGTTGCAAAAGGTCATTCCCCGTAGTAAGTCGGCGCGTATCTTCCCCAGAAATATTCATGCTGCCCGCCCGGGATCTTGTTTTTTTGGGTTGCGACGGCATGACCGTCACAATAGCCGATGTTGCTTCCGGTGTTGTTGAAATGGCGGATGGAGACGTCGCCGATCCCTTCGAGAATCGGAAATATGTACGTGGTCGAGGTTCGTGCGTTATCTCCGAGCAGGCCGCGTTGCGACGGTCGTCTGAGCCGTTTGATCGAATTGGAATATTGCGTGTTGCTCATGGTAATATTGAAGTTGATTCCATAGTTATAGGCAAGCAGATCGTTTTTGGTTGCGACGGTAGTGCGGGCCGGGCAGAGCAGAAGTTTCGAGACCGGCCGGTAGGTGGTGTTGTCGTCGTTTTTCGTCAGCCAGCCGTCAACGTTGCCCACGGCGCCCTTGGCGAGGGGAATCCCGAGATGCGGGCAGATCAATCCGAGCCACGGCGTGTTGGTCGGGTTGCCGCCGGTGGTGTGCGGCGGTATGATCCCTTTGTTTTCGTCCGTGTAACTGATCGTTCCGGCGGTGAGCTGTTTGATGTTGTTGAGGCAATTGATGTCGCGCGCCCTTGCCCGCGCCCGCTGCAGCGCGGGCAGCAGCATCGCGGCTAGAATGGCGATGATCGCGATCACGACGAGCAGTTCTATGAGCGTAAATTTCTTCTTCACGGGTTGCCCTCCTGTCTTTGTGGGTTACTGTTCGCTATTATTATGACCCGGTTCGGGCGGAAAGTCAATAGGTGTTTGATTAATTTTGTGTTTTTCTCGAATCGAAAGCGGTACTGTTTCTTGCTGTTTCGTTTTTTATTCGACTTTTTTGCTTTCCGCACTGGAAAATGCAACGAATCTGGATTACTGTTTGTATTATACACGAAAAACGGAGAAAACCATAGCGTGAATACGAAGCAATCGGAAAAATCGGTTCCAAAGACGCGCCAGCTGGCGAGGGAATTGGAACGGGAGATCACCGGCGGAATCCGCGCCGCCGGAGCGCTGCTGCCCAGTTTGCGGGAATTGTCCGAGGAGCGCGGCATCGGGATGTCCAGCGTGCTCGGCGCTTACCGGCTGCTGGAGAAAAAAGGGCTGGTCGTCCGCGAGGCCGGGCGCGGCACGTTCGTCGCCGGGCCGGAACGGCCGCCGGTCGAGCCCGGCGTGCGGATCTATTCGTGGAGTGTGAACAACTTCAAGGACGGACTGGCCGAAGTATTTCGTCCCCAGGGCGAGGTTCGCGGTTTCGAGTCGGAGAGTTACAGCGATTATCCGCGCTTTCTCGACTGGCTCGACCGTCAGCGGCTTCGTGCTCCGGGGCTGGTGATGATCGACGAAGGCCTGGCCCAGGTCGCCGCCGCCGAAGGGCTGCTCGAACCCCTGGACGCGCTGTTGGCCGGGACGGAAACGGAACGGCTTCTCGGTACGGTCTCTGCCTCCTGCCGCCGGGCGTTCGAGCGAAACGGCTGCTGCTACACGCTGCCGGTCAGTTGCCTGCCGACCATGGCCTACTTCAACCGGAGGGTGTTCCGCGAGGCCGGGGTGGCGCTCCCGGAACCGGGATGGAGCTGGCAGGGGCTGCTCGGGCTGCTTGATCCGCTGACCCGGTTTTCGGGCGATGGCCGCCTCGAACGCGGCGCGCTCGGGCTGATGCTCGACAGCAACGGCGGCATGCCGGTCATCTCCCAGTTCGGCGGACAGCTCTTCGACGCCGCCGGAAACTGTTCGGTCGGGACCGAGGCGTTCGCCGCGGGCGTCCGGGAATTCATGCGCCTCTACGCGCACCCCGGCTGTTGTGTCCACAAGATGGGGGATCGCCGCGACATGCTCGGTCGCCTGCTTGCCGCCGGGCGGATCGGCATGGTGATCGGCAACGAGCTCGACGCCGCCGTGGCGCGCCGGGAATTGCCGCCGGAGGATTTTTACGAGCTGCGGCTGCCCGGCGCGGACACCGGGCACTTCTCCACGCTTTCGGCGCATGGAGTCGGAATCCTGGCCGGATCCCCGGACCCGGCGGCGCAGTTCCGCGAGCTCGAAACCCTCTACCGCCCGGAGAATATCGAGCGGCTGTGCGCTGCCGGAGAACAGATTCCGGTCGGGAATTCTCCTTTTCTCTCGCCCGAAGTCGTCCTGGCCCGCCGGGACAGCCGCCCTGTCTGCCAGCATTCCAGCCGCCACGCGCTGCATTCGGTGCATGAGCTGCTCTTCGAACTTTTGTGGCGCCAGATGCAGCCTTCGTTCAAGGAACTGCTGGCGATCGAGGAGGAAGTCAACCGCCGGATCCGTTCCACCCGGTAAATGGAAGGGGATGAACCGGCCCGTACCCGGCACCGGCACGTTTGCCGGTCGGGGGTCCGGGGGCGCCCCGGCCGCCGGAGGCGGTCCGGGAAACTCTGAGAAAAATGCGCCCAAGATGTTTAGAACGCGAGTGTCCGCCCTTCCGGGCGGACCTGGACTTTCCGCTCCGTCAAGCGACGGGGCTCTTTTTTTGTACCCGATTCCCGGTTACAGATCGAACCGCAGCCGTTCCGAATAGCTCTGGTTCGAGGGCTGCGACAGGCAGTAGTCCGCCGCCCGCCGCTTTTTCAGGTCGGCGAACGTCTCGTCTTCGCGGTATTTCAGGTAGCCGAGCTCGAACAGCAGCTCGTCGGAGTAGCCGTTGAAGAGCAGCCGGATGTCTCCGCCGAATGTCGGGTCGATCACCCGCAGCAGCGGCGAAAGGCTGGTCGTGCAGTTGCGCGTGACGCTGTTGTAGAACTCCGGATGCAGCGAGAGCGATTCCGCCCGCAGGACCACGTAGCCGAGCAGCTTCCGCGCCTGCGCCGCAGTTGCGTTGGTCCGGTACAGATAGAGATCCTCGCGGCGGAAATCGGTCCGCAGCTTGAAGAGATCCTCCTCGACGCCGAGCACCATGATGAGCTCGTACTGGCGGTAGAAGCCGGGCAGGAACCCCTGGGCCGCGCCCTTGGGGACGCGCGTCTCCATCGACACCACCAGATAGCGGCCGTCGGCGAACCCGAAGGAGAGCATGGTGTGGGCGATCGCCCGCATCCCGTCCCAGTGCGACACGGCGAGATCGACCGTCCGGACCGTGGAGGGGTCGAACTCGAAATCGATGTAGCGGATGTCGTAATCATCCACGCTCCGATAACGGAAATCGCGCACATTGTGCAGCACCACCCGGCTGCCGAGGAATTCGACGGAGGGGACACGGCCCCACTGCGCCTGCCAGTCGGTTCCGGCGAACGCCCGCTGCGGCGTCATTGAGAAAAACACCGCCGCCACCGTCAGCTCGACGGCGGCCACCATATAGAGCCATCGCCGCCGCCGGAAAGAGACGATCCAGAACGCCAGCAGCCCTCCGGCGTAGACCGCCGTCGCCGCCCCCGGCCAGTGATAAGCGTAATGCACCGCGCCGACGCTCCAGAGCCCGACCAGGAACAGCACGGCGAAGCACCCGCCCCAGACCAGGAGCCTGCGGAGGGTTCCCCAGCCGACCGCCCGCCGGACGCGCTCCGGGCGGACGGGCGGGTTACTTTGCTGCCGGGAGTTCATTTCGTTTGTTCACCAGGTCCGGAAGTTTCGGCATCTCCACCTTGAGGTCGGGGAATTGCCGGAGATGTTCGAGCAGGATTCGCCGCAACTCCTGGATCGCCAGCGGATTGAGCTGTACGCTGTGGTCGGATTTGACCACCAGCTCGCTCTCCGCGCCGTCCAGGTGGCTGGAGAGGTAAGGAACGATCCCGTCGCTGCCGCCCGGAACTCCCCCTTCGCGCTGGTTGCCGATGATCGAATGGCAGACCACGCCGGGCGCGTAAGGCGCGGTATCCAAAATCCGCAGCGTCCGGTTGTTCGGATCGAGGTTGTCGATTCCGGTCGCCAGCTTGGAGTCGTTCGGCAGGAAAATGCCCTGGTTCATCAGCGTCTTGATGATCCCGTCGCCGCGGGTCACCAGCGCGACCGGAAGCTCGACCAGGTTGGACCCGAGCCGACCGACCCAGCTCTGCGCGTAGCCGGAGCCGCGGTGGGGAACCGCCAGGTACACCACCCGTTTGGCGAACGGCAATGGCTTGAAGCAGAAGGCGTCGAGTACGGTCTGCCGCTCCTCCGGGGTCAATTTTTCCAAAACCTCGTCGGTCTTGTCTCCGCAGAACGGTTCGATCAGGCTCCGGCCGGGGTCGAGGACCATCGCCTTGGCGACCAGCCCGCCCATCGAATGCCCGACGATCACCATGCGCGAAAACATCTCGGTGGACTGCCCGGCGGCCTTCAGCTTCTTCTCCTCGCCCAGCAGCGCGTTGCGCAGTTCCAGCGCCGAGAAGAGCACCGGGTTGCCGCTCGAATAGGTGAACCCCCAGAACTGGTAGTATTTCCGCAGCACCGGATCGCTCTCCAGCGTGTTGATCATCTGCATCCAGGTCCGGACATTGGACATGAGGCCGTGGACGAACACCACCGGAATCCGGTCCGCCCGGTACGGTTCAAACATGTACAGCCCCTGCATCCGGCGCGTCTTCTCCGGCCGGATCATATAGGTCAGGTAGTCGAACGGCAGCGGGTCGCGCACCATATAGGCCAGCGGCGTGGAGAAATCCATCTCCAGCGGCAGCGTGTACTCCCGCAGATGCGCCGTTTCGCGGCTGCGCGGATCGAGAAACACCAGTTGCGCGGAAATCGCCTTGTCCCGCTTGTCGAAATTGATCATCAGCGTGCCGGGCAGCGTCTGCTGCTCGGCGAACCGGGTGCGCTCCGCGCCTTCCGCCGCGATCGCCGCTTCGGTCAACCGGCAGATCAGCGGCGCGCCGATGCCGAAACTCCGGCTCATGTGCGTCAGGTTCTTCGTCCGGAAATCGGCGCAGAGCAGGAACTCCGCGAAGTCCCGCTCCGGCAGCGGCAGCTCGAAGCGCGGCGGCAGGAAGGTGATCCGCTGCCCCCCGGCGGCGTTCAGCGAAAACGCCGACTTGAGCGCCAGCCCGCGTTTGTTCAGGTAATCGAACAGCTCCGCAATCGCCAGGTTGTAGGTCCGCATCATCGCCAGCCGTTCGGCGTTGTACGGCTTCTGGTCCGGCCGGTCGAGCAATGCCAGGTAGCTGCAACTGTAGAGCGCCGAAGAGAGGAAGAACCGCGCCGCCGTGTCCGGGTCGCTCTCGCGCAGCCCGATGTTGAGCGCGCAGTCGGCCAGCGAAGTGAGGTATTCCGGGCGCGGCTCCTCCCAGAACAGCCTCTCCAGTTCGGCGATCAGCACGAATGGCTGCTTCTCGTAGGTCTCTTCCAGCAGGAAGTTCCCGAGCAGGTTGCCGGTCTCCTGCGAAATCCCCCTCGCCGTGATGGCGCTGCCGTACTCGGCGCGCCCCGAAGCCCCCACCTGGACGACGCCGATCTCCCCGGCGCAGCCCGCCAGAAACAAAAGAACGGCGAACCATGCCGCCGCCGCTCCCATCCGAATCGGTTTCATCGCTTCTCCTCCTTTGGCGGCGCCGGGGAGCCCGGTCCCCACGCCCGGTAGATTTGCGGAACCAGGTATTTGATCACCGAAGCCGCCGGAAGCGCCAGGATCATGCCCGGAATTCCGGCGAAGATCGCGCCGAGCAATACGACGATGATCGTCTCCAGCGTCGAAAGCCCCAGCGACTCCCCGATCACCGCGGGGTAGAGGATGAACTGCTCGATGATGCCGTTGTAGATCAGATACGTCGCGATGATCCCGGCCAGTTGGGCCCCGGTGACCGATGAGCCGCCCACCGCGAGGGTGATCAGAATCGTGATGATGGCCGAAATGATCGGCCCGAGGTACGGCAGCAGGATTCCGCAGCCGGCCAGCAGCCCGAGCACCGGAAAGTACGGCACGTCGAGAAAGAAGAAACAGGTGGTGTAAACCGTCGCGTCAACCGCCATCAGCGTCAGGTAGCCGCGCACCCAGACCCGGAGCTTGTGGACGATTTCGCCGATGATGCGCTGCGCTTCGGACATCGTCTCCGGACTCGCCCCCGGCAGCCAGCTCCCGTTGAACACGGTGCTCACCAGATATTCGCTCTGCCGCTTCCGGTTCGTGCCGTCGCCCGGTCCGCAGAACTCCGCGAGCTTCATCAAAAACAGCAGGAAGAAGAACGTCGTCAGCAGGAGATCGACCAGGATTACGCCGATGGTGCCGATCACCCCCGCCGTGAACGAAAAGAGTCCGCCCGTCTGCCGCAGCAGATAACCGGCGAGTTCGCGCTGCGCCGATTCGTCGTGCAGAATCCGGCTGACCTGGTCGAGCCCCCACTTCACCAGCGGAAGGGTTTCAAACCGTTCCCGCAGCCGTTCAAGGAACACCTGCCCCTGTTCGATCAGTTTGCCCGACTCGGAATCCCAGAACCCGCCGTCAACCGCGACGGCTTGCGCCGGGAGCGGCTCCGCCACCGTCGGAACGACCGGCTGCGGCGCGGCGGCCGCGGCGGCCGCGACCTGACCCTGCGTCCAGCCCTTGAGGTCGCTGACATAATGTTTGGTGAGCATGGATATTCCGCTCAGAAGCAGAATGCCGAGAATCAGCAGGACGCCGCAGGTCAATGCCACCGCCCGGGAGATGCACTGGTGGTCCCGGCGTCTCGATTCCTCTTCGGGCGTCGGGTCGGTCGCGCCACGGCGCTGGATCGACGCGGCCAGTTTGCGCAGCGGAGAAATCACGAAATCGACGATCCAGAACAACAGATGGCCGAGTCCCCGACGCTGCCGCAGCCGCCGTTCGAAATACTTTTCCAGCGGCAGCACCACGTAGGCCGCGATCAGGCCGAAAATCACCGAGCGCAGCAGCGTCGCGGTCAAAATGAACACCGTGATCACGATCAGCGCGACCAGAACTCCGGCCCCGGAACGGAGAATACGGGTGCGGCGGAACTGAGTTTCGATCACCTCGTTGCGCATCGCCTCCATCTCCTCGGCGGAGAAGCCGACCCGTTTTCCGAGTTCTTCAATCAGGACGAACCGCTCGGGGGGGGATTCGTTCTCCACCGCCAGAATCAGCAGCAGCCGGATCAGACGCTCCCGCTTCTCTTCGGAGCCTTTCCCGAACAGCGGCGCCGCCTCTTCGGCGGTGACGGTCGGGGCGCTCCGCATGGCGGACACCATCCGCTCGATCCGCAGCGGCGGGAAGTCGTCGGCAAGCAACTGCCGGAAGGAGTCGACGTCGTGTTCGGAGATCGCCTCGTTCCCGGCCAGGACCGTCCGGGCCAGCGACAGCACCATGCGGCGGCGCGCCGCTTCCTTCGGTTCCGGCTCCTCCTCGCCGCTGAACAGGGCGACGGCGCGGGCGAAACTGCGGCGGAGGGAGCGTTCCATGCGTCCCCCGAATTTCAGCGATCCCGGAATTTTCGAAAAATCAATCATCCGAACCGTCCTTCCCTGACGACCGCCCGCCCGCTTTTGTCCGCGTCTTTCGGCGGGAGAACTCTAGTGGATCCGCACGTCGCAATGCCCGGGAATCGCTTCGCCAATCACCCCGACGGTGAATCCCTGTCCGCGGGCAATGGCAAGCGCCTCGTCAACCGCTTTTTCCGGCACGAACCAGACCATCCCGACGCCCATGTTGAAGACGCGGTAGGCTTCGACCGGATCGACGTTCCCCTTCTCCACCAGCACCTTGAACACCGGCGGAATCGGCAGCACGTCGGTGCGGAACACCGCCGTGACGTCGCTCGGCAGAATCCGCGGCACGTTGTCGTAAAGACCGCCGCCGGTGATGTGCGCGATGCCGTGCAGCGGCAGGTCGGCGTCCTGCGCCGCCCGGATCGCCGGGTAGTAGCAGGTGTGCGGCTTGAGCAGCGCCTCGCCCACCGTTTCGCCGAGCTCTTCGAGATAGGTCTTGACCGTGTACCCGCACTTGGCGAAGAAGATGTTGCGCGCCAGGCTGAACCCGTTGGTGTGCAGCCCGTTGGAGCCGAACCCGATGGCGATGTGGCCGGGCCGGATCTTTTCCCCGGTGATCAGCTTGGATTTCTCCACCACGCCGGTGATCACGCCGACCAGGTCGAAGTCGTTGCCGTACATGCCCGGCATCTCGGCGGTTTCGCCGCCGAGCACCGCGCAGTTGGCCGCCTTGCAGGCCTCGGCGATCCCCGTCAGCACATGCTCGTAGAGCGGGCTGCGCAGCTTGCCGATCCCGATGTAGTCGAGGAAGTAGAGCGGCTCGGCTCCCTGCACCGAAATATCGTTGATGCAGTGGTTGACGATGTCGTGGCCGACCGTGTCGTATTTTTCCATCATCATCGCGATCATCAGCTTGGTGCCGACGCCGTCGATGCTGGAGACGAGAACCGGTTCGCGGTACTTCGACAGGTCAAGCTGGAACAGCCCGCCGAATCCGCCGACCGGAGCGAGCATTTCGGGCCGCCGGGCCTCGGCGAATTTTTTCTTCACCTGATCCAGTAACGACGTTGCCAGGTCGATGTCCACCCCGGCGGCCTTGTACAAATCGCTCTTCACCTTCTCGCCCATACGAAATCCCTCTGATATATGATTCAAAATGAATGTAATAGCCTACGTTTCCGAAATATACATGCCGAACGGCATAATTACAAGTTCCAGAAGCGCTTCACTCCGGAATAGGCCATCCGCTCGGCGAGCGGCATGGCGAGCTCTTCCGGCACCTGGCCGCGCTCGACCATGCCGCCGAGAACGTCCGAGAGCACCCGGCGGAACATCTCGAACCGCGAACCGTAGCTCAACAGCTTGCGCGAGTCGGAGACCATCCCGGCGAAGTTCGCCAGCACGTCGATCGAACCGATGTACTCGAGCTGGCGGCGCATCCCGACCGGGGTGTCGTTGAGCCACCACGCCGAACCGAGCGAAACCGTCTCGCCGAAGGCCCGGGTCAGCGTCGCCAGCGTCATCTGGTGGATCGCGTCCATGCAGTAAAGCACCACCTTGAGCTTGCCGTCGAAGCGGTTGAGGAAACGCGAAAGGTTCGGGGTATAGTCGAGGAAGTGGCTGGACACGTCGCCGCCGACGTCCGGCCCGAGTTTCTCGAACAGCGAATAACGCACGTCGCGCACCGCGCCGATATGGAGCTGCATCACCCAGCCGCTCGCCGCGTTGAGCGCGGCCGCCTCGGTGAGGAAGGCCCCCATGTAGCGGTCGATCTCGCCGCAGGTCAGCTCCCGCCCGGCCAGCGCCTTGCGGAAAATCGCGTCGATGTCGCCGATCGGCGCGCTGGAGTAGACCGGGTACTCGATGCCGTGGTCGCTCGCGCGGCAGCCGTTCGCCTCGAAATGCCTGTGCGAGAGCTTCATCGCTTCGAGCATGTCGTCGAACCCTTCGATCTTCATGTTGAAGCGCGCTTCGACCTGCCGGATGTAGTCGCGCCAGCCGGTCGAGAAGATTTTCATCGCCTTGTCCGGCCGCCAGGTCGGGCGGATCAGCACCCGGCCGAGTTTCCCGTTGATCTCTTTGTGGGATTCGAGCGTGTCGATGAGGTCGTCGGTCGAGCTCATCACTTCGACGTTGAGCGGGCCGGTCAGCAGCGCCTGCGGGCGGAAGGCGTCGGTGGCGAGCTTGGCGTTGACCTCGTCCCAGATCTTCGCGCCGGTCGTCTCCGAGAGCAGTTCGGTGATTCCGAAATAGTTCTTGAGGTCGAGGTGGATCCACTCGTAGACCGGGTTCCCGGCCAGTTCCGGGAAGACGGCGGCCATGGCGAGGAATTTCTCCTTCGGCGTGGCCTTTCCGGTGATCAGGTTTTCGGCCACGCCGCGCTTGCGGAGCATCTCCCAGACATAGTGGTCGGTGGCGGCGAAGAGTTGCCAGGCATCCGTATAATTGGCGTTGTCCGCGATCTCCTTGAGGTTCGCATGGTTGTGGGGATCGACCACCGGCAGGTTCTTGATCGATTCGAAAATGCGCATGCCGGTCTCATTGGTGATGAGATAACGGGAATCCATGAAAGCCATGACTCTCTGTCCTTTCGTTTCGGGAAAAATCGTTTGATGCGATAAAATTACACGTTGACCGAATCGGCGGCCGCCGAAGCGAGTTCCGCATTGTATCGCTCCAGTACCGGGCGGACCTCCTCCGCCAGGAACTCCTCGACCTGCCGCGGCGCGCGGCCGACGAAGGTCGCCGGGTTGAGCAGCGAGTCGAACTCGCCGTGGATGCACGCGAACGCCGGATCGTTGCGGAGCCGGTCGAGCAGGTCGTTGTCCGCCCCCTCTTCCTTCACCCGCCGCGCGGCGGCCATCGAGTGAACCCGGATCACCTCGTGCAGCTCCTGCCGGTTGCCGCCCCTGCGGACCGCCGCCATCAGCAGGTTTTCAGTCGCCATGAACGGCAGCTCGGCCTGGACATGACGCTTGATGACGTTCGGCCAGATCTGGATGCCGTCGGTGATGTTGATCAGCAAGGAAAGAATGATGTCCACCGTGAGGAACCCTTCGCCGAGAATGATCCGGCGGTTGGCGGAGTCGTCGAGCGTCCGCTCGAACCACTGCGTCGCCTCGGTCATTGCCGCATTGCCGGGCAGGTTCATCACGTAGCGCGCCAGCGAACAGACCCGCTCACTGCGCATCGGATTGCGTTTGTAGGCCATCGCCGAAGAGCCGATCTGCTTCTTTTCGAACGGCTCCTCCACCTCCTTGAGGTTGGCCAAAAGCCGGATGTCGGTCGCCATTTTGGCCGCCGACTGGGCGATCCCGGAGAGGAGCGCCATGACGAAGTAGTCGATCTTGCGCGTGTAGGTCTGCCCGGAAACCGCGATCACCCGGTCGAACCCCATCGCCGCCGCCACCGATTTCTCCAGCTCGCGACACTTGGCGTGGTCGCCGTCGAAAAGTTCGAGGAAGCTCGCTTGCGTCCCCGTGGTCCCCTTCACGCTGCGGAAGGGCAGTTGCTCGATCTCGCGCTCCAGCCGCTCGAAGTCGAGCAGGAAATCCTGAAGGTAGAGGCAGAAACGCTTGCCCACCGTGGTGAGCTGCGCCGGTTGGTAATGGGTGAAGCCGAGCGTCGGCAAGTCTTTGTTGCAGTCGCAGAACACGGCGAGCTGGGCCATCAGCTTGAGCAGCTTGCCGCGCAGGAGCTTCATCCCCTCACGCATCTGGACAAGCTCGGTGTTGTCCGTGACGAAACAGCTCGTCGCGCCGAGGTGGATGATCGGCATCGCGTCGGGGCAAAGCTCGCCGAACACGTGGATATGGCTCATCACGTCGTGGCGGAGCTCTTTCTCCTTCTCCGCGACACGGTCGAAATCAATGTCGTCCAGGTGCGCCGCCATCTGCCCGACCTGCTTGTCGGTAATGGCCAGCCCGAGCCTTTGCTCGCACTTCGCCAGCTCCAGCCAGAGACGCCGCCAGGTGGAGTGCTTGAATTGCGGCGACCAGACGCGGCTCATCTCCGCCCCGGCATACCGGTCGGTCAACGGACTGGAATAAACATTCTGATTCACAAAAAATTCTCCTGTATCGATCGGCTCCAACCGAAATTCACGCTTATTTGCAAAACCGGAGTTGACTTCAGCTCAAATGCGGCTTATTATAATTTATGTCACAAATGCCGTTTTGGCAAGAAAAAAAATGGTAATTTCCGCAATGAATGCAAAACATCTCGGCCTGATTCTCCGGGTGAACGATATCGACATGTGCCGCCTCTTCTACCGCGACCTCCTCGATCTCGGGGAACCGGTGTTCGACAGCACGTTTGCCGTCGTCTTCCAGTTGACGGAAAACCTGACGCTGACCCTGGAGAAAAGCGCGGCGGAATACCTCGAACACGCCTCCGCCGCCTCCACCATCGCCATTGCCGTCCCCGACCTCGAAACCTTTGCGGAAAAACTCGACTCCGCCGGCTGCCCGCTCGACGAAGACCCCGTCCGCATCGGCATCACCGAATACCGTCGCGGCCTCGACCCCGAAGGCAACCCCTTTCTTGTGTTTCAGGCGGACTAGGGGAACTCAGGGGCGGGGAAGGGAATCTTTTTTTCGCGTGAAAAAAAGATTCCCTTCCCCGCCCCCGAACCCCCACCCCATCCTTTTCAAAAAAAGCGGTTGTATGCGGGCGTTTTCGGGCTGCGGCGGTATTTGGTCGTTTTTAGGCGGTTGAGCTGGAAGGGGAGGGGCTATGAGGCGGGTGCTGGCGTTTTTGGGATTGTTTTTTATGATTGCGGCTTTCGCCGCCGAGCCGGAGTTCGTCGATCGGGACTGGCGCGACGCGAAGCGCGACCGGGTCGTTCCGGTCCGGATTTATTTCGACCGCGAAGAGGCCGGGCCGCGTCCGGTGATGATTGTTTCCCACGGGCTCGGCGGTTCGCGCGAGGGGTACGCCTATCTGGCGCAACATTGGAGCAAGGCCGGGTGGA
>Ga0209373_10003873_pt1 | contig 13384 bp, 13 predicted proteins | sample Higcelweek5metaG_FD_187173 | JGI IMG/M metagenome (GOLD analysis project Ga0209373, IMG submission 187173) | Freshwater pond sediment microbial communities from the University of Edinburgh, under environmental carbon perturbations - High... | ecosystem: Environmental > Aquatic > Freshwater >...
CCCGGCTGAGGTATATTTCAAAGGGCTACTTGAACAGGTTGATCTTTCAAAGAACAAGGACGTTTAAACTGGGGTGGACCAAACTTAATTTCTGCACTTTTTTGTCTTGACAACCGTCAGTACCTTAATAAACCCGTCCCACTCGGGAGTGATGTTTCACTCCTGCCGATTGAAATGTTACCTGAGTCGTACCAGAAAAAACATCTATTAGATATAGATTGGCACCGTCATTTTATGGATTCAATGCCAAGGACTGCTTTTTTTGAAACTCCTAAGGCAGCCTTGATTTGTAGGACACTTATTGAGCCATTAACTTATTATCACAAGAATGCAGATAAGTTACCAAGAAATCAGGAATTCAGTGGTCGTGAATTGCTTAATGAGGTTCAGCTTGTTTTAACCATAATAGGGCCTTGCGTTCCAATTCACGCTTGTTCTTGGTTTCAGTTTGTGGATACCGATATCGAAGATGCTAAATTTGGATACAATACAAGTTATCAACATTTAGAGATAATGCCTATGCGTATAGCTCCACTGGGTGATTTTGATTATAAATGCGCATCATCAATTGTAAGTAAATACCTCGCCATAGAAGGGACATTGAAGAAGCGAATTCGATTAGCTCTGGAACGTCTAAATCAAGGACTTCGAAGGACAAATGCAGGGGATCGCGCTATGGAAATTGCAATTGCATTGGAAGTACTTTTAGCTGATGGAGGAACCGAAAACACTTTTAAAGTCGGCCTAAGATCGGCATTGCTTATAGGCGGCGACATTAAAACGCGGTTAGAAAACAGAGCAATTGTGGGTGGTGCTTATACTATGCGGAGCGCTCTTGTACATAGTGGCGTAGTCTCAAAAGAAACAAATCTAGTCAGAATAGGAAAAATGCCCTCAGAAGAGGTTGCTAAACGAGCTGCCATTCTCTGTGCGCATGTTATCAAAATAATAATTCTTCGCGGACACCTTCCTGACTGGTATGAGTTCGAGCTGTCTACAGTAGCCGAAATTACTTAGCACAAGTTTTATCTATGGAGATAGAAGAGAAACACCTCCCATTATTCAGGAACTTTAACCAAGAAACGGGGAACCACTGAAAAGGCGGCTCCCCGTTTTATCCCATTACGTTTTAAGCAGCTTTGCTGCATTTTAAGTACTGATTCGCTTTTGCAATCAAGATGACACCTGTTTAGGCCAAACCTTTGAGGTTTTCAAAACCTCAAAGGTCTACAAAATGAGAGTCAATGGGGTCAGGCTTCCAAGTTGTTAAGGTTTAAACTAGAACTTGCCATCTTGGAAGCCTGACCCCAATAAATGCCCTGCATCTCCAACCGTCCAGGATGGTGGAGTGTTCTGTGCGATAGTTCGTGATGTTTCGCGATTGAAATAATCAGGATTAATCATTATGATTATTCTCATAACAGGGAGGTTAGAGTATGAACACAATAACTACTAAGGTATTAACAGCGCATATCCCGTTGCCACTTGCCGAGCAAGTTGATCAGATCGCCACTCGTCTGGAAAGATCACGCGGCTGGATAGTAAAGCAAGCTCTCAGCGCCTGGGTAGGCCAGGAGGAAGAGCGCAGACGGTTGACTCTGGAAGCGTTAACGGATGTTGATGATGGAAATCTTATTGATCATCAGGATGTAAAAGCCTGGGCTGATAGCCTTGACGCTGAAACACCATTGCCGGTACCGCATAGATGAAAATTAAATGGACCAGCAAAGCACTGTCTGATTTGGTGCGTCTCTATGAGTTTCTGGCGGTTAAAAACAGGCAGGCCGCTGCTCATACGGTACAATCGCTGTCTGCTGCGCCGGATCGTCTTCTGGAGCAATCAAGGATAGGTGAAAAACTTGATGAATTCGATCCCCACGAGGTTCGCCGTATTCTTGTCGGTCGTTATGAAATGCGCTATGAAATTCAGGACACCAGCATTATCGTACTTAGAATTTGGCATACACGAGAAGATCGGTAAGAGAAGAGGCGAGCCATTGCCAGGCTCAGGGTGTGGCTGAAGCAAGGACAAATATTTCACGGAGGTTCAAGACTATGCTTGGGATCGGGCTTCCAAGTTGCTAAGTTCGCAAAATAAGTTAGCGTATTGAAAGCCCGCAATACGCAGTAGAAGGAGGCGGCATAAAAGTCGTCTTTTGGTTTGGCAATATGTATAATGATATGCATAAATAGTTTATGACAATCACCTGAGAAAAAAAGAGGGACGCCTCCCATTTTAATCGTTCCCACGCTCCTGCGTGGGAACGCCGCCTGTGACGCTTCAGCGTCACGTCAGGCGAAACATGCTGACCTGATATGCCTACACCACAAACCGGCCAACTTCGGCATGCCGAAGTTGGCCGGTTAACATGTTGATACTATTGCAAACAGGTCTAAAAATGTCCAATTTTTTTGAGCTGCCAGAGTAAGCCATTCGGGACGCTGGAGCGTGGGAACGATGATTATTTAGGCCAGACCTTTGAGGTTTTCAAAACCTCAAAGGTCTACAAAATGTCAACTTGAATGCAACTTGGAATGACAAAGCTGACGGATCATGCCCCAGCAAGCCAAGAGCACTGCTGGCGGCTCGGCTGGGCAATAAAGGAACAAATAGTCTCTACAATGGACTCACTTCTTGAGGAGACCAAAGATCTCGAATCAATCTACCAGCAGCACATAAACTCCGAGAGAGCACAGAAAGGGCCTTTGGTAGCAAGGTAACCCTAGCCCCCTCTGGGGGAGTCCCAGAAGTCGTTGAAAAAGAGAAGCAACCATAAGCGGCAATTCCACACCAAGGAGATCTTTACCCTCAATGAAAATACTCGCACTACTGTTGTCACTCTGCTTATTGGCAAGCACAGTTAAGGCAGAGAAAATTGGTGAAGTCAGCACTGAATTTATCCTTACCGGCCCCAACAGTAAGATCGTTATCGAGGCGTTTGATGACCCGCTTATCCCCGGCGTTACTTGTCATGTCAGCTACCCCACCAAAGGAGGCATCAAGGGGGCTCTGGGATTGGTGGAAGAACGGTCTGAAGCCTCCATCGCCTGTCGCCAGACAGGCCCTATCAGCATTCCGGCAAAACTGAAAGAGGGGCAGGAAGTTTTTGAGAAGAGTCGTTCTGTGTTGTTCAAAAAGCTTCATGTTGTGAGATTCCACGATAAAAAGCGCAATGTATTGGTCTATCTCGCTTTTACGGATAAGTTGGTTGATGGTTCACCGAAGCATAGCCTTTCAAGTGTACCGGTAACTACGTGGCGGAACTGATCTCAGGAAAAAAACACCTCCCATTATTCAACAACTTTAACCAAGAAACGGAGAACCGCTGAAAAGGCGGCTCCCCGTTTTATCCCATTACGTTTTAAGCAGCTTTGCGCTGCATTAGCGAATATGCTTTGTCTGGCGCAACGGAGATGTGCAAGACGTACAGGTAAACGTGCAGGTTTGGTAAAAAGTTGTCCGTTCCCTCTCTGCCCTTTGAATCGCAACAATAATGCCGCTAAAAACGGGTAATGCCGAGTTTCGTAGTCATGACTAGTAAAAAATTGCGGTTTTTAATATGTACCTGTTTGCGGTTCTGGTTTAAATTATCGCTGATTCCTTTTATTGGCTTTTGAGAACCTACTCCCTTGTTGGACGGGGTGAACGGAAAAGACAGGCCGAGACGAACCGGTATGGATGCTTTCTTTACAACTATAGCCGAATCCGTGCAGAAAAATCTGCTGGCCGGTGATGCATATCTGACGGTCCTGGGCGGTCTTTGGGTCACGGTGCTGATCTCTGCTCTGGGGTTGGGATTCGGGACCATCTGCGGTGCGCTGCTGTGCTCGCTCAGGATGTCCGCCATACCGGTGTTAAGCGGGGTCTCCCGCCTGATGATCGCGGTCTTGCGTGGCAGCCCTGTTTTGCTCCTGCTGATGCTACTGTACTATGTTGTATTCGCGGACAACAGGATCGATCCGGTGATCATTGCCGTGATTGCCTATGCGTTCAACAGTGGCGCCCATATTGCCGAATTGATGCGTTCGGCACTTGAGGCGGTTGACCAGCGGCAACTGGAAGCCGCCCGGATGCTGGGTTTCTCCAGGACGAAGGCGTTTCTGGCCATTACCCTGCCCCAGGCGGGCAGGATAGCCAAACCGATGTACCAGGGGGTCATCGTCAACACCATTCAATGGACATCGGTGGTGGGATACGTAACCATTACCGATCTGACGCGGACGGTCAACAACATCGGCAACCGTACCGGTGACCCGTTCTTTTCACTGTTTTTCGGCATGCTGATCTATCTGGGGTTGTCGTATCTCGTGTCGGTCCTTTTCTCCATCGGTGAAAAGGGGAGTGAAACGCCATGATAGTGGTACGAGGGTTGGCCAAGGGATTCGGGCGCCTTGAAGTGCTCAAACAGATCAACACCGATATCCGTAAAGGTGAATGTATTGCCGTGATCGGCCCTTCCGGGAGCGGTAAAAGTGTGTTGCTCCGCTCGCTGGCCATGCTTGAAAAACCTGATAGCGGCTCTGTTTTCATTAATGGCGTCGATATTACCGGAAAAGGGGTGGACCTGAATCGCATCCGCGAAAAAATGGGGATGGTGTACCAGGGGTTCCATCTTTTTGCCCATCTGAATGTCCTGGATAATATTACACTGGCACCAAGATGGATAAAAAAGCTGAAAAGGAGCGAGGCCGAAGACAAGGCCATGGAAATTCTGTCCATGGTGGGGCTGGTCGACAAGGCCCGTAACTATCCCCACCAGTTGTCGGGCGGCCAGCAGCAGAGAATCGCCATCGCCCGCTGTCTGGCCATGGAGCCGGATATCATGCTGCTTGACGAACCGACGTCGGCCCTTGATCCCGTCATGACCGGCGAAGTCCTTGCCATCGTAAGAAAACTAACCAAGACGGGCCTGACCATGTTGATTGTCACCCATGAAATGGATTTTGCGCGGGAGGTTGCCGACCGGGTTTTTTTCATCGATGAAGGGGTGATTTACGAGGAAGGGCCGCCGGAAGCCATCTTTGACCATCCGCAACGGGAAAAGACCAGGGCCTTCATCTCCCGACTGAAGACCTTTTATTATGAGATACGCTCCATTGCCTTCGACATGGTGTCCATGAACGCCGGGATCGAACATTTTTGTCGGAAATACGCTGTCGCAATCCAAAGAATTTACCGTGTCCAACTGGTTCTGGAAGAACTGATCATGGAGGTGCTCAAACAGTGCTATCCGGGGTCACAACCCGACATCAGCTTTACCGTAGAGTATGTGGAAGAATGTGATGAGATTTTCATCCGCCTGGACTACAGAGGCGTCGAGTTCAATCCGTTTTCCCGGGCTGCCGGTGACGCGGATGATCTGGGTATGGTTCTGGTCAGGAGTTCTTCCCGACAGCAGGAGCATTTCTTCAAAGAAGGCAACAATCGGATTAATCTCAAACTCTAGGGGGAACGACCATGAAGAACAGACGGGTGTGGCTATTTGTATTCCTGACAATGTTGGTACTGGCGGCTTGCAGTAAAGAAAAAACAGCAAAAATAGAAACTGCTTCGGGTCTGAAAGACAAGGTTATCGGTACCGTAACGCCTCCGGTCACTACCAAACAGGTGGAACAGTCCATTGCTAACCAGATTGGCGGTAAACCCAAGGAAGTGCGGTATTTCAACAGGTATTCCGACTGCATTATGGCGGTCAAATCCGGCAAGATAGATGCTGCCCTGAGTCCCAAATTCTGCGCCGATTATTTTATCAAAAGAAATACCGATCTGAAGATGGTAGCCAACGAACCGGTCAAGGTTAATGTCGTCATGGCCGTGCGCAGTGAAGATGCCCAACTGAAAAATGAGCTGGATACGGCAATTACCACCCTGCAGGAAAACGGAAGTTTGAAGCGTCTGGAAGATCAATGGGTGACGAATCTGCCGGTGAACAACGAACTGTCCAATGGTGAACTTCCTGAAATTGCGGGGGCGCGGACGGTGAACGTCGGCGTATGCGGTGATTATATTCCGCTCGATTACATTGCGGCCAATGGCCGACCGGCAGGTTACAACGTGGCGCTGCTCACCGAGATGGGAAAACTGCTGAAGATCAATTTCAAGTTTGTCTCGGTGGAAACCCAGGCGCGTTTCACAGCACTCAGCAGCAAGAAAATAGATCTTATTTTCTGTAATCTGGATGCCAATACTCCCGGCCTCCAGGCGCTTAAGAACAAGAGCTGGGTCGCCACCAAGCCGTACTTTTCGTCACAGGTTGGCTGTTTTCTGGTAAAAAACTGAACGGCACAAAACAGGACATTTCAAACACACGGAAGGACAGCGTAGAGACGCCTTGTCAGGCGTCTCTACGACGAATGTACTGACTGAATATGAAAAAACAATCTTCGTTGTTACCCTGTGCGATGGTCTGTATCCTGTTCCTGATGATTTTTCTTGCGGGATGCGAAAAAAGGAACGAACGGACCGACGACACCGGTAAGCCGACGCATTCCGGCAATACCCCGGCCAAGGTCCGAATCGGCTATTTGCCTTTGTCCTGTACGCTGCATCTCAGCGTGGCGATGCGAGAAGGGCTGTTTGCAAAAGAAGGGGTCACGGTTGAGGCGATAAAATTTCAGGATGCGAATCTGGCGATGCATGCGCTCCTGGCCGGAGAGATCGACGGTATCGCCGCCATCGCCTACAGCATGATTTTTACGCCCTACGCGCAACAACCCGGCTTATACAAATCCTTCGGATCACAGGAAGAAACCGGCGATCATTACGTTGCCCGGATGCTTGTCCTGAAAAATTCACCGATCACGAAAGTGGCCGAGCTGGAGGGCAAACGGTTGGGGACCTACAACGGCTTGCCGATGCTGATCAACGCCCGGCTGTTGCTGCGCCGCCTGGGACTTGAAAACAAGGTGAGTATTGTCCAGATTAAACCGGAATTGCAGAACGACGCCTTTCTCTCCGGCCAATTCGACGCGTTGCTGAGCGTTGAACCCTATCCGACAATCGCGCTGAGCCGTGGCACGGCGCGGGTGTTACTCGATAACCCGCGAACACGGTATTTTTCCAATCCCTACCCGGCGTCGGCAGCACTGTTTTCCACGCAATTCATCAATAAATATCCGAAAACCGTTGCAAAGGTGTTGCGCTGTTATGACGCTGCCGTAGACGTCATACGAAGTGATGAAGGAAGGGTACGGCGTTACCTGCCCGATATTGTGCCGATAGCGCCTGCCGTTGCGCAGCAGACCTTGCTGTACCACTGGAGAAAAGTCGATGAGGTTGACCTGCAGGCAATCCAGAAGAATGCCGACGAGTTTTACGCTGAACACCTGATGAAGAATCGCATTGACGCCAAGGGACTGGTGGGTACCTGGAAAGATCTGGAAAGGTACTTGCCATGAGTGGTCTTACCGTGCGCGGCCTGGCAAAAACACGCGCTTCAAACAACGGAACCGGTCACATTCCCATATTTTCCGATATCTCGTTTGAGGTGGCCAATGGCGAGATCCTCTCCATCTTCGGTCCCAACGGCTGTGGAAAATCAACCTTGCTGAGCGTCATCGCCGGTCTGAGCGACATGGATGACGGTACGGTGAAAATCAACGGAGCAGACAGCGGTCAGGCACCCATCGGTTTTGTCTTTCAGGATTACCAGGCATCCCTGTTTCCCTGGTGGCGCACCTGGGAGAACATTGCGTTGAGCCTGCGCATCCGGGGGGTAGGCAAAGCGGAAAGACGCCGCGCTGTCGAGGCATTTGTCCGCAAGGTCAATATCGATCTGCCGCTGGACAGTTACACCTATCATCTGAGCGGCGGGCAGCAGCAGCTTTGCGCTATTTTACGGGAGTTGATCACCCTGCCCTCCCTGTTGCTGCTGGACGAGCCATTTGCCTCGCTGGATTACCGCAATCGCCTGTTGCTTGAAGAAAAACTGCTGGAACTGCTTGCCTGCGCCGATATTCCGATCATCATCGTAACCCATGACATCAATGACGCCATCTTCCTTGCCGACAATGTGCTGATCCTGTCACCCGCTCCCGCGCAGATCAGAAGCAGAATGCCGGTCCCCTTTGAGAGGCCGCGATCGCCACAGCTCCGCAAATCAATGCAGTTTTTTGATATGTACAACCAGGCGATGGATATGAGCGAGGGATGTCCGACATGAGTTTTCTCCGTCCGTCCCTGGAGAATCACTCCACCGCAACTCACGGCAAACTGGTCTTGATCGGCCCCGTGATTCTGTTGTGCGCATGGTACCTGGTATCTCTAAGCGCGGTGGTCCCCGCCATTCTTCTACCGTCACCGGCTTCAGTTCTGAGTCAGGCAGGAAGAGATCTTTTGACAACGGAAATCCGGCACGATGCACTGATCACCTTGCTACGGGCATTTGGCGGTTATCTTCTAGGAATGGTAATCGGTATTCCATTGGGGGTACTTGCAGGTCTGTTTCCGGCCTTCTACAAATCATTTGAATTTCCCCTCGACTTCGGCAGGAGCCTTCCGGTGCTGACCCTGTTCCCCCTGTTCATGGTGTTTTTTGGCATCGGAGATCTTTCCAGAATAGCCACTGCCGCCTATCCCACCATCCTGATTATCCTGCTGAACACCTATTACGGGGTCAGGGATATTCCTCGCACCAGACTGATGGTTGCCCGTACCAGACAGGCCTCTTTCGGACAGACGTTGCTCTGGGTCGTGCTTCCCGGTGCGCTGCCCCAGATTGCCGCCGGTCTGAGGATCAGCCTTTCCTGGGCCTATCTGATTGTAATCGTGACTGAGATGTATGCCGGTTCCGACGGCGGTTTGGGATATCGCGTCATAAATGCCTATACGACATTCGAGCTGGCGGAGCTGTACGCCTCAATTCTGATCACGGGAACCCTGGGGTACCTGCTGAATCGGGTGCTGGTAGGGCTGGAGGAGCGTTTCGTCCATTGGGCCGGCAGGTGAAGGTACCGCTCGAATCCTGAAGCACAATCGTTCTGAATAAACCTATAAAAAGCATTTGAAACACGGAGCAACTAAGCAACTGAGTAAAACCACTGAAAAAACAATGGGAAAAATCTTATTCAAAGACTCACCCTCTTGGTTAAGCCATCTGTTTCAGTAACATCTTGATTTCTCTGTTGCTCCGTTGCTCTGTGTTTCATGAACTGCCGTTTTGGGGATAAAGGAGAATTGCAGTGCTGCTGCACGAACTCTATCGGGAAGCCCTTGCCTCCCATCCGGATAAAATCGCTGTGGTCTGCGGACCCGACCGTTGCAGCTTTCGCGAACTGGAAGAATCCAGCGTATCCTACGCCAGGGCGCTGCTATCCATCGGCGTGGGGCGGTCCGGGCTGGTGGGGATATTCAGCAGGAACAGTCTGGATGTGGTACGACTCTATCTCGCCTGTTTCAGAATCGGAGCGATTGCCGTTCCGATCAGTTGCCTGATCCGTGCCCCTGAGGTTGCCTATGAGGTGGCCCATTCCGGGCTGCGCGTTCTTTTGGCAAGCGCAGAACTGGCGTCCGAAGTGCGGGGCCTGCGCGAAACCGTGCCTACCCTGGAGAGGTTTCTGGTCATGAACGGGCCGGTCGGGACACCTGAAGAGGACTGGCAAGCTGTTGTTCGCGGCGCTGCAGCCCCGCTGCCCCCGGTTGTCGTGGAGGAGTCCGATCCCGCCCTCATCCTGTATACTTCCGGCAGCACCGACAGGCCCAAAGGGGTTACCCACACCCATGCCTCAATGACACAATTAGCCATCAACCGTTGCAGCACATTCCGCCATACCGCCGACCATATCTTTCTTGCCACCGGTCAGGTCTGTCATGCCGCTGCCCTGGGAGTGGCCCTGTTTCCCATGTGGTTGGCAGGTGGTATATCGGTGTTCATGCCCGATTGGAACGTGGAGGAATGGCTGGCAATGATGCACTGTCTGCAGCCAACCCACGCGGCCTTTTTCCCTTCGCAACTCGCGGAATTGCTGGCCCGTCCCGAAACGCGAACAGCCGGGTACAACTCGCTTGAATACTGCGCGGTCGGCGGAGATGTGGCGGCTCGGGAACTGCAGGAACGTTTTCGTGAAATAACCGGTCATGAACTGAGTCTGACGCTGGGGATGACCGAGTGCGGCGGGTATATAACCACATCTCCCTTTGACCGGAGCAAAAGCGGTTTCCTCGGCAAACCGATTCATGGATTTCAGGTCCGTCTTCTTGGCCCGGACGGCTGTGATGTGCCGCCGGACGCACCGGGAGAAATAGCGGTGAAAAGCGGCTCGGTCATGAGCGGATACTGGAACAATCCCGACGCCACCGACCGGGTCTTTATGAACGGCTGGATGCTGACCGGCGACATTGCCCGCCGGGACAACGACGGATACTACTATTTCGTCGGCAGAATCAAGGAGATGATCATTCGCGACGCGGGAAACATCGGGCCGGGAGAGGTGGAAAACGCGATCTGCGAGCATCCGGCAGTGCGACGCTGCGGCGTAATTGGTCTGCCTGACCTGCGCCACGGTCAGGCAGTACATGCGTTTGTCGAGTTGAAGAAGGACTGTTGTCCGCTGCCCACGGTACAGGAATTAACGCTGTTTGCGTCCCGTATGCTCGCGGAGAGAAAGGTGCCGGAGTTCTGGACCATTATCGATGAACTTCCGTGTACCGCCGCTGGTAAGGTTGACCGTAAGGCGCTACGGCTGCTTGCCTGTTGAACCGACTCCCCTGACCAAGCCTCAGCTCTTGCGTAATTGCTTCCCCCTCACCGCAACCAGCACAAAACCGCCAGCGCAAACAAACCCAAGCAGCATCAGCAACGGATAGGCAACCCCCAGTACAACCGGCGTCAGCGCAAAGCGGGTCAGGGCGCGAAGCCCTGCATGACGGCTGATAAAATCAGCCACCGGCGGACTGGTAGCGTAATAGGCCCTGACAAACAGCCTGCCCGGCCCGTTGGTCAGCAGAAAACGATCCCTGAAATCACGCAGCACCTGCACCTTGGGATGCAGATAGCTACCGTAGGCCGCAGTTGCAATAAAGCAGCCACCGCCACCACCACCGGAGGAAGGATTGCTGACCGTTACGGTTGTAGTGCCGATGCCGGTCTGCCCCTGATTGTCCGTCACCCGCAACCGGACCAGATAACTACCGGCAGTGCTGAAACTGGTGGTAGTGCTGCCTGAGGTCTGCGTCTGGAATGTTCCGTCTCCCAGATCCCACTCATATTTAACAATTGTTGCAAGACCGGAAATCTGAGAGGTAATGGTGACACTTAACGGCACCGTTCCACTGGAAGGTGTCGCCGTCAGTTGAACTGCCGCACCGTTAACAGTGACCGGAAATGCGGCACCTGCACCGTTAACCTGCAGCTGTCCGCTTTGTGCGGTGCCAGGCACAAATGCCGTAATGGCGGTATCATTCCATGATGAGGTGGCTATCTGCAGCGAGCCAAGCCTCAGTGTTCCCGATGAGCTTCCAAAGTTTGCGCCGGTTATGGAGATCGTGGCACCTTCAGCCGGAATACTATACGGAGATACATTAAAGATGGCCGGGAGCTCCCCAACCGTAAGCGCCTTTGCCAGGTTCAACCGTCCACCGGTGATGGTGGTACTATAACTTGAAACCGTATCAACTCCGTTCAGGATACGGGCCTTGACCTGATAATGTGAAAGAGTCGGCGCACTCCCCCAGACCAGAGCCAGTGCCCCGCTGACATGTGGCGCAGCAGCCGAGGTTCCGGCCAGACTGCGGTACAGGAGACTGCCGTTATTCAGCCATACTGTGCTGAGTACAGCGTTACTTGATCCGGTTGTCACACCACCCGGTGCTGCCAGATCCACGACATGGCGTCCGTAATCAGAATAACTTGCCAGGGTATCATTACGGGTTGCCGCTGCCACACTAATGTTGTTGGGCAATCGGATAGAGGCGGGATAAATATTAACGGTATCCAGGTTTGATGCGGAATTGCCCGCTGCCGAAACCACCAATACCCCGGCCTTATCTGCTGTGGTGATAGCCTCACGCAACGATTTAATATCGTTTATCAAGGTGGGATCTTCATCAACCTCAAAGCTCAGGTTAATAATCTTTGCCTGTTTGGATAGAGCATAATCGATTGCTTTCAATACATCGCTTAATTCACCTGAACCCTCCGATCCATGCAGAAACTTGACCGCCATAACCTTGACAGTCCAGTTAATACCACTCACCCCCAGGGCATTATTCCCGACCGCCCCGATGATACCGGACAGATGGGTACCATGACTATCAGAGGTATCATCATCCCAGGGATCACCGGTTCCCCGCGTTCCCCCATAGTTTGCGCCATAGTAGTCATCAACAATACCGTTGCCGTCGTCATCAATGCCGTTGTTCGGAATCTCTCCCGGATTGGTCCAGAGGTTGTCAACAAGATCAGGATGGGTATAGGCAACACCGGTATCAAGCACGGCAACAACAATCTGCTTGCTGCCGATGAAACGATCCCAGGCCGTTGGCGCTGAGATCAACGGAAGATTCCACTGAGAACCGTACTGGGGATCGGAGGGGATGGCTGCCTTGCGGACCCGGTAGTTCGGTTCGGCATACAGCACATTGGAATCTTTGCGATAGGCAACCAGGGCATCCTGCACACTGGTGCCAGTCGGCAACCGAACATGCTCATACTTCATACCGGTATAGGAATGCAGGCGGCTTGATTTATGAGCCGACAAGGTCTTGGCAGCTCTGGCGGGGTCTTTGAAACGGACGATCAGCTCACCCTGTTTATAGCGGGCAGCCGAACTGGTTTCAGAACAAGCTGTTCCGGTTGAAAACACCAGAACAAGCAGGTATACCAAAAGAGAGGTCAAACGTACTGGGTTCATTGCAAAGGCATCCGTTTCGTGTAGTTTTGTATCATCTTAATCTGCTGCAGACCGTTATCTGAGTACACCCTGTTTCACCATGGCATCAACCATAACCTGAATATACGTTTTGATCAAATCCTGATCAGAACCCTTGATTACCGTTTCAGATGCGGCCGACCAGAGCAGTTTGTCTCCCTTGACATCATACAGGTTTGTTTCAGCAATGGCATACTCCTCTTCAGCGACATAACCGGGGGTATACATGGCATTATACCCATATCCATAGTAGTGCGACCATCTGCCGTAGTAACCGGGCATACTTTCGTAGCTCCCTGGGATATAGGTTCTTTTTGTTTTTTCACTTTCCAGGCGGCTGATCAGCATTGTATCAGCGCCCAGTTTCAGCACTACCGTATTGATGGCAGCTTGGTCAGACTCAAGTGTTTCCGGCAGAACCGTGTAGCTTGCAAAGGCATCAGTACCCCTGAGTTTAAGTTGTCTGACAAATTCATCCTCAAAAACCCTTCTGTTTACCGGTTGCTTTGCCATGCCT
>Ga0209373_10003874_pt1 | contig 13383 bp, 8 predicted proteins | sample Higcelweek5metaG_FD_187173 | JGI IMG/M metagenome (GOLD analysis project Ga0209373, IMG submission 187173) | Freshwater pond sediment microbial communities from the University of Edinburgh, under environmental carbon perturbations - High... | ecosystem: Environmental > Aquatic > Freshwater >...
TTCCAGTACACGGCCAGGCCGCCGCTTATCCAGAACCCGCCCACGAAAATGGCGGTGCAGATCAAAACGCCCAACATGTTCTTCTTGCTCATGGGAGCCTCCCTAAATATCTGTCAAGACGAGAACTTCGACCCTACGGTTACGCTTGTCAGCATCCTCGGCGGTATCGGGAACCTCCGGCTGGAAGCTGCCGCGCCCGGTGACGAGGAATCGTCTGGCGTCCAGGTGCGCGGTATGTATGAAGTATGAGGCCACGCTGGCGGCGCGCTTGGCCGAAAGCGCCAGGCCGTCCTCCGGCGTCTTTGTTTCCTCCGGGGCGCAGTGCCCCACCACGAGCACGGCTCCGGTGCTGACGCGCAGAATCTCGGCGATGCGCTCCAGGTACTGCCCGCCTGCGCTGGCCAGCTGGTCGTCGCCGGGGCTGAAGAACAGGTCGCCGCGCAAAAACACCCGCACCTGACGGTCGGTTTCCCGCACGACGGAAACGCCAAGGTTTTCGGACTGATAATATGTTTCACGCAGGGGCGTGCCGTTGACGTTCTTAAAACCCTTGCCGTTGTTCACCACAGGGTCGTCCAACTGGCCGAGGAAGGCCTGCATGGGATCAACGGGGGCCTTGGTCTCCTGCGGGGGGGGCACGGCCGCGCGCACGGGCACGGGCTTCTCCTTTCCGCTGCTGTAGATGAAGAGCACCGCGAACACGATGAACATGATCATCATCAGGTCCGACCAGGGCACCGACCACTCGGCGAAGTTTCCGCCGGCGGCCAAGGTCCGCGAGTGCTCCTCGCGCAGAAGTCCATACCTGTCCCGGTTGCCCATGTTGCACTCCGATGCCGTGTCTTGCCGCCCACCGGACCTTCCGGGGGCTGGCGAACAGACACAAGCAATTTGCCTGCCAACACGGCAACACGATGAAATTGCACAAATAAATGCATCAGCACTGCACGGCCGCCACCCCGCGCCAAAACTCTGGCGTTTCATTTCGCGCCCGCCTCGGCTATGGTTCGCGCGGAGGTGCACCATGCGCATTCTGCTCACCGGCGGCGGCGGCTTTCTGGGCGGCATCATTTGCCGCGAGCTCGGGGCAGAGCACCAGCTCACCCTGCTGACGCACACCCGCAGCGCACCGGCCGGAACCCTCGGCCTGCCCCTGGACCTTGCGGCCATGGCCGAAGCAGCGCCGCTGCACGCCCTGCTCGAGGCGCACCCCCAGGACGCTGTGCTGCACACGGCGGCGCTCTCGAACCCCAACCAGTGCCAGCTTGACCCCGGGGCCTCGCACCGGCTGAACGTGCGCGCCACGCAGATCATCGCCGATGTCTGCGCCGCGCGGGGGCTGCCCCTGGCCTTCACTTCCACGGACCTCGTGTTCGACGGCACGCGCGGGCTCTATGCCGAGGACGACGCCCCGAACCCGCTGAGCCTCTATGGCGAGCACAAGGCCCTGGCCGAACGCGCCGTGCTGGAGCGCCACCCGCTGGGCGGGCTGGTGTGCCGCCTGCCGCTGCTCTACGGCGCAAGCCCGGGCGGCGCGCCCTGCTTCCTCGATGGATTTCTGGCCCAGGCGGCCCGGGCCGAAACCCTGCGCCTGTTCGAGGACGAGTTCCGCTCGCCCCTGCACGCGGTGGATGCGGCCCACGGCCTGCTGCTGGGCATCGCCTCCGGCGTGCGCGGCGTGCTGCACCTGGGCGGTCCGGAGCGCCTTTCGCGCCTGGAGTTCGGGCTGCTGCTCCAAGAGGCCCTGGCAAGGCTGCCGGGCGCGCCCGCCGTGCGCATCCAGGCCACCCGCCAGGCGGACATGGCCATGGCCGCGCCGCGCCCACGCGACGTGTCGTTCTCCAGCGCACGGGCCGCCGCCCTGGGCTTCCGCCCGGCAATGGTCCGCCAGGCCCTGCCGCAACTGCTGCGGGAAACATTTCGCCCCCGCATTGACTCCGGCCCGAAATGACGGCACAAGCCGCCCATGACCAACGCCTTCACCCCATCCGCAGGCCCCGGCGCCTTCCAAACCCTTTCTGCCCTGGTGCTGGGCTCCAGCTCGCCGCGCCGCCGCGAGCTGCTGGGCTCCCTGGGGCTTGAGTTCGAAGTCTGCCCCAGCAACGCGGCCGAGCCGCCGCCAGAGCCGGGCGAAGCGCCCGAAGCCTACGCCCGCCGCATGGCGCGCATGAAAACCCTGGACGTGGCCTCCCTGTATCCCACCGCCACGGTGCTCGGCGCGGACACCATTGTGGTGCTGCCCGGCCACCCGGACGCCATCGTGCTGGGCAAGCCCGCCGATGCCGACGACGCCCTGCGCATGCTCTCGCTGCTTTCCGGCCGGGCGCATCAGGTCATCACCGGCTGCTGCCTGTGCCTGCCGGGCCAGCCCGAGCCCGTGTGCTTCGCCGTGACGACGGAAGTGGTCATGCGCGCCAGCACCCGGCAGGAACTGGCGGCGTACATCGCCACCGGAGAACCCGCGGACAAGGCCGGGGCCTACGCCATCCAGGGCCTGGGCGCCTTTCTGGTGGAGCGCGTCGTCGGCTCCTACACCAACGTGGTGGGCCTGCCTGTGACGGAAGTTTCAGACATCTTAGCAAGTTACGGGATTATATTTCCGAGAAGGTCTTAACAAGTCCCCACCAAGTGGGGGTTTCCAAGGCAAGCTCACCTCTTTGCCCGGCGATGGTAACAGCACCAGGTGGCTGATGAAGCCCGAAGCTTCATTCCTACGAGGGCAAAAAACAGCGCGCCGCGCATTCTGTCGCAGCGTCCTACCCGAAATGTATGAGATTTTAGACTGATGGCGTTGAAGGCAATGGTGTAATTACCCTCTGGAATTCTTCCGCTCCAACGTTACTTGAACTCTGTCATGCTGGCGCGTGAGTGAATTCTCACCCTCACCCGGCTGTTCCTGGGTGCATCAAAATTCAATCGGCGTCGCCAGCCTCTGGGCTTGCTCCTCCTGAGCACCAATTCTCGTGCCCCAACGGCACTTCGCCCAGCATGTCCCGGCACAAACGCCACTGTGGCATGAACTGGTCCATCAACGCTATAAACCGCTCGTTGTGATGCCGTTCAAGCAGATGGACAAGTTCGTGGACCAGGACATACTCCAGGCACTGAACAGGGCGTTTGGCCAATTCCAGATTGAGCCAAATGCGGCCTGCCGTGGCCGAGCAACTGCCCCACTTCGTCCTCATTTTCTTGATACCCCAGGAGGAAGCCCGCACCCCCACAACGGCCTGCCACTTCTCCAGAAGAGGAGGCAGGAGGAGCTTGAGCTGCTGCCGATACCAGTTGTGCAGGACGCTTTCACGTTGGGCGGAAGAGGTCCCTGGGCGAATGAACAGGTCGAGCGTCGCGATACCCCGCATGCTCACGTTGGATGGGCCTGGGCGTTCATGTAAGCGCAGGCGATACCTCTGGCCCAAGAAATAATGGCTTTCCCCGTTGACCATTTCGCGCTGGGATTGCCTAGGCTGGTTCTCGAATTTGGCCTTGTGCTTCTTGATCCAGGCCAGTTTCTCAATCACCGCCAAGCGTACAGCCTCATCAGTCAGCACCAAAGGTGCCGCGACCCGCACCCTTCCCTTGGGCGGGTATACTCCCAGGTGCAGATTTTTGATGTCCTTGCGGACAACCTCGACCCTGACGCCCCCAACAATGATGTGCCGAGGGTTAGAGGATTGTGCGGTAGTCATTTTGGAGCTTTGCAAGTTCGAGGATCTTGTCGGTCAGGGTTTCTTCACCAAGGATGGCCAGGATCGCATTGCGAACGACCCGAGTCTTGCCCGAGTGGTTCCACCAGTCGTCCTGAGCTTTCTCGACGATTGCATGGTTGATGGCTACGGCCAGGGCTTCATTTGCTCCCAGGTTGTTGTACAGCGCACGCTGGGCAGCGGTCTTGATGGCCGGGGGGTACCCTTCCGGGCCTCCTCCGGGAGTATTGGCCTGCTTTGTCAGCTGGACGATTTTTGCGAGATACTCCTTGTACTTCAGTGCCCCGGCCCTGCGTTGAGCAATCAAGGCGTCCAGCAATTGTGACATCTGGTCGTAATAGGCCGGGTCAACAGGGGCCTCGTTGGTGATGAGTTTGCGGACGTTGTTCTCGATGGTCTCGGCAACAGCCTCCTCGTTTTTGCGGATGCCCTTGGGCAACTGCTCGATTGCGTCAGGGCCACGCTCAACTATCAGCTGGATGAGACTCATGTCGTCAAAGGCGGAAATCTTCTCGCTGTCCTCTGCACGGATGTATGTGTCGATCAAGTGGCGCATGGCTGGCTCATAGGCCTTCAGGTCGATGTAGTCTCCGCTGTTCAGGCGAACGGCGTCGCGGACCTTGCTGTAGTGGTCCACCTCGGCCTTGATTTGCTGGATTTCTGCGGGGCTGTAGCCTGCCTCCGCCAACTCGTTTGCTATGCTCGCGTAGGCGCGCAAAAGCGCAGCCACGAATTTGTACAGCTTGAGCCGTTGCGGCTCGTTGTCGCTGAGCTGCTGGGCGTTCCCGGAGTCCTTGGCGCAGAAGTAGTGGATATATGCGCCCTCGTCTTTTGGTGCCTCCACAGGCTCACACAGGGCCTTCACCGCCTCGCGGGCCTCTTCCAAGTCCTCACGGCTCTTCTCCAGCCGGTTCTCCAGCAGCCCTTTCACGTCATCCTTGTCGTAGCCATCGAGAGCGCCGCTGGTGTAGTCCTGCACCGCCCCTTCAAGGCTTTTGAACAAGTCCTTGTAGTCGATGATGTAGCCGTATTCCTTGGAGTCGCCGTCCAGCCGGTTCACGCGGCAGATGGCCTGGAACAGGCCGTGGTCACGCATCTGCTGGTCGATGTAGAGATAGGTGGCCGGGGGAGCATCAAACCCGGTAAGCAGCTTGTTCACCACTATCAGCAGCTTCATCTGACCAGGTTCGTTGACGAACTTCTTCTTCACCTCCTGCTCGAACCGCTCCGCCTTGCCGATGGCCTGCTCCGCTGGCTCGTTGAACCAGTCGGCCAGCATCTGGGCATATATCTGGTACTTTTGCAGATTTTCAGTGTCGCCTTCGCCCGTGGTTTCGCCTTTGAGGTCAGCCACGGCAGGCGTGTAGCTGGTGATGATGGCGCACTTGCCCTTCAGCTCGCCCTTGGCGAACAGCTCATAGAACTTGCACGCCTCGAAGATGCTGCCCGCCACCAGCATGGCGTTGCCGTGGCCACCCATCAAACGGGGCTTCTTGTTCATGTCCATGAGGATGTCCGCGACGATTTTCCCCAGCCTATCCTGGCTGGAAAGCAAGCGCTGCATGGTCCCCCACTTCGCTTTGAGCTGTGCCTTGGCGTAATCGTTCAGGCCCTGGGTCTTGATCTCAAACCATTCATCAACCTTGTGCTGGCTGGAAAGCGACTGGTCGATGTCCCTGGCCTCGTAGCGTAGGTCCAGCACCACGCCTTCGCGCACAGCCTGATCGAATTTGTAGGTGTGGAGGTAGCGGCCAAAGACCTCGATGCTCTTCTGCTTGTCCGCTTTGAGCAAAGGCGTGCCGGTGAAGCCGATGAAAATGGCGTTGGGGAGCAAGGTCTTCATGGCCTGGTGCAGGTCGCCGGACTGGGTGCGGTGGCACTCGTCCACGAACACATGCAGGTCGCCCTTGGCCTTGAAGCCCTCTGGCAGCATCTGGATGGCCTTGATGAAGTCCCTGGTGCCTTCGTCGCTTTCCTCGTTCCCGTTCTGTTTGCCGCCGAACTTGTGGATGAGCGAGCAAAGCAGCGACTTGTCGAGCGCGTTGAGCTGGGCCACAAGGTCCGCGCCGCTTGCCGTGCGGTAAATGTCTTCATGGACGCCCTTGAAGACCGTTGCAATCTGCTGGTCCAACTCCGTGCGGTCGGTGATGATGAGCACCCGAGCCGCCGGGTTGTTCTCGCGTATCCACTTGGCCAGCCAGACCATTGTGAGCGACTTGCCGCTGCCCTGCGTGTGCCAGATGATGCCGCCCTCGCGCTCGCGCAGCGCGTCCTGGGCGGCCTTCACGCCGAAATACTGGTTCTGGCGGCAGACCTTTTTGGTCCCGGCGTCGAACACCACGAAGTCGTGGATCAGCTCCAGCAGGCGCGCTTTCCCGCACAGCTGCAAAAGGTGCCGGTCCAGCAGGTTGGCCTCGCTGGCGTGGGGGCCGGTGTCCTCGACCCAGGTCAGGTAATACTTCTCTTGGGTGCCCGTGGTGCCATAGCGCAGGCCTTGGGAGTCGTTGCCCGCCATGAGCCATTGCATGGTGGAGAAAAAGGGCTGGATGAAGTGCTTTTCCTGGTTGTCCAGATTCTGGCGAATGCCCTGGGACATGGACGTGGTGGAGCGCTTCAGCTCCAGCACGCCCAGGGCGATACCGTTGACATAGAGCACGATGTCGGGCCGCTTGGTGCTGGCCTTGGCGTCCGCGCCCGTGACAGTCACCTCTTCGGCAATGGCGAAGTGGTTGTTCTCCGGGTGCTTCCAGTCGATGAGCCAGACCGTGACGTGATTCTCACCCGCGCCGGGCTGCACCTTCACGCCGTAGCGCAGCAGCTCGTAGACGGCCTTGTTGCGGTCGTACAGATGCTTGCTGGTATCGCCCGCCACCCTGGTCAGTTCAAGCAGCGCCCGGTTGATGAGCGTGCCGCTGGTGCCCTGCTGCTGTAGCCAGGCCGTGAGATACTCCGGCTCAATGTTGGCGTTGCCAGGGCGGTCCTTCCAGTTGCCGAGGTAGACATACCCCAGGCGCTGCTGGAACAGCTTGATGACGCGCTCCTGGGTCTTCTTTTCGATCTGTCCCACGCTGCCCATGGCTTACCCCTTCAGGAGCTTGAAGCTCACCTGGTATCGGTAGAAATCAATGTTCGGGGCCACGGTCATGCCAGCCGTATGCGCCCGGTCAAAAGCTCCTGCATCATGCCTTGCTTCAGGGCGCGGGTCTTGTCGCGCCGCGCCTCCAGCTCCGCAATCTCGGTGTCCATGTCGGACAGGACGGCGGCGATGGCGGTTTGTTCGTCGAATTTTGGGAGAGTTGTCTCAATCCCTTCAATCGTTGAGGCGTTCAGGCTCGGCACGCCAGAAGCCTCGTTGTAGCTTTTCCAGTTGATGGTGTTGAACAGGTAAAAAATGAACCTTGGGGATGCTGCTTCGCTGATCTCTGTGAAGAACAGCGTGTCGATGGTCCAGAATGGAGTGTCCACAAATTGTGGGGTATCAATGGTCCCCTTCCTTCCGATTAGAACGGAGGGCTTGTCGTAGAGAGCTTGATTTGTGCGCCCTATCTCACCGCCTGTGGCAAGAATGGGGTACATCCCATCACGGGCAACCACTTGATGCTGGCTTTTGCCGTGACGAACTTTTAGTACCTCCCCCAGCCTCTTCTCTTCCCATTCCCCGCTGAACCCCGCCAACCGCCGCTTGCCCTTGAGCAACTGCTGCATGGCGGCCTGCTTGAGGTCACGCTTTTTGGCGATGAGCTGGTCGAGCTTGGCGAGCAGGGCGTCCACGTCCGAGAGCGCGGCGGCGATGGCGCGCTGTTCTTCCGGCAAGGGAAGTGGGACCAGCATTTTGGCGATCATCTCTCGACGGACCGAGTCAACAGAGGACTTGGCGGTCATCTGCATGATCCGCGCATAAAAGTTGTTGCTGAAATATAGGTAGAAATAGAAGCCGTCTATCCTGTCACTGAAATCGCTGATCTTGTATACGCGCTGATGAAAATCAAACTTACCATTGATGTAGTGGAAAATTTTCCCAGTGCCAACACCATCGCCAGCAGTCAACACTGCTTCGCCATCAAATGTGTAGCTGTTAATGTGTTCAACTGTGGATGATCTCACAAAGAAAGGATATGCGCCGTCCGCAACTCGATCTTGGGTGTTTTTTTTGCCTGTTGTAATCGAAGCAAGACTGAGGATAGTTTCAGCATCCCACTCTTCCGGAATCACCCCGACCTCGGTGCGCTTGTAGCCCGGCTTCAGTTCCACGCGAACCCCATCTTTTTGAGGTGTTCGCCAACGCGGGCGGAGAGGGCTTCCACTTCCTCGGCCAGCCGGGGCAGCGGGGTGGCGTAGCGTTCGGCAAGCAGCCGGATGCGCCCGGTGAGCGCCTGGCTCACGCGGTCCAACTCCCCCTGCACAGCGGCGGCGATGCTCGCCAGCCACTTGTCATCCACCACCAGCGCCTTCACCTCGGCCTCGCTCAGCTTCGGGTATTTGGCAAAGACCTTCTCGTCCAGCGCCTTGCGGGCCTCCTTGGCCTGCCTGCTGGCAACGGCCTCCTGCTCCAGCAGTTCCTGGTAGGCCTCCAACTGGGCGCGCTCTTCCGCCAGGGCTTTGTCGCGCCTGATCTCCTTGAGCCGGGCGGCCACGCTGCCCTTGGGAATCTTGCCGTCGTCCACAACTTCCGCCAGCAGGCCGTCCTCGCCGCCGTGCTCCTCCCGCATCTCGTCCATCTGCTGCTCCAGCGCGGCGGCCTGGGCCTCCAGCGCCTCAATGGCGGCCAGCTCGGCGGAGAAATAGCGGGCGATGATCAGCGCGGGCGGGATGATGTCCGCCTTGTAACGCTGCTTGCTGAAAACGAAATCGTGCGGCTCGTTGTAGGTGGGCTTGTTGTTCTTGTCCTTGGTGGGAATGAGCTGGCGCACCGTGTTCGCCGTGGCCCAGCCCTCGGCCACCAGCAGGTACACGTCGTCCTGCATGGTTGTCTCCCAGTAGTCCATCAGGTGCTGGTACACGTCATAGGCGTCGATGAGCGGCACGGGCTTGAAGAGTTCCAGCAGGCGCTCGGACAGTTCGGCAATGAGCGCCTTGGGCTTGTCGCCGATGGTGATGGCCTCGACCGACGGCTTAGAAGGCCGTTGCCACTCGGCGAAGGTCTTCGTCACCAGCAGGTTGAAGGCCGTGAACTCCGCATGGTCGAAGATGGTGGCCTTGATGGCGCTGGCCTCCACCGTAAGCTGACTATAGCCGGAACGCCCGGCGTTTTCAAACAGAGCCTTGCGCACGGAGGGGAACACGGCCCAGTAGGCGGCCAGGGCGTCGATGTCGCTGCTTGGGATGCCGCCCTTGAGGTGCGCCTCGATGTCCTGCAAATCTTCCGGCTCGGTGCTGTCGATGTAGCGCGGCAGGTTGAGGTTGAAGTCATGCCCCTCGATCTCGCCCAGCGGCACCATGCGCGCGTACTTGGAAAGCTCCGCCAAGCGGGTGAAGGCGTCCACGATCTTGTGGATGTCCTGGGCGCGCAGGCGGTTTTTGTTGCCGTCCTTGATGAAGCCCTTGCTGGCGTCGATCATGAAGACGCCCTTGCGGGCCGCGGCGTTCTCCTTGTCCAGCACGATGATGCAGGCCGGAATGCCCGTGCCGTAGAACAGGTTCGCGGGCAGGCCGATGATGCCCTTGATGAAGCCCTGCCTGATGATGTTCTTGCGGATGGAGGCCTCGGCCCCGCCACGGAACAGCACGCCGTGGGGCAGAATGATCGCGGCCTTGCCGGTGCTTTTCATGCTTTTGAGCATGTGCAGCAAAAAGGCGTAATCGCCGTTCTTGTCGGGCGGGGTGCCGTACTCGAAACGGCTGTAGGGGTCGTGCGCGGCGTCCAGTCCGCTGGTCCAGTTCTTGTTCGAGAAGGGCGGGTTGGCCACCACGAAGTCGAAGGTCTTGAGGCCGCCGTCCGGGTTCTTGAAGTTCGGGGCGGAGAGCGAGTTGTCCTTCCAGATTTCCGCAGTGGGGCAGCCGTGCAGCACCATGTTCATGCGGGCCATGGCGGACGTGGCGTTGTCCATCTCCTGGCCGTAGAGGGCGAGATCTAAGCCGGTGCGGCTCTGGACCTCGTCGTGGGCCTTGAGCAGCAGCGAGCCGGAGCCGCAGGTGGGGTCGTAGATGGTCTGGCGGTTATCGCTGGCAGCGCCAAGCTCAATGACCTGGGACATGATGCGCGAGACTTCCGCCGGGGTGTAGAACTGGCCCTTGCTCTTGCCCGATTCCGTGGCGAAGTGGCGCATGAGGTACTCGTAGGCATCCCCCAGCAGGTCGTCGCCATCGGCCCGGTTTCGGCCAAAGTCCAGGCCTTCGAAGATGGCCACCAGCTTGGTGAGCCGCTCCACCATCTCCTTGCCCTTGCCGAGCTTGTCCTCGTCGTTGAAGTCCGTGAGGTTGATGGCGCCCTTGAGGTTGTCGTTGGCGTCGGCCAGCTTGCCGATGATCTTGTTGATGCGGTCGCCGATCTCGACGTCGTTCTTGGCCGCCACCATGTCGGCAAAGCCGCCGCCAGGGGGGATGGTGATGACGGCGTGGGGATCACCCGCGTACTTGTCGGAGACGTATTTGACGAACATCAGGGCCAGCACATAGTCCTTGTACTGGCTGGCATCCATGCCGCCGCGCAGCTCGTCGCAGGACTTCCAGAGGGAGGAGTAGAGTTCGGATTTTTTGAGAGCCATGGGGGTGCTGTGCCTACTTGGTTCGGGTGGAAGGGGGTCTGTAGGCTGTGCTCCAACGGGTCAGCCCATAAAATACCGTTGGTGCTTTGTATGTAATCTGCTTGGAAAATGGAAGCATTGCCGAGAGGCGAGAGAGTCTGGGTAGAAAAGCCATACGAAATCTGCCCACCCCAAAACACCTCCCCCCGTACCTCAAGTCCAAGCACTGTATTGGGACTTTACAACAGAAGGAAGATGTGTACTCAGAGCCCAAGTGTTGGGGTGGATTGAGAACGTTGCAGTTTTACACAACACATGTCAAAGTAGCTGTTAATATCGTATCGACAAACACGCCGACGTTCACGAGCCAAAGCCATGAGCACTCCACAGATTTCATCCGCCACAGAACAACGCGACGGGAGAGCCTCCAATGAATTTTCGCCTCAACACTCCCCCGTTGACTTTGTGCGCCGCATGGCTCGTGCTCATCACCTTCTGCGGTCCCGGCGTATGCAGGGCGGCTGACCTCAGCCAGTCCATCGTGTTTGGCGACAGCACCCAGGACAGCGGCTTTTTCCGCTACAACACCACCGGCAACAGTACGATCGACGGTGCGGTGAGCGCAGCCGTCTTAGCCGGGGCCACGGGCGGATATGCCGGGCCCGGAGTCATGAATTCCAGCATGCTGGCAGCGAAATTCGGCCTCAGCCTCGCGCCGGTGGGCGCCGGTGGCACCAACTACGCCAACGGCGCGGCCTATTCCGTGCCCCTGCGCTCCTCCGCGGCCTCTGCCTACTCCTCTGGACTCCTTACCACCAACGTCTCGGTCAGTCAGCAAATTCAAAATTATCTTGCCGCAGTCAACGGCGTGGCCGACTCCAAGGCCCTCTACGTCATCAGCAGCGGCAACAACGACCTTACCTTCGTACAGAACCAGACGGCCGCTTGGATCGCCGCGAACCCCACCTTTTTGCGCGACCAAGCCACCAGCTTGGCGGCGACAGTCGCCAGCCTGCAAGCGGCCGGGGCCCGCACCATTGTGGTGCCGAACATGTATAATTCCGCCATGTACGCTGGCCTTGGCGGCGATATCGACCCAGCAAAAGCCGTTCTGTACGCGCGCTCCGTGGCCTACGGGAACGATCGTTGGGCGGCCCTGACGGCTGCCGGGGTCAGCTTCATCCCCTCCGACCTCGACAGCGTGTACCGCTTCGTCGTGAAAAATCCGGCTCTGTTCGGCTTCACGCCCACATCTGTGCTCGCTGCGAACTCTCCCTCGCGGGTGAGTGCCTTGATCACCACCTGGGCCAACATCACCCCGCTGCAAATGCAGACCTATTTGTTCATCGACGGGAAGCACATGACCACCGCAGGGCAAGCCATCGAGGCGGACTACGAATACAGCCTGATCGTCGCGCCGAGCCAAATGTCCCTCATACCCGAAAGCGTCATCCAGGGCGGATTGGCGCGCACCGCCACCATCCAGGGCCAAATAGACCTGTCCAAGCAACACCGAGGGCCAAGCGGCGTCAACGTCTGGTCCAGCGGCGGGGCTGGCGTGCAGAAGAGCAAAAACGCAAAAAGCTTCCCCGAAGACTCCGGCGTTCCGCTGAGCGGTTCGCTCGGCGTGGACTACCAACTGCCGGGTGGAGCAATCGTTGGCGCGGCGCTCTCAGGGGGCAGCCAGACTCAGCAGTTTTCATCGGACGGCGGAAATTTCGAGCAAACGGCTGAAGTTTTGAGTCTCTACGCCGCCTATGCGGCCGGGTCTTTTTGGGGCGACGCCGTGGCCTCCTTCGGCCTTCAGCAAAACGAGATCCGGCGCAAAGTTCAGTTGGGGCTCTTTACCGACAGCAACCATGCCAACGCCGACGGGAACGCCCTTGCGCTGGCGCTCCGCGCTGGGTGGGACATCCGCCTCGGTCCCGTCACTACAGGTCCGGTAGTGGGCATGCTGCTGCAGCGCGCCCGCCTGAACGGCTTCACCGAAACCGGGACCAGCGGCGTCACGGCCTTGTCGTTCGGCACGCAAACACGCGACTCCGCCGTCAGCCAGCTCGGCTGGCGCGCCTTGCTCGACCTGGGGCAGTGGCAGCCCTTTGCGGAAGCGGAATGGAACCACGAGTGCGCCGAGACACACCGCACAGTGAACGCCTCCCTCACCTCGGTGCGGGTGGCATCATATTCCATGCCCGCCGCACCTGTTCCCCAGGACTGGACGCGCACCGCCATCGGCACATCCTACAAGCTCAACCCGCTGACCATGCTGCGCGGTGAAACCTCGATGGTCGTCAATCGCTCCCAAGCCACAAGCTATGGCGGCGAGTTGGGCATCAACGTGGCGTTCTGACCAGCGCCTTGGAATGTACCACGAGTTCAATGACCATTTCTTCTGCTTTTCACGCTTCAACTACTCCCGCAGCAATGTTTGTCCTTTCGATTACTGCCACAGGGGCATGAATCATTGCGCCCACTTTTCGTTTTCCGCACGGGCATTTGCCGTTGAATCTTGCAAGGGCCTCCACTGCGGGCAGAGGCTGTTCCGCTCCTTTCTATTGACCAATTGCGCGCGTGCCACTAACAATGGATGCAACCATCAGCCGGGCGGCGCCGCACGCGCACAGGCCAGCGTCACACCGCAGCAAAGGAGCAGGATATGAAAAAGTCTCTGTTCAGCGTCATGTTCGCCGCGTTGTTCCTCCTCGTCTCCGCCAGCCTTGTGCTGGCCGCGGACCCGCCCGCCGACCCCAAGAAGTTCACCAAGGCCGGGCTCTACGTCACCTCGAAAGAAGCCTACGACCGCTGGAGCGCCGACAAGGACGGCGTCAAGATCCTCGATTGCCGCACCCCGGAAGAATACATGTACGTCGGCCACGCGCCCATGGCCTACAACATCCCCAGCAAGTTCATCACCCATGACTTCAACGCCGAAAAGAAGGAATACGCCATGAAGGACAACGAGGCCTTCGTCAGCATGGTGAAAAGCGTATTCAAGC
>Ga0209373_10003876_pt1 | contig 13378 bp, 7 predicted proteins | sample Higcelweek5metaG_FD_187173 | JGI IMG/M metagenome (GOLD analysis project Ga0209373, IMG submission 187173) | Freshwater pond sediment microbial communities from the University of Edinburgh, under environmental carbon perturbations - High... | ecosystem: Environmental > Aquatic > Freshwater >...
TTGAGCACAGATAGAAATGCAGACTGGGGAATCTCAACATTGCCCACCATCTTCATCCTCTTCTTACCCTTTTTCTGCTTCTCCAGAAGTTTGCGTTTACGTGAGATATCACCACCATAACATTTGGCAGTAACATCCTTTCTATAGGCTGAAACTGTCTCCCTGGCAATGATCTTTCCACCGATTGCCCCCTGGATCGCAATCTTGAACATCTGGCGCGGAATCTCATCTTTGAGCTGTTCACAGGCGTTTCTTGCTCTGTCAACTGCCTTGTCCCTGTGCACAAGCTGGGATAGAGCATCAACCCTCTCACCATTGACCAGAAAATCGAGCTTCACCAGATCTGTCTCCTGATATCCTGAGATCTCATAATCAAAAGATCCATACCCCTGGGTGACGCTCTTGAGTCGGTCATAGAACTCATAGACAACCTCAGCCAGAGGGAGGGTGAACTTCATCTCAATCCTGTTACGGGTAAGGTACTGGTAGTTTGTGCTCACCCCTCTGTGCTCAAGGCAGAGCTGCATCACAGCCCCCATGTACTTGTCAGGGATTATTATGGCAGCGGTGATATAGGGCTCCCTTGTCCCTGCAATCTCTGTGGGGTCGGGGTAGAGAGATGGATTGTCAATGATCTCAACAGTGCCGTCATTTCGGGTGAGTTCATACTGCACAGATGGGGATGTGAGAATCAGGGAGATATCATACTCTCTCTCAAGGCGCTCCTGTACAACCTCAAGGTGGAGAAGTCCTAAAAAACCGCATCTGTAACCAAATCCAAGTGCTGTTGATGCATCTTTTTCATAGATCAGAGAGGCGTCATTGAGTTTGAGCTTCTCCAGAGCTTCAGAAAGAGCTGCATAGTCATCAGCAGCAACAGGATACATTGAGGAGAAGACAACCGGCTTTGGCTCTCTGAAGCCTGGCATCTGGATACCGCATGGAGAAGAGGCAAGAGTTACAGTATCACCGCACCTTACATCACTTATCATCTTTATCCCTGCAATGATATACCCCACCTGGCCAGCGTCAAGTGTCTCCACAGGTTTTCTGACAATCTGGAAAAGGCCCACCTCTTCGACCCTGTACTCCGCGCTGTTGGACATGAAGAGGACTCTATCCCCCTTCTTTATACTGCCTTGAAAGATCCTGACGTGGACAATGGTGCCACGGTACGGGTCATAGTGAGAGTCAAATATCAGCGCCTGAAGAGGGGCCAGGGAGTCTCCTGACGGCGGGGGCATAAGCTTCACAGCAGCTTCAAATACAGTTGCCACCCCCTCTCCTGTTTTGGCTGACACCATAAGAGCGGCGGAGCTGTCAAGCCCGAGATCTTCGTGGATCTGCTCCTTTGCCCACTCTATATCAGCAGATGGCAGATCAATCTTGTTGATTACTGGCACAACCTCAAGGTTATGCTCCATGGCAAGATACATGGTTGCAAGGGTCTGGGCCTCAACCCCCTGACTTGCATCCACAAGTATGAATGCCCCCTCACAGGATGCAAGGGCTCGGGAGACCTCATAGGAGAAGTCCACATGGCCTGGGGTATCAATCAGGTTGAGCAGGTAGGCTTGCCCATCCTGTCCGGTATAGGGAAGAGATACTGTCTGACTCTTGATGGTGATACCCCGCTCCCGCTCAATATCCATGGAGTCCAGAATCTGGTCCTGGAAATCCCTGTCAGCAATAATCCCGGAAAGCTGTATCAACCGGTCTGACAGGGTCGATTTCCCATGGTCAATATGGGCAATGATACTGAAATTTCTTATATGTTCTCTTTTTACAGCCAAATTCACCTCAGATAACAGTTCAAAACATAACCATTTTCAAACAAAATATTGACAGTTGATTCTCATCTATATAAACATGAAGAGAGGTTGATCTGCCACAATAAAACATTACACGTAGGGGCACCCCTTGCGGGTGCCCTCACAAAGGGCAGGCACGAGGGAAAGCCCCTACAGTTTCATATAACAGCCATGCCCTGGCAGGCACAACGAAGCATGAAACCGTAGGGCCCCCCCCCTGTGGGTGCCCTCGCAAAGGGCAGGCACAGGGGCCTGCCCCTACAGTTTCATATAAAAAACTCTTCTGTTTCTATCAGCTGATATGAAACGTGTCAAGACTGACATGCTTTAACACGGGGATTCTCCATGAACACTTCAATCATGATTGTTGAAGATGACGATGCTATCAGGGACTCAACAGAGGAGTTTCTCAAACTTACTGGTTATGCAACCAGCTCCACCTCAAGCGCTGAAGAGGCAATTGAAGCGTTCAGGCTCTTTCAGTCCGATATAATTCTTACAGATATATCAATGCAGGGTATGAACGGCCTGGAACTCACCCGGATACTCAAGGAGAGCTATCCTGTAGAGGTGATTGTGATGACAGGATACATCGCATCACACTCGTATGAAGAGGCTATCCGGGCCGGAGCCAGTGACTTTATCTTCAAACCCTTCCGGTTTGAGGAGCTTAACCTGAGAATAAAGCGTGTAATACGGGAGATGAATCTTAAACGTCAGCATGAGGAGCTGGTCAGAAAACTGGAGCTGCTGGCCATAACAGATGGATTGACAGGACTTTATAACCAGAGATATTTCTACCAGCAGCTCAATGTGGAGATAGAGCGAGATACAAGATACAACACCAACCTCTCACTGCTGCTGCTCGATATTGACCATTTCAAAGTATTTAATGACACATGGGGGCACCTTGAAGGGGATAAGGTTCTGATGGAACTTGGCAGCATGATCAGATCCTGTTTAAGGAGCCTTGACTCCGCATACCGGTATGGTGGGGAGGAGTTTACAGTGATACTTCCAGAGACTGACCTGACCCGGGCCTGCATTGTGGGAGAGAGAATCAGAAAATCATTTGAAGCAAAACGGTTTCTTCTCAATGAGGATAAGGAGATGTCTGCCACTATAAGCGTCGGGGCAACACAGTTCACAAAAAAAGAGAGCATAACCTCTTTCATCAAGCGGGCAGACATGGCAATGTTCAAATCCAAGGAGAGCGGCAGAAACCGGCTTACATATACACTTCCTGATCTGTTGTAGGGGGAGGGTACCAGATAAGTCTTTTTATCCAGCCCTGAGCTGAAGCTCCGGGCTGTTTTTTTACCCAAGCCCCCTTAAGGGGGCTATCTTTATAACAGCTATGCCCTGACAGAGCACAACGAAGCATGAAAGTTGTAGAGACGCAAGTTGTAGAGACGCAAGATCTTGCGTCTCTACGGGGTACCCACCAGTTTGTATCCCCAGACTTTCATATAAAAAGGTCAGCCGGGGGCTTCAGCCCCACGGCGGCTATCTTTTCATCTGCTTGATCTTATCAAGGTTGAGGTTGAGCTTGTCACTCTTCTCCTGAAGCATCTGCTGCTGCTCCTTTACCTTCTCCACAACATCGTCAGGTGCCTTATCAAGAAAACTCTCATTGGTGAGCCTCTTTGAGATAGACAATAGTTCTTTTGTCACCTTGTCCAGCTCCTTTTCCAGACGCTGCTCCTCTTTGTCAAAATCAATCACCCCTTTTAAAGAGACGTAGATTGTAGTTCCCATCACCACTCCTGTAGCAGAGGAGGCAGGTGCGTCCGGGGTGTCAGAGAGGGTTATGCTTTCAAGCCTTGAGAGATTCTCAATCAGAGAGGGGTTCTCTGTAATGAGCCTCTTCTCCTCACTATCCTGGGTGTACATCACAACATTGAGCTGCATGGATGGCTGAATATTCATCTCTGCTCTGATATTTCTGATTCCTGAGATGAGACCCACAATAAACTCCATGTTCTTCTCCACATTCAGGTTTCTGAAGGTGTAATCAGGGTCATTATCTGCCGGAAAAGCCGCCTCAAGCACAGAGCCTGTCACAGTTGGTAGTGCCTGCCATATCTCCTCTGTGACAAAGGGCATAAATGGATGGAGCATGATGAGAATATCTTTGAGAACCTTTGCAAGGACAGTTCTTGAAGCATCCCTTCTCCTCTGCCCCTCCTTGTCATACAGAGCAGGCTTTGAAGCTTCCAGATACCAGTCACAGAACTCATGCCATACAAACTGGTATATGGCATTGGCAGCCTCATTGAATCTGTAATTTTCAATCCCTGAGCTTACAGCCTCAGCAGTTGCAGCAGATCTTGATAGTATCCAGTGTTCACTGATCGAGTATGCCTTGTCTGCAATATTTGTGATATGAAACTGCTCAACCTCACCCTTTTGCAGCTCATCTATCCCGCTCTCAAGGTGCATCAGGGTAAAGCGAGATGCATTCCAGAGTTTATTGACAAAATTGCGATATCCCTCAACCCTCTCTTCAGACATCCGCACATCCCTGCCCTGTGCAGCAAATGCTGCAAGTGTGAAGCGGAAAGCGTCAGCCCCGTAATGGTCAATCACCTTCAGAGGGTCAATCACATTTCCCTTGGACTTGCTCATCTTCTTGCCATGCTCATCCCTTACAAGAGCATGAATATAGACATCCTTGAAGGGCACCTCACCCATGAAACGGGTACCCATCATCATCATTCTTGCCACCCAGAAAAAGAGGATATCAAAACCTGTCACAAGGGCACTTGTCGGATAAAAGGTCTTCAGAAGATCCGTCTCCTCCGGCCACCCCATGGTGGAAAATGGCCACAGGGCACTGCTGAACCATGTATCCAGGACATCTGTCTCCTGAGAGATATCCAGAGAGCCGCACCCGTCACACCTGTCTGGATCAACCTCTTCAACTATCACCTGTCCGCATGTGTGACATTTCCAGACTGGAATCCTGTGTCCCCACCATATCTGTCTTGAGATGCACCAGTCCTGAATATTATCGAGCCAGTCGAAATAGGTCTTGGCCCAGCTTGTCGGGATGATTCTTGTCTTACCATCCCGTACCGCATCTGCTGCCACCTTTGCAAGTGGACCTGCCTTTACAAACCACTGGCGGGATAAAGAGGGCTCCACAACAGTTTTACAGCGATAGCAGTGGCCGACACTATTTCTAAGAGGCTCTTTTTTAACAAGAAGGCCAAGCTTCTCCAGCGCATCCACTGCCATCTGCCTGCACTCGAACCTATCCACGCCACTGTACTCACCAGCACTCTCATTCATCAGCCCTGCATCATCAATAACCTTCAGCCGCTCAAGTCCATGCTTCTCACCGAGGTTAAAGTCATTAGGGTCATGGGCAGGGGTCACCTTGAGTGCACCTGTACCAAACTGGGTATCAACATACTCATCCCTGATAATGGGTATGATCCGGTTTGTCAGAGGGAGCATCACCCGCTTCTCTTCCATATCTTTGTAGCGTTCATCATTGGGGTTGATGGCAACTGCCGTATCTCCGAACATGGTTTCCGGTCTTGTGGTTGCAACGACAAGGCCACCGCTCCCATTTGCAAATGGATACCTTATATAGTACAGAAACCCCTCATTATCTTCGTGTTCCACCTCAAGATCTGCAAGAGCTGTGCTGCATCTGGGGCACCAGTTGATGATATACTGCCCCTGGTAAATCAGGTTATCTCTGTAAAGCCGTACAAAGACCTTTCTTACAGCATCAGAGAGCCCCTGATCCATTGTAAACCTCTCCCGTGCCCAGTCGCAGGAGGCTCCGATTTTTTTGAGCTGGTTGATAATGGCCCCACCTGACTCTTCACGCCACTTCCACACAGCCTCAATGAACTTTTCCCTTCCAAGCTGATCTCTTGTTATCCCCTGTTGAGCAAGATTGCGCTCCACAACATTCTGAGTGGCAATTCCGGCATGGTCAGTACCGGGCATCCACAGGACATTATCCCCGCAAAGTCTTCTGAACCTGCACATGATATCCTGTATGGTGATATTCAGAGCATGGCCCATGTGAAGAACGCCTGTCACATTAGGTGGCGGAATGACAATGGAGTAGGGTTGTTTATCGCTTCTCTCCTTTGCCTCAAAAAAACCTTTATCCAGCCAGTACCTGTACCATTTATCCTCAATCCCGTTCGGGTCATATCCTTTTTCAAGAGAATCAGAACTCATATACTAAACTCCTAAGCATATTAATAAAAAAGAGGATCAAACAGCATCCTCTGCATATACAGACCTTTTTTCAAGAATTATTCTCATCTTGCAGAGCAGCCAGGATTTTCTTTCTTATATTATCCATCTGCCGGTTCAAAACAGTCTCCACAATCTCTGAAAGCATGGTATCAAGTTTTTCAGCATATCTCTTTTCAATTGCCTTCTGCAGCATTGATTCAATCTGCTCTTCTGACGGAAGTCTCTGAGCCTCCTCCTCCATCGCTACAGATGCATGGCCATGCTGCTGTGCAGAGGCATGATCATGCATATCCACCTCTTCAACAACATCAACAAGGTCAATAATCCTGTCATCTTCAATGGCACTGGCCTGGCTCCCCTTGATGACTACATTCACAAGGTCAATTATTTCGTCATCTTCAGCAGCAGAGGAACCGCCATTTTGGACTACCTCAACAAGGTCAATGATCTGGTTATCCTCAATCTCTTCAATCAGACCTGCAGGAGCGATATCTTCATGGATCACATCTGAAAAATCAGCAACCGCTTCATCCCCATCTATCTCTTCAAAAAAGCCATTTTTTTCGTCTGAAATATCTTCAAGCTCTATCAATCCATCATCAAAATCAAAATCAATCTCAATGTTTCCAGAGTTATCATTGTCCATATCTATTGCATCTGTCATGAATACTCCTGTAGAACCGGAAGGCCCGATTCAGCCCTGTTTTTATCCAAATGTAAAATTTATGTTCTGAGAAAATATCAAAGGGTTAAGGTTGTGTCAAGCCTGATAAGAGATCCTTGAGATTCGCATGATGCAGAAGGAGCTGACACCAATCACCCTCTGTTCAAGCTGTTGGCCTGCCACACAGCCATTCTGATCGCCTGAACAAGACTGCTGTGGTCAGCTCTGTTCTGCCAGGCAATGTCATAGGCAGTGCCATGATCTACAGATGTTCTTATGATTGGAAGTCCAAGGGTGGTATTGACTCCGTCACTGAAGTGGAGCAGTTTGAACGGGATCAGCCCCTGGTCATGATACATACAGATCACGCAGTCATACTTTCCCTGGGCAGCATGATAGAAGATGGTATCTGGTGGGAAAGGGCCCTCAACATCAAACTCTCCATTATTAAACTGAGCCTCTCTTGCCTTTGCCACAGCTGGTATGATGATACGCTCCTCTTCAGAGCCGAACATTGACTCCTCCCCTGCATGTGGATTGAGCCCTGCAACAGCAATAACCGGCTTTGCAATACCAAAATTATATTTCAACGCACATCCTGCAATCCTGACTGTTTTCAGGATACTCTCAACAGTCAGGTTGCCTGGAACTTCAGACAGAGGAATATGGATAGTAACCAGAACCACCTTGAGCTTTTCACCGGCAAGCATCATGGCATAATCTTTGGTCCCGGTTCTGTGGGCAATCAGCTCTGTATGTCCATGAAACCTGGAGCCTGCCATCTTCAGGGCAGTTTTTGTCACTGGCGCCGTAACCATGGCAGCTACTTCGCGGGAGATTGCAAGATCAACGGCTCTGTTTATGTAGTCGATCATTGCCTGGCCAGTCTGACCTGATGGATTCCGGGGCTTGATACTCTCCCATGGAAGCTCAGAGAGATTGAGCAGATCAATGGTTCCATGAGAAAAGAGAGCCTGTGATAAAGAGGAGATCTCATGAATTTGCACAGAGTTCTTTCTGAACTCAACGGCCCTCTGCATGATCCTGCTGTCTCCAATGACAACAGGATTACAGATCTGATATATAGATGAGGATGCAAGTGCAGACGCAATGATTTCAGGGCCAATGCCTGCTGGATCTCCCATTGTAATGGCAATAACTGGCCTCTTCTCACCAATATTTTCCGCCTTTGGCATAGATTCTCCTGAATGGGATATATTTGAAGATGCTCTCTCCCTAAGGGGAGTTGTCACAATAAAAACAGGTCATCAATATACTACTGCCTGACTGAGGTGTAAATAAAAAAGCACACATATTTAGATACTGAGCCACATTCTGCAACCTTGAAAAATGGTGTGAAACTATTGAAAAAAAATCATTTTCTGATCCTGGATAATAAAACAGGAGAAAATAAAAGCAAAAAGGAATAAATCTGACATATCACATAAAAGAGGTTCAAGTGAACATTAACTTCGACTCATTAGAAATCAAATATTACATGGAATAATAGCCACTTGAAAAAGTTGCTGTAATTCAAGGGCCTTGAGCTGTTTCACAGAAAAAATATAATTAAAATCAATAGGTTATCATAACAACACTAATACAATGCTAATATAATTATAACAAAGTGATATCAGCTTTGACTTGTATATTGATATGAAATAGAAAAGAAAAAATTATTCAAATATCACTTACTGAGAGGGGTAAATCTTTACAATCCGTTATGATTGCAGGATTTACCTCTTTTATCTTATCTGTTCTATATTTATGAAGCTGGAGATTTATGGAAGCTGTCTGGAATGAAGTCAAATCAAATATCAGAACCCTGTTGCCTGACCACAGCTTCAGAATGTGGATTCAGCCAATACTTTTTACGGGTTATGAAGATAATCTGATCACGCTCTCATGTCCAAACTCCTTTTCCAGAAAGCGGATCAAAGAGAACTATCTGGTGATTATAAAAGAGCAGTTTCTGAAGAGAGGATTGTCTGACGTAAAGATAGAACTCGATATTATCCAGAATCAGAAGGCAAAGAAAAAGGGGGATGCTCCTATACCCATACCCAGATCAAAACCCTCTGCCACTATCATGAAACGTGCATCAGCTGCTGATCAGCTTACCCTGCCAGGACTGACTCCGGTTTTTGACACTGGCAGAATGCTTAAAAAAGATTACACTTTTGACCACTTTGTTGTGGGGAACAGCAATGATTTTGCATACTCTGCCTCACTCTCCCTGGCTCAGGGGGGAAATAATGGAAATGGAGCACTATTTCTCCTTGCCGGAACAGGCCTTGGAAAAAGCCACCTCTCCCAGGCTGTTGGACACCATGTTATCGACCAGGGTATTACACAGAAGGTCTTCTATGTGACTGCTGAAGATTTTACAAATGAGATGGTACACTCCATCAAGAACAATACCATCAGCAGTTTCAAGGAGAAGTACAGAAGAAAATGTGATGTTCTGATCCTTGAGGATATCCATTTTCTATCAGGAAAAGATGCCACCCAGAAGGAGCTTGCCATGACCCTGGACTACCTTCTGGATGCAGAGAAAAAACTTGTTTTCAGTGGCTGTTACCTTCCAGATGAGATACCTAAGATGAATGAGCAGTTGAAGTCGAGATTGACCATGGGGCTTGTGACAAAAATGGAGGCACCTGATTTTGAAACAAGGGTGAAGATTCTTAAGAAGAAATCACAGCTCAACGGGTATAAGATTCCAAATGATGTTGCAGACTATATTGCTCAGGAGCTTTGTGATAATGTCAGGCAACTGGAGAGTGGCCTTTCAGGAGTTGTTGCAAAAGCCTCTCTGATGGGGGAGCAGATCAATCTATCACTTGCCCGTGCTGTTCTTGAGAACATATCAAAAAGCAGGCAGCAGATCACAATTGATGCTATCAAAAAACTGATATGCAGTGAGTTTGCCATCTCTGAGGAGGATCTTCTCTCTACATCAAGGAAAAACAGACTGGTACACCCAAGGCAGATGGCGATCTATCTGTCACGTAAATATACAGACCAGCCCCTCAAGACAATAGGAAAAAGTTTTAACCGATACCATGCAACAGCTATCTACTCAATCAATGCCGTGGAAAAGGCAATTCAGCAGCAGGGGGCCTTCTGTGAACAGCTCAACTACCTGTACAAGAAGATTGAGGCTGGAAAATTTTAAGGAGGTCAAATCATGGGCTTAAAAAATTCTCTGTATCAGACCCTTTACCAGATCACACACGGCAATGCCACAAGAGAGCCGGAAGAACTCTGCTGTTACTCTTATGATGCAACAGCGCAATCCTTTCTGCCGGATGCAGTTCTGTTTCCAGGCTCAACTGCCGAAGTATCAGCAATTCTTGAGCTTGCCTCCAGAGAGAAATTTCCTGTTATCCCTCGGGGCAGCGGTTCAGGCATGACTGGAGGATCGCTTGCTGTGACAGGAGGGGTTGTGATGGCAATGAGCCGCATGAACCATATCCTTGAGATTGACTGTGATAACTTCATTGCAAGGGTTGAACCAGGAGTTGTGACAGGAGAGTTTCACAGGGCTGTAGAGCAGAAGGGGCTCTTCTATCCGCCGGATCCGGCAAGCTCTGCTTTCTGTACCATTGGTGGTAACCTTGGCGAGTGTGCAGGAGGGCCAAAGGCGGTAAAGTATGGCGTTACACGGGATTATGTACTGGGTCTTGAGGCTGTACTGCCATCTGGAGAGGTTATCCATACAGGTGTCAGAACTGCAAAGGGAGTTGCAGGCTATGATCTGACCCGGCTTATTGTGGGATCTGAAGGAACCCTTGCAGTTGTCACTCAGGCAACCTTGAAGCTTCTGCCTCTGCCTGAAGCTGTGAAAACCATGGCAGCTCTCTTTCCAACCATTGAGCAGGCTGCACAGACAGTCTCTTCTATTATAAAAGAGTCATTAGTACCCAGATGTGTGGAGTTTCTCGACAGATCATCAATTGAGTGCGTAAGAGAGAAATTTGGTTTCCATGTACCGTCTGATATCCACTCAATTCTGATTATTGAAGTTGATGGAAGCTTGGCAGTGGTTGAACAGGAGGCTCAGAAGATCAGAGAGTTCTGCATTGCAAAGGGGGCATCACAGGTGATCCTTGCTGCTGACGCAAAGCAGGCAGCAGAGCTGTGGGTTGCAAGAAAAGCTCTCTCAACCGCACTTTTCAAGGTGGCGCCCAATAAGATCAATGAGGATATTGTTGTTCCGCTGAACAGAATTCCTGAGATGGTTAAACGGATTGAAGCGATTCAGAATAGAACAGGACTTACCATTGTCAGTTTTGGCCATGCTGGTGACGGCAATATCCACTGCAACATAATGTACCACAAAAAAGATCTAAATGAACGGATACTCGCAGAGTCTGCAATGGATGAACTCTTTGCCCACACTCTTGAACTTGGTGGAACCATCACAGGAGAGCATGGAGTTGGAATTACCAAAATGAAGTACCTTCCAGATGAGTTTGGAGAGGGTGAGATAGAGATCATGCGGGGAATCAAAAAAGTGTTTGACCCGTTTAATATCTTGAACCCTGGAAAAATCTTTGTGTGACAAAGTAGAGATTTTTTTTATATGAAAGTCTGGGGATACAAACTGGTTGGTAGCCCGTAGAGACGCAAGATCTTGCGTCTCTACAACTTTCAATCTTCGTTGTGCCTATCAGGGCATGGCCGTTATATAAAACTGTAGGGGCACCCACATGGGGGTGCCCCTACTTTTATCAGTTCATCCTGGCCTGATAGACATTCATTGTCAGAATATGCTCGAGAATATCAATCCCTGGATTCTGGCTGTGTTCAATTGCGCATGAGATCGACTCTGAACAGTACTTTGTACATATAATATGGTTTTTATTAAATTCACCGAAACAGTCAAGACTATCTCTTGAGTCTTCAATGAGTTCACCATCTATTAAGAATTGGTCATTATGGTAAAATTTCATTATGTTCCGGTTCCTTATAATTTATCTGATCTGTAATTAGAAAAACACCATAAGAATCTCTCTGGTATTAATATGGTGTTAATATAATAGATCTTCCTCGTATGGTCAACTGTTTGTTTTACGCTTTATGCTTATGCTTTATCACCATCTCTTCAAGGTGACTGACCAGAGGCTTGAGGCTCTCCTGATCTGTGGCTGAGATGAGTATCCCCTGGTTGAGAAGCCACGGGTTATCAAATCTACTCAGATCAACCTTGTCCTGCTTATTGAAGAGATATATCACCGGGATCTCCTCAAGTTTGAGCTTAGCAATGATCTTATCCACAGATTTCATCTGCTGACCATATCTGGGGTTGCTTATATCAACAACATGAAGCAGAATATCAGCATCTTCAAGCTCCTCAAGTGTGGCATGAAACGCCTCCATCAGCTCATCTGGAAGATTCTGGATAAATCCAACAGTATCGGTGATGATCACCTCCAGATCCCTGGGGAATTTAAGTCTCCTGCTTGATGGGTCCAAAGTTGCAAAGAGCTTATCTTCTGCTGTGATATTACTTCTGGTAAGTGTGTTGAGAAGGGTTGATTTACCTGCATTGGTGTAGCCTACAATTGAGATGACAGGAACCTCTTTTCTGTTTCTTTTCGACCTCTGCTGGTTTCTCTGCTTTCTTATCTGCTCAATCTCCTTTCCCAGATGGACAATCTTATCTCTGACCCTTCTGCGGTTGATCTCAAGCTTGGTCTCTCCCGGCCCTCTGCCCCCTATCCCTCCGGTAAGTCTTGACATGGCAGTGTTCTTTGTTATCAGACGCGGCAGAAGATATTTCAGCTGGGCAAGTTCAACCTGAAGCTTTCCCTCACGGCTCTTGGCACGGCTGGCAAATATATCAAGTATGAGTTGAGTGCGGTCAATGACCTTCATCTCAACAAAATCTGTGATTGAACGTATCTGGGCAGGGGTTAACTCAGTGTCAAAGATCATCATTGTGGCACATTTCTGAATAGCCTCAATTGTCAACTCAGCAAGCTTGCCCTTACCCACAACAAATTTCGGGTCAACCACCCTTCTCTTCTGTATTGCTGTGCCAGTCACCTCTATGGAGCTTGTTCTGCAAAGCTCCTCAAGTTCATCAAGTGATGCTCTGGACTCTTTTGAGTCAGGTGATGCCACATGGATCAACAGAGCCTTCTCTTCACCGGTTTTAGCCTTATAAAGCGCATTGTTCCTGGCAAGTTCAGATTCAAGGGCAACAATCACCCTTGTGCACTCCATGAAGAGGTCATGCAGTACGTGGTCACCCATGGAGTCATCTCTTGCCAGAAGATCATGCATGGAGCTATCCTCAACAGCAGGGTCACTACTGCATAGAGACTTAAGGGGAATTGGCCTTATTACCTCATAGGGTTCACCATCTCCTGATGGAAGAATATGGGCAGGATATATTCTCTCTGGCACCCCATCTTCTGTCATGGAGACAGCTGCCATGAGATCAAGCCTCAGCAGTGCAAGGTCAGTCAGATCATCTCTGGAGAGAGGCTCTCTGTTGAGGTGGGTGTGGATACACCTTAGCCCCTTGAGCTGCCCGGGTCTTGCCATGTATCCGGGTGTTTCAGGTATCACAATACCCTGCGCATCTCCTGCAATAACATGTACTGTCTTACCGTCCCGGTTGATCAGAAGTGCAACCTGGCGTCTGATATCGTGGGATATGGCA
>Ga0209373_10003877_pt1 | contig 13377 bp, 10 predicted proteins | sample Higcelweek5metaG_FD_187173 | JGI IMG/M metagenome (GOLD analysis project Ga0209373, IMG submission 187173) | Freshwater pond sediment microbial communities from the University of Edinburgh, under environmental carbon perturbations - High... | ecosystem: Environmental > Aquatic > Freshwater >...
GTTGTGGTATGATCTCTAAATTTTAATTACTAGTACAAAATTACTATTTTTTGGATGATTGCAAAAAAGCCCTGCATAACAGGGCTTAAATTCTTATTCTCCTAAATAGCTCTTAAGTAATTTGTTGCGATAATTATTCTTTAGTTTTTTTATTGCTTTTTCTTTTATTTGTCGAACCCTCTCGCGGGTCAATCCAAAAACCTCTCCAATTTCTTCAAGCGTATGTGGCCGGGTTCCGTTTAAACCAAAATAATAACGTATGATTTCTGCTTCTCTTTCACCCAAAGTTGCAAGCGAACGTTCGATCTCTTTTTGGAGGGAACTATTCAGTAATCCACGATCAGGGCTGGGAGTTTCCATGTTTAAAAGGACGTCGTACATGGTATTTCCTTCTTCATCGCGCAGAGGGGCATCCATCGATACATGATGACCAGAAGCTTTCATCGCCTCTTCAATTACTTCAGGCGTTAATTCTAACATCTCAGAAATCTCTTTGGGAGTTGGTTCTCTTTGAAATTGCTGTTCAAGCAGATTAAACGTTTTATTGATTTTATTGATAGAGCCAATTTTATTCAACGGGAGCCTTACGATACGGGCTTGTTCGGCTAAAGCCTGAAGAATAGATTGGCGGATCCACCAAACAGCATAGGAAATAAATTTGAACCCACGGGTTTCATCGAAACGTTGCGCAGCTTTGATTAATCCCAGATTTCCTTCATTAATTAAATCAGGAAGGCTCAAACCTTGATTTTGATATTGTTTTGCAACTGATACAACAAATCTCAGGTTTGATTTTATGAGTTTTTCAAACGCTTCACGATCTCCTTTTCTGATTCTTTTGGCCAGTTCAACCTCTTTGTCAGGCGATAACAAATCAACTTTACCAATCTCATGAAGATATTTATCTAAAGATAGGGTTTCCCTGTTTGTTACTTGTTTTGTAATCTTTAGCTGCCTCATACACCCTTGTTTGGCTTCGAAAGTAGTTAAAAAAATATATTTTTAAAGGCATTTTTAGGATAAAATAGGCTTTGAACTGAAAAACAGAAATATCTTTAGGCGCGTCTAATTGATAATCAGATATTTTAAGTTGAAATTGAATTGGTGTTTTTTGGTGGCTTTACTTACGGAAGATCATTAGCATTTTTTCTAGTCAAAAGAATTTTGATTATGCTCAGCCTAAGAGGATTGAAAAGTAGAAAAGAACTTTTATAGTTTTGATAGTTTGCTCATCAGAAAATGATCGGCCAATACCAATGCCGCCATACTTTCAACAATCGGTACGGCACGTGGCAATACACAAGGGTCATGTCTTCCCTTGGGATTAATTGTTGTTTCGTTTAAATCTGTGTCAAGTGTTTTTTGCTCTTTCAATAGTGTTGCAATGGGTTTAAAAGCTACTTTTAAATAGATATCCTGTCCATTGGATATTCCACCCTGGATTCCTCCAGAATGATTAGTTGCAGTTTTCACAATGCCATCTTCTTTAATAAAAACGTCGTTGTGTGCTGAACCGCTCAATTTGGTGCCTTCAAATCCTGACCCATATTCAAACCCCTTAACAGCATTGATTCCAAGCATTGCAAATCCAAGATCGGCATGTAATTTATTGAATACAGGTGAGCCCCAACCTGCAGGTACACCCTTTATAATGCAAACAATTGTTCCACCTACAGTATCATGGTTTTTACCTGCTTCTTCAATTCGTGCAATCATTTTATCAGCAGTCTCCTGATCAGGGCATCTAACAATATTATCTTCTGTTTTCGACAGATCGATTTCCTGGTAGGTTTTATTCAGCGATACATCTCCAACACTATTTACAAAAGCCTGAACGGAAATGTTAGAGTGACTTAATAATTGTTTCGCGACAGCACCTCCAACAACCCGTGCAATTGTTTCCCTTGCCGATGAACGGCCACCACCCCGGTGGTCGCGCAGACCATATTTTTCGATGTAAGTATAATCAGCATGAGATGGTCTGAAAATATTCTTTAAGTTGTCGTAATCAGTTGAATGTTGATCTTTGTTTTTGACAAAAAAACCCATAGGGGTACCTGTTGTTTGTCCCTCAAAAATGCCAGAAAGAAATTCAACCTGATCAGACTCATTGCGTTGGGTTGTAATTTTCGATTGTCCTGGTTTCCGTCGGTCTAAATCGAACTGGATTTTTTCAATGTCGATTTTTAGTCCCGCAGGGCATCCGTCTATAATACCACCGATTCCAGCACCATGCGACTCCCCAAACGTTGTGAGTTTGAATATATTTCCAAAACTGTTCATCAGCAGAATGATCGAGGTTATTTTAACACCCGCAACCTTCGGAACTACAGCCGCCCGAGTCGCAGCCATCGCTAGCTGAACTGCAATCACAGCCACAACCACAACCTACAGGCATAAGTTCCTCTTCAGTTGCATCTCTGACTTCAATGATATTTCCCTTGAAATGAAGATCAATTCCTGCCAAAGGATGATTAAAATCCATTTTCAGAGTTTCATCGTTTAACTCAATAATAGTACCGTTCATGCGTTGGCCTGATGATGTTTGCATTGGAACCTTTGCTCCCGGGTGAAAACGTTCTTCATCAAAAAGGCCGTCGACAACAAAAATTTCTTTCGGAAGATCGACAATGGCTTCTACATCGACCTCACCATAAGCTTCATTTGCACTGAGAGTCATTTCAAAATCATCACCTTGTTTTAATCCTGTTAAATTTGACTCAAAGGTTGGAAGCATTTGTCCCAGACCATATATAAATTTTAATGGATTTTCGTTGGTTGTTTGTTCAATTACATCACCTTCAACTCCATCAGCCCTGAGAATATAGCTAAGGGTCACCATCTTATTAACTGAAACGTTCATCTTACTATGAATTTATTTTATTTAGTTTGCAAAGTTAACCAATTTGTCTTCTGTAACAATTTTTATCATTTAAGGTTTACAAGATTTTATCCTTTGTTAATGTGGAATCAAAATAGTTCATTTTTTCTGATCACATCAAAAAAAGACCGATCTTTTTTGCTTATTAATTGTTATTGGTGTATAATTGCATAGAATTTTCAAAGATTGTTCACACGCACGACTGCATTTCCAAAAAAAATATAATCAATAAAATTTTTTAATTGCCTCATAATCATTGCTGGGCAAAAACATTAATATGATATGTACGATATTATTGAATTGAATCAAAAGTTGGTAACTGATCTTCGCGAGATCGCAAAAGAACTCCAGATCAAAAAAGCCGAAAAATTAAAAAAACAGGAGCTTGTATACAAAATTCTTGACACACAAGCAATTTTAGCCTCTGAGGGCAAATTGAAGCAAATAAAAACTACTACTCAAAAGCCTCAAGTTAACCCTGCTCCGGAGAAGAGATCGGAAGAAGAATCCATTTTCAAACGTAAAAGGTTGCGGATTACACGAATGAAGGAAGAAAAGGTTCAAATTTTGTCAAAAGAAATTCCAAAACCACAAACTGAAGATGAAGCTGAATTTGTTCCCCAAAAAAAGATAGAAGAGACTGCCAAACCCCTATTTTCAGATGAAAACAGGCATAACGAACGAAAAAACAATCCAAATTTTAAACGGAGACCCGATAATTCAAATCTGCCCCGAAAAGGTTTTAATCAGCCGATGAGAGTTGAAGATCAGAATCTTGGAGTTAGAACCCCTGATAATAAAGACAAACAGAGGGACTGGAATAATCAGCGAGATAAAAATGAACGGAATTTCGATCGTCCGAACCAAAATCAAAATCAGAAATGGGATAAAACCGAGAATCAAAATGCGTTTCAATCTGAACGAAATAATGTTGTTGAAAACGAACGTTTGGATATAAACCCTGTTGAACCAATCGAAGAAATTGTTGATAAATCACCTGAAACACAAGTTGTTGTTCCGCCAGTTGAAAAAAGAAATGATCGATTACCCGAACGCCCTTTCGAAAAAAGTAACGATCAGGGAGGTTTTAGTCAATCGAAACAAAATTTCAGGAAAGGTCAAGAAAAAACCATATTTGATTTTGAAGGATTGATCACCAATTCGGGTGTTCTTGAAATTATGCAGGATGGATATGGATTTTTGCGTTCATCTGATTATAATTATCTCAATTCGCCCGATGATATTTATGTTTCTCAGTCGCAGATCAAGTTATTTGGACTGAAAACAGGCGATACAGTAAAGGGAACCATAAGGCCCCCTAAAGAAGGTGAAAAATATTTTCCGCTAATTAAAGTACTTGAAATAAATGGAAGGTTGCCTGAATTTGTAAGAGATAGGGTTCCTTTCGATCATTTAACACCTCTCTTCCCTGACGAAAAATTCAACCTGACTGGAAAAGGAAATCCTTCACTTTCGGTACGTATTGTTGATATTTTTGCTCCTATTGGGAAAGGACAACGTGGATTGATTGTAGCTCAACCCAAAACAGGTAAAACTGTTTTGCTGAAGGATATTGCCAATGCCATTTCAGCTAACCATCCTGAAGTATATATGATTGTTCTTCTCATTGACGAACGCCCGGAAGAGGTAACCGACATGGCTCGTAGTGTCAATGCAGAAGTGGTCTCTTCAACTTTTGATGAACCTGCTGAACGTCATGTCAGGGTAGCAAATATTGTACTTGAAAAGGCAAAACGATTGACCGAATGTGGACATGATGTAGTGATTCTTCTTGACTCAATTACAAGGTTAGCCCGTGCTTATAATACTGTTCAACCTGCTTCAGGTAAAGTATTATCCGGAGGAGTCGATGCAAATGCACTGCACAAACCAAAGCGTTTCTTTGGTGCTGCCCGTAATATTGAAGAGGGAGGTTCGCTGACCATTCTCGCCACAGCATTAACGGAAACCGGTTCGAAAATGGACGATGTAATTTTTGAAGAGTTTAAAGGAACCGGTAATATGGAACTTCAACTTGACAGAAAACTATCGAACAAAAGGATTTTCCCTGCTGTTGATGTAACACTTTCGAGTACCAGAAGGGATGACCTCTTAATTCATAAAGCAATGCTCGATAAGATTTGGATTCTTAGAAATTATTTAGCCGATATGAATTCTGTTGAGTCGATGGAATTTATTCGCGACAGGATATTAAAGTCCGACTCGAATGAAGAATTTTTGATTTCGATGAACAGCGACTAAATTTAATTTTGAAAATAAATTCAAAACCTTCGTGATTTTTTAGTGACGAAGGTTTTTTTTATTCAAAAGATTGTTGTTCGTTTATAACCTTCTTATTCTCCTTGATTACAGAGGGTAATGTGTTCTCGATGTTCGATTTTGGTAAATTAACAGGGAGTGGGTGTCCGTTTTTATTTCTGAAAATATCATATTTGTTCAACGGACGTTCAGAACCTCTCCAGCTAAAATCGGGTAATTGGCTATCAGGCGATATTTGTTCCATTAGCGGATTTAAAGTTCCAACAGGAGATTTAATAAAACTGATCCGTTTTATTTTATTGTTGTCGAGATAGAGAATGATGTTGCTGCTTTCTGCTTTGTTCATTCCAATATAAGATTCATTATCTGCAGGGTAATAAATTGATTGTCCATTTCCATCGACATTGATTTGATATAGTTTTGAACCTCTGATCAACCCAACCATATTTTTCCCTTTGATTTGATTATACCTGGCAGAATCTATTTCCTGAATGATAAATGAATTATTTTTCATTAACACCTCACTTGGCGGTTCACTATTGTTAATCACTTCAATATAGTCAGCTGTCAACTGATCATTTTCAGACCAAAGAATTGGATCGTCAAATAGTTGAATGGTAGAATCTTTTGAGAAATAAACGAGTGAGTCACAAGCGCCTTGCATATCGTTTTTGAAGAATCTGACATTGTTGTAAGATATTACCAATTTTTGATCATTCGCTGAAGTGTCAGGTTGAGTATAAAGTGTATCGGCATGTAAAAAGAGAGAATCATTCTTTTGATATTGAATAAATAATGCGGAGTCAGTAATGAAGGCGTTCTTTGAGAAGTCATTGTAGGTAGCGTTATTTCCTGCAACTATAATGCTGTTTTTGAAATCATTAATGATCACATTCCCTTTTGCAAAACCCTCTCCACTTTCGTCATCATAATATATATAGTCACCTTGTAATTGAGTGTCACCTTTTCGGATTGTTGATTTCTTCAGTAATTCAGACACATTTTTTTTTGTGTCGAACCATCCGTTTTCGGAATAAAGGTAAGAACTGTCGCCAATAATATGGGTAGGTCCAACAATGTAGACAATTTCTGTTTGGGTATTGTATTTCATTGTGTCCGAGTTCATCACATAATCTTTGTTTACCAGCTTAACACTATCTTTAAAGAAAAGTTCATTGATTTGGGAATAATAGCGACCAATAATGCTGGTTAGGGTATTGGTACTGTCGACAATTTTTCCCCCCGTATTGTAGTATCCTATCTCATTTTTGGTGTCAAAGTCGAGAGAATCGGTTGTAAGGGTTAATTTGGGATCTTTCAAGACAACGTTCCCCCTTGCTTTTGCCAATGCAAAGTCTCCACTGTAATGAATGATGTTGGAATACATGTGAAGTGTGTCATTGCTTATAACGTGAACATTCCCGAATGCATCAACTGAATTTGTCGATTGATACGACCAAGCACTGTCGCAAAAAAGAACCATGCTCTTATGAGATATTTTGACATTACCAATTAGCCTTTGGGCGTTGTTGGCAATACTTTGGTCGTACAGCAGATAATCAGCATCTTCAATCTTTATCTCCTTTTTTTCCTTTTGTTGCGCATTTAAACTAATTGAAAGAATTGAAAAAAGCATGAATAAAAGGAGCCTGACTGAAATTGTCAGGCTCCCGTTTATTTTGCTCTTATTTTCTTTGAATTGCATGAATAACTTTTTACTTCAACAATTGGTTGATAATTTCTTCAACAGAAATGTTCTCGGCTTCAGCTTTGTAGTTTTTGATAATACGGTGACGAAGAATAGAAACCGCAACTGCTTTTACATCGTCAATGTCGGGAGAATATCGCCCGTTAAGAGCAGCATGGGTTTTTGCTCCAAGTACAAGATATTGCGAAGCGCGGGGGCCAGCTCCCCATTTTAAATAATTGTTTGTAACTGAAGGTGCGACGGGAGTATTCGGGCGAGTTTTTGTTGCAAGGTTCACTGCAAATTTCAAAACGTTGTCGTTAATTGGTACTTTTCGTATGATGTTCTGAAAATCCAAAATTTCATTTTTCTGAATTACAGTTTTTAATTCTACCTCAAAGTTAGAAGTTGTGTTTCTTACGATTGTCAGTTCATCTTCAAATTTTGGATAGTCGAGCCATAATGAAAACATAAAGCGGTCGAGTTGAGCTTCAGGCAGGGGATAAGTACCTTCTTGTTCAATAGGATTTTGAGTAGCCAGAACAAAAAATGGGTGTTCGAGTGTAAAATGATGACCAGCTGAAGTAACCGTTTTCTCCTGCATGGCCTCAAGTAATGCCGATTGTGTTTTTGGTGGTGTTCTATTGATTTCGTCGGCCAGAATAATATTGGCAAAAATAGGTCCTTTTATGAATTTGAAATCTTTATTGTGATCTAAAATTTCTGTGCCTATTATATCAGAAGGCATCAGGTCGGGTGTAAACTGTATCCTCTTGTAATCTAAATCCAAAACATTGGCGATGGTATTAACCAACAATGTTTTGGCAAGCCCCGGTACGCCAATCAAAAGGCAATGTCCCTGACTAAATATCGAGATCAATACTTGCCTTATTATTTCATCCTGTCCGTAAATTACTTTGGAAATTTCACTTAGTAATTCTTCGTTCTTCTTGTGCAATGTATCAATTGCCTCTTTGTCGCTACTATAATTCATGAATCAGACTATTTAATCCAGTTTTTAAACTTAAACTCACAATTTGAATAGGTATCGTCGATACGTATATAGGTTTTCGATTGACGTTTCGATATCCAGTCCTGTACTATTTCGTTTTTCTTGTTTTCCAGAAAGATATCGCTAATGAGTTGATAATCTTCTGAAATTGATGCTTTGTGAGCCGGTATTTTATTTATGAGTTTCACTACTTCTATTATGTCCCTTCCTCTTTCGTCGGTTGCAAAAAAAGGCTTTGAAATTTCATTGATTTCAAGGTCAGTCAAAACTTTAGATACTTCGGGTGGAAGCATTCCTGCTTCATATTTTGAAGTCATATCTTGTGGATTTATGACCAATCCGCCGTTGTTTCTTGAATCCTTATCCATTGAATATCTGAAAGCCGCCTCGTCAAAAGAGATATCTCCTTTTCGTATCGAAGTGGAAACACTGTCGAGTTTATTGATAAGCTTTTCTTTTTCTTCCATCTTAACACTTGGTTTCAGGAGAATGTGTTTACACCTTATTTTATCTCCCATCCGGTCATTCAATTGGATGATATGATAACCAGCCTCACTTTTTACAACGTTTGATATTTGACCGGGTTTCAGCGCAAATGCGGCGGCAGAAAATGCAGGATCCATTGATGCTTTTCCAAAAAAGCCTAAGTCTCCACCAACTTTTGCACTAGGACATTCAGAATAGAGAACAGCAAACATTGAAAAATTTTCTCCGTTTTCAACCCTTTTTTTAATATCGCGCAACTTATCTTTGATGGCATTTTCCTCTTCTTCGGTTATTTTAGGAATGAACGTAATTTGAGCATATTCATATTGCGTTTTAATTAATGGAATTTTGTCGTCAGAAAGATTCTTGAAAAAATAACGGACTTCAGATGGAGTTACTTTAACATTTTCAATGATCTTATTCTTCATCTGAGAGCTAAGGATTTCATTGGTGATAACATCCTTCAGTTCTGCTTTCAATTGAACAATTGGTTTTTTGAAGTAATTCTCCACCTCTTTTTCAGAACCCAGATGTTGGACGAAATACTGAATCCGGGCATCCAATTGTTGATTCACCTGATTATCAGTGACAGTTATCAAGGTGTCGAGTTCTGCTTCGGCAACCATCAGTTTCTCGATCAACAAGTTCTCAAGAATATCACACTTCATGTCGCCATCGGATGTTATACCCTGTGCCTGATTTTGTAGATAGACTGCTTCAATATCCGATTTTAGAATAACATTGCTTCCAATAACCGCGACAATTTGATCAACAGTTTTATCTTGTGCAGTAAGATTTCCGGTAATAATACTACTGAATATTAAAACGGCAACAAAAATTTTGTTGTTCAGCATGATAAATACTTTATTAGTTAAAGGCCTTAAATTTATCGTATTTTAAGGCACCCAAATACAAACGAACCTTAATTTCTCTTAAAAAAACTTATTTTGAATAAGGTAATTATTTCTTCTTCTCTAAACTTTTTACTTTGCGGAGCAAGGGTTCGTTAATTTTGACGACATATTTTTCCCTGAGTTGTTTTAACCATTCCTTTTCAATCACGGCCTGGTAATCAGAAATGTATAGGCCTCTTGCTTCGTCGAGCGACTTAACCCCTCCATCCTTGATCGATCCTGATATAAATTGAAGGTTTTCTTTGAAATCGCTTGGTTTTTCTTCTTTCCAAACTAAATAATCAATCAGACGATTTGAACCCTTTTCCCACTTTCCTCGAATAACCTTGTTGTTCTTGTCATTAGCTTTATTTGCGATGTTCATCAAAGAGTCGGGATCGGTTATTCCGTCTGTAATTGATTTTTCAATTATTCCCCGGGAATTTTCATCAACACAAGTAATCAATAAACCTTCGAAATTCTTGTCATAAAGGTACTTCCCTTTATTTTGTTCATAATATTTCAGTAGCCCCACCGAATCGGCGATGGCTTTGTTCCAAACATCTGATTCCATAATTGAAAAAAGCAGGATTCCATCGTGATATTCTTTAATAAGATATCTAAATTCGGGATATTTTTCTTCAAGCCGGCTATCCTCATAAGCAGTTATTGTTTTCTCAATATATTCATCAAGGCCAATTTTTAGATGGCTGGTGTATATGCAATTGCGTTCTCTGTTTAAAGGTTTGTTTATAAAATAATCGAACAAATTGTCTGAAGTATACTCAACATTTGCAAATTTGAATAATGAGATTTTTTTGCAGTTTTCGGGTAATTGAGCTAAAGTGTCAGATGGAATACTAGTAACCAGTTCTTTAAATTTGGAAAAATTACTATCGTACATGATAAAACCATACTCTTTTTTCAGATTGTTGAAAAATTTGGTTTTACTCTGTTTGCTTCGCGTAGGATCACTTTTCACTTTCTTCAGCAAGTCTGCTTGCATTTCCTCAAAGCTCAAAACCGGACGGCGGTCAACAAGCTTGACAATGTGCCATCCATATTTTGTTCTGATAGGTTTTGTATAGTCTCCAAGGTTTTTTATACTAAAGGCTGCATCCGCAAATTCCTTGACGGAAAAATCTTCTCCAATGAAATAATTCATTACTCCATCGTTTTTTACTAATTGCCTATCTGTTGAAACTTCGCGGGCAAGTTTTCCAAAATCTGCTCCGTTTTGCAAAAGTTTGTATACACTATCCAATAAAGCTTCTTTTGATTTATCCTCTTCATCTGGCACTTCTTTAGGATTTGAAAATTCCACCATGATATGTGCAACTTTAATCTCGCCCCTTGATGGTTTTAAATCTTCTTTTTTGATAATATGATAACCAAACCGGGTTCTAAAAGGCAAAGAGATATCTCCAATCTTGGTGCTATAAGCAACATCTTCAAAAGGTTTAATCATTTTGAAGGCTGAAAAATAGGGGAGGGAGCCCATCTCTTTTGCTGAAGGATCATCTGAAAATTCTATTGCTAATTCATCAAATGTCTTTTCTTTATTCAGGCATTTATTCCTGATTTCAATCAATTTGTTGTAAGCTTTAAGCGTGTCGTCGTGAGTGGCATTTTCTTTTAATGAAATTAAAATATGGTTGACTTTCACCAGGTTCTTCGTACGGTAATAGGCTTCTTTGACCATTGAGTCGGTAACGCTAACATCGGTAAGGTATGTTTTGGCCAATTCATCCCGGTACTGGGTTAATTCATCAACAAATGATAGGGTTGTATCTAATCCGCGGTTTTCGGCTTCAATAACCTTCAATTTAAAGTCGACAAACATTTTCATGTATTCCTGAGGTGATTTTACCTCATTTTCGTCATTCAGGTTTGTATTGTTCTTTCTATATATGTTCTCAAATTCTTCAACAGAAACGGGTCTTCCATCAATTGTGACAATCGTATTTTTTTGCGCAACCAGTGAGGTTGATAACATGAATAATATAACAAGAAAAGAAAATATTTTTTTCATACATTATGAATTTTGAATAGGTAAAACAATACTAGTAAAAGGGTGTTCGAAGTTTTTTAATCCTTAGGTAACGATATTCTGAATTGATTATTGTCTGCTACTATAATTAGGTGCTTCCTGAGTTATGGAGACGTCATGAGGATGACTTTCAATCATACCTGAGGTTGTAATCCTTGTGAACTTGGCATGATGCAATGTGGCAATATTTTTAGCACCGCAATAACCCATCCCCGCACGTAATCCCCCGATGAGTTGATACATCACTTCATCTAAATTGCCTTTAAAGGGAACCCTGGCCGCAATGCCTTCGGGAACCAGTTTTTTAATGTCCTCTTCCATATCCTGGAAATATCGGTCTTTTGAACCTGCATGCATGGCTTCAATTGATCCCATTCCCCGGTACGATTTGAATTTGCGACCCTGAAAAAGGATGGTCTCTCCAGGTGATTCTTCAACCCCGGCAAACAATCCGCCTGCCATGACTGAATTGGCGCCGGCAGCAAGTGCTTTGACAATATCGCCCGAATACCGTAAGCCACCATCGGCAATTACAGGTACATTCGAATCTTTCAAAGCTTTTGCCACGTTATAAATGGCAGATAACTGAGGTACGCCAACCCCTGCAATTACCCTGGTAGTGCAAATTGATCCGGGTCCAATACCGACTTTAACTGCATCGGCACCGGCTAATACTAAATCGGTTGCTGCTTGTGATGTGGCAATGTTTCCAACTACAAAGTCTTTTTCAGGATATTTTGCTTTTGCTTTTCGGAGTATTTCCAACACATATATTGAATGACTATGAGCTGTATCGATAACAATGGCATCAACCTCTGCTTTCACCAATTCATCGATCCGATCCATACTATTACTACTAATTCCAACAGCAGCCGCAACCCGTAGTCGTCCTTTTTGATCTTTGCAGGCGTTGGGTTTGTCCTTGGCTTTTGTAATGTCCTTATAAGTCACTAAACCAATGAGTTTATTATTTTTATCAACAACGGGCAACTTTTCAATTTTGTGTTCCTGGAGAATATAAGCGGCTTTTTCAAGATCGGTCGATTCAAGTGTCGTTACCAGATTTTCGCTTGTCATCACCTCACTAATTGGTTTATCTAATCGTTTTTCAAATCTGAGGTCACGGTTCGTAACAATTCCTACAAGATATCCGTTATCGTCGACAACCGGAATGCCTCCGATTTTGTAAGTTCCCATCAATTCAAGGACGTCGGCAACAGTTTTATTCTTTTTAACTGTAATTGGGTCGTAAATCATGCCATTTTCAGCACGTTTTACAATGGTAACTTGTTTCACCTGTTCCTCAATGCTCATGTTTTTATGAATAACACCAATACCACCTTCACGGGCAATGGCAATAGCCATTTTCGATTCGGTAACTGTATCCATTGCAGCAGATACGATTGGGGTTTTGAGTATAATCGAGCGCGAAAAATGGGATGAAAGGTCAACTTCACGTGGCAAAACTTCCGAGTAGGCAGGTATCAGTAATACATCATCGAATGTGAATCCTTCGGAAACAATTTTATCTGATAAGAATGACATGATAGAATGTTTTATTGAAATTTGAGGCAAAGCTAAAAAAAATCGGTTAATGTGCAGTTCTTTTCTACTAACGAATAGAGTACAAATTGTTTTCTGTTCATTAAAAAATGTTAAGTTTATTCTAAATTCAATATTTGCAAATTCAATTAATGGGAGAATATACAAGCATATTGCAAAAGTATTGGGGTTATCCCTCGTTCAGACCTTTACAGGAGGATATTATCCAGTCGGTAGCTCAAGGCGATGATACGTTAGGATTGATGCCAACCGGCGGGGGAAAATCGATCACTTTTCAGGTCTATTCCCTTTCTGTCGAGGGAATTTGCCTCGTTATTACTCCACTCATTGCACTGATGAAAGATCAGGTTGAGAATTTAAAACGACGAGGAATTAAAGCGCTGGCAATCTATTCGGGTATGACCCGTGAAGAGATTAAAGTAGCTCTCGATAATGCAACCTGGGGTGATTATAAATTCCTTTATCTTTCACCTGAACGAATATCGACCGAGAGGTTTCGAGAACGAAAAACATGAAAATCAACTT
>Ga0209373_10003878_pt1 | contig 13375 bp, 13 predicted proteins | sample Higcelweek5metaG_FD_187173 | JGI IMG/M metagenome (GOLD analysis project Ga0209373, IMG submission 187173) | Freshwater pond sediment microbial communities from the University of Edinburgh, under environmental carbon perturbations - High... | ecosystem: Environmental > Aquatic > Freshwater >...
CACAGTTCCTGGATAGTATTCTTTAATGCAATCTTCAATTGCCTCTGCGACGCCACCAGCAATTCCATAGCCTCTACCAGCTCCGGTTGCATCCTCTATACTATCTTCTCCTAGTTCTTCCTGCAGTAAGCCTTTTGCATCAAACATACCCCACAATTCTTCAAAGGTAATTACAAAATCCACATCTGAACGTACTGTCCTTCGTCCTGCTTCCAGCTTTTTCGCTGCACAAGGACCAATAAATACAACATGTGCATTGGGATGTTCTTTTTTTATAGTTCTAGCTGTTGCAACCATGGGAGTCAGCTCGCGTGAGATATTATCAATCGTTTCTGGAAATAGTTTCTTCGCCATCATCGACCATGAAGGACAGCATGATGTTAATAAAAATGGATACTCCCCTGTAGAAACCTTTTCGACATAATGTCTTGCTTCTGCCATAGCACCTGCGTCAGCTCCAATTGCCGTTTCGTAAACATCTGCAAATCCCAGTTTTTTTATTGCCGCCTTTATCATCTCTGGTGTGATTTTTTTACCAAACTGTCCTACAAAAGCTGGTGCTATTTCTGCTATAATCTCTTTGCCTGACTGCATAGCTCTTATTAACTGAAATATTTGAGACTTATCTGCGATTGCTCCAAAAGGACAACTTACCATACACATTCCGCAAGCAACACACTTGTCAGAATTAATGGCTGCTCTCCCATATTGATCACTTTCAATTGCGTTGACACCACATGCTTCCATGCAAGGACGCACCTTATGTGTTATGGAATCGTATGGGCATGCTGCCTTACATTTTCCACATTTTATACATTTATCCTGATCAATATTTGACTTTCCATCCTTGAAGAATATTGCATCCTTTGGGCAAACTTCTTTACAAGGTCTCGCAATACACCCCATACAAGTATTGCTGACCACATATTGATTGATAGGACATGCATTACATGCTGACGGAATCACTTGCATTAAGGGTGGCTCATAATATTTTTCTGCAATATTGCTTTCTTCTACCCCTTGCGACACATGTACTGGTTGATTTTCTGGACGAAGCGACATACCCATCGCCAGTCTACAATGTTCTCTTGTAACTGCTCTTTCACGATATATATTTTCCCAAAACTCTGGTTCATCTGCTTGCACTATTTTGTAAGGCAATGCTTCAATATCATCTACAATATTAGTTGAAGTATATGCCAAATTAGATATTTCTTGAAATATCCTTCTTCTATATTTGCGAACCTGTGTATCTAGCCCTCTCATATTATTCATATTCATTCTCCCGCTTACTCTATAAACACTTCATGGTCAGAGTATGGCATCTGACCATGAAGTATGTAATTATTATGTTAAACTAATATAACTCTGTCAACGATTCTTTCTTCTTTGTTTCCACTCGCTCTTTTCTCACACTCATTTTCAAAGTAATATCTTATAACATCTCTTCTTTTTACAATTCCGATAAATACATCATTATCGTCAATAACTGGTACAAAATTCTGATTAATTGCTACATGCATTAAATCATCAATCATGGCATTGGCTTTAACCGGTTTGTTATTATACTTGCGATTTACCTTTGATACCTTCATATCACATAAGGCATGCATATTCAAATTAACCTCATCCCTGAGTGTCCACAAAAGATCTCCTTCAGAAATGGTACCTTTGTACTCTCCCTTATGATTAATGATGGGTATGGCTGTATACTTACTTTTTTCTAAAATATCTAATGCCTGTTGAAGCGTATCATCATTATATACAAATTTCACATCACTCTTTGGTGTTAAAAAAAATAATATATTCATAAATGCTATCTCCTCTAGCGCTCATCTCCCATAAAAAACAGCGCAATCGTACCTGGCCCAGAATGAGCACCTATCGTTGGACACACATAGTTTATAATCATAGTTTCTATCCCATCAAATCTTCTTTGGACTTCTTCAGACAAATACTCGGCATCTTCTAATGAATCGCCATGACTAATAAAAACTGCGTCATTATGATTCCTATAACTGCCCACTTTTTTTTCCATATAATCAGCCATGCAATTAAGCGATTTTTTTCTTCCTCTTACTTTGTCAAGTGGCATTAAATGACCTTCATTGTCCACATGTAAAATGGGTTTAATATTTACCATTGTTCCTATGACAGCGGCAGCCTTACTCACACGACCCCCTCTGTGCAAATGAAACAAGTCGTCTACTGTAAACATGTGAACCAAGTTTAACTTATGTTCTTCAAGCCATGCAGCAATTTCTTCTATTGATTTTCCTTCTTTTTTCAACTGTACTGCCTTATGAACCAAGAGACCTTCTCCTAAAGAAGCACATAAGGAATCTACCACAATAATTTTTATATCAGTTCTCTCTTCCATTAATTCTTCTGCTGCTATTCTTAAACTGTTATAGCTTCCACTAAGGCCTGACGAAAAAGCAATTTGTAGTATTTCATTTGTATCTTCTAAATATTCTAAAAAAGCCGTCCTCGCTTCGCTAGGATTAATCTGAGAAGTCGTAGGCATCATACCTTTTCTCATTTTATTATAAAATTCAGTCTCTGGCAAATCATGCCCTCTTTTATACACTTCCTCATCAAACATATAGGATAAACTTATAACACCCAAATTGTTCTCTATAATATAACTTTCCGGTAGGTCTGCTGTATTGCAAATGCTAATTTTAAACTCACTCATATTATCATGTCTCCTAATTTTATTTGTCACAGTGCCAAAGTTTTACAGACGCACCCACATCATAATTATATTACCACCTTATATTATATATTTCAAATAAATTTTCCGTATGCCAGATATGTAGTTACATGATGATATCACTATTTTGTTGTACTTCCAAAGCCACCGTTTCTTATTTCACAAGCATCATCATCAACCGTGATTCCATATTCCACAAAAATACCCTGCATAAATCCAGTTCCTGCTTCGATTTCTATTGCTTTACTTTCATTGGAATCATTTGTAATTTTAGAAAAAATATGGCCCTCATTATCAGAATAAAAATAATCACTATCAATAATACCAACAGTATTATTTAATTGCAAACGGTATTTAAAACCAAGACCACTTCGTGGATAACATTTAAGAACCCAGCTTTCTTCTATTTCAACTCTGATTCCTGTCGGTATTTTTATTGTCTCGCCTGGCTTCAGCGAAAAAGATAATGGGCTGTAGAAATCATATCCAGCAGAGCCACTCGTGGCGCGACAGGGCAACTTTATTGCATCATAAGTCTGTACCACCTCATCATTTGAAATCGCTCCAAAACTATCCTTCCAGTCATATTCAAATTGCTCAAAACTCACTTTATGAAATTTTGCTATTCTTTGCATTATAAATACTCCTTATGTGCTATATGTTTTAATTATAATAATCAGGACAATGTAGTATCGGTATCGTTGGATCCACCTGCTTTAGTGATGTCTGTACATCAATCACCCTCTGATTCTTACTTCCTTTCCATAACAATCTCACATCTTTCTCTTCCGTGTGAAACTCTCCATCTACCAACACATCAATATACTGTAGCATACTGTAATGCATAACAGACTCCCATGAATCGCCTGTATACAACCAGATTGTCTTATTTGGAAATTGCTCTCGTATTTCACTCATTAAACAGCGGACATCAAGTCTATTTGCTGAATGCATTGGATCACCACCACTAAAAGTGATTCCTGCTATATAGTCTTTTGATAATTCTTCAAATAATTCTTTTTTTATGGCTTCGTCAAATTCTAAGCCACCTGCCGGATCCCAAGTCATCGGATTATGACAATCTTTGCAACAGTGAGAGCACCCCGCCAGCCAAATCACAACACGCAATCCATCGCCGTTTAACATATCATCCTTTGTTATGTTATGATACCTCATTATTACATGCTCTTCCTTTCTGCAATCTCTGCCATTTTTGCTTCATTTAGCCTCGTGTCACCGTGTACTCGCGAATAAGATAAGTAGCCATTCATTCTATCAATTTTGGTCAAATTTTTACTCCCACACTTTGGACATATATCCATCTCTAGTTCTTGATGTCCGCAGTCATCACAATATGCCAAAGACATATTGACCCCTTCATAAAAACCCATATCCATCGCACGGTGTATCAATGTTTTAATTGCTTCAATATTATAATCAATAGGATATTTTACATACTGAATCTTTCCACCATTAGATAATTCCCAAAAACGAAGTTCTAAATCCTGTTTTTGAATAGGTGTAATATCCTCAGATACATGACAGTGAAAACTATTACTCACGTATTCATGGTCAGATACATTTTCTATGATTCCATATTTCTTTCTAAACTGTTGTACTTGTAAACCGCATAAATTCTCCGCAGGCGTCGCATATATTGCATATAAATTACCGTCTGCTTCCCTGAAATCATTAATCTTTTTATTAATATAGTCCAATACCTCTAATGCAAATTCACCATCCTCAACTAATGATTTTCCATTATATAGTTGCTGTAACTCATTAAATGCAGTAATTCCAAATGAAGCTGTTGCCGCTTTCAGAAGTGGTTTAATCTTGTCTGACAGATTTAGATGCCCCCCATAAAATCCTCCTTCGCAATAAGCAAGCGGATTCGTAGATGCTCTTAATTCTCCAAGATATGCATATGTTCTAATATGAAGATGACGAATTAATTCCAGATAATAGTCAAGAACTTCATAAAAATCTTTACTCTCCTGTCTTGCCTTAGCAAGTATCATCGGCAGATGTAGTGAAACAGCACCTATATTAAATCTTCCAACAAAGACTGGTGAATCCTTATCATCTGCTGGGTGCATGCCCCCACGCTCGTACCACGGTGATAAAAACGCGCGACAGCCCATTGGCGAGATAATCTTGCCATACTGCTTATACATACTGGCTATATAACCTCTTCCCGTAAGACTGAGCCAGTCTGGATACATCGTCTTACTTGAGCAAAGAACACCAGCTTCAAATACATCTTCTAATTCTTTTCCTGGTCCGTGCAGATTCTCATCATAAAGAAATACGATTTTAGGAAATAAAACCGGTTTTTTGCAGTCTTTTTTACCTTGTCCTCTTCTTCTGACGTTAAGCATAGCAATAGATGCCAATTTCGCAAATCTTCCCGTCCCTGTTCCTGTCGTCACTGTAATGAAAGGGTAATCCCCCCTGCTAGAGGCTACAGTATTAAACTTATATTCCCAGCCTTGATAACCCTGTTCAAATTCTTTGGTGACGTCGGCAAAGGCTTCTGCTTCTGCCGTCTCTTGGTCTATCCCCAATCTACTATATTTCTCAACATACTTTTTATATGATTTTTCCGCATACGGTTCTAAAATTAGATCAGCACTTGGCACAGTAAATCCACCGTATTGCTGACTCGCCGCAGATAAAACAATATCTCCTATAACATCAAATGCCACATCCAGAGATTTTGGTTCGTTATACCACAAATTCCCCATTTCAAAACCTTTTGATAATACTTCCTTAACATCAAAAAGGCAACAATTCATCGTATCACGTCTTGCGGACATATCGTGAACATAAATATAACCGTCTCGGCATGCTTGAATTTCATCTGTTGTCATAAAAAACTTTTGATATAGTTCCTTATTTAATTGGTTAAATATCAAGCTCCTTTTTGTGGATACGAGAGCACTGTCTGTATTAGAATTTTCTTTATCGCCAATATACATGATAGATTGGCTTTTTTTATATACATCATCAAGCATTCTCACAAAATCTTGCTTGTAATTTCTGTAATCACGATAACTTTTTGCTACAATCGGTTTTATTTCTTCTAAAGCACTCTCGACAATATTATGCATAACTGGAATCGGTATCTCATCTTTTCCCAAATCATTTACTCTCTTCACAACACTCTCACATATGAATTCTTTTTCTTCTTCTGTAAAATTAGTTAATGCTCTATACGCAGATTTACCAACCGCATCGACTACCTTTTGAACGTTAAAATCCTCTCTTGTTCCGTCTTTTTTAATCATTTTAACAGGTTTGTCAACTTTAAATCTCTTTGCATAATCAATGCTTGTTTTCTCTGTTAAATCGCCCTTGCTTTCCATGCATTCTCCCCCTCCTAAACTATATTTTGTGTTTCGTTCGGCTATCGAAACAACATCTTGTACTCCTCTTAAAATATATCAATTTGCATCTTTTTTGTCAACCTCAAAAAAGCACAAACTTATTGATAAATATTTACAAATACATGAAAACATTATCATCAACTTTCTGAATACAGATCTCCTGTCAAAATCCATTAATTAATAATATCATATTCCGTCTCTTATATGATATAATTATTATCAATTACTCATTATATTTTGGAAAGGATTTTCTATCATATGATACCTGGTGTTTATTTAGCGAAGAGAAAAAATGGTGTTCTTTACTACCGTTCTTCTATCACATACAAGAATAAACATATTAGTCTCGGAAGCTTTGAAACGGAGACTGCAGCAAATCACGCATATAATGATGCTCATTCTCTTTTGGGATGCACTTTAGGTCTCACGGACTCTTTTCATGATATGGCGCTTCCTTTTGAAAAGATTGTTGTCCTTATAAATTTCAGAGACAATAATGTATATATTCGCAATCCAATCTATTTGCAAAAGCGATACTTTGAATATTATCTTACAAAAACTATTATTTACAAATTTGATATTGATGATTTATTCTATTATTCTGAACACAAAATTTCAATTCGCAAGGGCCATCTTTTTGTGGCAGATTATGGAATGCAAGTTAATCTTGCTAGTAGATATGGCATTCGAAATCATGCGGTACAGAATCGTGACTACAAATTTATTAATGGAGATCCCTTTGATTATCGTTATGAAAATATAGAAATCATCAATCGATATAATGGTGTAATGCGTGTTTCAAAAAACAATCACATATTATATAAATCCTATATTCATATTAAGGGGAATTGCATTATAGGGTATTATGAGACTGAAACCGAAGCTGCTATAGCATATAATAAAGCCGTCGATTTTTTGTCGCATACTTCCTATTCTAAAGATTATACACAGAACTACATTGATAATATAGCTCCCTCTATGTATGCTGATATTTATACTTTGATACATCTTCCATCAAAATTGCTTTTATTGGAAAAATCGGACTATAGGCATTAATAAAATACACCTCAAATTTCAGACTTACTCTGCCTTTTGAAGTGTATTTTACGATTGACATCCTTTACTGTTTCATTTAGTTCATGTCACATAAAAAATGAATGATTGCCATGTTGAAACAGAAATTCAAGATTCCCCCATTTAGTATCATCGCCTGCTTTAAAGTATATCGCACCTTTAGAAATATCTTCTCCGGCCAGTGCTCGATTAACTGCAGCCATTGTATCAATTGTAATCAATACTTTGTTGTAACTACCATTTTTAGTTGGTGCAAATTGCGTTTTTCCACCATTATCCTGGAATATTACATCGATAATAGAACTAGGGAATTGCCCTGATCTGACTCTATTTAATACCACATTTGCAATTAGAACCTTTCCTTCAGCATCTTGATTTCCTGCTTCAGCCTGAACAATTCTGCACAAGGCTTCATACTCTTCAATCGGTAAAATCGGTTGTATTATTTCTATTTCTGTAAGCTTTTCTTCCGTTTCCATCGTACTTATCCCAGCACTATTGTCAGATACTGTTTCCTCATTCGTTTTCATAATACTGCCACCAGATACTATCTGTGTACTATCCTCTGACATAAATATTCTGCTAAATCGCGTTTCTGTCGTCCGCTCTATCATATTTATTCCAAGATTACTAAATAGCATCATATAAAAAGTTATTACTACTGCTATTAAAACACCACAATAAACATAAGTGGCTTTAGAGATCATTTTCATATACTATACTCCTCTTCTAATCATACAACCATAGGTAGTATACCATAGATTTACAAAATAATTACACAAATATTGCATAACGTAATATTTCTGTAATTATTGCCACTTTATAAATTGTAATCTCTCTTTTTTTGTATTTATTGCACTACAAGTAATTAAAATAAAATAAACAAATGTCCCTTTTATGTTATTTTTCACATACTATTTTTCTTCATAATTTACAAAACTCAAGTTTAAATCAACATCACCTGATATACCATCAATGACTCCTACCTTTGAATATTGCCACAAAGTAAACATATAAGGATAATTGGGTCGTTCACTTTCCTGTGCCAACCATATGTCATAGGAAGATAATTTGCTCAAATCTAATCGTTCTATCAAATAATCCTTTTCTGCATAAATCATTGGATGATATCCATAAGCTTTTACTGTTTCACAAAATTCCTTTGCATATTGTGTCACTTCAGTAGTTGTCAATGTGTCTGTCCTTGCCACATCATTCTCTATTTTTTCAATATCGCAAACTACTGGATAGGTAATCTTATATTTTGAAATGGCGGCAACCACAAAGTTAGCTTCTTCAACTGCTTCTGTCATAGAAATTGCCTGTGAGAAAAAATATACGCCCACTTTAATATTATTACTGGTTGCTCCCTCTATATTTTTGACGAAATTTTCATCAAGCATCATCTGCCCGCTTCCATACCCTCTGACACCAACACGAATCATGGCAAATTGTACTCCATCAGCCTTCACTTTTGCCCAATCAATATCGCCAGAATACTTTGATACATCCACACCAAAAAATGATGACAGCTTATTGTTCTCATAATATTTCAGCATCTCATTCTCACGTATTAAATTTGACTCAAAATCATATGTGTTTTGCAATAATCTTTCATCAATTTCGATTTCTTTTTCGAAAGTAGCAGGCTTATCCTCATTATTCAATTTATTTTCTTTTGGACCTATGGTGGTTTCTTTCGCCTCTGCTTCTTGTGGCATTTCAGATGCGCTTATGCTTTCTCTAACTGGTACTTTATCCGCATCTTCCTCGTTCTCTTCTTCTATCTTATCTCCACTCAAATCACCATACATGTCCCAAAAATCCAAATCATCTGAAGTTAAATCGGACTCTCCGTAAATTAACTCTTCATCAGAAACTGTCTCTTCCATTTGTATCACTGCTTTTTCTTTTTTTTCTATTGGATGCATATTATAATAAAGTGCAAGCAAAAATATCAGCATTACAAAAGATGCTGCCGCTACGCATAATCTGACCATTTTTTTGTAAGAGCTGTCATCCTCCTGATTATTATCATTTATACTCAATTCTTTAGTCCTCCACTATCATAATAGTATACTTTTAATATTTAGAATAATATGATATTATAAAAAATAAATATTAAAGGAATCATTATGAAAAAAAAATTATTACTGATTGCAACCTACATATTACTTTTTTCTTTAACCAGTGGCTGTTCTTCCAATGAATCTTCCGTCCCCATCAGTAAGACCTCTTTTTTGTTTGATACTGTTGTAACTATAACCTTATATGATAAAAATGAAGCCGAACTGCTTAATCATTGTTTTCAAATATGTGAAGAATACGAAAACCTTTTTAGCCGCACAGTATCTGGCAGTGATATTGATAAGCTCAATCATGCAGGCGGTAATTCGGTCACTCTATCTTCTGATACTGTTTCCCTGATTGAGGATGCGATCTTTTATCATCAGATTTCCAATGGATCTTTTGACATCACAATCGGTACTATCAGTTCATTATGGGATTTTACAAGTGCTTCTCCTGTTCCTGTTTCTTCCGCAATTATGAATGAAAAACTAAAACATGTCGGTTCTTCCAAAATACATATAGATGGTTTAACAGTCACTCTTGAAGATTCTGAAACAGCCATAGATCTCGGTGGTATTGCCAAGGGTTATATAGCCGACCGTCTTAAGGAATACTTAATTAAAAATGGTGTGAAACACGCAATTATAGATCTCGGTGGTAATATCCTGACTATTGGTGACAAACCTAATGGTACACCTTATCGAATCGGTATCAAGAAACCTTTTGATATAAATGGTGACGTTATAACCACTGTTGATATCACAAATCAATCCGTTGTTACTTCTGGAATCTATGAACGGTATTTCATATACAATAAAAAACTATATCATCATATTCTTTCCCCTTCGGATGGCTATCCAATACACAATAATCTGCTTGGTGTCACTATCATTTCAGATTGCTCGAAAGATGGTGATGCGCTTAGCACTTCCTGTATGGTACTTGGTCTCGAAAAAGGAATGTCCTTAATTGAAAGTATGCCTGACATAGATGCAATATTTGTTACTGACGACTATGAATTACATTACTCTAGTGGTCTTAAAGATAAGATGGGCCTCTAACGATAATTTTTTTCGGACATACTTTCGCACATTCTCCACAATTTGTGCAGAGACTAGGATTTATATGAGCCAAAAAATCTGTTATTGTAATAGCATTGGCTTCACATGCTTTTACACAAAGACCACATGCAATACAACCGACTTTGCATGTTTTCATGGTTATCGGTCCCTTATCTTTAGAACTGCACTTCACATAATAAGCTGTTTTATATGGAATTAATTCAATTAAATGTTTTGGGCACTCATCAATACACTTGCCACAGGCCTTACATTTCTCATAATCTATTACTGCAATTCCGTCTAGTATTGAAATCGCATCAAATGGACATACCTTGACACAAGAACCGTAACCCAGGCATCCATAATTGCATGCCTTCGCGCCTCCATTTGGTACATAGGACAACATTTTACAGTCTTCAATACCTGTATAATGATAGTCATTTATGGTTCGCTCACATGTACCATCACATTTTACAAATGCCACTTTTTTGATACTCATCTCAACACTTTCGCCCATAACTTTGCCTACTTTTTTGGCAACCTCATTACCGCCAACCGGGCAACCATTTAAAGGCGCTTTCCCAGTTACGATTGCCGCCGCCAGACTAGCACATCCAGCATATCCACAGCCTCCACAATTAATGCCAGGAAGCACAGCTAATATCTCATCTTCTCTTGGATCAGAATCTACCTTAAAATGATTACCCGCAATTCCGAGAAATACTCCGATAAATAATCCAACACCTCCGATACATAAAACAGATATAATAATTGCAGTAATATTCATTCTTCTATCCTCCTAATCACATTAAGCCCGAAAAGCCAAAAAAAGCAATTGCCATTAGCCCTGCTGTAACTAACACAATCGGCATTCCTCTAAACGGTTTGGGAATATCGTTATATTCTAATCTTTCTCTTATACCTGCCATGATTACAATAGAAATCAAAAAACCTACTGCTGTTGCTAATCCATTAATCACTCCCGTAAGAATGTCATATGATTTCTGTACATTTGTCAATGCAACCCCAAGCACAGCGCAATTTGTTGTGATTAGTGGTAAATATACTCCAAGTGCCTGATATAATCCTTTGACAGATTTTTTCAAAAACATCTCAACAAACTGCACCAGTGCTGCAATGACAAGAATAAAAACAATTGTCTGCAGATAAGCAATATCAAGAGGTACTAAAATAAATTGATACACCGCACCAGTTACTGCTGAAGCCAGCGTAATAACAAACACGACTGCTCCACCCATTCCCGCTGCAGTATTTACTTTTTTAGAAACTCCCAAAAAAGGACATATTCCGAGAAACTGACTCAAAACAACATTATTAACAAATGCACTTCCAATTGCAATTAGTAACAATTCTTTCATAATTAAACCAATCCTCTCTTACTCATCTTGTCTGCTTTTGCTTTCCTTAGTCTTCCTTCAATTGCTTTTCCCTCACATGAAATACTTGAGCATGAGCTACATGAAGAATCACACTGAACAACAAGGCCATCCGTTCTCTTCTTATTCATCTTAATCTTATTCTGTATGGCTGTTAATCCTGCAAGTACAAAAAATGCTCCAGGTGCCAATATAAATATTGTAATTGGCTCATAGGAATTAGGCATTAACTGATGTGAAAATATCATTCCCGTTCCAATCAGTTCTCTGAAGGCTCCAATCGTCGTCAATCCTATTGTAAAACCTATCCCCATTCCAATACCATCAAATATTGATAAGATAACACCATTCTTCGATGCAAATGCCTCTGCCCTCCCGAGAATGATGCAATTAACAACAATTAAAGGAATATAAATTCCAAGCGCATTATATAACGATGGCAGAAAACCTTCTAGCAATAATTCCATCACGGTAACAAAGGATGCAATAACTACTATAAATGCAGGTATTCTGACCTTATCTGGTATGATGTTCCTTAGCATCGAAATTAGCATATTGGAAAGAATCAAAACTGCTGTAGTAGTTAGTCCCATTCCCAAGCCATTTATCGCAGAGGTAGTAACAGCTAGTGTAGGGCACATGCCGAGCATTAATACAAATGTTGGATTTTCCTTAAATATTCCTCCCCACAACCGTTCCACAATCTTATTCATCCTGCACACCTCCATCTACTGATATTTGTGTAGCATATGCAATTCCAGCATTTACACCATTCACTACAGCATTCGTCGTAATGGTTGCTCCACTTATGGCATCAATCTCATAGTCAGCTGCCGCACCATTCTTAACATATGCAAATTTTGCTACATTTTTATTAGTAAACTGGCTCTTAAAATCATTTTCTGTTGCTTTCATACCAAGTCCAGCAGTTTCACTTATCGACAGTATCTCAATGCCATTTAATAATCCATCACTAGTAATACCAAGTGATAAAATAATATCTCCCCCATACCCCTCTTTCGTTGTAACAGTCATGACATGTCCTAAGACTGTTCCAGCATCATCTTTAGCAGTTAAAACCTCATCTATTACTTGTTCAGTATAACCATTTGCATTCAAAATATCATTTGACAACTCAAGATTGATTGCTGTATCCTCCGAAAAAGAAGATGCATCAGGAAATACCTGCATATATGCACTTGCTTTTTCCTTATCTTTTTGAATCGCAATTGGTTCTTTTGTTACATCATAAACCAAACCAAGCATTAGTCCTGAAATGATAGTAATAACAGTTAAAATCATTGTATTTTTAATAATCGATTTCATATATGTTCTCCTCCTTTTCCAAAACATTGAGGAATCGTAATTTTTTCAATCAAAGGAACAAGTAAGTTTGAAAAAACGATTGCATAAGAAACGCCTTCGGCAGAAGCACCATATACCCTGAAAATTCCCGTCATGATACCCAGCAAAATGCCATACACTATTTTACCGGCTCTTGTGATAGGGGAAGTTGTATAATCCGTCGCCATAAAAAAAGCCCCTAACATTAATCCGCCGCCCGCCAGCTGTGTCGTTATATAACTCATATCCCAGCCTCTTCCACCAAATAATCCAATAAAAATTATAAATGTAGCAATATAAGTACCAGGGATTTTTAGATCAATA
>Ga0209373_10003879_pt1 | contig 13374 bp, 11 predicted proteins | sample Higcelweek5metaG_FD_187173 | JGI IMG/M metagenome (GOLD analysis project Ga0209373, IMG submission 187173) | Freshwater pond sediment microbial communities from the University of Edinburgh, under environmental carbon perturbations - High... | ecosystem: Environmental > Aquatic > Freshwater >...
CACTTCGCCATCGAAATTGGTCTCTTCAATGGAGTAGAACTTTTCGCTCAGTGTAGAAACCTCTTCAATAATTTGATAGTAGCTTTCCGATTCGTAATCTGTACGGGTCGACAGTTCGTTGTTCAGCGTTTCGATGCGCTTCTCCATTTCGTAAATGTGTGCAAAAGCCTGAGCTGTTTCCTCAAACACGGTGCGGTTATCGGCGGTCATCAAGTGTTGTGGAAGGTAGGCAATTACTGCATCCGACGGAGCAGAGATTCTTCCTTTTGTGGCAGTTTGTGCACCAGCTATAATTTTCAACAACGTCGATTTCCCTGCACCGTTTTTTCCCATCAGTGCAATTCGGTCTTTATCGTTTATCACAAATGAAATATCACTGAATAAGGTGCTTCCGCTAAATTCTACTGCTAATCCGTCGACTGAAATCATGATCTGTTTTTAAATTGAGCGGCAAAAATAGAAACATTGAATCAATGAACTGTAAAAGAAAAGCTTTTCGTCACTGTTTTCAAATCAATTTAACTTTCAGGCGTGAAAGGTTTACGGGGGATTGAATTTCATAAACATAGCAATTATCATTTATTATTGTGCAATTGCTAAATAATAATGGAAAAACGATCATTTTACTTTTTAACGACGGGGCAATTTTTTACTTTTGATCAAAACCTAAAACATCATCAAAAAATGAAAAAATTAGTTCTCATTGTATTCGTAATTCTCTTCTATCTACCCGGACAATCTCAAATTTTGCGTAGCATTGCCAATAGTGCTGCTCATCAGGCTAAATCTACTGCTGCCGATAAGGCTTCAGAAAAAGTTAACAAAGAAGTAGATAAAGGCGTGAGTAAATTTTTCGATGGCTTAGCTAAAGAGGATACCACACAAAAGGTTAAAGAAACGCCCGGAAAGGCTGCTCCTGAAAATGGGAATCAGGCTCCTGCGTCGGTCAACAACTTTATGAAAAGAATGGGTGTTTCAACCGAAGTTCCCCCACATAAAGAACTCTACAAATTCTCAGCTCAAATTGTTTCAATTACTGAGGGAACCGATGAAAAAGGAAAGAAAATTGATCCAGTAGAAAGTACCATCGCTTTTGATGAGAAAACTTCGGATGCCATGTTTAAAACCAAAACACAGGGTAATTCATCTAATGCAATTCTCGATTCCGAAAATTCGTGTATGATTATGCTGAATGAAGCTGATGGACAGAAAACTGGATTTGCAACAAAATTTACTATGGGTCAGAATGGACAAGCGAAAGCTCCAAATACGACTGAGGCTGAGGGCAAAGATGAAGAACCAGAATGCAAAATGGCGAAAACAGGTAAAACAAAAAATATTAGTGGGTTCAATTGTAGCGAGTACCGTTGTGAAACCGAAAAAGAGATTTCAGTGGCATGGATTACCAAAGATTTTTCGGCAAAGAACAACAAAATATTTGGCAGCAGTGCATTTGGAGCCAATTACAAAACAGAAGGATTTGATGGTATGGTTATTCAATATGAATTTTATTCAAAGTCCGATAAATCATCTTCAATCATGACAATCAAGTCAATCGATATGAATAAATCGAGTTCTTGTTCACTTGCAGGATACCAGATTTCAGGATTGAACATAAACATGAAATAGCCATGTGTGCCAAAGCCCGCACTAAGCAAAAATGATTATTATGGCTATTCCATGCGTTGGTTACTTAATTGAAAAATAAAAGTTAATACGAAAATTGGACGATCAATTTTGAAAAAATAAACACATGAAATAATTATTCCCTTCAATATAGAATCGAAACCGGCCTTACCGCCGGTTTTTTTGTTATTTTGTAATCTTAATTTTGTAAAGGTTAGATTTGCAAAATCATAAAAATAGCAGATCATAAATAGAAATTGATTTCATGTTTCGAACTCTTTTAATTATAGGCACAGGTGGTTTTATAGGCTCAGTTTTGCGTTACCTTGGACAATTGGCAGCCGGTAAACTATTTCCACCATCGTTCCCAATGGGCACATTTCTTATTAATGTTTTGGGATGTTTCGTTATTGGTATGGTGTATGCCTTGTCTGAAAAAGGCAACTTGCTTTCAGCCGAACTGCGATTGTTTTTGGCTGTAGGCTTTTGTGGCGGATTTACCACTTTTTCGACCTTTGCCAGCGACAACTTGATGTTGTTGAAAGACCATTCAATTGGTCTGTTGCTTGCAAATGTTGCGGGTAGTGTTATGTTGGGTATCTTGGCTGTTTATTTGGGTATTGTCCTCATCAGGGCTGTAATCTGAAATTGCTGTTTTAACCAAGTGTGATGCAATTAATTGCATTTATGCCGTTTCGATTTTTAATATAAGTTGTAAATTATCGATTGTAATTTCTTGTGGATATGGAATTAAAAGGAAAAGCAAAGTTATTGCGGATTTTTACGGGTGACTCTGACCGCGTAAACAATAAATGCCTGTACGAAGCAATTGTTGAGGAAGCCCGAAAAGATGGGTTGGCGGGCGCTACAGCTTACCGCGGAATCGAGTCGTTTGGAGCCAGCCATTCCATTCATACCATGAAATTTCTTGCGCTATCGGGCGATTTACCTGTGATTATTGAAATTATTGACAGCGAAGTGAATATTGAAAAATTCCTTCCTAAGTTGAACGAGTTGATGGATAAATCGGGCAAAGGAGGATTGATTATTACTGAAGAAGTGAACGTGTTGCGTTATAAGACTGGAGAGAAATATGAAATAGACAAGAGATTATAGACAAGAGAACGTGTCTTGCAAATTTTTTGATCTGAAATCTACACTATTTATGGAACTAGGTTTATTAAAAGATATTGTCATCATTTTTGCACTTTCAACGTTTGTAAACTTGATTTTTACAAAGCTGAGAATACCAACAATATTGGGCTATCTGCTCACAGGTGTTATTGCCGGACCACATCTACTGGGATTAATTCGTGAGCAGCAAAACATTGAGCTGATGGCCGAAATAGGTATTGTTTTGCTGCTTTTTTCTATCGGCCTTGAGTTTTCGATAAAACATTTACTCCGTATTCGAAAGCGGGTTTTTATAGGTGGTTTTGTGCAAGTGGTTTTTACTGCTGTAGCATTTATGTTTATCTCTTTTGCTTACAATACCGGTTGGAAATCAGGATTGTATATTGGCTTTATGGCCGCATTGAGTAGTTCTGCTTTGGTGCTGAAAATTTTGCAGGATCGTTCTGAATTGTCATCTAACTACGGAAGAACGGTATTGGGTATTCTTATTTTTCAAGACTTAATGCTGGTTCCGTTGTTGTTGTTCAGCGATTTTTTGGGGCAGAACGCGTCAGTCGATTTTTCGACCCAGATAGTGAGCCTGATGCTGAAAACAGTCGCAATTATTGCTTTTGTGTACGTGGGCAACAAGTGGCTTTTCCCTAAATTACTGCATTTGGTTGCCTTGGCTCGTAATCAGGAACTTTTCATGATGTTTATTTTCCTCATTTGTTTGGCAGTAGCTTTAATGACTTATTCAATGGGGATGTCGTTGGCGTTTGGCGCATTCTTAGCCGGAATGATGGTTTCAGATTCGGAATACAGTCATAATGCGTTTGGTAGTTTGTTGCCGTTTAAAGATCTGTTTTCCAGTTTCTTTTTTGTCTCTATCGGGATGTTGCTCGACCTCGGTTTTGTTGCTGAATATTTACCACTGGTAGCTTTAACTGTACTAATGATTGTTGGGATTAAAGCATTTGTTGCCGGCGGAACGGGCTTTTTGTTGGGGCATACCTTCAAGGGGACAATTATGGTTGGTTTGGCATTGTGCCAGGTGGGTGAGTTCTCTTTTATCCTAGCTAAAATTGGGCTCCAGAAAGAGATCATTACCCCATTTTTCTATCAACTGTTTTTGTCTGTTTCTGTCATTACCATGGCTATTTCGCCCTTTGTGATGCAGGCGTCGAAGCCTTTTGCCAATTTGCTATTGAAACTTCCGTTGCCCGATTTAGTGAGGAAAGGGTTGTTCCCGCTTGAAGAAATTGAGATTCCACAGTTGAAAAATCACCTCGTAATTATAGGGAAGGACAGTAGTTCAATCAAACTTTCGGTGATGGCCAAATACATTAAGCTGCCCTATATTTCAATTATTTTCGATCCGATACGGGCAAAAGAAAGACAAAAGAAAGGCGAAACGGTGGTTTATGGCGATGCTGCAAATGAACCAATTTTGATGAAAGCCCATGTTGATACGGCCGATGTGGTGATGATTTCCATTGGGAGTTTAATCGTTTCGATGACTGTAATTGAAAAAGTCCGTTCGATAAACAAACATGCCTATATTTTGGTGAGAGCTAACGATATAAACGACATTGAACAATTGTTTAAGTCTGGCGCTGACCAAATTTTTCCTGTTAATTTTGAAGTTGCCATTGATATGTTTGGCCGGATACTGAATAAACGGTTGATGCCCAAAAAGGAAATTAATCTTTTACTTGCTAAAATTAGGAACGAGAACTATGGAATTTTCAGTGAGCGCGACGATCGGAATCAGCTAACAATTTTAGATCAGATGCCCAATATTGAAATATCGGCAGTTGATGTCGACGACGAATCGAGTGTGATTGGAAAGTCGATCGACGAAATTCATCTGAGAAAAAAGGTTGGTGTAACGCTAGTTGCCATAAAGCGAGGGGCGCAAATTATTGAGCATCCATCGCCAAAAATGATTTTTCAAAAGAGCGATATTGTTTATGTTTTGGGTAATTATGAACAGATTGCTGCTGCAAGTGAACTTTTTTCTCCTAACTCACATGATTTTAGCGATAACTGATTCGAATAGTAAGTAGGTGCTTTTCTTGGAGCTGAGATCGGAAATGCCTATGATTCCCTGTTTTTTTCAGTTTGCCACCGTGCAATTTGAGCCGAGTTGTTTCCAATGTTAATTCGTGTTTAAAGCTGATGTCCCGATGAAGTTCCGTTTTTTCACGTGCCTCTAATTCATTATATTTGCACGTTTTTCAAAATCAAAAAGAATCAAAAATTAACTATATGAGTTTTACACACGAAGTTGCAGGCATGATCTGCGTTGCTCAAGGCGCGAATCATGGCCCGGCTCCAATTCCTGAAGAAGGACGTTGGGTGAAAGCCAAAGAAGTAAAAGACATTTCGGGTTTGACCCACGGTGTGGGCTGGTGCGCTCCACAACAAGGTGCATGTAAATTGACCTTGAACGTAAAAGAGGGTATCATTCAGGAAGCATTGGTTGAAACCATTGGCTGTACCGGTATGACCCACTCGGCTGCTATGGCATCTGAAATCCTTCCAGGAAAAACCATCCTCGAAGCATTGAACACCGACTTGGTTTGCGACGCTATCAACGTAGCCATGCGCGAACTTTTCTTACAAATTGTTTACGGACGCACACAAACTGCTTTCTCTGAAGGTGGATTGCCAATTGGCGCAGGTTTGGAAGACTTAGGAAAAGGCCTTCGCGGCGTTACCGGAACACTTTATGGAACAATTGCAAAAGGCCCTCGTTACCTCGAAATGGCCGAAGGTTACATCACCAAAATCGGTTTAAGCGAAGCCAACGAAATCATCGGTTACGAATTTTTAAGCCTTGGCCGCATGATGGACATGATCAAAACAGGTATGGATGCCAACGAAGCGCTTGTTAAAGCTTCGGGCAAATATGGCCGTATGGAAGATGCAGTGAAAGTAATTGACCCACGTAAAGAATAGGAGGAAACAGCTATGCCATTATTTGAAAGTTACGACAGAAGAATCAACCAGATCAATACAGTGTTGAATTCTTACGGCATTTCTTCTATCGAAGAAGCCAAAAAAATATGCGACGACAAAGGCGTGGATGTTTACAAAATTGTAAAAGACATTCAACCTATTGCGTTCGAAAACGCCATGTGGGCTTATATTGTTGGTGGCGCTATCGCTATCAAAAAAGGACAAACCAATGCTGCTGAGATTGCTGCAACATTGGGCGAAGGTTTACAGGCTTTCTGTATTCCCGGTTCTGTTGCCGACGATCGTAAAGTAGGTATCGGACACGGTAACCTCGCAGCCATGTTGCTCCGCGAAGAAACCAAATGTTTCGCTTTCCTTGCTGGTCACGAATCGTTTGCTGCTGCTGAAGGCGCTATTGGTTTAGCAAAATCGGCCAACCGTGTTCGTAAAGAACCACTTCGCGTTATTTTGAACGGTTTAGGCAAAGATGCTGCAAAAATCATCGCCCGTATCAACGGTTTTACCTACGTTCAAACTCAGTTCGACTATGCAACTGGTGTGGTGAGCGAAGTTGAGCGCATTGCTTACTCAAAAGGAGACAAAGCAAAAGTAAACTGCTATGGCGCTGACGATGTTCGCGAAGGTGTTGCCATTCTGCATAAAGAAGGCGTTGATGTATCGATTACCGGTAACTCAACCAACCCAACACGTTTCCAACACCCGGTTGCAGGTACCTACAAAAAAGAGTGTATCGAACAAGGTAAGAAATATTTCTCGGTAGCATCGGGCGGCGGAACAGGCCGTACATTGCACCCCGACAACATGGCTGCTGGTCCTGCTTCTTATGGTATGACCGACACAATGGGACGTATGCACTCTGATGCTCAGTTTGCAGGTTCATCATCAGTTCCAGCTCACGTAGAGATGATGGGATTGATCGGAATGGGCAACAACCCAATGGTTGGAGCTTCGGTTGCAGTAGCTGTTGCTATTTCGCAAGCATAATTCAATTAATAAGATACTTTAACCCTGTCTGGTTTTCGAAACCTGACAGGGTTTTTTTATGCACGAAGGAATTAGGGGGCTTTGTGTCTTTTGTTGCTTGAAAGATTAGTAGCTAAACCAGACCCATGATTTGAAAAATATTTAATTTATATTTCTGGTACATTTTTGAAGCCCAGCTTTTAATGTTAAACTCAGTTGCTAAATCTATACCTAACAAATTGATCAACGGTATTCCTAATTTTAGTTTGATTTGGAGATCAGAAGTATTTTTTAAATCAGTGAAAATTTCTTTCAATTTTTCATCTAAATCGCCTTGATGGATTTCAAAAGCATAAGAAATAATTGATGTGATTTCTTCGATTATTTCATTTGTTTGTCCTTCAGTGCAATTATTTATCGTTTCAGATATTAATTCTTTTAATGGTTTATTTTGGTCTTGGGATATTAAATAATCAAAATGATTGGCTAGCGTCTCATTTATTGATTCAAGCTCTTCGATCATAGATAAATGCTCTGATGAATGCCTCGTTGAAGCTTCTAAAAGCTGATCTAACTTATTTTTGATCTCAAACAATTCTGCTTTTGTTGAAATGCCTTCCAATAACTGTGTTATTTCGAATTCTCTTTTAGGACCAAAAATTTTGTAGTACGTTTCTCCATCCTTATCTCGTTCCAATAATTCTTCATATCCAGCAAATTCATTTGTTCCAGGAAGTGGAATAAGTATTTTAGGGTTATTGGTAAGCCTTTCATTTATTTGATCTATTGTATTACGAATGATTGCCAATAGATCTTTCTTTGAACGATGACCATCTGAAACCTTTATTCGAATTTGATTACCATAACTTATGATTAAAGCAATGCAATCTCTATATTTTAGGATACAACCGGTTCGCCAAATTTTGAAATGTAGGAAATGAGTTTCTACTAAAATCTGGGGCATGACTGATTTAGGAAGATATTCATAATCATATACCAAATTGATAGAATTTGCAGAATTGCGGATGGGTTCAGTGAATTCATGAGGTTCGGCCGTTTCAAGCAAATCTGGAATTATAAACTGGCGACGATCTGGTAAGTAGAAGCAAAGCCTAAACTGACAAAGCATATCTAATAAAAATCGTCGTTGATGGTTATTATAAGAAATTTTTTTAAAATTTGAGACTTGGTAAATTTCCCTTTTATCTTCCTCTTCATTTATAATAAATTCAAGATCAGAGATATTTACAATCCCTTTTTTGTTTCCAGCTAGATTTGAGGTTAAAATCTGATAGACTCCGTAAGTAATCCAGTATGGGTCGAGTACAAAGTATTCATGGTCTACAACTTCATTAAAATGCAACACTAGTCCTAGGTCATGTAAAAAAGAAATGGCATTCTTTTGTGCGTCTTTTTCATCTAGGCTTGAACCAAGACATATTTCTCTAAATCGATCTTCTCCTAAATAATAATCGACATTCGTTCCTTCCTGTAATAATTCCTTGATATTAATCCATCGTTCATCAATTTCAGAGTTAAACAGTTCAGCTTTAGGAATGAGTACTTCGAGTTTTTCTTTAATCAAACTCAGATTCTCACCAGTTTTACATGAAATTTTTATAAAGAGTTTAATTTGTGGAAATTCTTTTTGGAGTTCATATTCATTTTCGAATCCAAAACCAGAGTTCAAATCACATTGATTCGCAATTATAACAATATCAGAGTTTCCTCCCGTTGATTTTATTCGCTTAACCCATTGCCTAATCTGGTTTGCAATTTCATTATCTTTCCGAGCATCAAGTACTAATAAGTAGACTGATCTTTTTGTTAGGAAAAATTGATGAGTGGCATGCATTATCTCTTGACCTCCAAAATCCCAAAAATAACCAGTTAACTTATGCAGTGATTTTTGTTTTTCAAATGGTTGACAATTCCCAAATTCTATTCGTTCAATATTTATTCCATCTGTCTGTGTCTCATTCTCTTCAAATCTGTCTTCTTTTAATCTTCGTAATAAAGAGGTTTTCCCAGCCTTAGATTCTCCTATTAATATGATTTTAATTTCTTTCAATTCTTTTTTAATAGCACTAAACCAGTTCAAAACAGATTGTTTACCTTGTTGAACAATTTCTAATGGAGGTATTGAAATAGGATTTTCATCTAGGCTTATATTGCCACCTTTATAATCAATTGAAATAGTAAGACCTTTTTTTAATAAGGAAACTAATGGTGTTATGTCATTTACTATGTTTTTATCTAGATTTAATGTATTCAATTTTCCGAGCTTGGATAAGGGGGAAATATTTTCGATTTTATTTGAACTGAGAGATATATTTTCTAATTGACCAAGGTTTTTCAAAAAACCAACTTCAAAAAGATTGTTGTTAGATAAATTCAATGAAATCAATTCTTTGATTGAATACAAAAAATCATAATTATTTATTCTGGAGTGACTTACGTTTAATGAAACTAACTTTTTTAATTTTGAAAGACTTTTGTAATTTGAAATGAAATTTCCTCCAATATCTAAAAAATTCAAGTTGTTTATTGTCGAAACGGTATTGATATTTTTGATTTTTGTTTTGTGTAATCCTAAATGGATTAGATTTTTATGATTTGAAAATGGATGAATATCTTGAATGTTATTCCATGAAAGATTTAAAACTTGTAAATCATTGAGTTCAGATAGTGCAACGATACTAATAACCCTATTTTTGCTGACATTAAGAATTTTCAATTCTTTCAATTCTTTTAACGGACTCAAAAATGAAATTTTATTGTTGCTTAGGTTCAGAAAACCTAATTTCCTTAAATATTTCATAGACTCAATAACTTCAACTTTATTAAAACTTAAATCTATAGCTTCAAGATTCACAAGTTCTTTTAGTAAGGAAATATCTTTGATTCTATTTCTGCTTAAATCAATATAAGTTAAATGGGTTAGCCGAAGAATCTCTTTAGGAATTCTTTCGAGTCCGATGTTACTTAAAATTAGTTTGCCAGATTTTTCAATTTCTTCTAGCTCAATGATTTTTATTACTTTTTCATCAATCATAGGTTGTGAAAATTATTAGATAAAGCTGAATTGTTTTGTCTGCAATCCCAAATACTTGTAATCTCAATAACATCTTCTTTGATTTCATAAAAAATGGCATAGTTACCTTCAATTAGTACACGAGTATTAGGAATATCAGTTGGTAATCCAAGTTTGGGATATTTATCTATCAAGTTAATAGCTTTTCTAAAACTGGAATTGAGCTTGATACTATAGGTCTTTGTTCCATTCCTTTTGTAGTAAAAATCAAGGATTTCAAAAAGATCAAGCTTTGCTTGCGGAGACCAAATTATTCTTTGCTTAACCATTCATCAATCTCTTTTTGAACCTGTTCGTTGGTGAAATAGTTGCCACGAGAAATCTGTTCACTTCCTTTCTTTATGGCTTCTTTTTGTTTTAAAGTTGTATGGTATATCGTTTTGTCTTTTCGATCGATTAGACTTATCATTTCAGACAGCGATTCTTCATCGGATATTGCAAGAATACGGGAATATAAAGTTGCCTGTACATCTTTTTTCGAGATTGCCTGGCCTGCTATATAATCAGCTCCGCTTTCAGCCAGCATATTTTTTTCTTCCTTATCGAGTGTGTAGGTTTTTTTTTCTTCTTTATCACTCAGTAGTTGGTTCAGGTAATTGAGCAGTTCATTGTCGTTGGTGCTAAGTATCTTTTGAATTATGCTTTCCTGAAGTTCTGTAGTACTCATGACTGTTTTTATTTCAAATGTATGAAAAACAAATGTAAAAGCTGCCACCATACTGTCGCCGCGATGCGGCTTGAACCTTTCTGTAACCATTCCATTTGCTACCATACTGTCGCCATTAACACGGCTTAAATAGCAGCGTAGCTGCGATATTATGGTAGCCCGTTGCATTGACGATGAATCAAAGCCGCATCGCGGCGACATTATGGTCATTCATTATAATCCGATAGATTTTTTTAGTTGTTTGTGAATTTTCCCCTTCTTCAGTTACAAATAGGTTAGATTTGAATAGGTTGAACTTTATGAACGGGACCAATGGGTATAGGCAAAGATGAATTTGTGCAACTAATAGAAGGGCACTCCCGAATGATTTACAAAATAGCGGGGGCTTATGCAAAAACAACTTCTGAAAGAGAGGATATCATAAGCGAAACGGTGCTCCAACTTTGGCGGACATCGGGACGGTTTAAAGGAAATTGCAAACCGTCGACATGGATTTACAGGGTTGCCCTGAATACGGCGATGAACATTAAACGGAAAAAGGGTAAAGAGACACTCTTCCTACCAACCGACTTTGGTGCCGGTGATCATTTTAAGAACCTTATCGAGGTTGAACAATCGCCCGAACTGGATATCTTATATCAATGTATCGATGAGCTGGATGAAATAAACAAAGCAATAATACTGCTTTACCTTGATGGCAATCAGCACGACCAGATTGCTGAAATTACTGGAATGAGTAAAACCAATGTTGGGACCCGGATTGGAAGAATAAAGGAGCAACTAAAAAAATCGGCAAACGCAAAAATCTAAAATCATGGAATTATCTGAATTACAAAACCTATGGTTGGAAAACAACCGAAAACTGGAACAAACCCTGCATATTAACCGGGTAATTTTAGATCAGCTAATCAGGACAAAATCAGGCAAGCGATTGACGTTGATCAAAACAGAGGCCTTTATTACCTTGTTGATGCCTTTTGTGCTACTCTTGCTTATTGCTTTTGGTGTTTGGAATCCTGGTTTAAAGATTCACGTCAGCTTTCAGTTTTATTTTGGAATCTTTCTTTTTGGAATCGTGTTTCTGACCAACTACGTGTTGTCGGCATACTATTACTGGTTATTAATGAAGGTAGATTTCACAGGAAAAATGGTTGAAATAAAAACACGTATTGTAAAAGCCGAAGCCTACAAATTAAAACTCACCAGGCTTAGTTATCTGATGATGCCATTTGGTATCGCCGGCGTGTTTATGATTCTAGGAGTCCCAATATTTTCGCCCGGTTCGGAACTCCCATTGCAGGCTTATTTACCGTTATTCCTGATCGTGGTGGTTTTTATCGGTTCTGTTTTTGTGAGCTTCAAATATACCCTTGTACAACGGTTTAAAAAATTGAAGGCTGAAATTGTCGAATTGGAAAAACTAGCAAAGGAAGAATAGCATCCTCTAAAATTCATTCATCAAAGAAGATACGGCACAGTCTCAACCAATTTTGGTATCTGTAGCAACTTCTTTGATGAATCTATTCAATGTTAGCAGAAATCGTTTATTCCAAGAAGAGAATCAGCGGTCTCTCTTTTTACTGTTGATATGAAAGAATTCAAAATTATTTTCCTCGTTGGCATAAACCAAAACTGTTACTAATTCTTGGTCTCTTTTAGTATAACATCATGTGCACCACCTTCAATTATACTTGTTGATGAGACCAGTGTTATTCTTGCTTTCGATTTCAGATCGTCGATAGTGGTAACACCACAGCTGCACATGGTCGATTTAATTTTACCGATGGTGAGGTCTAAATTGTCTTTCAGCTTTCCAGCATAAGGCACATAGCTATCAACACCCTCTTCAAACTTCAGGTTGTTGCTTCCGCCCATATCGTAACGTTCCCAGTTACGCGCGCGGTTTGAACCTTCGCCCCAATATTCTTTCACATATCGGCCACCAACCATCAGTTTTTTAGTTGGGCTTTCGTCAAAGCGGGCAAAATAGCGCCCCATCATAATAAAGTCGGCACCCATTGCAAGTGCAAGTACCATGTGGTAATCGTGAACAATACCGCCATCGGAACAAATTGGGATGTAAGTACCTGTTTGTTCGAAATATTCGTCGCGAGCTTTGGCTACTTCAATAATTGACGTTGCTTGTCCGCGTCCAATACCTTTCTGTTCGCGGGTAATGCATATCGATCCGCCACCAATTCCCACTTTCACAAAGTCGGCACCGGCTTGAGCAAGGTAAAGAAAGCCTTCTTTGTCAACCACGTTTCCAGCACCAATTTTTATTTTTTCGCCATAGTTTTTGCGTACAAACTCAATGGTTTCTTTTTGCCATTCCGAAAAGCCATCCGACGAGTCGATACACAAAACATCAACTCCCGCATCAACAAGCATGGGTACCCTTTCGGTGAAGTCGCGGGTATTAATTCCTGCACCAACAATTAACCGTTTATGAGAATCGAGCAGTTCGTTAGGATTCTCTTTATGGTTATCGTAGTCTTTTCTGAATACAAAATATTTTAATCGTTGGTCATCGTCAATTATAGGAAGTGAGTTCAGTTTGTGATCCCAAATAATGTCGTTGGCTTCGCTCAGTGTAATTCCAAATTTACCGGTAATCAGTTTTGAAAAAGGGGTCATAAAATCCTTCACTTTTTTGTCTAACCCATCTTTGTTGGGTCTGTAATCACGGCCTGTAACCATTCCCAATAATTTTCCGGTCGAAGTTCCGTCGTCGGTAATTCCAATTGTAGAGAAACTGGTTCTTTCTTTTAATTCAATAACATCATTCAGTGTGTTTTCGGGAGTGAGGTTTGCATTGCTTACCACAAAACCGGCTTTGAATTTTTTCACCTTACGCACCATGTCGGCTTGCTGTTCCATGGTTTGCGAACCAAATATGAACGAAAGTCCTCCGTTCTTTGCCAAT
>Ga0209373_10003880_pt1 | contig 13372 bp, 12 predicted proteins | sample Higcelweek5metaG_FD_187173 | JGI IMG/M metagenome (GOLD analysis project Ga0209373, IMG submission 187173) | Freshwater pond sediment microbial communities from the University of Edinburgh, under environmental carbon perturbations - High... | ecosystem: Environmental > Aquatic > Freshwater >...
ATCGCCGATGATACTGCGGTTCTAATCGTGGGAAAGTAGGTCGCCGCCAAGACTTAATTTCAAAGCGGTCCAGAGAAATCTGGACCGCTTTTTTTTGTGCCCAACGCTGCGGGCGGGGCTACGGCCAGAGATTACGTAGTTTTCCGCCGTTGACGCTCCATGTCGGCTCCGTGTAGGTGCTACGCATGAGTGACGCCAAAGAAGATAAGCACATGCCCACACAGCTGAAAACAGCCTTCGCCTCGCCGGAGCGAGCCGCGCGCGAAGTCGTTCTCATGCAATATCAGACCTTTGTTGGCACGCACTGCCGGGCCTTTTTCGATGCGCTGCCCACCATCATCCTGGCGCTCAATCGCCACAGGCAGGTGGTGTTCGCCAATCACGCGGCCGTTGAGTTCCTCGGACGGACCGAGGTCGACGAGGTGCTCGGCAAGCGCCCAGGCGAGGCCCTGGGGTGCGTCAACTCCCAGGTCACCCCGGCCGGATGCGGCACCTCGCGCCATTGCCGCAATTGCGGCGCCATCCGGAGCATTCTGGCCGCCATGGACGGCTCCGCGGCTGACGGCGACTGCAGGCTGCTGCGGCGCGAGCAGAGCTGCCTGGAAGGTCTGGACCTGCACGTCAACGCCACGCCGCTCACCGTGAGCGGCACGCAGTTCGTCATCTTCGCCCTCACCGACATCACCCACGAGGCGCGCCGCCGCAGTATGGAGCGCATCTTCTTCCACGACGTGCTGAACCTGGCGGGCGGCATCAACGGGTTGGTGGAGCTTCTGCACTCGCAGAACAATGAAGGCCGGGACAGTGAGCTGGGCGTGCTGCACTCCGCCACGCGCACCCTGGTGGACGAGATCATCGGCCAGCGCGACCTGCTGGCGGCGGAGAGCAACGAATTCCGGGCGAATTACGCAGCGGTCAACACCCGCCAGGTTCTGGTGCAGCTGCAAGGCCTGTACGCCAGCTCTCCCGCGGCCCAGGGGCAGGACATCCTTTTGGCCGAGCCCTGCGTCGAGGTGGATGTAGTGACGGAGCCGCGCCTTCTCCAACGGGTGCTTGGGAACATGCTCAAAAACGCCCTGGAAGCGGGCAAGCCCGGCGACAGCGTCTCTCTTGCCTGTATTGACCAGAGCGACGGCGTGCGTTTCGAGGTGCGCAACAGCGCCTTCATCCCCCAAAGCGTGCAGGAGAACATTTTCCGCCGCCGGTTCAGCACCAAGAACGACTCGCGCGGGCTCGGCGTCTACAGCATGCTGCTGCTCACAGAGCGCTACCTGCATGGCCGCGTGGACTTCACCTCCAGCGAGACAGCCGGAACCGTTTTCTCCCTGCATCTTTCCAAGCGCCTGGAAACGGAGGAGCAGCAATCTGCCCACCATTTTCCCGGTGCCACAGGAGTCTTTGATGTCTGAACCCACCCGCGCGACTCTTTTCAGCGGCGGAGCCCACGGCTCCGAGGAAGCCTTTGGCGCCGCGGCCGAGGCCCACGGCCTGGACGAGGTCACCTTCAGCTTTGCCGGGCACAAGCCCGTGCGCCAGCGGGGCCTGCGCGAGCTTTCGCCCGAGGACTTGGCCCTGCGCGACGTGAGCGTGCAGTACGTCACGCGGCTCATGGGCCGCAGCTATCCCAGCTACCCGGACGAGGCCAGCATCCGCAGCCTGCTGCAGACCATCTGCTGGCAGGTCGCCTCCGGGCAGGAAGTGTTCGTGGTGGGCGAGATTTTGCCCGACGCCACCGTGCGCGGCGGCACGGGCTGGGGCGCGGAGTTCGCCAAGCTCTGCAACAAGCCGCTGTTCGTGTTCGACCAACAGCGCCTGGGCTGGTTCCGCTGGGAGCAAACGCGCTGGACCCCGGTGAAGGCGCCCGGCATCAGCAAAATCCGCTTCACGGGCACGGGCACGCGCTCCCTCACCGAGGCCGGAGCCCAGGCCATCAGCCAACTCTTCCAGCGCAGTTTCGGCTAGAGCCGCCCCAGCAAACGCAGACCTTCCACCAGGCCGAAACTGCCCGTGAGCATCATGTCTCCGCCGGGCGCGGGAAATTCCACATCATGGCCTGCAAGCATTTTGCGCTGGGGCCCTATGACCAGGGTCTCGGCGAAGTTTCGGGCCTCGTCCGGCAGGTCCAGGCGCATGGTGCCGTGCCCGCGGTCGTCGAAGATCTCCTCAAAGTTTAAGGAGCCCGCCCGGAATCGCGTGAGCTGGTCCCACAGGCGCGGCGCGTCCACAAGTCCGGTGTGATGCTCGTACACGCCCCACACGCGCCCCTGGAAGACCAGGAACGCCACGGTGTGGCTGTTGCCCACGTTGACCAGGGTGAGGCCGCGCGATTCGGCGCGTGCGCGCACCGAGGGTTCGAAGAGCGCGCCCAGCACGGCCGCCGCGCCGGTATCGGCCACGGGCCCGCCGCCAATGGCGCGCTGGAGGTCGGCCAAACGCGTGAAGCAGGCCGGAACCTCCTGGTAGAGCAGACTTTCTGGCCGTCCTTCGGCCTCGTGCAGCAGCTTTTCCCAAAGCACAAAGCGGCCCCGGCGGTTGCTCTGCCCGGGGTGGAAGCCGTGGTCCTGGGCGCAGGCCGTCACCAGCGCGGGCCGGGGCAGGCCCAGGGTGTCCAGGGCGCGCGCCCAGAAATCCGGGTCGTAGTCCACGGCCAAGAGCTCCACGGCCCCCTGGGGGCAGTCCTCGCGGATGCTGACGCCCGTGGCCGAGAGGGCCAGCAGGTCGTCGGCCAGGGAAAAGGCCGCCGCGCGGGTGCACGACAAGGGCAGCCCGCTCGCCAGGTGGGCCTTTACCGCACCGTGGAAGCCGCCGCCCATGTTGCAGCCGCGCAGGTGCACCGCCTTGCCCTGCGCCGTGGCCTTGCGGATGCGGCCCGCCAGCACCTTCGCCGGGGCGGGCAGCACCAGCTTGGGGCAGTTTTCGATTTCGCGGTCTGGAAAATACAGCAGCACGTCCTGGGTGCCGGAGCCGATGTCCAGGCAGAGGATGGGACCTTTCGCGTTCAGTTTTGCAAACATGGCGCCTCTAATGGATGCGCGAGCCGTCGGGCGCATAGGCGTCCGGGGCCAGCAGGGTAATGTGTCCGGCCTCTGTGGCGGCGCCCAGCACCAGCACCTGGGAGCGGAATCCGGCGATTTTGCGCGGCGGAAAGTTCACCACGGCCACCACTTGCCTGCCCACCAGCTCCTGCGGCTGGTACAGGGCCGTTATCTGCGCGCTGGACTGGCGCACGCCCAACTCGCCGAAGTCGATCCAAAGCTTGTAAGCGGGCTTGCGGGCCTCGGGAAAAGGCTCCGCGCGCAACACGGTGCCCACGCGGATGTCCACCTGGAAGAAGTCGTCGATGCTGACTGCGTCCGCAGCTGTGGGCAGATCCATATATCCCTCGTGATGACAGGCTGTTTCGCCCATGGTATACAAGAAGAAGGGGTGCAGGCAAGGCCTGCGGCTCCGGGGAGACAAGTTTTGGGCCTTGCGCTGACAACCGTGATCTTCTTTGTGCCCGCGCTCACGGGCGTTCTGGCGCTGCTGGAGAACTGCCGCGCGGGCGATGTGGCGCGCCAGCGCGAGCTGTGCCCCGGCGGCCTGGGCCTTGGGCTGCTGCGCGCCTTCGCGAACTCCGTGTGGACCCTTTGGCTGACGGTGCTGGCGCTGCCCCTGGGCGCTGTCTTCGGCGCGTGCCGCGCCCGCCGGAACCCCGACTCGCGCCGCCCGCCGGTGATTTTGGTGCACGGCCTGTACCACAACCCCGCGGCATGGTTTGTCATGCGCCACAGGCTGGCGCGGGCGGGGTATCTTGACGTGCGCTGCTACGGCTATGCCAGCTTCGGGCGCGACTTTGCGGACATCGCCGCCGGGCTTGCCCGGTTCATGCTCGAAACGGCGCAGCAGGCGCCGCAAGGGCGTGTGCTGCTCTTGGGGCACAGCCTGGGCGGGCTCGTCATCCGGGCGGCCTGCGCAGACCCCCGGGTGGTCTCTGGGCGGCAGTGCCGCGTGGCCGGGGTGGTGACGCTGGGAACCCCGCACCGGGGCAGCACGCTGGCGCGCGTGCTGGGCATCGGGCGGCTGGCGCGCGGCCTGGGGCCGGGCGGACGCGTTGTCCGGCTGGTACAGGCGCTGGCCTGCTGCCCGGCGCCGGGCTTGAGTCTTTTTACGCCCACGGACGGCATGGTGCTGCCGCTTTCCGGCGCGCTGCTGGACGAGGACGCGCGCAGGGCCGGCTGGGTCGAGCGGGCCGTGCCGCCCGTGAGCCATGTGGGGCTGCTGTATAGCGGGGCCGCCGCGCGTGAGGCGCTGGCGTTTTTTGAGGAGCTGGCCGGGGAAAGCGGCGCTTCGGGTGGCTAGCCGGCGGTGCCGAGGAGCTGGAGCAGGGTGGCTTTGAGTTCTTCAGGCTTGAAGGGCTTGGTGATGAAGGCGCTGACGCCCGCCTTGCTGGCCACGTCGCGCTGGGAGTTCTCGGACTCCGTGGTGACCATGATGATGGGCATGTCCTCGTAGCCGAGGGCGCCGCGCAGTTTGCCCACCAGCTCCACGCCATCCATGACGGGCATGTTCATGTCCGTGATGACCACATCCACGAATTCCCCGCTTTCCACAAAGGCGAAGGCCTCCTGGCCGTTGGCGGCCAGCAGCGGCTCGAAGCCGAGATCGGTGAGGATTCTGCGGTACAGGGCCAGCATGGATTTGGAGTCGTCCGCGGCCAGGGCCTTGCGCGTGGCGGAGCGCGCCTTGGGCAGGCTGGCGGCGTCGTGGCGGGCGCGGTCCGTGCCGATTTCGCCCAGGCGCGCGGCGAAGGCGTCCAGAATGTCCTGGTCCTGCGAGCGGCACAGGGCGTCCATAAGGATGTCGCCCACCAGTTCGTCTTTGTAGAGCTCTTGGAACAGGCGCAGCGCGCGCGAGGCGATGATGGCCTGGGCGATGCGCGGGCTGTTCTCGGTGCCGGAGGAAATGCGCTCGGAGATGGTTTTGAGCACGCCTGGGGCGGCGTGGCGCTCCAGCCCGGTGACCACGGCCATGAGGATGAGCTCGTCGTTCTCCTCCAGGCCATCCACCAGGCAGACCAGGCCCTTCAAGGTGCCGATGCGGCCCAGGGCCTCGAAGGCGGCGTAGCGCACGTTGGAATCGGTGAAATGTCCGCCGTCGAAGGCGCGCACCAGGGCATCGGCCCCTTTGCGCAGGCCGATGAACCCGGCGATGTTGCAGGCCAGGATGCGGTCGTCGGTCTCGCCCTGGGTGTAAATGGGCTCAAGATAGGGCAGCGCGGCCTCGCCCAGGCGCACCATGCCGTCGGTGATGATGCGCCGGGCCGTGGGGTTCTTGTGGTGGATGTTGTGCGCCAGAACGTCGATGCTCTCCGGCGTGGCTATGGCCGCCAGGGCGTCGATGGCCTTCCAGGTGGTGATGTCGCAGTTCTCGAAGCGGTCGTCCTCTCCGGCGGCGCGCAGGGTCTCCGTAAGCACGGGCAGAGCCTGCGGGTCGGCATAGACCCCGGCCATCTCCATGGCCATGGCGGCCAGCATCTGATCCTCGTGGCGCAGAAAGCCGCGGAAGACTTCCTCGCCCCCGGCGGGGCGTATTTTGGCCAGGGCGGCCAGAATTTCTATGAGCAGGTCGGGGTCGAATTCGGTGGCGGCCATGCTGGAGAGCGGGCCCGCGGCGGAGGCGAAGGCGTATTCCCCGGCGGTGCGGATGCACAGGGTGCGGAAGGACTGGCTTGGGCTTGCAAGGCCTTCGACCACGGTGGGTTCGCTGGTGCCGAGCACGGCGTTGAGAGCGCCCACCACCATGTAGTCCACGCCGGTGTCGCCCGTGGGGTTCTCGAACAGATCAATCAGCCCGGGCAGGAACGTGGTGTCCTTGCTCCCGGCTATGTCGTTCAGGATGGTTATCTGGTCGAGAAAGTCTTCGTTGCGGAACCCATCCAACGTGCCCATGCTCAAGTCCTCTTCTGCCTGGATGCTGGGGAACTGGCCCGGTTACTCGAAGCAGAATTCGATGGTGAAGTTCCCTTCGTCGGTCTCGAAGGGGATGGCCATGATCGGGGATTTGGCGATGTGGGTGATGCTGTGGTTGTCGCCCATGATGACCGTGGGAGTGGACCCCTGGAGCACAAGCCCTTTTTCCGCCAGCCCCGCGCGCGCCTGGCCGGAGATCATGTTGGTGATCTCGCCCACGGCGTCCTTCACGTCCTGGAGGATGTCCTGGATGTCGTCGCCCAGCATGTTTTTGACCATGGCGATGGCGCAGCCTTTTTGGAACGAAATGGACACGCTGCCGCGCTTGCCGTCGCCGGTGAGTCCCACCAGGCCGGTGACGTCACCGGTGGCGATGCTGTTTTTTTTGACAAACGGCTTGCCCGGCCGGGGGGTGATGAAAGCCATGGTGCCGATAACGTCCATGGCCGCCTTGATGAAAGGCTTCGCCAATTCCACATCCATGCGGGTGGTCTCCTTGCGTGGTCATGTCACGGGCTCCACACACCGGAAAAAGCTGCGGATTTTACCTGGGGCGCAGCGAAGATGCAAACTGTGGGTACGCGTGAACTTGCACATAGACCACTACGTGCCCAATGGGGCGTTGGTCAAGTGCTTTGGGAAAAGAGGCGGTCTCTCTGGAAAGTTAGCCGAAGGCCAAGGCCAGAACCACGGCCAGCACGAGCGAGGGCAGGAGGTTCGAGAGGTTCACGCGCTTGATGTCGAGCAGGGTGAGGCCGATGCCCAAAATGAGCAGGCCGCCCGTGGCCGTAAGCTGGCTGATGACCACCGGGGTGAAGTGCTGCTGGAACATTCCGGCGAAAATGGTCAGCGCGCCCTGGTACACCAGTACCGGCACAAAGGAGAACAGCACGCCGGAGCCGAAGGAGGAGGCCAGCGCCACGGAGGCGAAGCCGTCCAGGATGCTTTTGGTGTAAAGCACGGTGGCGTCGCCCCGGATGCCCTCGTCGAACGAGCCCACAATGGCCATGGCGCCGATGCAGAAGATGAGCGAGGCGGTGATGAGGCCCTCGGTGAAGTTCGGGTTGGCGGAGCGCAAGGCCGACTTGGCGCGTTCGCCCAGGCGCTCGAAGGCCGCGTCCAGGCGCAGCAGCTCGCCCAAGAGTCCGCCCAGCAAGATGGAGAAGATGAGCAGCAGCGGGTTTTTCACCGTGAGCGCCATTTGCAGGCCGATGAGCAGCACGCACAGGCCCAGGCCCTGGAAGACGATGGTGCGGAAGCGTTCCGGGAAGCGGCCGTGCAGCGCCATGCCCGCCAGGCTGCCGGCGATGATGGCGGCTGCGTTGACCAGGGAGCCTGTGGGCAGAACCATGCGCAGTCCTTTTCCGTAAGCCCTTCCGGGCGGTTGATGGGTGGCCAGGGCTAGCACGGCCCTGCGCTGCTTGCAAGTTTGCGCGCCGGCGGGCCTTTTCATCCGGCTTGACACGGCAGAAGGCATCTCCTATGAAATCCACTCTCGTGCCGGGATGGCGGAATTGGTAGACGCAGCGGACTCAAAATCCGCCGGTGGCAACGCCTTGGGGGTTCGATTCCCCCTCCCGGTACCAGAAACATTTCAGGGTCTTATGCGCACACTTCCTGTTGCGCGTAAGGCCTTTTTTTGTTGCGGAACGCACAAGCCGGAGTTGGCATTGCCAAAAGCATATGGAAAGGAGCGTCCATCCCCTTGCTCCTCTGTTGGTTTTTCTATATTTGGGGCGATCTGTTTCCGGTGAGTCTCGGGCATGCTCTTCGGCGGCGGCGTGTCGGGCAAGAAGCGTCAACCTCGGCCAATCCGGCCATGACTATTTTGTACCACCGAAGGATTCACATGCGGAAAATCATAGCAGCTCTTGTCGTCAGCCTCGCGTTGGCCGCTTGCGTCCCGTTGCCTCCAGCGGATCAATACGACGGTGATTATGAACGCGCCCGGCGGGAAGAACGCAGGCGGGAAGATGCCAGAAGAGAAGAGGCCGCCAGGTACGAGCACAGACGGGAAGAGCGCCTGCGGGAAGAACGTGCGTTGCAGGAGCGCCTGCGTAAAGAACGACTGAATGCAGAGCAGGAACGTGCAGCACGTGCGCGGTATGAACACATGCGTGAAGAACGCATGCATGAAGAGCGCATGTGGCAAGAACGCATGCGGAAAGATAAAATAAATGACGACCGCCTGAAAGCAGAACGCGAAAAGAGAGAGCATGACAGGAAAGAGGCTGGATTGCGGCACGCAAAAGAAAGGCCTGCGCGTGATGAGCATGCAAAGGGCGAGAGCGTGAAGCCTGACAGCACGAGAGAAGAGCTGGCAAGAGAAGAGCGCCGCGTCGAAGAGACCAGAAGAGAAGCGCGCCAGAGAGACGAGGTGAAAAAGGACGACCAGAAGAAAGATGAGCACAAGAAAGATGAGCACAAGAAATATGGGCACAAGAAAATTGAGCCCAAGAAGGACGAGCCCAAGAAGGGCGAGCCCCAAAAGGATGACCGGGACCGGAAAGAGGACGGCAAGAGAGACGATGACACCGATGGCGACCGTCGCCCCAGTTCCAGGAAATAGTTTGTTTCAGCCCACCAGCCCCCTTCGCCGGGGGCTTTTTTTTGCCCTAGGCCTGCGCGCGTTGCTTGTGGTTCACCACGCGCAAGGGGGCCGTCCCGGCGGCGGTGTCGAGGGGGGCGGTTGTCCGGGGCGTCTTTTCGCCTAGGCCGTTTCGGAAAGCCCCCGCAGCATGGTCCGGGTGTCCTTCAGGGTCAGGTCCGCCGCGGCCGAGAAGCTCGTGTCGGCCAGCGTGGCCTGGCTGTCCACTTCTTCCAGGGGGGCCTCCACCCGGTTGGTGAGGACGATGGTTTGGCCGTCGCGGGTTTCCTCACCTTTGGTGCGGGTTTGCAGATGGTACACGCCCCGGTCGTCCTTGGTCACCTCTTCCTCGTGTTCCACCGTGGCGCTGACGGCCAGGGAGCCATTCTCGTCGTAGCTTTCGTCCGTGTGGCTGCTCTCGCGCAGCAGGCGCGGCGATTCGTCTTCCGTGAGGCCCGTGCCGGTGCTGAAGTGCAGCGCGCGCGCGTCCTGGTTCTCCGTGGCCTTCTGCGTGTCCTCTTGCCGCGCCACCAGCTCGCCGTCGCGGTATACCTCGTTGGTCCAGGTCATGGAATACGGATCAGAGGTGTTCTGCGCCGCCTTCTGGTTGCGGGCGCTGGCCACCTCGCCCTGGCCCCGGCCGTCCGAGTCCGGGCTGGTGAAGAACTCCGGCGCGTCCGCAAGCTCCTGATAGTTCTGCGCAAGCAGGCCCCCGGCGGTAAGGGGCCGCGAGGCGCTGTACTGTTCCTGCGTCAGGTCGAGGGTTTCAAGGATCATCTCCGCGTCCAGGGTCTGGCCCTTGCCGAGCTGTCCTTCATAGGTGCCGTTGCTTTTTTGCACCACCTCGCCGTCGTTGTACCAGGTGGTGGAGATGTTTTGCGTCTGCTCCCCGCTCCTGCCGATGCTTTCGGTGAAGGAGCTCTCTCGCAGCAGCGCGCCGTTGGGGTCGTAGCTGGCCAGTTCCACCGTGAAGCGGCTTTCGCCCCCAAGGGTCTGGGTGCTGTGCGCGGCCAGGCCGCCTTCTGGCTTGTCGCCGCGGTTGGTCTGCAGATCCATGATGGTGCTCTGTTCGATGGTGGCGGTCTGCGCCAGGTGGCCGTCGGCGTATTCGGCCAGGGTGGCGAAGTACTGCGTGGACACCGTTTCGGCGGTTATGCGGCCCATGAGGGAGTCCAGGCTCGTGGTCTCCTCCTCCGGCTCGAAGTCGCCCTTGCTGATGTAGGAGGTGTCCACGACCATGCTGTCGTCGTATTGCCGGGTGAGCTCGCCGTTGTCGAACCACTGGGCGCTGCGCGTCAGGGTGGCGTTGGTGGAACGGCCGTCGGCATCCAGTCCGCTCAGCTCGGAGTGGACTCTCTGGGTCACCTGGCCCCTGGCGTTGTAATATTCGATGTCCTTGAGCACCGTGCCGCCGGAAATGGCCCCGGTCTCTTTGCGCACCAGCTTGTCGCCGTCATATTCCATCACCGTCAGGTTCGAACCCTCGATGGTGGTGACCTGCCGGTGCCCGTTCTCCAGCATCTGGGTGCCGCTGGTGAGCCCGAACTGCGACTCCCAGAGATTGCGCGTGTTTTTGTCCGTCTGGCTGGACTGATAGGTCAGCAAGGCCTCGGCGGAGAGGGTGAGCCTGTCGCCCGTGGAGGCGCCGGAGCCGCCCGCCGCCGCGCCGGTTCTGGCGCTTTGCGTGGCAAGGTCCGCAGTGGTGGACAGCATCCCCTGCGCAATGGCGTTGATCATGAGGGCCTCCCGGCGGAGACGCGCCAGCGCGGCTTCGCCCGGCGGAATTGCCGGGCGGCGCATGGCGGCATGCCCTACTGTATCGGCAAAACTGTACGGCTTCTTTAGGCCCTGCCTCGCGTCAGCAGGAGCAGCTCATGCGCCCGAAGGGGCTGGCGAATTGGATGAAGAAGGGCTCGGCGCGCAGGGTCCAGCGGGCCAGGGGCAGGCTGGTCCAGGGCGTGTCGGGCCGGGTGCGGATGCGCGCCTCGGCCGGGGTGAACTCCAGCTGCATGGGCACGATCTCGCGCTCACCGTCGCCGCACAGGCTTTCCCGCGCCTCCGGGACAAAGGCCCGCTCCTGGCCGTTTGGCCCGCAGGCCAGCACGCGGGTCAGGTTGGTGCTCACGCGCTCGATGCTGCCGTCCGGGGCGAAGGCCAGGGAGTTCCGGTCGCCGCAGATGCCCACGGCGTCCAGATCATAGGCCTGGATGAGCCCGGCGGGCGTGGGCACGGCCTGGGGCTTGGCGGGCTCCAGGGAGCGCAGGCTGCCGTCGGGCCGGAAGCTTACGCCCACGCGGGCCTTCAGCGGCCCTACGGGCGTGGGCACCTCCAGCGTCTCGTCGGGCCACAGGGTCAGGCTGCGCATGGTTCCGTCCGGGCCGAAATTTACGCCGATGATCCGCGCCGTCAGCCGGCCCAGCGGGGTGTCGAGACATACCGGCTGCGCCAGGCGGCCCTCGTCCTCTTGCGTCCAGTAGCCGGAGAGCTTGCCGTTCAGGGGGAAGGCGCGGTTGAGCATGCCGTCCGGGTGGAAGGTCACCAGCTCCACGCTCATGGGGCCTGCCGGGGTCTCGATGCGGGTGGGCCGCTCCAGGGGCAGGGCGCGCAATGCTCCGGTGGGGTGGAAGGAAAGGCACTGCACGGTGCGGCGGCGCAGGTCGTCGGTGGTGCACTGCGCGGTAAGCGGCCCAAGGGGCGTTGCAAAAACCACCTCGCCCGCCGGGGTACAGCTCATGACGGACCCGTCGTCAAAACGCTCCACGAATCCGCTGACCGGAATGGCTCCATAACGCGTGTCCAAAGTGTCCATGCCGCTCCTTTTGTTTTGCAGGGAGGACAGCAAGAACAGGGCCAGGACTCGCGCCGTGCTATTTCAGGTGGTTGTGCGGCGGCGGGCCGGGCTGCGACACTTCGGTTACTGCAAAAACGTCGGCGCGCCTGCATTAATGTAGACGACGGTGCCTGCAACAAGGGGCAACAGGGCGCAAAAGAGCGCGGCGGACCTCAGCCGGGCGTGTGTTCGCCGCGGCGTTGGTCGAGGTAGTACATCACCGGCACCACCATGCGCGAGAACAGCGTGGCCGCCACCTCGCCCGCCAGAAGCGATATGGCCAGCCCCTGGAAAATGGGGTCGAAGAGGATGACGAAGGCCCCGGCCACCACGGAGATGGCCGTGAGCAGCATGGGCCGGAAGCGCACCGCCCCGGCCTCGATGACCGAGTCCTCCAGGCTGTGGCCTTGTTCGCGGCGCAGGTTGATGAAGTCCACCAGGATGATGGAGTTGCGCACCACGATGCCCGCCCCGGCGATGAAGCCGATCATGCTTGTGGCGGTGAAGAACGAGCCCGTGAGCGCATGGGCCGGAATGATGCCGATGAGCGAGAGCGGAATGGGCGACATGATGGCGATGGGCGTGGTGTACGAGCCGAACCAGCCCACCACCAGGATGTAGATGAGGATCATGACCACGCCGAAGGCCAGGCCCATGTCGCGGAACACCTCATAGGTGATCTGCCACTCGCCGTCCCACTTCATGCTCCAGTCCGCGCTGGAAAAGGGCATTCCGGTGCGCAGGCGCGGCAGTTCCGTGCGGTCCTGCGGGCCCTGCTGCCACGCGCCCCGGCCCTTGGCCGCAAGCTCGTCCAGGGCGGCGTCGATGCGCGCCATGCCGTACACCGGGCTTTCCTCGCGTCCGGCCATGTCGCCGGTGACGTAGACCACGGGCAGCATGTTCTTGTGGTAGATTGCTCCGGGCGTGGCGGCCTGTTCCAGGCTGGCCACCTGGCCCAGGGAGACCACGCGGCCGCCCTTTTCCGCACTGCCGCGCACGGGAATGGCCGCCAGCTCCGAAACCGAGGCCCGGCGCGCCACGGGCAGGCGCACAATGATGGGCACGTCCTCGCGGGCGTTCACGTCGTGCAGCAACCCGGCCTTTTCTCCGCCCACGCTGGCGGCCACCACCCGGCGCGCGCGGTCCGGGTCCACGCCGTTCTTCAGGGCCTTGTCCGTCTCCACGTTGATGCGCGTTTCGGGCCTGGGGTCGTTCACGTACCAGTCCACGTCCACCACGCTCTGCGTGGCGGCGAAGACCTCCTTCACCTGCCGGGCCACGCGCTGGCGGCCCTCGGCCGTGGGGCCGTAGATTTCGGCCACCAGGGTTTGCAGCACGGGCGGGCCGGGCGGCACCTCCACCACCTTGATGCGCGCGCCCAGCTTTTTCGCAACAGGCAGCATGGCCGTCCGGGTGCGCTTGGCGATGTCGTGGCTGGAGGCGCCACGCTTGCCGCGCGGCACGAGGTTCACCTGGATCTCGGCCACGGCCGGGCCTTGGCGCAAGTAATAGTGGCGCACCAGGCCGTTGAACGAGAACGGCGCGCTGCAGCCCGCGTAGATCTGCGCGTCGGTGACCTCCGGCTGGTCCAGCACCACGCGGGAAAGCTCCTCCGCGGCGGCGGCGGTGGCCTCCAGCGGCGTGCCGTCGGGCATGTCGATGACCACCTCGAACTCGCCCTTGTTGTCAAAGGGCAGCATCTTCACCAGCACGGCTTTGAGTGGGAACAGCGCCAGGGCGGCCACCAGCAGTCCGCCCACGCCAAGCAGAAAGCGCTTGCGGTAGCCCGGCTCGGTAATGAGCCGGCGCATGATTTTGCGGTAGAGCTGCGTGAAGCGGTCGTCGTGTTTCTCGTGCTCGTGCGCGCCCGCGGGCTTAAGCAGCTTGAGCGACGACCAGGGCGTGATGACGAAGGCCACGGCCATGGAGAGCAGCATGGCCACGCTGGCCCCGATGGGCATGGGCCGCATGTACGGTCCCATGAGCCCGCCCACGAAGCCCATG
>Ga0209373_10003882_pt1 | contig 13364 bp, 14 predicted proteins | sample Higcelweek5metaG_FD_187173 | JGI IMG/M metagenome (GOLD analysis project Ga0209373, IMG submission 187173) | Freshwater pond sediment microbial communities from the University of Edinburgh, under environmental carbon perturbations - High... | ecosystem: Environmental > Aquatic > Freshwater >...
TCGGCAAAATCTTGCCGCGATCGGATGTAAACTTGCGAATTCTTCCCATATCCTTGTATTCGATCTTCTCAACCTTGTCGGCACAGAAAGCGCAAACCTTACGGCGCGTGCGTCTCATTCTCATTCCGCCGCGGTCTCCGCCGAAATCACGTCCACCGGAGCGGGGTCCTCTATTCTCAGACATATGGTATCTCCTTTCAAATTAAATTAGGCCGGCTGTGCAATGCGCACAATGCCGGTGCGCCGTATCCGGCGCAGTCATCATAAATCAAACGGGAGTGATGTATCGTCATCCATCGCGGGATAAAAACCGCTTTCCACCTGCAGTGCAGGCGGAGGAGTACGGGACATAGATCCGGATGAACTGTCTTCTCCTGAAGAACCGCTTGATCCGTCGCGCTTCGAATCGACAAACTCGATCTCGTCAACGGCCACTTCGGTTACATATACTTTCTTGCCGTCCTTCTCATAATCTCGCGTCTGGAGATTGCCGACAATTCCGATACGGGAACCTTTCTGAAAATACTGACCGAGAAGTTTCGCCTGCTGTCTCCACGCAACACAATTGATAAAATCCGCTTGTCTCTCTCCGCTTGCGGTTTTGAAACGGCGGTCAACGGCGACCGAAAAACTGCAGTACTCAATCTGACTCTGGGTGGTCTTCACTTCGGGATCCTTTGTGAGTCTTCCTACAAGAATGACTTTGTTCATACGTACACTTCCTTTTCTTGATTACTCATCGGTACGGATAACGAGAAAACGTAACACGCCTTCGGTAATCTTCAGAACACGCTCCATCTCTTTAGGAAAACTGGATTCTGCCGTGAAGTTAAACTGAAGGTAGTAACCTTCTTTCTGATCGTTGATTTCGTACGCAAGACGCTTCATGCCTAAGGTTTCCAGCGATTCGATTGTCGCGCCGGTCTCGAGCTTCGTCTTAACAACTTCCGTCGTAGAAGCAATCCCTTCCTCACCGAGAACGGGACTCAAAACAACGATCATCTCATACTTGTTTGCCATTGAAATTCACCTCCTCCTGGACTAAACGGCCCACACACTCCGTGTGAGCGAGGATAAAACACTATGAAGCCGCATCCTTAGCGGCACGAACGAGGATAGCACAGGATTCCGTGCCCGTCAAGCAATCCCGACATTCCGCCGTCAAAACGTGGCAAACCTGACTCAATATTCGCCCGGTTAATTCTCTGGTCATCCGCAGATGAAAATATTCCGATATTCCAAATTGTATCCACGAGCCGGATACTTTTCAATAATAATGCCCTTTGCAAGAAATATCTATAGAATATATGCGAAAATCAACTATCTTCCGGCTTGTTAAGTTGTTCTACTCCCAGATCCTTCAGAAGTTTCGGAAACAGGGCATCGATCAGGTCCTTCAACACCGCTGCCGTATTCTCGTATACCGAAAGATTACGCCCGTAAGGATCCGGTATTTCAGATCGTGCGGCAGATTCTCTCTGCACCGGGGCAGCGGTACCCGTCAGCCCTAAATACTCGAAAATCGAGTATACCCGACCTTTGAATTCCGGAAAGGAAGTTCGGATATAGGCAGCGTGATCCTTTGTCATGGCAAGTACCAGATCATTTTCGGAAAGAAGTTGTTGCGTCGTTTTTCTGGAGCGGTGGTTTCCGAGATCGACTCCGTAAAGATCTCTCACCGCATCCTCTGCGTAAGCTGCCGCCGGACTGCCGAAGTCAGCATATATGCCCGCGGATGAAGCGGACAGCTCAACTCGAAGCGCTTTGTTTGTTGAGGATACATAGGGTCCCCTACTCTCGGCAAGTGCATTGAAAATCACTTCAGCCATTGGACTTCTACACGTATTTCCCGTGCAAACAAAAAGGATTCTGCGATATTCCTTGTCCGGCATGATCGCTTCCGTCGCCTCGCTGATATTCGTTTCTCCGGCGGCTTTTTCGAGACGGTTCATATAGGCTGTCGCAAGTCCGTTGCTCTCGAAGCCGGCAGCCAGAATAATGTCGGCGGCTTCTTTATCCATCCAGCGAAGCGCGGCGAAAAGATGGCTTGATGCAGCATCCACATCTTCACTGTTTCCAAAATGATAACTTACAATGCGCGAGAGCGTCTGCACAGACCATTCATCGTGCATCCTTTCAAAAATCTCGTCTCCGCAAAAAACACCGATCCTGCGCTCCGGGTCCTTGAGCAGTTCCGCTCGAACGGCCTTCAGAAAAGTTCTTTCGTAGCCGTCTTTTTCCGGATATATAATCCGGATGGGCGCTTTAGGCGCATAATGGCGATACTTCATGCCTGGCGCTTTGGGTGCCTGACCGTCCTCGATGTGATTGCTGACGGTCATATTTTTGACCGGAAAACCATTTTGGAGGCAGATCTTTTCAATCATTTCAGCAGTCACCGCACCGGGTCTCAGGATAACGGGTGTATTGCCCGTGACGTCGACAACCGTGGATTCCAGACCGACTTCGCTCGGTCCTCCGTCGACAACGCATGCGATTTTCCCCTTAAGATCTCTCATCACGTGGCTCGCGCGAGTCGGAGAAGGTCCGCCCGACTCGTTAGCCGATGGCGCGGCAACAGGAACGCCGGACAATGCAATGAGCTCTCTTGCTATGCGGTTGGAAGGCAGACGAATACCGACCGTCGGAAGACCTGCGCTGACAATATCCGGGATTGCGCTGCTTTTATACATTACAAGTGTTATCGGGCCCGGCATAAAAGCTTCGGCAAGGCATTCGGATAACCGTGATATTTCCTTTACAAGCGGAATGATTTCGGCTCTTTCGGAAACGTGTACGATCAGCGGATTATCCGAAGGTCTCCCCTTCGCAACGAAAATCTTAGCGACCGCTTTCGGATCCAGTGCGTTTGCTCCCAGACCGTAAACCGTTTCCGTCGGAAACGCGACCACTTCCCCACGCGCGATCATCGCCGCAGGCTCAAGGAGATCCGAACGTTTTTCATAACGGATCAGTTGTGTTTCTATTTCTTTTTTTGACCCCTTCGAGCCGTTCCAGATCATTTTTCATCCTCCTGGGATGAGGCTTCTCCGAGAGTATTCATTTTGTCCGCCAAAGCCAGCGCGTTAATGATTTCGTCCAGATCACCGCCGAGGATTTCCTCGAGACGGTAGAGGGTCAGGCCGATCCGGTGATCGGAAACCCTACCTTGATGATAATTATAAGTTCTTATCCGCTCGGACCGTTCTCCGGTACCGACCTGCGATTTACGGTCTGATGCAATTGCTCCATGTTGTTTCTCGTTTTCCAGTTTCTGAAGCCGGCTCATGAGGACAGCCATCGCCTTATCTTTGTTTTTATACTGGCTTCGTTGATCCTGACACTGAACCACCAGCCCGGTTGGAATATGGACGATACGGATTGCCGAATCCGTCCGGTTGACATGCTGCCCGCCGGCACCGGATGCTCGAAAAGTATCGATTCTCAAATCATTGGGTTTGATATCGATTTCCACGTCCTCCGCTTCGGGAAGCACTGCCACGGTCACTGTGGATGTATGTACTCTTCCTGATGATTCGGTTACCGGAACGCGCTGCACACGATGCACACCGCTCTCGTATTTAAATCGACTGTATGCGCCCTGACCTTCAATCGAAAAGATTATTTCCTTATACCCGCCGAGTCCGGTCTCGCTGCTGTCAATCTGCTCCACGCGCCAACCGCGATTCTGTGCATAAACAGAATACATGGTGTAAAGGACACCACAAAACAGGGCTGCCTCATCACCGCCGGCACCGGCGCGGATTTCGATAATAACGGATTTGAGATCGTTCGGATCGCGCGGTGAGGTTCTCTCGCGAAGGTCTTCTTCGAGCACTTCGATTCGGGAGGCGACTGTTTTTTGCTCCTCGCGGGCCATTTCGCGCATTTCTTCGTCATCCGCACCGCGAAAAAGCTCCTGCGCTTCGGTAAACTCCACTCGTTTCTGTTCGAGTTCGCGGTAACATGTGATAATCGGCTCGATCTCAGATAACTCGCGGCTCATTTTCTGATAACGCGGCTGATCCGAAATTATGGACGGATCTGAAAGCGAGGACATTAATTCCTCGTAGCGATTGGCAATCTCCTGCATTTTTCGATCATCAAAACTCATTGTTTCCTCTTCTCTTTTAGTTTGTAAGTTCTATTATAATACACGATTCCTCCAATATTTGGCGTTTTTGTATATGGATAATTTATGAGCATTTGCTATAATGAACGCTGGTATAAATATTATAATGCAGTCGGCAAGCGCCGCGGTGTTGATTTTTACTTGAAAGGGGTTACAACCATGCTAAAAACACACGAAGTTGAACACATGACATGTATCGCAAAGGGTCCCAATCACGGGGCGGCTCCGATTCCCGAAGAGGGAAAATGGGTGCAGGCACGAGAGATCAAAGATATTTCCGGGTTTACGCACGGCGTTGGCTGGTGCGCTCCGCAACAGGGTGCATGCAAATTGTCTTTGAATATTAAGGATGGCATCATTCAGGAAGCGCTCGTTGAGACGATCGGCTGCACCGGAATGACTCATTCCGCCGCAATGGCCGGAGAAATACTTACGGGAAAGACAATCCTCGAAGCCCTCAATACGGATCTCGTCTGTGACGCGATTAATACGGCAATGAGAGAGCTTTTCCTTCAGATTGTTTACGGTCGTTCCCAGTCCGCGTTTTCCGAAGGCGGTCTTGCCATCGGCGCATCTCTTGAGGATCTCGGAAAGGGTCTGCGTTCCCAGGTTGGAACCATCTTTTCGACGCTTGAAAAGGGCCCGCGTTACCTCGAACTGACCGAAGGCTATATCGTCAAGCTCGCTCTCGACAAAGATGACCAGATTACGGGATATCAGTTCCTGAAAGTCGGTCCGATGCTCGAGCAGATCAAGAAGGGCGTTGACGCCAATGAAGCATATCAGAAGAATCTCGGGACCTATGGACGTTTCGCGGATGCGGCACGTTACATTGACCCGAGAAATGAATAATAGCGCGGAAGGAGATTAACATCATGGCACTTTTTGAAAGTTATGAAAGAAGAATTCCCAAGATCAATGCGGTTCTTTCCGAGTATGGTATCGCTTCCGTCGAGGAAGCCAAGGCAATTTGCGACGCCAAAGGAATTGACCCTTACACCATTTGCAAAGAGACACAGCCGATTGCGTTTGAAAACGCCGGATGGGCATATGTCGTCGGAGCTGCCATCGCCATCAAGAAGGGTGCAAAGAGAGCCGCTGAAGCTGCCGAGGCAATCGGTATCGGACTGCAGGCATTCTGCATTCCCGGATCTGTCGCGGAAGACCGCAAGGTCGGTATCGGCCACGGTAATCTGGCTGCAATGCTGCTTCGCGAGGAAACAAAGTGTTTTGCATTCCTTGCCGGACACGAATCTTTTGCAGCCGCCGAGGGCGCGATTAAGATTGCTCAATCCGCCAACAAGGTTAGAACATCTCCGCTTCGCGTCATCCTTAATGGTTTGGGCAAGGACGCCGCATTCATCATTTCGAGAATCAACGGCTTTACCTATGTTCAGACACAGTTTGACTATGCGACCGGTGTCGTTTCTATCGTGAAAGAAATCGCTTACTCTGACGGAGACCGCGCGAAAGTCCGTTGCTACGGCTGCGATGATGTCCGTGAAGGCGTTGCGATTATGCACATGGAAGGCGTCGATGTTTCCATCACCGGAAACTCCACCAACCCCACAAGATTTCAGCATCCGGTTGCCGGCACCTATAAAAAGGAATGCGTTGAGCTCGGCAAGAAGTTTTTCTCCGTTGCTTCCGGCGGCGGAACCGGCCGTACGCTTCACCCGGACAATATGGGTGCAGGACCTGCCTCTTACGGCATGACCGACACCATGGGACGCATGCACTCCGACGCGCAGTTTGCGGGATCTTCTTCCGTACCTGCACACGTTGAGATGATGGGTTTCATTGGTATGGGTAACAATCCGATGGTCGGTGCGACCGTCTGTGTTGCCGTTGCGGTTGAACAGGCCGGCTAATAATCTTAATATCTGTATCAGCACAAACTAACAGGCTGCTGCGCAAGTGATTCAAAAATCAATTGCGCAGCAGCTTTTTCATTTGCTCTTGGAACATAAAAATCAGCGATATGCCTTACGTTGGATGATCCGTTTCCAATGTTTGAATTTTCATTTCAGTCATTCAAACTGGCTCTGATACAAATGATAATATAGACCTTTTTGAACAAGCAGGTCATCATGCGTACCTTTTTCTTCAATACCGTTTTCACTGAGATATACAATTTCATCGGCTTTCCGGACGGTGGAGAGGCGGTGCGCGATCGTGATACACGTACGGCCTTTGGATAACCGTTCCAAAGAATTCTGAATTTTTCGTTCAGTCTCCGTGTCAAGGGCAGAAGTCGCTTCATCCAACAGCAGAATCGGCGGATTTTTGAGAAAAACGCGCGCAATGGAAACACGTTGTTTTTGACCGCCGGATAACGTAATTCCCCGCTCTCCGACATACGTTTGATATCCATCCGGTTGTGAAACGATGAAATCATGAAGCTCGGCGTCCTTTGCCGCACGAATCACATCATCATCCGTAGCATCCAGGTTTCCGAACCGGATATTTTCCATAATAGTTGTTGCGAAAAGGAACACATCCTGCTGGACGATTCCGACATTTTTGCGGAGCGAGGCAATATTGATATCACGAATATCGACGCCATCAATCCGAATGCTTCCGGATTTTGTCTCGTAAAAGCGCGGGATCAGATGACAGAGCGTTGTTTTGCCTCCTCCGGAAGGTCCGACAATGGCAACTTTCTTCCCTGCCGGGAAAGTCAGTTTAATATTTGACAGAACGGTGTCTGCTGTCTCATCATTGCTATAGGAAAATGTGACCCCTGAAAAAACCACTTCTCCGGCTACGCGAGTGAGATTTATCGCGTTATCGCGATTGGTGATTTCAGGCTTTTCTTTCATAATATCGGTAAAACGTTTGAAGCCGGCCATGCCGGATTGGAACAGTTCGGTAAAATTAGTCAGTTTCCGCACCGGCGCCGTAAATGCGGCTATATAAAGTGTAAAGGCAACCAAATCGATAACGGTCATTTCGCCTTTCATGATGAAATATCCGCCCGAAGCAATCGCTACGACCGCCAGCATTCCGAGCATAAACTCCATTCCGGTGAAAAAGATCGCCATCATTCTGTAAAATCGAGCCTTCGCGGTTCGAAACTGCCAGCTCTTCTTCTGAAATTTATCCGCCTGACTGACCTCATTGGCAAACGCCATCGATACGCGAATGCCGGAAATGCAGGATTCAATCTCGGTATTTATCATCGCAGTGCTTTCTTTTAAGTGCCGGGATGCAGATGCCATCTTTTTTCTGAGCATGATGGTAAAAAACAAAAGCAATGGCAATGTACATATAAGGATCAGCGCCAGCTTTGAATTGATTAGAAACAAGGCAACCCCCGCACCGATCAGTGTGATTCCGGAAATAAACAAATCCTCCGGCCCATGATGCGCCAGTTCGGTAATATCGAATAGCTCCGGTAAAATTCGACTCATCAGATTTCCGGTCCGTGTCCGGTCAAAAAACTGAAAAGACAGTTTCTGAATATGGGTAAACAAATCATAGCGCATCCGCATCTCAATGTTGGCGCCCATCATATGTCCCCAATATGTGACGATAAACTGCATGACGGCGCGAATAATAAACGCTCCGGACATCGCCGCAATCACAATAAAAAATGTCCGGTAATCTTTTTCGGGAAGATAGGTCGAAAGCGCGTAGCGGGAAACCATCGGAAACAGCAGATCAATAGCTGCAATTACAAATGCACAAGTCATATCCAGGAAGAATAGACCCAGATCTGCCTTGTAATATTTTATGAAAAGTTGTAGAGGACGTTTCGCTGCAAAGACCTCGTCCGGGACGGAAACATTCATAGGCTCACCATTTTTATTCCAAATCCAACTTATACATAATCATATCCAGTTTTTTAACACCATCAAAACCCAGACCTATTCCGGTTCCATATGACTCGAACCCGATTTTTCTCATAACCGCGCCGGATGCAGGATTACTGACATCATGACAGCAAAAGAAATGACGCAGACCGATATCATCTTTTAAATAAAGAAAGACGCGGTTTAAGGCTTCGCTGGTGATTCCCTGCCTCCAAAACTTCTTGGCAAGACAATATCCTATTTCATGACGCTCGACTCCTTGATCGTCTGTCATTTTTCCGGAACCAATGGATCCGATCAGCTTGCCGGAATCCCGAAGGAAAATACCCCATTCAAAATCATCCGGGCTGTCTATCCTTTCCTCATTTGCGGTAAGCCAGGCAATCGTATCTTCTATCGATGTATGTGTGTTCCACCGGACGTACCTTGCGACATCCGGGTCAGTAGTCCAGGCGGCAAAGGCCTCCTCGGCAAATTCCTTTCGGAGAGGCTTGAGGATAAGGCGTTCTGTTTCGAGTTGCTTTGTTGTGTATGGATTGTTTTCCATGAGAAACCTCCTTGAAGACGCTCGGGCTACTTTGTTTCAGCCGTCTGATCGAGAAGGTCCAGAATCTTCTGTGTCAGCATCACGCGTACTCTGGCATCAACGGCAAGGCATAGCGCGGTGCGTGCAAGTTCCCGGCGATCAGCATCTTTCTGCTCGGCCGTTACGGACTTTTTGCTGATCATGTCATCAATAAAAGGCAGGATCTCGCTGCGGCATTTTTCGATTGCTTCCTGTTGGACGCCCAAAAAATACCGGTACAGTTGCTCCTCATCGCTTCCGATTTGCGCGTTTTCGAGAAGAACCGACAAATCCGAAATGGAAAGAACAGGCTTTAGTGAGCAAAGAATCGAAAGAAGTGCCAGATGCCCCTGTGAGTATTTCTTATCCGTCGCACGAGGAAGCAGGCCGTCCTTAGTATAATTATTGATCATCGGCTGCGTAAGAATCTTATCTCCCGCGTCTCTGCGGTAAAATGCCAGCTGCCGATCCATAAGCGTTAGAATCTGATCCATATACAGACCGATATCGGGGAGTCTGTCCCACTCCGAAAGGTCCGATCCCGGCATGTCAATCAGCCACTCCCGCAGATCGCCGATCTGCTCGGGAGTAACACCGCGCTGTTTACGCGGGGATTTGATGTTCCTGATTTCAGGGGAATCACTTTTTGACATAAGCTACCCTCCCGTTGAAGGCTTGATTAAAAGAAAATGATATCATAACTTGCCGCTTCTGTCTTGAGGCGGCTCGACGCGACTGCATGCTTTTTCGAGCGCACTTCGGGTCAGAATCATTTTGCGACCGCAGGTAAGACACTCCAGTGTCACGTCTCCGGACACGCGCAGTAATTTCCATGTTGTTCCGCCGCACGGGTGCGCCTTGTGCAGCGTAACCTCCTGACCTGCCTGAAAGGGATATAAGAAAAATTCTTTCCCCATCTTCTCCTCCGAAAAAGTGTCGTTCAATATGAATCTTTGGGTCCAAATCGTCCGATCGTCACGCGGTCACAACCGCCAAAGTCCTTAAGACAATGAATGTTATCCAATCCGTGATCCGCAAACAGCCTTCCGACATCGTCTTTCTGCAAGTATCCGTGCTCCACCGCCAGAATACCACCCGGACGGAGATATCGAGTGATTTCGCCGAGGATTCTCCGGTAGAAATAAAGACCGTCCTCACCGCCGCGCAACGCCGTGTCGGGCTCGAAAACGCCGACCTCGGGCATCAATTCTTTCATTTCATTATCGTCAATATACGGCGGATTCGCAACGATCAGATCCGCCTTTTCCCCGGAAAACCAATTATTGATCTGCTCACTTTCAGGAAAAAGATCACAAATCGACAGGAAGATCCGGTCGGACTCGCGTGCCGCTTCGATATTTTTTCGCGCGAAAAACGCCGCCTCTTCCGAATACTCGGTCATCAGCAGCCGGTAGGACACAAGGTAATTACTAAGGACATTTGCAATCGATATGCCGATGCATCCGGATCCTGCACAGAGATCAATAATCCGGATCTGATCGTCCCGCTGCGGAATTCTAAGTTCAGACAAGTCCTCATACTTCCCGCATAGAAAACTCACGTCGACGCCCAGCGAAAATAATGCCGCGCCGACAAGGATTTCCGTGTCCTGTCTGGGAATCAAAACGCCCGGACCCACCCGGAAAGAATCGCGATAGAAAAACGCCTCACCCAGGATATATGCCAGCGGTTCGCGGGCACACCTTCTTTGAATCGTATCTTCTATTTTCGCCCGCACAGATATTGGAAAAAGGTCTTCGTATTCGTCGCCCTTATCGAAAAGCACCGTCGACTTGGTTCGATCGGTAATGCCGGAAATAATCTCGCGAAGCTCCGATGAAGGATCCTCTAGGCCGGCTTCTCGCAGTAATTCGATCTTTTCATTTTTCCAGTCTGACCACTTCACCAGGCATCCTCGCCCTCGTGCTCGGGCAGTACCGCCTGCATGGCGGCAATTGCGACCTCTATCATGCTGTCATCCGGTTCACGCGTTGTAAAACGCTGCAGCCACATACCCGGCTTCGTGATCAATCGACCGATCACCGACTTCTCGTGTCTGCCGGTGAGCCTTAAAATTTCATATGCAATTCCGCCCACAAGAGGAACAAGCGCCAGACGCAGAAGGGAGTTCACCCACCAAATATTTCCGCCGACTACTTTTGCAATAAAAACACCCGCAATGCTGAAAATCAGAATGGAAACCACCACTACAATCAACAGGAACGCAGTACCGCAGCGCGGATGAGTTTTTCTGTATTTACGAACATTCTCCACAGTAAGGGGATCTCCGGCTTCATAGCAGGCAATGGTCTTGTGTTCTGCGCCATGATACATCCATACCCGGGCGATGTCCTTAACCCGGGATACGAGTGCCATGTAAGTAATCAGTATGGTAATCCGAAGGACACCCTCAGCTAGGTTAAAGAGGATGCTCATCCCGGTCGTAGACGTCTTATCTGCAGAAAAAAGTCCCCGAATCAAATCGATGATTAACTGCGGAAGCAAGATGAACAGAGTAACGCTGAAAAGAATACCCAAAATCGCCGAAAACACAATCAGAATATTCATATGACTTTCAAGAAAAACATCCAATCGGCTCTTCTTTTCTTGTGTCTTCTCTTTGACTTCCTCCGGCGATGCCGCGCTTCTCGCATCCTCCGCCATTTGAGAAAGAATCGTATCCTGCACGTCCTGTACGGCGCGGTTCTCATCCGCTGCCTCCCCAACAGAAACAGTATCCGAGTTGAGGGAAGAGTCGGTAATGATCTGCTCAACTTCCGGAACGTCCGTCGGAGTCGCTGCTTTTTCTTTGCTCACCTCATCCGGATCAGAAAGTTCGGCGGACTTCATCAGTGCGCCTGTTCCCGTAACAATCTGGCGGAAAAATTTAATGCCTCCGCGAATGAACGGAACCCGATCGAAAAACACCATCTTGCGGCCCTGAATGATTTCTTCCACGTAAATCGATCCGTCTGCTTTGCGGATTGCCATTGCAATTCGCCTTGGTCCGTACATCATCAGGCCTTCAATTAATGCCTGTCCGCCGATGGTTGTCTTCTTTTCGCACGCTGCTCCGGTGATAAAATCAGCAGACTCAGACTCTTTCTGAGCCGGATTATCCTTCTTATCACTCAATTTTTCTTTTGTCATATATGCTCTCCTTCTCGAAGTTAAACGCTAATTGCTATTCTAACAGATAAATCCCAAAAATAAAGAAAGAGAGGCGGTGTCCCGTCTCTCTCAAACTTTCTGAAAATAATTGGCTTATTTCTGTTCCATTCTTTTCCTGAACTTGTCGACGCGTCCGCCGGTATCTACCAGTTTCTGCTTGCCGGTGTAAAACGGGTGGCACTTCGAGCAGATATCTACGTGAAAACTTGACTTCGTAGATGTTGTCTCGAATGTCTCACCACAGGCGCACTTTACAGTGATCTTCTCTGTTTTCGGGTGAATTGCATCCTTCATATTTCTTCCTCTCATCAAAGACCCGACGCGTATCTGTGTGCCCTGGCACGCTGGCACGTATGTCGGACCGGATTCTTTTGTGCAAAGAGTATGTTACTACACAGGCCTCCAAGTGTCAACGGAAAAAAGCAGTCTTGTGTCGTTAGCCAAGGGTGTTTTCTGCTAATAGCGTGTCCATGCAATGATAATGCTTTGTGCCGCCACTTAGGTCCTCAAAAATCACTTCATCTATGCTGCATATCTTCCAATCACTGTAAAACCTAAAAAGCTCCCCTGTCTTCCACATCTTTTCTTCTTTATCCCAATCAAGTGGTAATTCCAAAAAAGGCTTCTCAACAAATACATTGAAATAGTTAATTCCATTTGGGGCAGTGAGTTTTTTGACTTTTTCAAAGAAACTGTTGATTCTGTCATCCTGCAAGTACTGTATTGTACCTGTTGAAAAAATAATGTCAAACTGCTCAGCCAAACAAAAATCATTTATATCCGCCACGAAAGCGTTTATAGATACATTCTTACTTAGTGCTAATTCTTTTGTCTTTTTTATTCCCGATTCGGTTATATCAAAAGCAGTTACATCAAATCCCTTTTGCGCCATATATACTGCGTCTTTTCCCTCACCGCAGCCTATATCCAATACCTTAACTTTACCTTTTCGATTAGCAGTCAGTTCAATAAGATGATCCAAAAAATCAGCAGGTTCCAATCCCCAATAATACTCCTGCCCTTGATACAATTTTTCATATTGCGTTCTGAAATAATCCATGGCCGCTCCTTCGAAAATTCTGATTTATCATACTATTGACACGGGAAAGGGACTCGCCAACTGATTTCAGAGAAGATATAATACTTGAAAAACAACTGTTTTTCGAGGTAATCACATATGGATGTCAGAATTCTAGTAAACGGTTCATCAAACGTAGCAGTCATCGAGAGCAATGAAGTACTCATTCGGGAAGTCCAGGATGCGCTTGATCTGATGGCAACCATCAGGCATATGTATGATTGCAGCAAAATGATCCTGCCTGCCGAAGCGTTCTGCGATGACTTTTATGACTTGAAGACGAGACTCGCCGGGGATATCCTGCAAAAATATACCAATTATCAGGTGAAGCTTGCGATTGTCGGCGATTTTTCTAAATACCCGGGGAAAAGTCTTAAGGACTTCATTCGCGAAAGCAATCGAGGCAATCAGATCTTTTTCCTGCCGGACGAAGAATCTGCCGCTCGAAAGCTTCATGATCTGAGATAGTACCTTGTAAAACCTAAAACTGTATTTCCCGCCGGTCTGTTATAGCTTTAATTTTGCAATGTCCTAATATTTTCCGTTTGAATTGCCGTTATTGGTCGTGCTTGTACCTGCGGGACGCACGCCGCGCATTGCCTC